>OLOM01000025.1_pt1 | contig 95339 bp, 89 predicted proteins | sample 1672531 | NCBI WGS metagenome assembly OLOM01 (sample SAMEA3136696, study PRJEB25190) | human gut metagenome | reverse complement strand
TGGCGACTTAGGGCGCTGCCCTAAGAACCCGCAAGTTTTCTGAAGAAAACTTGACCAAAGACTTTATTTGTCGTTCTCCGTGAGCACATCGTGCATCAAAAACGGCAGACATTTCTCGAATTTCACGCCCCAAATGGTGTTGTCTCCGCACGCTTTTCTCGTTTCTTCTATGCACTTTGCGGTGTACCGCACGGCGGCGGCACAGGCTTCCTTTACCGTTTTGCCGTTTAACATCGCCCCCAGCATCACGGCCGCGAAAATATCCCCCGTGCCGTGGTATTTGCCCGGCACGCGGTCGGAAAGCACCAGCGCCGTCTCGTCTTTTTCCCTATCGTAGCACGCCGCGCCGATTTTCTCCCCGTCCGTATACGCACCCGTCAGAATGACGATCTTCGGCCCAAAGTCGGAAAGGGCTTTCATTACTCTTTTAAGCTCCTTTTCGTCATACGGCCCGTCCTTAAACGGCTCGTGTAAAAGGCAATACGCCTCTGTCATGTTCGGCGTTAAAATGTCCGCTTTTTCGCAAAGCCTCGTCATGCTCTGCGCCGTTTCTTTATTAAAAATGCCGTACAGCGTGCCGTTGTCGCCCATCACGGGGTCTACAAGGCGCAGCGGACGGCTGTGTTCGTCCGTAAACAGCTCGAAGATTTCCCGCACAGTGTCAATCTGCTCGCGGCTGCTGAGGTACCCGGAGCAGATGCCCTCAAACGCGGCCCCCTCGCGCTTCCAGTGCTGTGCCGTTTTTAGCATATCGTCCGTCAAATCGCGGTACACGGGATCTTTAAAGCCGCCGTGTGTGGAAAGCACCGCCGTCGGCAGCACGGATGTCTCGCACCCCAAGGCGGACAGCACCGGCAGCATCACCGTAAGCGAGCATTTCCCCGCACCGGAAAGATCGTTGATGACCGCCGCGCGGCGCGGTTTTTCTTCTGTATTTAAAAACTGCATCGGGTTTTTCCCTCATTTCAAAAGTATTTCCGCTTTTATTGTAACCGCGGCGGAAAATAAAGTCAATTAGCGGTTTACAGGTGAAAAAAAGAATGGTAAAATAAAGGGTACACGTACAGGCATTCCCTGCACCCGCGAAAGGAGCTTTCTATGAAAACCGAAAAGCAACGCAAGCTCATCGTTCGCATCGGCGCGGCGATTTTGGCCGGGCTGATGATCCTCTCGGCACTTTCCGCCGTACTATTCAGTTAAATACATTCAACCGTAGAAAAAATTAACCCCTTGAAAATACATTGTAAAGGAATGATCCACCCATGAGTAAACCGAAGTATTATATTTCGACGGCTATCGCCTACACCTCCAGCCGCCCGCACATCGGCAACACGTATGAGATCGTGCTCGCCGACAGCATTGCGCGCTATAAGCGCATGGAGGGCTACGATGTCTACTTCCAGACCGGCACGGACGAGCACGGCCAGAAGATTGAAGAAAAGGCCAATGCCGCCGGCATCACCCCGAAGGAATATGTCGACAACGTCGCGAAGATTGTCAAGGCGAACTGGGACGTGATGAACACCTCCTACGATAAATTCATCCGCACCACGGACGATTACCACGAAAAGCAGGTACAAAAGATCTTTAAAAAGCTCTACGAGCAGGGCGATATTTATAAGGGCCACTACGAGGGCATGTACTGCACGCCGTGTGAGTCCTTCTTCACCGAGTCCCAGCTTGTCGACGGCAAGTGCCCGGACTGCGGCGGCGAGGTTAAGCCCGCGAAGGAAGAAGCATACTTCTTCAAGATGAGCAAGTATGCAGACCGCCTCATCGACCACATCAATAAGCACCCGGAGTTTATTCAGCCGCCGCAGCGCAAAACGGAAATGATGAACAACTTCCTCCTGCCCGGCCTGCAGGATCTCTGCGTTTCCAGAACCTCCTTCAAGTGGGGCATTCCGGTCGATTTTGACGACAAGCACGTCGTGTATGTTTGGCTCGACGCGCTCACAAACTACATCACCGGCATCGGCTACGACTGCGACGGCAACTCCACCGAGCAGTTCAAGCGTGATTGGCCGGCAGACCTGCACCTCATCGGCAAGGACATCATCCGCTTCCACACCATCTACTGGCCGATTTTCCTCATGGCGCTCGACCTGCCGCTGCCGAAGCAGGTGTTCGGTCACCCGTGGCTTCTGATGAACGGCGGCAAAATGAGCAAATCGAAGGGCAACGTCATTTACGCAGAAGACCTTGTAGACCTCTTCGGCGTAGACGCGGTGCGCTATTTTGTCCTGCACGAGATGCCGTTTGAATCCGACGGCACCATCACGTGGGATCTGATGATCGAACGCACGAACTCCGACCTTGCAAACACGCTCGGCAACCTTGTAAACCGCACCATTTCCATGACAAACAAGTACTTCGGCGGCGTTGTAGAGAACAAAAACGTCGTAGAAGATGTCGATAACGATTTAAAGAGCGTTGTGCTCGCCACAAAGAACAGCGTGCAGACGAAGATGGATCAACTGCGCGTGGCAGATGCCATTTCCGAAATCTTCACGCTCTTCAAGCGCTGCAATAAGTACATTGACGAAACGATGCCGTGGGCGCTTGCAAAGGACGAAGCGAAAGCCGACAGACTTTCCACCGTTCTCTATAATCTTGTGGAAAGCATCACGATCGGCGCGGCGCTCCTCACACCGTTTATGCCGGACACCGCAGAGAAGATCGTCGCACAGCTTGGCACGACCTTGCGCGCATACGATACGCTCGATACGTTCGGCGTTTACCCGAATGGGGGTAAGGTAACAGACAAGCCGGAGATTCTCTTCGCCCGTATCGATCCGAAGGAGATGGGCGAGAAGATTGCCGCTGTGGAAGCGAAGTACGCTCCGAAGGAAGAGCCGAAAAAGGAAATTGAGGGTCTTGCCCAGATCAATATTGAAGACTTTGCAAAGGTTGAGCTGCGCGCCGCAAAGGTCGTTGCCTGCGAGCCGATCAAGCGTGCAAAGAAGCTCTTGAAGCTCACGCTCGACGACGGCACCTCCACACCCCGCACGGTCGCGTCCGGCATCGCGAAGTGGTATAAGCCGGAAGACCTCATCGGTCACACCGTCATCGTCGTCGCGAACCTGAAGCCCGCCGTGCTCTGCGGCGTGGAAAGCCAGGGCATGATCCTTGCGGCAGACGCAGGCGAGGACGATGTGCGCGTCGTATTTGTGGACGGCACCCCGGCAGGCTCCAAAATTCGTTAAGGAAAATCCCTATGATATTTGATTCCCACGCACATTACGACAGCGAGCAGTTCGACATCGACCGTGACGAGCTGCTCGGCTCCGTACTGCCGCAAAAGGGCGTCGTTGCGGTCATCAATATGGCAGCCGATTATGAAAGCCTCAAAAAAACCGTGGCGCTCTGTGAAAAATACGATTATATCTACGGTGCAGTCGGCATCCACCCGGAGTGCGCAAACGACCTGCCCGATAACTGGCTTTCGGACGTGGAAGCGCTGCTTTCCCACCCGAAGATCGTCGCCGTCGGCGAGATCGGCCTCGACTACCACTGGGAGGACGAGTGCCCGCGCGAAAAGCAGAAAGAGGTGCTTATCGCCCAGCTGGAGCTCGCGAAAAAGCATGACCTGCCCGTTGTCATCCACGACCGCGAGGCCCACGGCGATATGATGGACATTCTGCGGAAATACAAGCCGAAGGGCGTCGTGCACTGCTTTTCCGGCAGTGTGGAATTAGCACAGGAGACCGTAAAGCTCGGCATGTACATCGGCCTTGGCGGTGTTGTGACGTTTAAAAACGCGCGCCACAGCGTGGAGGTGGCAAAGACCATCCCGCTCGACCGCCTTTTGACCGAAACGGACGCGCCCTACATGGCGCCCGTGCCATTCCGCGGCAAGCGCTGCGACAGCTCCATGATCCCCTACGACGCAGCGAAGATCGCCGAAGTGCGCGGCATCACGGCGCAGGAGGTTTTGGAAACCGCCTGCGAAAACGCCTGCCACCTTTTCGGTATCACGCTGCCGAGCGCCGCAAAATAAAAGGAGCGATCATCTTGACCATCACGTATGAATACGGCGATAACCTCTACATCAACGTCACGAACCAGTGCCCGAACGCATGCGACTTTTGCCTGCGCAACAACAGCACGGGTAGCCTGTACGCGGATAACCTCTGGTACGAGGGCGCGGAGCCGACAAAAGAGGAAATCTTAGCCGACCTAAAAAAACGCGACCTCAATTCATACGCGGAGATTGTCTTCTGCGGCTACGGCGAGCCTGCCTGCCGCAAGCTGTGCGAAAACGCCGGCGCCAAGTTCCGCGTACGCGAGTATATCTCCGAATGACTGCATAAAATAACGAAAGCAGAGCGCTCAATCCGAACACTCTGCTTTTTGTTTTGTGATTTTAGTTTAATTTAATCTTGAATGTGATCGGCTTATCGGACGTGTAGTTCGTCTTGATATGCAGCCCGTTTTCGTCGCGCGTCCATGCGGGTGCATCGTCTGTGCCGAGCACCGAAACGCGCTCGACTAAACCGTGGTACACCGTACCGGCGGTGTGCTCCTGCATACGCAGGGAGTGAATGTGGTATTCGCCGTTATCGTTCGCCTTCAGCGCGATGGCAAAGAGCGTATCTCCCTTTGCCGTAAAACGGAAATCCTCGCCCGTAAAGTTCTTTTTCACGCCGTCGGAAAAGCCGCCGTCCTGCACCTTTGTGGGGCCTTCGCCGAACGTCCTCCACACGTGCGTGTCATAAATTGCTTCGCCGTTCACCTGCATCCAGTCGCCGATGGCAGTCAGCACCGCGGTGTCCTCATCGGAGATGGTGCCGTCCGCTTTCGGGCCTACGTTTAAAAGCAGCGCACCGTTTTTGCTGACGATGTCCACAAGGTCGCAGATGATGTCCCCCGCCGGACGGAAGTCGTTGTTTTCCGTATAGCACCAGGAATTCAGCGCAATGGCGGTATCAGTCTGCCAGAAATACGGCTTGATGTCCGCCATTTGCCCGCGCTCAATATCCGGCACCGCCGTGCCGAACATGTACGCGTCGAATTTATAATCGATGGCAACCTCCTCACCCCATTCCGCAGCGCGATTATAATAGTACGCCGCCGCTTTTTTGAGGTACGGCTTTGCCGCCTCCTGCTGAATCCACCAGTCAAAATAGAGAATTTTCGGGTGATAATTGTCGATGAGTTCGCACGTGCGCACAAGCCAGTCTTCCATGAATTCTTCAGAGGGCTTGCCGTCGATGGCATCGAAATTCTCCGGGTCGGGCATGGAGGGCCAATAGAGGTCGTCGCGGTCCGGGTTTTGCGGCATATCGCTCTCAAACTTTTTGCCGTTGCTCATGAAGAACCAGTGCTCAATGCGGTGCGAGGATACCCCAAGCGTCATGCCCTGCGCTTCCACGGCCGCTTTCAGCTCGCCGACTATATCGCGCTTCGGTCCCATCTCGTAAGCGTTCCAGTGCGAAATATTTGAGCGGTACATCTGGAAACCGTCATGGTGCTCCGCCACCGGCACAACGTATTTTGCGCCCGCCTTTTTAAAAAGCGCAGCCCATGCGTTCGGATCAAACTTTTCCGCCTTAAACATCGGAATGAAATCTTTGTAGCCGAAATCCTTGTGTGCACCGTAGGTTTTGATATGGTGCTCGTAGACCTTGGAGCCCTCTATGTACATGTTGCGCGGATACCATTCGCTGTCAAACGCCGGCACACTGTACACGCCCCAGTGGATGAAAATGCCGAACTTCGCCTTTTGATACCACTTCGGCGTCTGCCAGCTTGAAAGGGACGCCCACGTGTCTTTGTACGGCCCCTTTTCGATCACGTCGTCAATGTTCTGCAATGCTTTTTTCATATCGATCATACTATTTTCCTCCCAAAAGGAACTTTTCTCTTCCCCATTATATCAGCACATCAGAAATTTACAAGACAAAAGGCCGACGGAAACCCGCCGGCCTTTTGCTGTTATTTGCTTCTGTAATAGACGTCGTTTAATTCTTTGATCCACTTTTTGTCGATGCCGTCGAGCTGCTCCTGCGTGACGCGGAACGCCCAGTTGCCGTTCGGCACGCCGGGCACGTTCATTTTTGTGTCCTTGCCGAAGCCGCAGAGGTCCTGCACCGGCACGATGACCGTATTCGCGGGGCTCTGCCACAGCGTACGGATAATGGCATGGCAAGAAGCACTTTCGCTGCCGCCGACCGCCCAGTCGCCGCCGGGGAACGCGCAGTATTTCAGCGCATGCTCGCGCTCATACGGCTGCGCCTCCCACAGCCAGCCGAGCACGGTGTTGTTATCGTGCGTGCCGGTATAGGCCACGCAGTTTTTCGGGTAATTGTGCGGCATGTGCATGTTGTCCTTGCCTTCCATAAACGCAAACTGCATCACGCGCATACACGGCAGCTGCGTTTTTTTCAGCAGGTCGATCACACCGTCGTCGATGATGCCGAGGTCCTCGGCAATGATCTTTGGGTCTTTGAACGTGCGGTTCACGGCGTCGAAGAAATCCGTCTTCGGGCCGTCGAGCCACTGCCCTTCTTTGGCGGTCTCCGCTTCGGCGGGCACGGCCCAGTAGGCGGAAAAAGCGCGGAAGTGGTCGATGCGCACGGCGTCAAACAGCTTAAAGCACGCGCCGAGGCGATCCATCCACCAACGGTAGCCGTCTTTTTTCATCTCTGCCCAGTTATAAAGCGGGTTGCCCCACTTCTGGCCGAACTCGCTGAAATAATCCGGCGGCACGCCCGCCACGTTCTTCGGCTCGCCGTCCTCTGTCAGGTCGAACAGATGGCGGTTCGCCCACACGTCGGCACTGTTTCTCGCAACGTACATCGGCAGATCGCCGATGATCTCCACACCTTTGCTGTTTGCATATTTTTTGATCTTCTTCCACTGCTCGAAGAACGTGTACTGGATGAACTCCATGAAAAGCACGGTCTCGGCCTGCTCCTCCATCGCTTTCGCGACGGCTTCGGGGCGATGAAGCTTCAGGTCTTCGTCAGCCCAGTCATACCACTCTGCGCCGATATTCGCTTCTTTCAAGATGATATACAGCGCGTAGTCCGGCAGCCAGCTCTTGTTTTCCTCGGCGAACGCACGCACCTTATCGCGGTAGGCTTCGTCCGTACGGGTAAATGCGCGGTATAAGACCGGAATGCGGCGCAGCTCCAGAAAATCGAACGCGGCGGAATACGGGTTTGCGTACATCTGCTCGCGCAGCTCGTCGTCTGTCAGTAAGCCCTCGTCGCGCAGCTGCTCGAGGTCGATGAAATTGCGGTTGCCCGCAAACGCCGAAATGCTGGCGTACGGCGAATTGTACGCGTCGGTCGGCGTGAACGGCAGCACCTGCCAATAGGTGCAGCCGGTGTCACTCAAAAAGTCGATGAACTCTTTCGCTTCCTTACCAAAGCAGCCGATGCCGTAGGCACCGGGCAGGGAGGAAACGTGCATCAGTACACCGCTTGCTCTTTTATTCATGGGCTTCTCCCTTCTTTTGCGTAAATTGCTCAAATATTGAGATGTTATATCTCATAAACTTGTATAAGTATACCATACTTTACTGGGCTATTCAATGGTAATCTTACACAGATTTCAGGGAGAACTTTTGAATTGTACGTCATTCGATAAGGAGCACCACGGCGCTTACGTCGTCCTCGTGCCCGTCTGCGCGGTCTTTTACGGCGCGCTCCACAATGCGCTCGGAAAGCGCCTGCGGGTCGTCGTCCTCATAGTTTGCAATGAGGTCGCACAGCCACTCCGTGCCGGAAGCCGTCACGCCGTCCGAGACCATGACGAGCATATCGCCCGCATCGAGGTCTTTTTCGCTGCGGGCAAAGGCGATTTCCGGCAGAATGCCCACGGGCACGCTTTTGGCTTCCAGATACTCCGTCTTCTTGCGCCTGCGCAGCACCGTGCCCGCAGCGCCCGCCTTGCGCAGGGAGACGTGCCCCGTAAAGAGGTCGATGCACGCAACATCCAGCGTTGCAAGCGACTCTTCCCCGCCCTTTGCGAGCATGGCGGAGTTGATCATCTTCAGTGTGCTCTCAAATCCGATACCGGCTTTGAGAAGCGACTGCGCCATACCCGCGGTCATTGTGCCGTCCACAGCTGCCCGGCCGCCCGTGCCCATGCCGTCGCTTAAAACCGAGATATACCGCCCGCTGCCGTCCGTGAACGCCTCGGCGCAATCGCCGCAGAGAGACGCGCCGTTTGCTGCGTGCTGCGCAAAGCCGCGCTGCACGGCATAAACGGGCTTCTGGCACATTTGCAGCTTTAAGGTATCGCCCGCCGCCGTCACGCTCGGCTGCGTGAACGTGCGCCCGCACGCGCCGGAGATCTCACGTGTCAGCTGCCCTTTGTTGATATGCACCCCGTGTGTGCGGCAAATGTTTGCTTCAATCGTCATGCGGCCGAATTTATCGATGCGGCAGCAGACTTCAATCGGCGTGAGCTCGCGGTGGCGCAAGACCTCGCGCACCTGCTCTGCACTGTCCTCATCAAAGCGCTGGTACTGCTCGAATTCCTCCGCCATGTCGCCGAGCATCTGCGCCGTGGAGCGGAAATGTTCTTCGACGATGGCGCGCACCTGTTCGGCGCGCATACGGGCGCTTTCTTTTGCCAAAAGCTCGCGGTATTCGCCGTTTACGGCGTCTCTCAGCTCCATGGCACGGTTGCAGCGCGTCAAAAACGGCACATCAAAGTCGCTGCGTTCGATTTTGCCGCGCTCCCGCAGCGGATACGAAAGCCGCGAGAACGTTTTTTGCGTCTCGTCGCGATTTTTGCGCCAGCACACTGCGCATTGGCTGCACCCGGTGCAAACCTTCTCCGCCGCGCGGCCGTACACATGCGGCAGGTCAGCCGCCGCGGTCGTCTCCAGCTTTTCCGAGATGCGATCTACGGAATCCGATGCGCTGCGCATGGCTTCCGCTGTATACCGCAGACGCAAAATAACGTTTTTTCTAAGAGAATCGCCCGGCAGCCTGTCCCCGTGCGCGGTGAATAGATTGGAAAGCCGTCGGCTCTGCGGCAAGATCATGTATAAAATGGAAGCCGCGGCCACCTCCACCGCGCCGTAAAACACCTGCGAAGTGCTGTTCACCTGTAAGGATGCAATGCCGTTTGAAATGACGAACGCCACCGCCACGGCGAATTTGCCGAGTGGCGAGAACACGCCGGCCATCAGCCCGCCGAGGCCGTACGCGCCGGAGAGATACGAAAGCCCCGCCGTGGAGAGCCCCTGCACCGTGCCCGCCGCAATGCCCGCCACCGCGCCGCCCGCAAGCCCGCCGATGCGCGCGCAGACGAGTACCGTCAGCACGATGAGCACGCGCCCGACGGAAATGTGCGAAACGGTCACGTTTGAAAACGAGAGCAGCAAAACGCCGAGCGAGACGATAACAGCCGCCACGTCGCCGCTGTCAAACACGGCGGTCTCGCGGTGGGTCTCCAAAAGCTGCACGGCGCGGCGCAGAAAATACGCCGTGCCCGCCGCCAAAAACGACTCCGCAATGTACATGGCAAGCACATTTGAAAGCGAGCCGTTTAAAAACACCATGGCGATGCCCGTCGAAAGCAGCGGCAAAAACGCTGTGACCGGTGCGAAGACCGGGTGGTCGCGGATGGACTTTAACTCCGACAGCGACCAGCGGATGGCCCCCACGGCGAGCAAAGCCGCGATGTAGCGCGCGGGGATATCCACGGGCGACGGGAACAGGTAGCCCACCGCGCCGCCGAGGATGACCGCCCACATGGTCGAAAACGGCGCTGCCGCCGCGCCTGCCGCCGCAAACGGTGCGTATTTGCCGAAGACCAGCCCGCGCGCCGTTAAAAAGCCCGCAAGGCCGCCCGCCATCAGCCACACCGCCCTGCGCACATACGGCACAGTAAGGGCCGCGCCTATGCGGTCCCGCACTCTTAAAACTGCTTTTTCCTCCATTGTCTTTTCCGCCCTTTCCTGCACTTTGTCTTTTCTGTGCTACCATTATACGAAGCCTTGCCCGCAGGAAAACACGAAACAGGCAGGCGGGTTTTAGGATTGTTTTGTGAAAAGCACAAGGTTTCTGTCGCCGCGCCTTTCATGCGCATTTTCCTTGTCGGTTTCTCTTGCTTCCCACGTGGAAATTTACAGTTTTCCGGCTGTGCCGACTTGACAAACCGTAAAAAAGGGCTTAGAATAGCGGTAATATCAAAACCGATGATTGGAAATAGTACCCGATGCAAAACGGCAAAGAGAGCCCCTTTCGGTGAGACGGGGTGCGGGCTGCGCGGCGAATGGCTCCATGAGGGCGGGCGGGAAAATCGCCCGACGTTTGGCCGCGTTAGAAGCCAAGCCGTAACTACGGCTGTAAAGCGGGCGTTTATGCGCCAATTTGGGTGGTACCGCAGGAATTTGACCTCTTGTCCCTTGTTTTAAGGGCGCAAGAGGTTTTACTTTTTGGGGTGCATCTGAAAAGTCAAAAACTTGTCTATTCCACAAATACGGACGGTTTCTGCGTTGAAAATTCTCGGCAGTCGGAAGGCTTCCTGCGGTTTTCGCCTTGAACCCGCCTCGTCTTTGCGAAATATCCTGCGTTTCCTTTGTTTTCAGATACACCCGTAAAAGCCTGAAAGTGCAAAATCAAATGAATCATATAGAAAGGTGACGTTACGATGGAATACAAATTTTCAGACCGCGTGCTCACGTTAAAGCCCTCGGCAATCCGTGAAATTTTTAAATACGCCGCTGACCCGAGCTATGTTTCGCTTTCCGCCGGCAACCCTGCGCCGGAAGCGTTCCCGTCTAAACAGCTTGCTGCCATTTCCGCAAAGCTGATGGAAGAAGAGCCGATTTTGGCGCTCCAGTACAGCACAACGGAGGGCTACCCGCCGCTTTTACAGCATCTTAAGGAATACATGAAGTCCTCCCGCAACATCGGCACCGAGGACGACGGCGTGCTCGTCACAAGCGGCGCACAGCAGATCATGGATCTGTTCACAAAATCCATCTTAAACGAAGGCGAAACCGTTATTTGTGAAGCGCCGAGCTTCATCGGCTCTTTAAACGACTTCCGTTCCTACAAAGCAAAGCTCGTCGGCATCCCGATGGACACGGACGGCATGAACATGGAAGCGCTGGAAAAGGCGCTCGAGACCGAAAAGAACGTGAAGTTCATCTATACGATTCCAAACTTTCAAAACCCCTCCGGCATCACGATGAGCCTTGAAAAGCGTCACCGCCTGTATGAGCTTGCCAAAGCGCACGACGTAATGATTCTCGAAGACAACCCCTACGGCGACCTTTACTATGAAGGCGAGCCGCTGCCGAGCATCAAGTCGTTTGATACGGACGGCATCGTCATCTATGCCGGTTCGTTCTCTAAGGTCATCTCCCCCGGTATGCGCGTGGGCTACGCCATCGGCCCAAAGCCGGTTCTCGCCAAAATGACCGTCTGCAAGCAGGGGCAGGACGTGCACACGAATATCTGGTCGCAGGTTCTGTGCTACCGCTTCATGACGGAATATGACTTTGACGCGCACCTTGCGGGGCTTAGAAAAATCTACACGAAAAAGCGCGCTTTGCTCCTTGACCTCATGGAAAAGCACCTTGCGCCGTACATCACGTGGGACCCGTTCAACGGCGGTCTGTTCGCGTGGTGCCACCTGCCGAAGGGCGTTGACATGATGGAATTCGTACAGAAAGCGCTTGAAAAGAAGGTTTGCGTTGTGCCGGGCACCGCATTTTTGACGGATGAAAACGAGCCGTGCGACGCGTTCCGCATCAATTTCTCCACCCCGACCGATGAGCAGCTCACAAAGGGCATCACGCTGCTTGGCGAGACCATCCGCGAGATGGTGGAAAAATAAAGGATATCAGAGAGGAAAATCACCATGGAAAATACCGTAAACACCACACCCGAAACAAAAAAGAAGCGCGTTTTGAGCATGATTCAGCCGACGGGCATGTTCACGCTCGGCAACTACCTCGGTGCGCTGAAGAACTTCGTCGCGCTGCAGAACGACTATGAGTGCGTGTACGCGCTTGCCGACCTGCACGCCATCACCGTGCGCCAGAACCCGGCGGAATTCCGCAAAAACACGCTTTCCGCCTATGCGATGATGCTCGCGCTCGGCATCGACCCGGAAAAGAGCATTTTCTTCATCCAGAGTCAGGTGCCGGAGCACGCACAGCTTGCATGGGTATTGAGTTGCTACACCCAGTTCGGCGAGCTCTCCCGCATGACGCAGTTTAAGGATAAATCCGCAAAGCACGCCGATAACGTAAACGCGGGGCTGTTCACTTACCCAAGCCTGATGGCGGCGGACATTCTGCTTTATAACGCCGATTACGTGCCGGTCGGCGCCGACCAGAAGCAGCACCTTGAGCTTTGCCGCAACATTGCGGAGCGCTTTAACGGGCTTTACTCCCCGACATTCGTCGTGCCGGAGGGTCTTATCCCGAAGACCGGTGCGCGCATCATGTCTTTGCAGGACCCGACGAAGAAGATGAGCAAATCCGATGAAAACACGGCGGGCTTTATCACTATGCTCGATACCCCGGCGGAGATCATGAAAAAGTTCAAACGCGCTGTCACGGACAGTGAAGCCCGCGTCTACTACGGTGAAAACAAAGCCGGCATCAATAACCTGATGGGCATTTACAGCTGCATTACGGGCAAAAGCTATGACGAAATCGAAAAGGAATTCGAGGGTCGCGGCTACGGTGATTTCAAGACCGCCGTGGGCGAAACCGTCGTCAAGGAGCTTGAGCCCATTCAGGCGCGCTATAACGAGCTCATCAAGGACAAAGCATACCTTGAAAAGTGCTACAGCGAAGCCGCGCCGCGTGCAGAGGCCATTGCACGCCGTACTTTGCAAAAGGTCATGAAGAAAGTGGGGTATTTGCCGGTCGCACGCTGAGCATACGGGAATTGACAATTTCTTTCTAAGCCAGTATAATGGACATGGAAATCGAAAAGCCGCAGCGGTCTGTTTCCGCGCGGCTTTTTTCTTGAGAAAATAAACGACCCTTTTTACAGAAAGGATGGATCCAATGGCAAAGCACATGGCCGGCAAAAATCAGCGCCCGTATTCTGCCGAAGACAGAGCGCGCCGCGCCGCAAAGGCTGACCCGCGCAGCGCGGCTTCCGAGCTGACGCCGGAAACGCTGTACGCAAAGCAATCGTCACAAAGCGAAAAGCGCGTCCCCTCCTCCATAGAAAATCTGCATTTTACCCCGAAGCCGCCGAAAAACGGTCCCGAGGGCTTTGAAGAAACACGCGAATATCCCGTACCGGCAGCGCCGCAACAGGAAGTGCCCCGCTCGGAGCGCCCCGCGCCTGCACCCGCTCCACGGCCGGAGCCGTATGAGGACGAAGACGACTACGAAGAGTACGAAGAATATGAGGAAGGCTACGACGATAAGCCGCGCCGAAAGCGTTCGCCCGTCGTGCCCATCGTCATCGTGATGATCGTTTTGGCCATCGGCATTTTGGGGTACATTGCGTACAGCCTCGGTGCGTTCGGCAAGCTCTTACCCGCTGCCGCCACACCTACGCCGGAGCCCACACCGGAAGCCGCCGCAACGGCAGAGCCGACACCTACTCCCACCGCAGAGCCGACCGCCACGCCGGAGCCGACACCGCCGCCGATCTATGACGACGGCACGGAGGGCTACATGTCCTCGGGCATTCTCATCTACAATAACAAGGGCTTTGAAATGTTCTACGGCAGCGACAGCATGGCGACCGCCTACGCCGAAACGCTGAATGACTGTGCAAGCCAGCTTTCCGGCACAAAGGTGTACAGCATGGTCATCCCGAATCACTCGGAATTCGGCGTGCCGGAGCGCGTGCGCAATTACTATGAGGAAGCTTCCCAGCGTGAGAACACCATGGCGGTCAACAATACGCTTTCCGCAAGCATCACCGCGGTGGATATTTACGATGCGCTGAACCTGCACAACAACGAAGACATTTATTTTGATACCGATACCCACTGGGCGCCGCTCGGCGCGTTTTACGCGTATGAAAAGTTCTGCGAAGCGGCAGGTGTAACGCCCACGACGCTCGACAGCTTCACGAAAACGTCCTCTGCCTTCACGGGCTACCTTGCCTACGTTACGAGCGAAGACGTGCTGAACAACAACCCCGATACACTCGATCTCTACGACCCGAAGTACAACTACACATGCGAAATTTCGTATGACGGGCAGTATTTTGAGGAAACCGACAGCCTCAATAGCCACGACGAGAGCCTCGGCTACGCCATGTACCTGCACGGCGATATGGGCTGCGTGCGCATCACGAACCACGACCTTTCCACGGGCCGCAAGCTGCTTGTGGTGAAGGACTCCTACGGCAACGCCATGGGTTCGTTCCTCGGCGCAAGCTTTGACGAGGTACACGTGGTGGACTTCCGCTACTTTGAAGGCGACCTGCCGACTTACTGCACGGAGCACGGTATCACGGACGTGCTTTTCGCCGTCAACGAAATGGCCGTCAATACCGAGCAGCACCAGAATTCAATCCGCGCAATGTTTAATTGAGCATCGCATCGATTTTCACGCATAACCTAAAAGACTCCCTCTGTTCGAGGGAGTCTTTTTTACAAAACTTTCACCCCAGCAGCTCCGGCCTTTCCTCCAAAAGCGTCTGCAAGCTGCCGTCTTCGTAGCGATAGCTCATCATAACGCCGCCGGTCTGTGTCTTTTCGCGCGCTTGTCCCATTGCGGCGCCGAGCATGAACGCGAGCGCGAGCACGGTCAGCATAACTGCCGAAAGCACGAGCGGGCTTTGGGTTCGGCGGCTTTGAAATCCCGCAGCAAAGCTCTCCGGTGTACCGGCGGCCGCACAAAGAATGTCATACGACATCGTTTCTGCGTGGGGAATCTCGCACAAAAGGCTTTGCACGCGGGCGGTCTCACGCTTCTTCTCTGCGCGCGTGCCGCTTACCGCCCGATACACACGGCGTAAATACTGCTCAAACCCGCTTTCAGGCTTCCTTTTCATGTTGCACCTCGCAGCTTTTCAGCACGTTCTGCACACCTACGGCCGTGCGGCGGTATTCCTCTTTCTGCTCCGTGAGATACGCTTCCGCCGCAGGCTCCAAATGATAGTAAACGCGCATGCGGGCGCGGGCGGCGTCCGTCATTTCGGTGCGGGAAGAAACACACCCGCGCTCCTCCAGCCGCCGTAGTGCGACGTACACCGAGGCCAAGTTGAACGACAAAAGTCCCCCGCTACGCGATTCGATCTCCTGCACCATCTCGTAGCCGTAGCGGTCGCCCTCCTTTAAAATGAGCATGCACAAAAGCTCCAGCGGCACGCGCTTGGTGCTGTCGTTATTCGCCATTGTCATTCCTCCCCTTTGCATAAATTCTGTGATTTTATCCTACCACAGAAAATTTAATTTGTAAAGCACATTATTAAAATAATTTAATATAAAATTATTGACATGTCAAATTTGCTCTGCTATACTCAAGCTATAACACAGGCTTTGCACTTTTTCGTTATGGAAGGAGGAACCCATGAAAAAGCTCATTATCCCTTGCATTACGCTCATCCTGACATTTATCTTGGCGATTTCCGTTTCGGCAGAAAGCCTGCCTGCGCTGCACCCGGCGGAGAACATCCAAACCGGCGCTACGGAGCAGATGGTCGCGGCGCTGACGAAAACCGTGCCGCACATCAGGCTGCACCCCGCAGAGAAGCTGAAAACCGGCTTTTCCGCGGCATATATTACGAAGCACTACAACATTTGTGAGATTTCGCACGCAACGGGCGAGACTGCGCTCGGAGAGAAACTGAACGTCGTCTCCTACCGCTTGCAGCCGAAAGACACACAAAACGAAGCGCTTTTGCTCATCGACGAAGTGCAGGACGCTTCAAGCGGTGAAACGTTATATTTCACACTGCATTACGGTAATTTTGACACCGGCGAAGTGACACGCGCCGAGGTCGTTTACCCGTAAACCTACAAAACGCAAAGCCTGTGCACATGCGCGCATAGAAAAACGGCACCGTTACAAAAACGCGGTGCCGTTTGCTTTTATTGGGTTAGATCGACTTATATTCGTCCAAAAGGCTTTGGGCAAGCTTGGAGTTGACGACGGCGAAATCGTCCGGGGATTTGTAATCGAGCGTGCGCAAAACCTCCTGCGACTGGCGGTACACGGCCATTTTGGTGGTCTGGTACACGGGCTCCTGACGACCCTTGACGAACAGCGCGAAACGCAGCTCCTCCTCCGTTGCGGCGCAGAAATAGGCGTGCACATTGCCGTCCAGATTTTTGCGCACCACGGTGACGATGGCGTTTTTCACAAGCTCTACGGCGGCATCATCGAGGCCGGCCTCGAAAATGAGGATTTTCTCCTTTAACTCCTGCGGGTTTTTCACGCTGCGCTTTTTCAGCGCGCGCACGGCGGGGATAGGCTCCGCGCCGGAAACAGCGCCGGAGGGGCGCAGGCAGATCATAAACGCGTTCATCGGGTCATGGTAGATCATGGGGTACGCCATCTGCGCGGTGTAGCCGCAGTGGCGGCATTCCCAGTCAAATATGGATTCGCGCAGAATGTCGCGGCGCAGCTCGGGGTTTTCCTCCGCATTGACGCTTGTGTACATCTCTAATTTCTGCGTCTGGCCACAGGCGGGGCAGACAATATCTTTCTGTATCTTCGTAGACATCAAATTCACTCACTTTCTGCAAACGGAACCTGCCCCGGCGCAAAAGGTGGGCGTTTTTCCGCGCAAGGAATCAAGCGGGCCTCAGGTCCGCCTTTTAACGTTCATTTTAAAGTGCATTATTCGTAGGGAACTTCTTCGCTTTCGTCTTTTTCGGGCTCAGTCGTTTCCGGCTGCTCGGCGGCAGGCTCTGCCGCTTCCACGGCTTCGTCTACGGTACCGTCCGGCACGAATGCGGCTTCTTCGGCTTCCTTTTCCTCTTCCGGCGTGGGAGTGTACTCCTGCACGTCATCAAGGGTGATCTCCTCTTCTTCCGCTTCGCTGTCACCCTCACGGGTCAGGGCTTCCAGCTTCTCCACAGCGGCATCGATGCGCTTCTGGGCGGCTTCAATGTCGATGCAGTACGGCTCCGTAACGGTGTTCTCTGCATCGCGCAGGTTGTGGTAGTAGTAGCGGCCGAGAGCGAGATAGGCGCGCTCCTCTGCCTTTTCCTCACAGCGGATAACGGTGCGCAGGCGATTCATGAGCGCAGTGCGGCGGTTCTTTTCCTCTACCACTTTCACAGCACTCTGTACGGCGCCGCCGGCGGTCTTAAATGCGGCCGAGATATTCTTTAAAAAGTTCATGGTAAAACTCCTTTCGGTCAAAACGCCAAGGCGTTCAGTTATTTCAAGTTTAAATACACCTTTATTATATATCAAAAAAGCGCAAAATAACAGCCCCAAAATGTAAATAATTCCATATCAATATGCAGAAAAGCGGACATCGCAGGACATTATAGGACATCGTAGGACATCTTTTGAACATTTGTTCCGTGTTCGATTGACATTTCGGAAATTTTTGTTTATGATGAGAGTTAACGAACACATGTTCTATTTTGAAACGAAAGGATCGTGACTGCAAGTGAAAGATTACATTTCCTGGGGACAGGAGTATTTGGATGAGGCGGAGCGCATCAAACGGCGGCTGCTCGCCATCCGCGCCGAACGCGACTATGACATTGCAGGCGAGCAGGCCCAGCGTGTGCAGATGCTTTACACCATGTATTTAGAGTGTCTTGTAACAGGCCATGCGCTGCAAAAGCGCGGAAGGAGGGCGGTTTCGTGAGCGGATATAAGCCCCTTTCCGCCGGTGCACGGCAGGCGAAGCTACTCAGCCGCATCGGCGCAGAGACAAACAAAAACGAGCTTTTAGAAGCGCAGGTTTTGCTGCGGCGCGCCATCGGCAATGAGCTGACCGACCGCCAGCGCGACTGCGTGCAGCTTTACTACGGCGAGCGGCTGACAATGCAGGAGATTGCGGACGAGCTGCACCTGACGCGCGGCACGGTGTGCAAGCACCTGCAAAAGGCTTCGGCACGGCTTTCGCACGCTTTGCAGTATTCCGCGCTCGGCATGCGTGCGGAGCAAAGCCGTGACCGATAATTCCCTTGAAAAGCCTCTCCGATTGTGCTACTATTTGTACAGACAACTCAGCATAGATCACAGCAGATTTATCTGCGGAAAGGCTTATACTATGGATTTGATTCAAATTGACGAAAACGGGCTGCATCTCGTTTTTGAAAAGACGGAAGATTTCGGCTGCAAGCTGCTGCACTTCTCTGCGCTCCCCTTTGACGAGCGCAGTCTGCTGCACGTGCACGACCACGAGACGGGCGGCTTGCGCCTGAACACCGAGCGATACAATCTCTTGGAAATTATGATCTCCGGGCAGAACCGACCGGGCGAGCGCCACGGCAACAAATACATTTCCACAAGCCCCGGCGACCGCATGAAGCTCGTCTATTTTGCGGACAAGCACAACGAGTTCGGCCGCAAGCTGGAAATCCACATGGAAGATAAGATCTGCGGCATTGAAACGATTTCGCACATGCAGTTTTATAACGGCGTTCAGGCTGTACGCTGCTGGACGGACGTGAAAAATGTCGGCACAGAGCCGCAGGGGCTGGAATACGTTTCTTCCTTTGCCCTCACCGGCATCGAAAAAGAGGGTATGCTTTCGACCGACGACAAAATGCGCGTCTGGTACCCGCACAACGGCTGGCAGCGCGAAATGCAGTGGGAAAGCTACACCTTCCCGCAGCTCGGTCTCGCCCGCTGCCAGCCCGAGGAAATTCAGCGCTCCTCTAAGGTCATCGGTGCGACGAACATCGGCAACTGGTCTACAAAGGAATACCTGCCGATGGGACTGCTTGAAAACACGGAAACGGGCTCCAATTTATTCTGGCAGATCGAGCACAACGGCTCGTGGCACTGGGAGATCAGCGACCAGATGGGCAACTTCTACATTCAGTTAAGCGGCCCGACGGAAACGGAATCGCACTGGTGGAAGAATTTGCAGCCGGGCGAAACATTCACGACAGTGCCGGTGTGCGTGGGCTCCACGCTCGGCAAATTTGATGACGCCATGGGCGAGCTGACGAAGTACCGCCGCATGATTCGCCGCAAAAATGCAGACAACGAGAAACTGTGCGTCATTTTCAACGACTACATGAACTGCCTGTGGGGCAACCCGACAACGGCGAAAGAGCTGCCGCTCATCGACGCGGCGCACAAGGCAGGCTGCGAATACTTCTGCGTGGACGCAGGCTGGTACGCGGACGGCTTCTGGTGGGACAACGTGGGCGAATGGCTGCCGAGTAAGGAACGTTTTCCAAACGGCCTTGAGGAAGTGATGGACTACATCCGCTCGAAGGGCATGATCCCGGGCGTGTGGCTCGAAATTGAAGTAATGGGCATTTGCTGCCCGAAGGCCGCGCGCGTGCACCCGGACTGGTTCTTCACACGCCACGGCAAAAAGGTGCACGACCGCAGCCGCTGGCAGCTCGATTTCCGCAACCCGGAGGTCGTGGAGCACGCAAATGAGGTCGTTGACCGCCTTGTGCGCGACTATCACGTGGGCTACATCAAGATGGATTACAACATTGAGCCGGGCATCGGCACGGAATTAAACGCCGACAGCGTGGGCGACGGTTTACTCGGGCACGAGCGCGCATATCTTGCTTGGCTCGATTCCGTCTTTGCCCGCTACCCCGACCTTGTGATTGAAAACTGTTCCTCGGGCGGCATGCGCATTGACTACGCGATGCTCTCGCGCCACAGCATTCAGTCTACGAGCGACCAGGAGGACTACCTGCGCTATGCGTCCATTGCGGCGAACGCGCCCTCGGGTCTGACGCCGGAGCAGAGCGCCATTTGGAGCTACCCGATGAAGGGCGGCGGACGCGAGGAAGCCGTATTTAATATGTGCAACGCACTGATGCAGCGCATCCACCAGAGCGGTCATTTGGCGGAAATTCCCGAGGAAGACTTCACGCTTGTCAAGGAAGCGCTCGATTATTACAAGACAATCCGCGGCGACATCAAGCGCGCGCTGCCGTTCTGGCCGCTCGGTACGTCGCACTTTGCGGACACGTGGGTCTCGCTGGGCCTTAAAACCGCGCACAAAGCGTACATCACCGTGTGGAGACGCGGCGCGCCGGACGGCCGCTGCACGCTGCCCGTGGATTTCCTGCGCGGCAACGAGCACGTAAATGTGCGCTGCGCGTACCCCGCAAACCACAACACGAAATGCGCATGGAACCCGGAGAAGGGCACGCTGACGGTGGATCTCCCCACCCCCATCTGCGCCAGAATTTTTGAGCTGGAATATTAAACCTGCACCTGAACCCGTACAGGACACCGTGCAAAATCCCGATGCAGACGAAGAAAGACATCTCGCGGAAGAAGCGCGGCGCAAGGCGGAGGAAGCGCAAAAGGAAGCCGAAGAAGCGCGGCAGCGCGTAGAGGAAGCCCAGAAGCGAGCGGAGCGTGCCGCACAGAAAACGGAAGACGCAATGAAGCGCGCCAAGCTTGCGCAGGAGCAGTTAAAAAAAGCGCAGGCAGAGGCCGAAAAGCTCAAAAATCAGAACAAAAAGACGTAAAAAATCGCCCGCAGGCACGAAAAACGGTTGCCTGCGGGCGATGGTTTTAGAATTTTACTTTTCGATGTCTTTTTCGACGTTCTGCGGAGCAGTGGGTGAAGAAGCGGGCTGCACGGGCATCTGCACGGAAGCCGCTGCGGGTGCCGAAACGGGTGCGTAAGCGCTGCGCATTTTGGCGGTGGTGACCATGTGCTTTGCGCCCTTTGCCATGGCGATGATGGTAGGCACGGCACCGATGACGGCGAAGAGATAGACCTGTGCAAGGCCGCCGAAGTAATCGCCGGAATGTACCTTAATGGCGACGTTGCCGGGCAGCTTGCAATCGAGCTGCTTATACATTTCAATGACCTTTTCAGGGGTGACCGTTTTTGTGAAATAAACCTTGGGTTTCACGAAAACTCCTCCTAAGAATTCGTTATGCGCGGGTGTGACTCCGCATACATTTCTATAACGTATCATAATATTAAAAGTTTGCTTTACGTCAATATACGTTTTGGCTAATTTTGCACCGGTCAATTTGGTGTGTTTACCGGATTTGCAAGCAGAATGTTCAAAAAGTCTTTTCTTCCGGAACTTTCTGCGGTAAAATAGGGAAAAACGGAGCATGATGCAGGAAAGGAAGTATTTTGATGCAGAAACCGCTTGTCAGCGTGATCGTGCCGATCTACAACGCGCAGAACAACATTGTGCGCTGCGTGGAGAGCATTCGGCGGCAGACGTATGAAAATCTTGAAATATTGCTTTTGAACGACGGCTCTAAGGACGTGAGCTACCCGGTGTGCGAGATGCTCTCGAAGGCAGACGCGCGCATCGTTTTGATTGATAAGGAAAACTCCGGCGTTTCGGCGACGCGGAACCTCGGCATGCGCATGGCGCGGGGCAAATATTTGCAGTTTGTGGACGCGGACGACACACTGGAGCCGTTTGCGACAGAGCTCCTCGTTCAGCGTGCGGAGGATAACAACGCTGATCTCGTCATTGCGGCGTATAACCGCATTGTGCCGTACAAGCCGAAAAAGGAAGCGAAGCTTGACCCGCTTTTGCCGAATAAAAAGAAGCAGCTGACGGAGCGGCTGGCGAAATTCCAGACATTCGGCTTTCTGCCGATGGGCTTTATGACAAAGGAAGAATTCGCCTGCGGGCTGATGCAGGAGCCGGCGAGCTTTTACTACGGCGTGATGTGGAACAAGCTTTACCGCGCCGATTTGGTGCGCGCACACACGGACGTGCGGTGCAGCGAGGAAATGACGTGGAGCGAAGATCTGTATTTTAATTTGACGTACATACGCTATGCAGAACGGTTTTTTGCGCTGACCACGCCAATCTACAACTACTACGATAACCCCGGCAGCGCGGTGCATCTGACGAAGGTGCGCACGGCGATTACGGCGCGCACGGCGCTTTTCAGCTACTACAAGGAATTATACGAGCAGCTTGGACTGTACGAAGAAAACAAGCTGCAGATTTTCAAATACCTCATCTCCTCTTCGGAGGCGTGAGCGCGGAAGGGACGTTTAACATGGCATTCGTACTCGACCAAACAAAACCGAACCAGAAATATTTTGAGGCGATCTGCGGCATTCCGCACCCCTCAACCGAAGAAAAAGCCGTAAGCGACTACGTGTGCTCGGTTGCGGAAAAGCTCGGTTTAGACTACGAGCAGGACAAATTTTGGAATGTCATCGTGCGCAAGCCGGCTTCTAAAGGGTACGAAGACGCGCCTGTCGTGATGCTGGAGGGTCACATGGATATGGTGTGCGTGAAAACACCCGAGAGCACGCATGATTTTTCGCATGACCCCATTGAAATTTATGTCGACGACAAAGGCGACATCCGCGCGAAGGACACGACGCTCGGCGCGGACGACGGTTACGGCGTGGCGTACATGCTGGCCGTGATGGAGGAGGATTTCCCCCACCCGCCGCTGGAACTCGTCTTTACGGTGCAGGAGGAAAACGGCTGCAACGGCGTGGACGCGCTGGACGCGGGCAAGCTGAAATCCAGAAGAATGATCGGTCTTGACGTGATGGGCGAGACGGTGGAATACACAAGCTGCGTTTCCTGCTTTACGAGCGACCTGATGAAACTGACGAAAACGTGCGAGACGGAGCCTGCAAAGGGCGCGGCCCTCATGCTGACGGTTTCCGGCGTGCAGCCGGTGCACTCCGGCGCAATGGTGCACCCGGAGCAGTTCAATGCGATTAAGATCACGGCGCGTTTGCTTAATACGCTTTCCGAAAACGGCGCGGCGTACCGACTTTCCACCATGGCGGGCGGCGAAGCGGAAAACTATGCGCCGGTGGAGACGAAAACAGTAATCCTCTGCGACGAGCCGGACGCAGTGAAGGCGATTTTAAACGGCGAGCTTGAGAAGATCGACCGCGAATTGCAGGACGGCAAGCAGAATTTGACGCTTGAAATCCGCGATGCGGCGGCGAACGAGATGCTTTCGGATGCCGATACGCAGGCGATTGTCGATTTGATCTACCTGATGCCCTCGAACACGGTGGCAATCCGGACCGCGGGCGAGGAGATGACGGCGACGAACAACGTGGGCACGGTATCGTTAAACGGCGGCGCATTTGAACTGGTGATGTCCGACCGTGCGGCAAGCCGCAGCTTTAAAAACGGTGTGCTCGGCCGCGTGAAGCGCTTGGCTAAACTCTGCGGCTTCACGCTTGAGACGAGCCTGCGCTATGACTCCTGGGAATACCAGCCGAACTCCTACATGCGCCGCATGACGGCCGAACTGATGAAAGAAGTGTACGGCCACGAGATGATGGAGACGGCGTGCCCGGGCGGACTTGAATGCTGCTCTTTACTGCCGCGCATGGAGGGGCTGGACATTGTGATGTTCGCGCCTATCGGCGAAAACTGCCACACGACAGACGAATACATGAATCTAAAATCGTTTGACCGCGTGTATGATTTCCTCAAAACGCTGCTTGGCAGGTTGAAATAAACATTTATAATTTAATATAAATATTAAAAAGCACGCCCCTTTCCGATGAATTTCGGGAACCGGCGTGCTTTACTTAACTGCGGTCTATGGTGACAACGGTGCGATAATCGGGGTCGAGCTTTTGAATTTCGGCCTCTAACTTTTGGGTGATGACGGCGTCGCTGTCCTTCACCGCGAACGGCACGGCTGCGTCGAACACGATATTACTGTGCGTAACGCCCCAGATGACGCGGAAATCGTGAATGGTGACGGTGGGGTACAGCGCGGTGACGAGCGACTGCACTTTGCAGTGCAGCGCATCGGTGCGGGCATCGCCGACGATAACGGGATCAAGGTGAATGACCATGTGGATACCGAGGTCACGGCTGAAATCGCGCTCGATGTTATCGATGAGATCGTGGCTGACGAGAATGTCGTTTTTGGCATCGACCTCACAATGGGCAGAGGCAAAACAGCGGCCCACGCCGTAGTTGTGCACAGCAAGGTCATGCATGCCGATGATGCCGGGGTACGAGAGCATTTTCTCGGTAATGGTCTGTACGAGCTCTCCCTCCGGCGCTTGGCCGAGGAGAGGATCTGCGGTGCTGATTGTAAGCTGCACGCCGGAGAACACGATGAACAGCGCAACCGCCGCGCCCATGTAGCCGTCCAAATTCACGCCGGTGAGCATGGTGATGACGGCGCCGAGCAGCACGACGCTTGTGGCGATGACATCGTTGCGGCTGTCCTTGGACGTGGCTTCGACGGACTCGGATTTGATCATGCGGCCGACCTTGCGGTAAAAGAGGCACTGCCAGAGCTTTGCCAGAATGGAAATGACGAGCACAACGAGGGCGACGGGCGTGAGGGCGTTTTCCTCCGGCGTGATGATTTTCTCAATGGACGACATGCCGAGCTGAAGCCCGAGGAAAATGACGATGAACGAGACGATGACGCCCGAAAGATACTCGATGCGCGCGTGGCCGAACGGGTGCTTTTCATCCGCCGGTTTACTTGCCATTTTAAAGCCGATGAGCGTGACAACGGACGAGCCGGAATCTGTGAGGTTGTTGACGGCATCGGCCGTGACGGAAACACTGTGAAAAACCGTGCCGACGATAATCTTCATTAAAAAAAGCAGAAAATTTGTGACGATACCGACGGCACCCGCCACGCGGCCGCATTTGTCGCGCACGGCAGGATCCTCGGTATTTTTATGATCGCGGACAAAGATCCGCAAAATGAGATCGGTCATAACGAAAATCTCCTTTTGGTTAGCGGCTGAAAACCCGCCAAATATGCAAACAGAGCTTGAGAAAAGCTCCTCAAACTCTGCTTTTGGGTGATTTAATTTTGTAAATCGGCTTACTTCTGGTCAAAGAACTCGACGATTTCGCCGCAGGGGCCGGTGCAGAACGCAATGCGCGCGGTGATGTCGGAAAGCTCTACATCTTTCGGTTCGATGGTGATCTCGTAGCCGGCTTCACGGACACGGGCGGCACAACCGTCGGTATCATCCGTTGCGAGCGCAAGATGGGCAAACTTGCCTTCCAGCGGCACATCGTTCTCTTCCGGGACGGGCAGCACTTCGATGCAGCTGTTGTCCCCGGTGGAGATCATCATGCAGGGGTATTTTTCGTCGCCCCACTGGCGCACGACCTTGAGGCCGAGCAAGTCGAGATAGAACGTTTTTGCTTTTTCAAACTGCGCATACGTCGGACGCAGTGCCACGTGGTGAATGCCTTTGATCAAGCTCATTTCGTTTTCCTCCCAAAAGTACATTTTATAAAGACAGGGTATCGAGACCGATACCCTGCTTGATTTGTAATTCTAAATTACTTTCTGTTGAAGATGGACATGATGTCGGAGAAGGTATCATCGTCGCTCTTCGCGGAAGTTGTGCTGCCGGTGCTCGGCGCAGACGGGTTGCCAAAGAGGTCTGCGTCGCTGATAGCCGGAGCTGCGGGCTTTTGGGTCTTTTCGCCGTTCATGCCGTCGAAGCCGGTCGCGATAACGGTGACCATCATCTCGTCTTCCATCGTCTCGTCGAATGCAGCACCCCAAATGATGTTTGCATCCTCGCTTGCGCGCTCGGTGATGAGCTGAGACGCGACATCGATCTCGTCGAGGGCGATGTCCGGAGAGGACTTGATGTTGATGATGACGCCCTTGGCGCCTGCGATAGCGGTCTCAAGCAGCGGACTGGAAATAGCCGCAACAGCTGCCTGCTCTGCCTTGTCCTTGCCTGCCGCACGACCGACGCCCATGTGTGCGTAGCCTGCATCCTGCATGATGGACTTGACATCCTCGAAGTCGAGGTTGACGATGCCCGGAATCTGGATGAGGTCGGAAATGCTCTGTACGCCCTGACGGAGAACGTCATCGGCGATGCTGAATGCGTTTGCAAGCGTAATGCGCTGCTCGCTGACGAGCTTCAGTCTTTCGTTCGGGATGACAACGAGGGAATCGACGTGCTTGCGCAGCTCTGCAATGCCCTTTTCTGCCTGATCCATACGGCGCTTGCCTTCAAAAGCGAACGGCTTTGTGACGATGCCGACGGTGAGGGCACCCATGTCTTTTGCAATCTCTGCAACGACCGGTGCTGCACCCGTGCCGGTGCCGCCGCCCATACCGGCGGTGACGAAGACCATGTCTGCGCCCTTGAGGGTAGCTGCGATCAGCTCGCGGCTCTCCTCGGCAGCCTTTGCGCCAACCTCCGGCTTGGAGCCTGCGCCTCTGCCCTGTGTATTCTTTTCACCGATCTGCACGCGGGTCTTGGCCTGCGAGCGGGACAGTGCCTGACGGTCTGTATTCATGCAGACGAGCTCGACGTGCTGCACGCCGGCATCTGCCATGCGGTTTACGGCGTTTCCGCCGCCGCCGCCTACACCAACGACCTTAATGGTCTGGGGGGTCTCTTCAAGCATGTTATCAATTTCAAACGGCATTTTATGTTCCTCCTTGATTTGGTCTTTAACCGTTAACGATCCGCACGGATCCGGGATTTTTATTCATCACGCCGCCTCCGGATTCAAAACGGTTTTCTCTCGAGCTTCGATCAAATCCGCCGGATAGCGTCCCATAAAGGGCCATACCTTTACAGTTCTTTACAGTCTTTCAGCTTTACATAGCTTCATACACTATAATTTATCACTTTTCACGCCAAAATTCAAGATGAAAGCGGCAAAAAAGTGAGCCTTTGCAAATATTTTTACTTTACAGCGGTTTTCGGGGAATCTATGGTGCCGGGGCTGTTCAAATTACCCGAAAAACTTGTGAAAAACAGGGGAACGCTTCCAAATTTTACACGTTTTCGGCGTCGCCTGTGTTGTCACCGCTGTCGTCTGCTGCGGGGTCCGTGATGCCGTCGGTATCACCCGTGGGATTGGCAGTATCGCCGTTCTCCCCATCGCCGTTTGCGGTGCTGTCTGAGCCGTCCGTGCGGCCTGCGGCATCACCGGGTGCGGGCGTGGCGGAGGCTGCGGTGCGGTCTTCCTCGTAAAACGCCTTATTTTTCTCCGGCACAACGGAAAGATCGATGGAGCCGACGGTCTCCTCGGTGATCTCGCCGCTCGTTTCCATTTGACGCAGCATCTCGAGGCCAAACGCCATTTTGTAGGACATGCCGTTCATGTTGCCGAAACGGAACGTGATGCGGTTATCATACGTCAGCGTAAGGTCGTAGGGGTTCGTCATGTTGATCTCCGTGACGTTCTGCGTCTCGTTTTTCGTCATCTGCTCCGCGATGGCGTTATAGACTTCTTTGACGGAATCATCGCCGAACGTGATCGTTTCGCTGGGCTTTGTGTTCGTGGGATTTGCCCCGAGCACCACAGTCGTGCCCTCGCACGGCTGTGAAGCGATCTCCAGCACCTTGCCGGAAGCACTTACATAGAGATAGCCCGCGTCGCACGCGACGGAAAACGCCGTTTCGGCGGGGGTAATTTCAATTTCAATGGTGGAAGGGATATGCTTTACGATCTTTGCGCTTTCAATGTACGGGAAACGGTGCTCAAGCGCTTTTTCGCGGCTTTCCGTTTCCAGCAGCACGAGGTTATCGCCCTCGTTGATGCCGCACACGCGGCGGATATCGGCTTCATCGTAGCCGGCATCTGACGTAAATGTGACGTTGCCCACCTTGAAAAACACGAAGATGCACAAAAGGACCGCGCCGATGACGACGACGCTGAATGCGATTATATTGAACAGGAGCAGCGCCCTGCTTTTTTTCTTTCTCATTGCGAGCTTTTCCGCTGCGCTGCGTGGAGTACGCGCCATGTTCAGCCTCCGTTTTTCACGTTTTATCTCTTACTTTTCGCTCTATATTCGGTATACGTCTGCGCCGAGCGCCCTTAAATTCTCTTCAAAGTGCGCATAGCCGCGGTCGATGTACTGCGGGTGCATCACCTGTGTTTCGCCCTGCGCCGCAAGGCCTGCGATGACAAGCGCCGCGCCGCCGCGCAAATCCTCTGCCGAGACCGGCGCACCGGAAAGCTGCGGCACGCCCTCTATGACAGCCACCTTGCCCTCTAACTTGATCTTCGCACCGAGCCGGTTGAGCTCACCGGCATGCTTATAGCGGCTTTCAAAAATGTTCTCTACAAAAATACTGGTGCCGTCCCCCACCGCCGCCATGGTCATGACGGGCGCCTGAGCATCCGTAGGGAAGCCGGGGTACGGCATGGTGCGCACGTGGCGCACGGGTTTTAATCTCTGCGGTGCGCGCAATAATAATTCGCTGCCGGACTGCATCACGGCGCAGCCGGTGCTTTCAAACGCCGACAAAACCGGCAAAAGGTGCTCGCTGTTGACATCACGCAGAAGCACCGTACCGCCCGTGACGGCGGCCGCGGCCATGTATGTTGCGGCGGCGATGCGGTCCGGCATGACGGTGTATGTGCTGCCGTAAAGGTGCGGCACGCCTTCGATGACGATGCAGCTTTCGCCCGCGCCGTGAATGTGTGCGCCGCAGCGGTTTAAGTACCCGGCGAGATCCTCAATCTCCGGCTCACGCGCGGCGTTTGTGAGCACCGTTGTGCCCTTGGCGCGGGCGGCGGCGAGCAGCAGGTTTTCCGTTGCGCCGACGCTTGGGAACGCAAGCGAGACGAACCCGCCGCGCAACCCGCCGGGCGCGGTGCACAACAGGCAGCCGTGCTCTTCGCGAATTTCTGCGCCGAGCTTGCGCAGCGCCTCCAAATGCAGATCGATGGGCCTTGGGCCGAGCTCGCACCCGCCGGGAAACGACAATCTTGCTTCGCCGCAGCGGGACAGAATCGCGCCCAAAAACACGATGGACGAGCGCATCTCCCGCATGAGGCTGTGGGGAATATCGCAGCGGGTCATGCCGTCCGCGCAGACCGTTAAGGTATCGCCCGTGTGGGTACAGCGGCATCCGAGCCGCCGCAAAATGGTGACTGCCGTGTGCACATCGGACAGTGCGGGGCAGTTGTGCAGCACCGTTTCGCCCTCACAGAGGAGTGCCGCCGCAAGCAGCGGCAGCGTGCTGTTTTTCGCGCCCTGCACGGTGAGCTCGCCGCAAAGGCGATTGCCGCCGCGCACCAAAACCGCTTCCTGCCGGGCACAGCCCGTATGTTCCCGTTCATATTCTTCCATATACACACCCCGTATTCTGTAAGGCGGCAGAAAGCGCGCCTTTGGATACGGTTATAGTATGCAGCGGAAAAATTTTGGGGTATGTCCGCCTGAAATGCGTTTTACGGTTTACTTTTTTGCTTTTTCGCAAATGATGTTGTAAATGCGGTCATTTGCGTCCAGCACGGCCATGGCTTTCGCGTTTTTGCCGATCTCTTCGGCGCGGCCCGGCTCGGAAAGAATGGTGTTCACCGTTTCCCACAGCTTTTCACCGGTGAGGTCTTTTTCTTCGATCATCACGGCGGCATCGCGGTTCACGAGCGCCATGGCGTTATGGAACTGGTGATTTTCGGCAACGTTCGGGGACGGAATCAGAATGGAGCACTTGCCCGTGGCTTCGATCTCCGTTAAGGTGATGGCGCCGGCACGACCGATGACGAGGTCGGCGGCGGCGAGGCACTCCGGCATGTTGTCTATGTACTCGAGCATGCGAATCTGCGGATTTTCTTCTTCCTTTACACCCGCTGCGTGCACTTCGTCGAGGAATTTTTCATCGTGCTGGCCGTAGCCGTGGATGTGCTGATATTTCTTCTCTTTAGCGCTTTCACCGAGCATGTATGCCGCGGCTTTATTGAGCGCCGCTGCGCCGAGGCTGCCGCCGAACGACAGCACAAGCGGACGATCGTCGAGATTCAGCGCCTTGCGGGCGGCTTCGCGCTCGGCCTGCAAAACGGAAACGCGCACCGGGTTGCCGGTGAAGACGCAGTTATCTTTGCGGTCGAGATACTTTTTCGCGTCCTCCACGGCGAGCATGACGCACTCCGCGTGCTTTGCAAGCGCTTTAGTCGTCATGCCGGGATAGGCGTTCTGCTCGTGGATGACGGTGGGAATGCCGAGCTTCTGTGCGGCGCGAATGACGGGGCCGCTGACGTAACCGCCGGTGCCGACGCAAATATCCGGCTTAAACGCCTTGATGATGCGCTCGGACTCGATAGACGAGGAGAACAGGCGGAACACGGTTTTGATGTTGCGGCGGATGTTCTTCGCCGTTAATTTACGTTGAAAACCCGAGATGCGGATGGTTTTGAAATCGAAGCCCGCTGCGGGCACAAGACGCTCTTCCATGCCGCCCTTATTGCCGACATACAGGATTTCGGCATCCGGCTGCTTGGAGCGCAGATAACCGGCCGCCGCAAGCGCCGGATTGATGTGGCCGGCGGTGCCGCCGCCTGCAAATAACACACGCATAATTAAATACCCCTTTTACATTTTTTCTGTATTGGAATGCCGCGAGACCGACAGCAGCACGCCCATTTCCGCAAGAAGCATGATGAGCGCCGTGCCGCCGTAGCTGAAGAACGGCAGGCTGATGCCGGTGTTCGGGATGGTGTTTGTGACAACGCAGATGTTGAGAATGGCCTGAATGCCGAACTGGAACGTGATGCCAAGCGCCAGCATGGTGCCGAAGCGGTCACGCGCATGCAGCGCGATATATACGCCGCGCCAGATGAAAAGCGCAAACAGGATAATGACGATAAGCGCGCCGATGAAGCCGAGCTCCTCGCACACTACGGCAAAAACGAAGTCGTTTTGCGGCTCCGGGATGTAGAGATACTTTTGTCTCGACTGTCCGATGCCGACGCCGAGCAGTTGCCCGGAGCCGATGGCGTAGAGTGACTGCACCGTCTGCCATGTATCGACGCCCTCCGGCGGGTTGAACGGGTCAAGCCAGCCGTGGACACGGTTCATGGCGTAGGCAAATTTTGAGGAAAACAGCACGAGCGCGCCGATGACGGCTGCCGCCGCGCCGCCGATGACGGCGAAATAGCGGAACTTTGTGCCGCCGACGAACATCATGATAAACGCGATGAGGCAGATGATGACGGTGGCGGAAACGTGTTTTTCCGCGATGACGAGCACGCAGATGAGGCCCAAAATACCGAAGAACGGCAAAAAGCCGTAGCGGAAGGTTTTCATCCTTTCGCCGTACAGCGCGATGAGGTGCGCAAACATCAAGATGAGCGCGAACTTTGCGATCTCGGACGGCTGGAATTCGACGAAGCCGAGGTTCAGCCAGCGCACCGCGCCGCCTTTGTTCGGCGCTAATTTTGTGCCCTTAAAGACGAGCACCATCAAAAGCAAAAGAATGGAGACGGCGAAAATGGGCAGGTTCAGTTTATGCAGCTGGTGATAATCGAACGTGGAGATGGCAAGCATCAGCACAACACCGACCAAGGCGAACATACCCTGACGGAGAATGAAGTAATAGCTGTTTCCGTAGTAGTAATACGCGTAGGCATAGCTTGCGGAGAACATCATGACAAGTCCCACGGCAAGCAGCACAAGGATCAAAAACAGCATGGTCATGTCAAGGCCGAGACCCAAAGTGAAAATTCTATATTTGATGCGCCCGCGCCGTTTGCCGCGCCTTGCGGCTTCGGATGCCGCCTCTTCTGCGGGCACAGCGGATAACCGGCGACTTGGGACCTGTTCAAGCCCGCGCGCCGTGGAGCGTCTTGTCTGCGCCATTGCTGCAAACCTCCTTTTTTCAGTTGATTTCTATTTTATCCCATTTTCAGGCGTTTAGCAGCCGAACACCGCCAAAAGTACGCCGATGATACCGGCAAAAAGTGTAACACCGCTGAACACGAAGCAAATCTTATTCTCGTTCCAGCCGCACATTTCAAAGTGGTGGTGGATCGGCGCCATTTTGAAAATGCGTTTGCCGTGCGAAATTTTAAAGTATGTAACCTGTAAGACAACAGAGAGAATCTCTACAATATAGATAATACCGATGAGGATGAGCAGAATCGGCATATTCACGCCGAACGCCAGCGCGCACACTGCGCCGCCGAGGAACAGCGAGCCTGTATCGCCCATGAAGACCTTAGCCGGGTTGGCGTTCCAGAACAGGAAGCCGATCATCGCACCGACGATGGCCGCCGCGTAAAGTGAAAGCCCCACGCGGTTTAAAAGCATCGCGATAACAGAGAAGACGAGTGCGACGACGAGCGTGACGGACGTATTGAGGCCGTCGATGCCGTCTGTGAAGTTCACGGCGTTGACCATGCCGACGATGAAGACGGCCGCCAGAATGTAGTAGAAGAAGCCGAGGTCAACGGAGCCAAGGAACGGGATAACCGTTTCGGTGGTGCCGCCCGCAAGTGCGACGGAAAGCAGGTAGGCGCCGACGATGATGAACTGCAAAATGAGCTTTTGAATCTCGGTGAGACCGAGGTTGCGATGCTTTTTGATGCTGATGTAATCATCTAAAAAACCGACGATACCAAAGCCCACCGCCATGAGCGCGCCCGCCATGACCTTGACGAGCATGAGCTGCGTTTCCGCGCCGCCGTTTAGCCACAAAAATGCGATGCAGATGACCGCCGCGACGGAGCTGCCGATGATGAACATGATGCCGCCCATGGTGGGCGTGCCCTGTTTATTTTTATGCCAGCTGGGGCCGACCTCTCGAATGGTCTGGCCAAATTTGATCTTGTGCAGAAACGGCACCATGAAGTAGCCGAGCAGCCCTGTGATGACCGCCGCAATGACGATTGCAAGGCAATACAGTACAATATCCATACGTTATGAACTTCCTTTCCTACCCTCTCAATGTATGTTTTTACTCTTCGCTGTTCGTTGAGGTGTTGCCCGCCGCTTCGACGCCGCCGGAGCTGACAAACGAAATGCGGATGACGGAGCCGCGCTTGACCTTGGTGCCCTCTGCGATATCCTGACTTTGTGCGTAGCCGGAATCGCCGTCGCCCACAACGAGCACCTGCACATCGGCAAGACCCGCCAAGTAGCGGCAAGTATCGATATCATAGCCGATGAAGCTCGGTACCTCCACATACGTTTCGGGATCCGGCTCTTCGGTGTAAAGCGCGACCATGCCTTCCTTCGGAATAGATGCGCCCGGAGACGGCACCTGCACCGTGACAAGCGCGTCGTCTTCGGCGTCGCCGACGACCGTGCCGCTGAAGCCCTGCTCTTCCAGATGGCTCTTCGCTTCTGCCATGGTCATGCCAATGACGTTCGGCGCGGTGGCAGAGAGATTTTCATATTCCGATTCCGTATACTGCGGGTCTACGCCAAGGTACGGGAGCACCTCTTCCATGATGGCAGCGAAGATCGGGCCGGCCTGCGTGCCGCCGGACGCGCCGCCGATCTGCGGCTCGTCGTAGAAAACGAGCAAGGCGTACTGCGGGTCATCCGCCGGGGCATAACCGCCGTAGGAAACGACGTACTGCATGCCGCGGTCGTTGCCCTCTGCCAGATCCTGATAATACAGTGCGACTTTTTCGGACGTACCGGTCTTGCCCGCCACGCGGTAACCGGCGACATAGCCGTTTTTGCCGCTTTCGCTTGTGGCGTTTTTCTGAAGAATGGCCGTCATGCGCTTGGAGACATCTTCGGAGATGACCTGACGCTTGTAGCTGGTATCAGTCGTTTTGACAATGTTGCCGTCGCTGTCCAGCATGCGGTCTACGACGTGCGGCTGCACAAGGTAACCGCCGTTTGCCACGGCAGCAATGGCCGTGATCATCTGAACCGGTGTGATGGAGAAGTTCTGGCCGAACGAAGTCGTTGCAAGCTGAACAACATTCAGTTCGTCTTCATCATAATACAAACTATCTGCTTCGCCGGGCAGGTCGATGCCCGTGCGCTGCGTAAAGCCGAAGGCTTCAAAGAAATTGAAGAACGTGTGGCGGCCCATTTTCTGGCCCAGCCAGATCATGTACGGGTTGCAGGAGTTGCAGATGCCGTCCACCAACGTTTCCGTGCCGTGACCGGCGTGATACCAGCAGCTGATGGGGTCAATGTCGGGATCGTCAAAATCCCAGTAGCCGATACAGGTGTACGTGGATTCTTCGGAAGCCACGCCGGATTCCATCGCCATGGAGCCCGTGACCATTTTGAAAACAGAACCGGGGTAGTACGTATCGCTGACGGCCTTGTTTCGCCACTGCTTGTTCTGCGCCTCGCCCCACATTTGGTCAGTGAGCTCATCGCGCAGCGTGGTGACGTCGATGCGCTCGTAATCCGCAAGGGCCTTTTTCGCTTCCGCACGCGCCTCGTCGGTCTCGGCGTTATCGATAGCAAGCTGTAAGGTGTTTAATTCCTGCTGCTCCTTTTCCTGTGCTTTTTTCAGCGCGTCTTCCACCTTTTCCGGGATGGCGTCTTCGGCCTCCTGCGAAATGGTGAACGGGTCGTTCGGGTCGTAGTCGCCCTTCGTGGAAAGCGCCAAAATGGCGCCGGTCTTGACGTTCATCAAAACGGCCGTGCCGCCCTCCAGCGCGCCGCAGGCCTCAAGGCCCGCCTGCAGGTGCTTTTCTACGATGCTCTGCACGGTCTCGTCGATCGTGAGCACAAGGTCGTAGCCGTCCTGCGCCTGCACGTATTGGTCATATTGGAACGGCATATCGTCGCCCCAGGCGTTTTTGGCGCTGACAAGGCGGCCCGCCGTGCCGGAAAGCTCGCTGTCGTATTCCGTTTCAATGCCCGCAAGACCCTGGTTATCCGTGCCCGTGAAGCCGAGCACCGTAGAAGCCGTGGTGCCGTAGGGATAATAGCGTTTGTAGTCTTCCATCAGCGTGATGCCGCGGCCGATCTTTTCGTCCTTGATATACTGCACGATCTCATCGCGCACCTCGGTCTCCACCTTGCGCTTGACATAGACAAAGTAGCTGTTCTGCTGCGCTTTTTTCAGGACGGCGTCGTAATCGAGCCCTAAAATTTCGGAAAGACCCTTTGCAATCTTCACGTCGTCGCCTTCGTCGATGTAGTTCGGCTCCAAGGCGACCGTCCACACGCTGGCGCTCTGCGCCAAGACCTTTGTGCCCGTGGCGTCGTAAATGGTGCCGCGCGAAGGCGTAAGCTGCGTGGATTGCAAGCTCTGGTCGACCGCATCGGTCTTTAAGGTTTCACCGTTGACAAGCTGCAGGCGGACAAGGTTTGTGATAACGGCGCCAAACCCGAGCACCAGCACAAAGCCCACGATGACCATTGTGCGCTGCCAGACGCCGGAACGATTTGATTTTGCCATGTAAAAAATGCCGTCCTTTCTGCTGCGCCCTTCATTCGCAGCCAAAAGTTGCCGTATACCGAAAAATGAGAGTTAAGAATAAACTCTCAACTCTCCTCTCAAATTCCCCTCTGCCGGGGGCCGCATAACCCATTTGTATTCTTTCATGCCGCAAAATAGCAGCGTATCCGCAAAAAAATTCGTATGTATAAAGGCTAAATCAAGAAAAGAGCGACTGCAAGACCTGCCAGATACGGTCCAACAGGTTCGGTGTCTTTTCGGCCTGCACTACGGTGCCCTCATCATCCTGCGTGAGGCTGATGTAGGAGGTCTGCCCGTCCGCTACCTTTTCCATGCCGAGCTTTTCGCGCGCGATCTGCTCGATCTCCTCCGTATTGAGCTTGGAGGCCGCCTGCATTTCGAGCTGAATGGCAATGCTTTTCTCCTGCGAAAGGCTCTCGTTCGCCGTGTTGATCTCATCGGTGAGCTCCGTGAGCTGCACCTGACTGAACACCACCGCACCGATGGCGCCGACGATGACCAGCACCACCGCAAGATTCATGAGCATTTTGACCGTATTTGCACTGTGTCTGTGACTGCGGCGCAGCTGTTTTTCATCCAGCTTCACCACATTGTTTTTCTGTTTTTGTTTTTGGGGCGCTTTCGGCTCCGGAAGCTTCGGTGCCGCGCTGCCGTGATCTCTGCTGTCGAAAAGATCAAAATCGTATGCGTTTGATGTAGATGCCATGTTGTTTCCTCCTTTCGGAAACTTATCCCAACAAATTTAGCTGTATTCTCTCAGGGATACCCTGATTTTTCAAAATCTCACAGTTTTTCAATAACGCGCAGCCTTGCGCTGCGGGCGCGCGGGTTTTCGCGAAGCTCTTCCTCACTCGGCGCAAGACCCTTTTTGTAGATGAGCTTGCCCTTCGGCTTGTTGCCGCACACGCACACGGGGAAATCCTTCGGGCAGGTGCAGCCCTCGCACCACTTGTTCATCTGCTGCTTGACGATGCGGTCTTCAAGCGAATGAAACGTGATGACGGAAAGCCTGCCGCCGGACTTTAACAGCCCGAACGCCGCCGCAAGACCCTTTTTGAGCGCGTCCAGCTCGCCGTTTACCGCAATGCGCAGCGCCTGAAACGTCCTTCTGGCCGGGTGGCCCTCCGCGCGGCGCACCGCTGCCGGCACGCTTTCGCGGATGATCTCCGCAAGTTCTAATGTAGTTTCAATCGGTTTTTCTTCGCGCGCTTTCACAATGCCCTTTGCAATGCGCACCGCGCTTTTATCTTCGCCGTAACGGCTGATGATCTCGGCCAATTCCTGCCAAGAGAGTGTGTTTACAAGGTCTGCGGCCGAGGTGCCGCTTTGGCTCATGCGCATATCGAGCGGGGCGTCAGCGTGGTAGGAAAAGCCGCGCTCTGCGGTATCGAGCTGATAGGACGAAACGCCGATATCGAGCAGCACGCCGTCGACATTAACGATGCCGTGCTCTAACGCAATCTTGTCCATATCGCAGAAGTTGCCCATGGCAACGACGGAGCCGGGATATTTACCGAGCCGCTCTTTCACAACGGCAATGGCGTCCGGGTCGCGGTCGATGGAAAGCAACGTGCCCGTTGTCAGGCGCTGTAAAATCGCGCCGGAGTGGCCGCCGCCGCCCGCGGTGCCGTCTATATAGGTGCCTTCCGGGTCGATGTTCAAGGACTCGATGGTCTCTTTGAACAGCACCGGTTTATGCTCAAAATGAATTTCACTCATGATATATTTGTCCGGCGGAACGGATGCGTTCCGGCAGACACTCCTCATTGAACTTTACCCGAAAAAAGCCGAGCTGATGAGCGCCAAGCGGGGCGAAAAGGCAATGAAAATCCAAAGCCCATGCGGTTTTCCGCAGGGGTTTCGCTGCTTGCACGTCCATTATACCTTATCCCACATAGAAAATCAACCCGCGGCAAAAAAATTTATGTTTACCATGTTCGATGAAAAAGCGCGGATTTCCGATATTTTTCTTGGATTTTGTTCGTATATTTTCCGATTTTTGGCAAAATAGCGCCATGTTGAAAATTCTGTGCATTCTCATGCAAAAAAACTTTTGCAGTTTGTTCACATTCCCGGTTTTCGGAAGCGGCTCCGTTTACACGCTTTTTGTGGAAAACGTAGGTCATTTATAGAAAGGGCGGTGCTGCCGCCCTTTCAGGGAACCCATGCAACTGGGTTACCTTCTTAGTTTTTGGATAGGCAAAAGGATTTCGCCATTACGAATGGCGACTTAGGGCGCTACCCTAAGAACCCGCAAGTTTTCTCGAAGAAAACTTGACGAAAGACTTTAAACCGCCGTTTCCGTTCGCTCATTTTAACAAAAACGGCAGCTCGCCCAGCTGCCGCGAACTGCCGTTTAAAGCTCTTAAATTACTGCTGTGCGCTCGTGCCGTGGATGGACTGGCGGGTCTTTCTCAGCTCTGCAAGGTTGGCGCTCATCGCGTCGTCTGTGCGGCGGAGCAGATCTTCCACATAGTCGTTGGAGGCCTTCTGCATGCTGCGGAACTTCTCCTGCGTCTGCGCCATGATGTCGTTTGCCTTTGCCTGTGCCTGGCGCACGATTTCTTCCTGGTTGACGAGTGCTTTTGCCTTCTCCTCTGCGACGCGCACGATGGTCTCGGCCTCGCGCTGTGCCTCGCTGATGATCTGGGCGCGGTCTGCGACGATGGCCTTCGCCTTGCGCACTTCGGACGGGATCGCTTCGCGAATCTCATCAAGGATCTGCTTTGCGTCTTCGCTATCTATAAACGATTTGCCGCCTGCAAAGGGAAGGTGCCAGCCTTTCTCCAGTACGTCGGTCAATTCATCAATTAAATCTTCTACGGTTGCCTGCGTGTTGCTCATAAAAAATTCATTCCTTTCGTATTTTTAGCCGCATTCAGTCTGCCGTGCGGCAAAGTCTCTGATTTATTTTCTCTAAAAGGCACTCGGGCACAAAATGGGAAATATCGCCGCCGAAGCCCGCAATCTGCTTGACCATGCTGGAGCTGAGGAACATGTGCTCGATGCTGGTCGGCAGGAACAGCGTTTCAAACTCCGGGTTTAGCTTTTTATTGGTGAGCGCCATCTGAAATTCATATTCAAAGTCGGAGATTGCGCGCAGGCCCTTCACAATGGCAGCCGCTTGCTTTTCGCTTGCGTAATCCGCCAAAAGACCGCGCACGCAGTCTACCTCTACATTTTCCATATCAGCCGTGACGGTGCGCAGCATTTCCATGCGCTCCTCCACCGTAAAGCTCGCGCGCTTATCCGGGTTTACCGGTACCGCGACGATGACTTTGTCGAAAATTTTGCACGCACGGGAGATGATGTCCATGTGTCCCAGCGTGACCGGGTCAAAGCTGCCCGGACAGATCCCTATTCTCATTGATATACCGCCCTTTTTGCGCTTACACCATGCTTTGATGGCGATACGCGGTCAGCAAGATTTTTCCGTAACGGTAGTCGCGCACGCGCACGAATTCCCCCGCCGTCTCCGGCAGCTCTTCGTCCGTGGGGTGCTCGCAGATCACGATGCCGCCGCGGTTCATGTGCGGCGTGACCGCAAGGAGCGCCTTTGTGAGCGTGCCCGTGCGATACGGCGGGTCGAGAAACGCGATGTCGAAGGTCTCGGTGCAGCGCAGCAGATACGAAGCATACTCCGCGTTCATCACCTGCGCTTCGTTTTCAAACCCTGTGGTGTGAATGTTCTCCAGCACGACGCCGCAGGATGCCTTGGCGCTGTCTACGAACACAGCGCGCTTTGCGCCGCGGCTGAGCGCCTCGAGACCGATCTGGCCGGAGCCCGCAAACAGGTCGAGAAACACGCGGCCCTCCAGATCAAACTGCAAAATGTTGAAAAGCGCCTCTTTTACGCGGTCCGGCGTGGGACGCACAGCATCGCCCGGGAGCGTTTTCAATTTTCTGCCTCGGCGGGAACCGGTTATGATACGCACAGCCGAACACTCCTTTCTCTTTTGGAAGTCCGTGTCCGAAATCTAAAAAACATGTACGGACACACTTCAAGTTATTATCTCATTTGAAAAGAAATATGTCAACCGTTTTTGCGCAGTTTTTGCAGAGAAACGTCGAAAAATACGCAGGAACAACGTTATTCCCCATCGTTTTCTTCGCTGTGGAAATAACGGTAGACGGCGCGGGCGGCAGGGGCGTTCATGCCGGGCGTTTCCTCCAGCATTTTCTCCGTCGCCTCGCTGACGGCGCGTATGGTTGTAAAGTGCTTCATCAGCGCTTTGGCGCGCGTTTCGCCGATGCCCGGAATGGACGTGAGCGTGGTGGAGATGGTCGCCTTTTTGCGCTGCTGGCGGTGGTAGCCGATGGCAAAGCGGTGCACCTCGTCCTGAATGCTCGACACCAGCGTGAACACCGCGCGGGTAGACTGAATGGCGATTTCGCCGCCGTCCTCCGTGATGGCGCGTGTGCGGTGCTTATCGTCCTTTACCATGCCGTATACCGGCACGTCGATGCCCATTTCGCGCAGAAGCGGACGTATGGCGCCCACGTGCCCTTTGCCGCCGTCGAGCAGAATGAGGTCGGGCAGTCTGCCGAAGCCCTCGGGCTTATCGGCGGCGCGGTATTCTTCAAAACGGCGGCGGATGACCTCGCGCATGCTGCCGTAGTCGTCCTGTCCGACGACAGTCTTGATTTTAAATTTGCGATACGCGCTTTTCAGCGGGCGGCCGTTTTCAAACACGATCATACCCGCAACGTTCTCGCCGCCCGCAAGGTTTGAAATATCGTAGGATTCAATATATTCCGGCGTTTTGGGCAGGTTTAAGAGCTGGCGCAGTTCATCGAGCGCGGAGGTCTCACGGCCCGTGGCGCGGCCCATAGCCTGCGCAAGCGCTTCCGCGGCGTTCGTGCGGCACATTTCCACAAGCTGCTTCTGTTCGCCCTTTTGCGGAATGTGGAACTTCACGCGGCGCTCCGCCTTTTTCGTCAGCCATTCTTCAAGGACGCCGTCGTCGTTGACGGGGCCGTCTATCGTGATGACGGGCGGGATCTTATCGCGCATCGAATAATATTGCATGACAAATTCGCTGCGGATCTGCTCCGGCTCGTCGTCGGCGTTTAATAAAAACGATTCGCGGTCATACAGTCTGCCGCCCGCAAAGCGGAACACCTGAATGCTCACCTTTTCGCCGCCGAGCACGAGCGCGATGACGTCCTGTTCCGGCACGCGGCTTGCGACAACCTTTTGGCGCTCTTTCAGCTTGTTGATGGCCGTAATGCGGTCACGGATGCGCGCGGCAAGCTCAAAATCGAGATTTTCAGCCGCCTCGTTCATTTTCTCCGTCAGCGTGCGCACGGAATCGCTTGTGCCGCCGCGGATGAAATCAAGCGCCTCCTGCACGGCCTCGTTGTATTCCTTTTGGCTCACGTGCCCGCGGCATGGGGCACAGCACTGCTTGATGTAGTAGTTGAGGCACGGACGGCCGCGGCCGATCTCCTGCGGGAATTTGCGCGTGCAGGACGGCAGACGGAAAATCTTCCGCGCCTCCTCCACGGTGTCCTTGATTGTCCACGCGGAAAGGTATGGGCCGATATACTTTGCGCCGTCATTCAGGACCTGCTTCGTCTCCGAAATGCGCGGCCAGTCGCCCGCTGTCACCTTAATATAACTGTACCCCTTATCGTCCTTTAAGAGGATGTTGTACTTCGGCTGGTGCTGTTTGATTAAACTACTTTCCAAAATGAGCGCTTCAAACTCGCTGTCCGTCAGAATATACTCGAAATACTCGACATTCGAGACCATGCGGCGCACCTTTTCATTATGGTTTTTATCCGAGCCGAAATACTGGCTGACACGGTTTTTAAGCGCTTTCGCCTTACCGATGTAGATGATGGTATCATCGCGGCTGTGCATGATGTACACGCCCGGATGAAGCGGCAGCTTCATCGCCTTTTTGCGCAGCTCTTTGATATGCGCTATTTTTTCTTCCGTAAGCTGTACCATGCGCACCTCCATGCGGTTCAGTCACTAAGCGACTGAGAAAGAAGAAACGCCTACCGGAAATGCTCCGATAGGCGCCGTTTTGACAAGCTGAAATTATTCGGCAAAGCCGGATTCAACAAGAGCCACGAGGCTGTCAACAGCTTCCTGCTCGTCGGAACCATCAGCGATGATGTCGATCGACGTACCGCCGACAATGCCCAGAGACAGAACGCCCAGCAGGCTCTTTGCGTTTACGCGGCGCTCATCCTTCTCAACCCAGATGGAAGACTTAAACTCGTTTGCCTTCTGGATGAAGAAAGTTGCCGGTCTTGCATGGAGACCAACCTGATTTTGAACCAAAACGTCCTTCTTAACACACATTGCGATTCACTCTCCTGTAAGTAATACATTACATACTCTGAATGTCAAACATGATTCTAAAGCTCAAAATGCTTCAATATAAGTTATTATAGCATAATTTGTCCCCCCGTCAAGCGGGGTACCCCATTTTTGGATATATGCCCGTGGCATATCGCTATGAAACGATCCGTGTTTGTGCATTTTGCTCTGCTTGTTGAAAACATTTCGTAAAATCAGTTCGCCACAGAGGGTTAAACATTCCTAAAATCCGTTTATTTTCTGCCGAAAGCGCGTTTTTCTTCCGCAGTCAGCTCAGCTTTTTCAAAGAGGTCCGGGCGGGCTTTCTGCGTAACCTTCAAAGATTGTTCGCGCCGCCATTTTTTGATTTTTTCGTGGTGGCCGTTTAAAAGCACCTGCGGCACCTCTCTGCCGCGCCAAGCAGAGGGACGGGTATACTGCGGATATTCCAAAAGCCCGTCATAATGGCTTTCTTCCTCAAAGCACACGTCTTCGGAAAGCACGCCGGGCAGCATGCGCGCCACGGCATCGGTGAGGATTACGGCGGGCAGCTCGCCGCCCGTCAGGACAAAATCGCCGATGGAAATTTCCTCCACGTCGTATTCCTCCAAAACGCGCTCATCCACCCCCTCATAATGCCCGCAAAGCACGATGATATTCTCGTTTTTGGCGAGCTCCTTCACTTTTTCCTGGTCTAAGACCCGTCCGCGGGGGGACATATACACAATATGCGGGCGCACGGCGGTTTGTTCGATGATCTCGTCAAACGCCTTCGCTATGGGCTGCGCCATCAAAAGCATGCCCTTTCCGCCGCCGAACGTGCAGTCGTCCACGCGCTTGTGCACGCCCTCACCATGGTCGCGCAGCTGGTGACAGCACACCTGCAAATACCCGCGTGCGCGCGCACGGCCGATGATGCTCTCGTTCAAAATATTCTCGCACATTTCGGGGAAAAGTGTCACAATATCAATCCGCATCCGCTGCCTCCCCGGCGTTTACGGGCACGGTCTCCGCGCCATCGCCGAAAATACCCGGAATGGGCTTTACAAACAGCTTTCCGCTTTCAATGTCCGTCTTCGCGATCATGGCGTCCACGGCGGGGAACAGAAATTCCTCGCCCGCGCCGTTTACAATGCGGTACACGTTGTTCGCACCGGTCTCGAAAACGTCCTGCACCGTGCCGTATTCCGCGCCCGTTGCGTCATCGATGACATGAAGGCCGATGAGATCTTCCACGAAGTAGCGGTTTTTCGGCAGGCGCACATCGTTTCGGTCAAGATATAGAATTTTGCCCCTGTACAGGTCGGCCTGTGTGGCGCTTTCCACGCCCTTTAAGCGCACCAGCAAAAGGCTTTTGTGTACGCGGGAAGATAGGAGCCCGGCGTCCGTTTTGCCGCCGTCAAAATACAGGGTCTTCACTTTTTTTAGAAACTCGGCGGAATCGCACCACGGTTCCACGCGCATTTCGCCGCGTACGCCGTGCGTACCCACGATCCTTCCCGCTTCCAGAAATTGTTTTTTCATGTGTTTTCCTCGGCTCTGCCGCAGCGAAAGCCTTCCTCTCTTTTAATATAAAAAGGACGCACGAAGCCCGTGCGTCCCTCTTTCGATCAATCGATCTCAACAACGACCTTTTCGCTGCTGCGTGTTGCTGCGGCACGCATAACAACGCGAATCGCTTTTGCAATGCGGCCCTGCTTGCCGATTACTCTGCCCATGTCCTCTTCCGCAACGTGAAGATGATAGACGACGGAACCGTCTTCCTTGGGCTCATCGAGTGTAACGGAAACCTCTTCCGGCTTTTCAACAAGACCCTGCGCGATGATTTTCAGTAATTCCTGCATAAGATTGTTCCTTTCTCAAACGAGAAGACGGGCAATCAGATAACACCGTGCTTCTTGAACAGTGCCTTAACGGTATCAGTCGGCTGTGCGCCCTTTTCCATCCAAGCCTTTGCCTTTTCCGGATCAACCTTTACAACGCTCGGCTCTTCCATCGGGTTGTAGTAGCCGATTTCCTCAATGAAGCGGCCGTCTCTCGGGTAACGGGAATCTGCAACAACGATGCGGTAGAAAGGAGCCTTCTTAGCACCCATTCTGCGAAGTCTGATCTTAACCATGGTAATTTCCTCCATATTATAAAAAATAAGTTTTATCTATTAACCAACGATTCGTCGGCAATATTTACAATTTAAATATACGTCTTGCGTCAGAAACAAATGAAGTTCGTTTCTTTATCGCATTTACATTGGGAAGCCGCCCATGCCGCCCATACGCGCCATCATTTTCTTGCCCTTTTTGCCGCCGAACTGCTTCATCAGCTTCTGCATCTGCTTGAGCTGGTTGCAAAGACGGTTGACGTCTTCCACCTTCATGCCGCAGCCTGCCGCGATGCGGCGCTTGCGGGAAGCCTGCAAAAGCTCCGGCTTTGCGCGTTCTTCGGGGGTCATGGAAAGGATGATCGCCGCGTTGCGGTCCATAATGCGGTCGTCAATGTCCATTTCATCGAGCTTCGAGCTGTTGATGCCGGGCAATTTCGAGAGGATGCCCTTTAACGGGCCCATCTTCTTCACCTGCCGGAACTGCTCCAAGAGGTCGTTGAAGTCCATCTTGTTCTGCATCATGCGCTCTGCGGTGCGCGCCGCAGACTTTTCGTCGATTTTCGCTTGTGCGTCTTCAATGAGGGACAGCACGTCGCCCATGCCGAGGATACGGCTCGCCATACGGTCGGGGTGAAAAACCTCGAGGTCGTCAATCTTTTCGCCCGTGCCGGCGAACTTGATGGGCTTGCCGGTGATGGCCTTAACGGAAAGTGCCGCACCGCCGCGGGTATCGCCGTCGAGCTTTGTTAAAATCACGCCCGTGATGTCGAGCAGATCATCAAACGACTTTGCGACGTTCACGGCCTCCTGGCCAGTCATGGCGTCCACCACGAGCAGAATGTCCGTGGGGTTCACCGCTTCTTTTATATTTTTCAGCTCATTCATGAGCGCTTCATCGATCTGCAGACGGCCTGCGGTATCGATGATGACGTAATCGTTGCCGTAGTCGCGCGCGTGGCGAACAGCCGCCTGCGCGATCTTCACCGGGTCTTCGGTGCCCATCTCAAAGACGGGTACGCCGGCCTGTGCGCCCACGACCTGTAACTGCTTGATTGCCGCCGGGCGGTAAATATCGCCTGCAACGAGCAACGGACGGCTGCCGCGGCTTTTCAGCATTTTCGCAAGCTTTGCGCTGTGCGTCGTTTTACCGGCGCCCTGCAAGCCGCACATCATGATGACAGCCGGCGGGTGCGCGGGCATTTTCAGCCGCTCTTCGCTGCCGCCCATCAAAGCCGTCAGCTCTTCGTTGACGATCTTGATGACCATCTGCGCGGGGGTGAGGCTTTCCATAACGTCCTCGCCCACGGCGCGTTCCGTAATGCGCGCGGTAAAGTCCTTTGCGACCTTGTAGTTGACATCGGCTTCGAGAAGCGCCAAACGCACCTCGCGCATGGCCTCCTTAACGTCGCTTTCCGTCAGCTTGCCTTTGTTTTTTAACTTTTTAAACGCGTTGCCGAGCTTATCGGCAAGACCTTCAAACGCCATGTAAAAATCCTTTCAGAGCCGCGCCGCTCAGTCTGTCAGCTTCTTTGCGGAGCGCAAAATGCTCTCCACGTTCTGCCGAATGACCGGGTCGCCGCCGTTCTTTTCGTTTTCCGCTTCGATCTGTAACGCGTGGTCGCAGATCTGCGTCAGTTCTTCCTGCACGCTGCGGAAGCGCTTTGCAAGACCCAGCCGTTCTTCCATTTCAAGAAGCTGCTGTTCGGCGCGCTTGATGCCGTCGCGCACGCCCTGCCGCGTGATGCCCTTCTCCTCTGCAATCTCCGCTAAAGAAAGGTCTTCGTTATAATAGCATTCCACGACCTCGCGCTGCTTTTCGGTGAGCATGTCGCCGTAAAAATCCAGCAGGAACGTGATGCGCAGATCCTTTGCCATAGTTCGCTCCGTTTCCGGGCGTTTCCAATTTCAAGCGCCCTGCTGTAAAGTTTTTTTCTTTACAGCCTTTGTATTATACAATAGACGCCCCGCTTTGTCAAGCATTTTCGCCGTAAAAATGCGCTCACAGCGGCACGCTTCCTTTATAAAGTGTGCCGCAATGCGATACGCCTGCGGCGTATGGTTTGGCTTCACTTTGCTATTTGGCTTGCGCCTGATGTTATCGCTCTGCGGGCAATTTTGCGCACGACATACATCACCAAAAACAAAGCCCCTGTTTTTTGCATAACGTATGCTTTACAAACCCAGTTTTGCATGGTATATTTATTCGTATAGCGCAAACGGGTGTATTTTGCAAGCTCACTCGTCTGTGCTTGCATTCAGTTCCGTTCGGCGGAGATTTTCTCTGTGCGGCGGGATACGGAAGGAAGCGAAATTTTGATTTACTTTAACTGTGATTACACCGAAGGCTGCCACCCGAACATTTTAAAGCGCCTTTGTGAAACGAATATGATGCAGACTGTCGGCTACGGCGAGGACGAAATTTGCGATTTGGCGCGCGCGAAGATCCGTAAAGCATGCGGTCGCGAGGACGTGGACGTGCATTTTCTCGTCGGCGGCACGCAGACGAATGCCACCGTTATTGCAGCGATTCTTCGCCCGCACCAGGGGGCGCTGAGTGCGGACACCGGACACATCAACGTGCACGAGACCGGCGCGGTGGAAGCGACGGGTCACAAAGTGCTGCCTCTGCCCTCCACCCCGGACGGCAAGATCACCGCAGAACAGGTGGAAAACGCCTATCTGGCGCACGTGAACGATGCCTCGTTTGAGCACATGGTGCAGCCGAAGCTCGTTTACATCTCCCTGCCCACGGAAAACGGCGGGTTATATTCCAAAGCGGAGCTGACCGCCCTGCACGATGTCTGCACGCGCTGCGGGCTGTACCTCTTTATTGACGGCGCACGTCTCGGCTACGGCCTGACGGCTCCCGAAAATGACGTGACGCTCGCGGATCTCTGCGCGCTTTCCGATGTCTTCTACATCGGCGGCACGAAGGTCGGTGCTTTGTTCGGCGAAGCGGTCGTAATCACGAACCCGGCGCTCAAAACGGATTTCCGCTACCACATCAAGCAGCGCGGCGGCATGCTGGCTAAGGGCCGTCTGCTCGGTATTCAGTTTGACGAGCTTTTCACGGACGATCTTTATTTCAAGATCAGCGAAAAAGCCGTGCGGCAGGCAAAGCGCATTGCAAAAGCGTGCGAAGATGCGGGCTGCGCGTTCTTTGCCCCCTCGCCGACGAACCAGCAGTTCCCCATTTTCCCGGATACTGCGCTCGAAAAGCTCGCGGAAAAGTACAAGTATTCCTATTGGGCGCGCGTGGACGAAACACACAGCGCCGTCCGCCTTTGTACAAGCTGGGCGACGACGGACGAAAACGTGGACGCACTCTGCAAAGACATTGCGTCCGTCATGGCAGAATAACGCCGGACTACGGCTTTCTGCCCCGTTTAGAGGAGGAAAACCCGTATGAAGTTATTTGAAGAACTCACCCAGCTGCACGGCGTCAGCGGCTACGAGACCGCCGTTGCAGACTATATTAAAGAAAAGTTAGCCCCGCTTGCTGACGACATTACCACCGACCCAAACGGCAGCGTCATCGCCTATTTTAAGGGCACGGGCGAGCACAAAAAGCGCATAGAGCTTGCCGCCCACACCGATGAGATCGGCTTTCAGGTCATTAAAATTGAGGAAGACGGCCGCATTATGTTTAAGGAGCTCGGCTGCTGCTGGACGTTTACAACGTACCAGAGCCGCGTCCGCTTCCGCAACGGCGTGGTTGGCGTGGTCGCAAGCCGCATCCCGCCGGAAAAGCTGAGCGCCGGCGGCTATAAGCGTTATACCGATTGCTACATCGACATCGGTCTGCACAGCAAGGAAGAAGTTTTAAAATACGTTGATGTCGGCGACGTTGCATGCTATGAGGGCCCGTACACGGAGCTTGCGCCGGGCTACATCACCGCAAAGGCCATCGACGACCGCGTCGGCTGCTATATGCTGCTGGCGGCGATGATGAACCTGAAAAAGCCGAAGAACGACATCTACCTCGCATTCACCGTGCAGGAGGAGGTCGGCACGCGCGGCGGGCGGGTCACGGCGCAGCGTATTCAGCCGGACATCGGCGTCGCGGTGGACGTCACCCCGTGCCACGACCGCCCGGGCGATTTGGAGGGCAGCAACGCGCTCGACCACGGCGTCGCCATCAAAATCTCCGACACCGGTTCCATCAGCGACGAAGGCCTTGTGAATAAATCCATCGCGCTGTGCAAAGAACACAACGTTCCGTACCAGAAAGACGTCATCTATGTCGGCGGCACGGACGCAGGCGCCATGACGCTCGTCGGCGGCGGCATCAAAACGATTGGCTTCTCGGTCGTCACCCGCTACACCCACGGTCCGAACGCCATCGTGAGCCAAAAGGACATCGAAGCGACGGTCAAAATGCTCGAGCTCTTCATGAACGCTGATTTCGAGTAAATTTAAAAGCACATAAAATCAGCGGCGCACAGCGTTTTCACACCCTGTGCGCCGCTTGTTTTGTCTTAATATCCTGCTTCCGGCTTCGGCACCGCAACAGACTTACCGGGGTCGCTGAAATCCCAGTGCATTTCGTGGCGCTCGAAGCAGCCGATGACCTTACCCTCGTCGTCGCGCACGGGCACGAAAAGCCACCTCATACGGATGCGTTCAAAATCGATTTTAAAACCTCCATATTCAGTTCTTTGAATTCCATCATTCTTCCTCTTCATACTCCACGTCCGGGCGAGTGATGGCGATCGGCACGCCGTTCACCTGCACGCCCGCGCCGGCGGGAATGAGGATGTACGGTGCACCGTCAATGTAGCGCGTCTCGATCCACTCGCTGTACTCGGGGTCGACGCGAATTTGCACCTCCGGCGTTTCGATCTCGAATTTCTTCGTCTCCACAAGGTTGCGTGGGCTGAGTGCCGCGTCCGCACCGAACTGCTCCGCGCAGGCTTTCTCAAACTTTTCGGCTTTCTCGCCCGGCACGCCGCAAGCGGTCAGCATCGTTTTCATCGTGCGTCCCGTAATGGTCAGCGGCTCCGGGTCCTTGCTCGCCTTGTGCTCCTCAATCATCCCGCAAAGGCGGCTGTGCACGGTCTGTACGACGTCTAAACTGCACGCGTCATTTAAGGCATCGCCCAAAATCGTGCCAAACGTCGTTTTCTGCTCCTCTGCGGGCATGGGCGCTTCGCGGTTGAACACCGCGTCTATAAATTCATCGTAGCTTTCCGAAGCGCTGCGGCAGTAGTACATGGCGCTGTAAATATCGGCGCTGCGGTCGGTGAACGACGGGAACAAAAAGCCCAGCTGCGGCGCGGAAACAAGCCAATCGATGTCGCGGTTATGGAACGTATTTTCCGGCACGTCGTACCCCAAAACGGGCTTTGTCTGCTTCACGGGGCAGACGGTACACAGAACGTAATTATAGATATTCTCCGAGGCGTCCTCCAGCGTTTCGCCGTCCTTTGCGCGGTACGGCACATCGTATGTATCGTTCGCGAGCAAAATGAGATACGTGCCCTCGGGTCTGTATGATGTGATGACTTTCTCAAAAAACATCCGTACGGCTTCTTCATCGGTAAGCTTTGAGTCGCGCAGCGCCATCAGCAGCCGGTGCTCATCGCTGTCAATGACCTGCGCAGTCGTAAACGGCATTTCGATGAGATTTTTGCCGAGCGTGCCGGAAAGCGTACGGCGCAGCACGGAAAGCAAATTTTCGCATTCCTCCTGCGGCAGCAGGGAGAGCGGCTGGTCGAATTGCGAGACGATTTCCTGCTTTTCGTTGACGTAGCACCCGCGCACATGGGTGATATTGCTTTTATCCGCCCTGAATCGGCGGCGAATTTCCGAGATTTCTTTTTCGTTCATTTTGATGTCCTCTTATTCTAAAGTCTAAAGAGTTTCGAGCTCTGCAGAGTTCGACCAAGGCGCTGCCCTTGGATTCCGCCGCCTTTGAAAAGGCGGGCGAAACTTTTAACCGCCGTTGCCGCGGGCTGTGCAAAACTTTGCTATATCATTTTACCCGTTTGGTGCACACCTGTCAATTCACTTCTCCGTCCCAAAACCGTTGCGCGCGCCCAAAATCTGCGGTAAAATGATTTTATAATTCCAAATTTTCTCCGAAAGGATTTTTTGTATGTCCACCTCACAACCTACCCCTGTCCGCGGGCGGTTCGCGCCCAGCCCCTCGGGGCGCATGCACCTTGGCAACCTCTGCTGCGCGCTTCTTGCGTGGCTTTCCGTGCGCAGCCAAAACGGCGAGATGCTCCTGCGCATCGAAGACCTCGACCCCGACCGCTGCACACGCGAAAAAGCCGAGCTTTTAATGGACGATCTAACATGGCTCGGCCTCACTTGGGACGAAGGCCCCGGCCACGAGCGCACCCACGCCCCCTACTGCCAAAGCGCGCGCCGCGAGCTATACGAATCGGCATTAAGTGAACTCCGCGCCAAAAACGATGTTTACCCATGCTTTTGCACCCGCGCGGAGCTGCACGCGGTCTCCGCGCCCCATGCGGGCGATGGCACGTTCCGTTACCCCGGTTTATGCCGAAATTTGACGCCCGCCGAAGCCGAAGAAAAAAGCCGCACGCGCCGCCCAAGCTTGCGTTTTCGCGCACCGGAGGACACCGTTACATTTGAAGATCTATACTGCGGCCCGCAAAATATAAATGTTCAGTCCACATTCGGCGATTTCATCGTGCGCCGCAGCGACGGCGTGCACGCGTACCAGCTTGCCGTCACCGTAGACGATGCTTTAATGGGCGTGACGGAAGTCGTCCGCGGGCGTGACTTGCTCCCTTCCACCGGCTGCCAAATTCAGCTCTTTCACGCACTCGGCCACACACCGCCGCACTACGGGCACATTCCGCTGCTCGTCAATCGCGACGGCCGCCGTTTAAGTAAGCGCGAGCGCGACCTCGACATCGGCGTTCTGCGCACGCGTTTCACGCCCGAAGAACTCCTTGGCCGCATGGCAAATTTACTTGGTTTCCTCGACCGCCCGGAAAAAATCACCCTAACAGAGCTCATCCCGGTCTACAAAGCGTGGTATGAAACCGCCGACACGCCGAAATTTCCGAAAAATTGCGTTGTCCCCGACAATTTCGCCATTAAATAGCCTGCAAATTTTCCATCGCTCCCCATAATTTCGATTGACGCTTATTTGTGTATATGGTATGATTTCACTTGATATGTGAGTTTATTTTTCGTAAATTTGTTACGATTGGGGAAGTTTACATGAAAGTCAATATCGGTACATATTCTTTTGGCGGCATCGCGAGCCATCTCGGCCTCGGGCCCACGCTGCTCGACAACAGCACAAAGTGCTACTCGCAGCTCGACTGCGGCTGGGCACAGAACGGCGGCTGCTATCCGCCTTCGTTCATACACACGAAAAAAGGACTTCTTTTCGGAAGTCCTTTTTGCTGTCTTTAAGTTGTTTACGCCGCCTTCTTATGACGTCCATGCTTTTCCATAAACGCCGGCAACGCTTCCATGCCCTGCGGCGTAACAGGGCGCACCCATTTTCCGGAGTACATGTGCCGCTGCATCAAAATGAGACGGATCGGCTCGTCGATATAACAGCACGCAAACACGATAAGGAACGGCGCTTTCCACACAAGGCCCGTCAGGCACACCAGCGGCAGCACCATCGCGTACATAAATGCGATTTCGCGGATTGTGCCGAACGCCGCGTCGCCCGCGGCTCTATACGTATCGTTCTGCACCCAGTTGCACATGCGAATAACCGCCGCCACGCAGTAAATCATCAGCATGTGCGAACCGATCTCCATCGATTCGCCGGAAAGACTCATCGCGGAAAGCAGCGGCTTGTGGATACCGAGCAGCACCAGACATACGCATAAAATCGTGCTGCCGCACAGGAACACAAGGCGTTTTGCGCGCTCGTAGGCTGCGTCCAGCTCGCCGGAGCCCACGCATGTGCCGACCAAAACGGAAGCCGCATTTGAGAAACCGGCAAAGAAGCTGATGACCATGCCCTCCAGCGTGCGGAACACCGCGATGGCCGCAATGGCCTGTTCGGACTGTCTGCCCAAAACAACGTTGATAACCATGTTGCCCACGCCGATGAGCACTTCGTTGCAGATGATGGGGAAGCACTTGACGAAGTAGATTTTCACCTGCTTCTTATTCCAGCGGAAATGCTTTTTAAAGTGGAACAGATACGGGTACTTCTGCGCACGCGCCAAAATCAAAATGACCAAAACGTTGATAACCGCCGCCAAGGATGTTGCCAGCGCCGCGCCGCGCACGCCCATCTCCGGCAAGCCGAACTTTCCGTAAATGAACACCCAGTTAAGAAAAATATTCGATGCTACCGAGGCGATTGACGCAAACAGCGGGATGCGCACGCGCTCCGTAGAACGCAGCAGAGCGCTCATCGCCATGGAAAACACCTGCACGGGGTAACCGAAGCCGATGATGCGCAGATATTCCGCGCCAATTACCTGAATGTTCTCCTTATCCGTATAGAGTTTCATCACGGTTTCCGGCGCAAAAATCGCAAAGGCGCCGAATGTAAGCCCCACGATCATCATGCAGGTCAGCGTCAAGCCGTAGGAACGGTCGATGCCGTCGTCATCCTGCGCGCCCCAATACTGCGAGAAAAACAGCATGCCGCCGCCGAAAAAGCCCCAGTAGCCCGCAAACATCAGCGAGGAAAACTGTGCGCAAAGGCCCACCGCGCCCACGGTCGTTTCGCCCAGCGGCGCGATCATCATGGTGTCGATCATGCTGCCGGTTGTCGTCAGCATGTTCTGCAAAGCCACCGGGATCGAGATGATCGCAAGATTTTTCAGAAATTGTTTCCACGCAAATCGCGTCTTCGTTTTCATTGTACTTTCTCCCCAAAACTCTAAAATTCGGCCCGCAAACCCCGCAGTGCCGCTTGTGAATCAGTATACCGTATTTCGCGACAAACTTCAATCCTTATTCCGCCGAATTTCCCTGCTTTTTATAACAATCCCGACATGTTTTCAACCGTTTTAAAGCACGCCCACAAAGCAAAAATTGACCCCCTGATGCCCATAAAGCAATGACGGAAGAAATGTCGGCTTCATGGGCCTTCAGGGGGTCGGCAAGTGTAGCTTGTTTATTTTGTTGTGCGCAGAGGCTTTACTTCTTCGGCTGAATCAGCGGGTGGAAGCACATGACCTTTCTGACATCGTTCAGATAGGTTTCGCCCGGGCGCGACTTTCTGCATTCGTCCGTCGCATAGGGGCAGCGCGGTGCGAACTTGCAGTAGGTGATGGAATATTCCTTAGACTCCATATCCGGCAACGCCATGTCGTCATCCGCCCACTTGTCGCCGATACGCGGCACAGCGCTCATCAAAAGCTCCGTGTACGGGTGTGCAGGCTCGTCCATGATCTCCTTGGCCGGGCCGTACTCAATGAGACAGCCGCGGTACAGCGTTGCAATGTAATCGGATACATAGTACGCCGTGGAAAGGTCATGGGTGATGTAGATAAAGGAGACCTTGTACTTATCCTTCAGCTCCTTGAACAGGTTGACGATGTTCATTTTCATGGAAGCATCGATAGCCGCAACCGGTTCGTCGGCAATGATCAGCTTCGGACGGGTGATAAGCGCACGTGCAATGGAAACACGCTGCAGCTCGCCGCCGGAGAACTGGGTGGGGTATTTGCCCTTTACGACCGCCAGAGAGAGACCGACGCTCTTCAGGGCGTCATCTACAAGGTTTGTAGCTTCTGCTTTATTTTTCGCAATGCCAAGGCGCAGCGCCGTGTTGAACAGGTAAGAGTCTACCGGCTTACGTGCGGAGAAAGACTCATACGGGTTCTGGAAAATCGGCTGCACGTCCAGCTTGAACTGCTTTGCGTTGTAGCTTTTCTTATCGCGGTAAGATTTGCCGTCCAGCACGATGTCGCCCATATCCGGGTTGTGCAGACGCAGAACCATCTTACACAGTGTGGACTTGCCGCAACCGGATTCGCCAACGACGGAGAGGATGACCGGCTTATCGTTGTCGATGGAAAGCGTAACGTCGTCAACCGCAACAAGCTTTTTGCCACGAATCATACCGCCTACGCGGAAGATTTTGCTGACGCCCTTGATTTCAAGCAATTTATCAGCCATTCTTCTCTCCCTCCTTCTTCAGCAAATGGCAGGCTGCAAAGCGGCCCGGCTTAACTTCAATGAACTCCGGAATCTCCTGACGGCAATGATCCGTAGCATGCGGGCAGCGTGCTGCGAAACGGCATCCCGGAGGCGGGTTCTTCAGTGCCGGCGGACGACCCGGAATACCGACCTTCTGGCTCTTATCGCCAACGCGCGGCAGGGAGTCAACCAGCATCTTCGTGTACGGATGGATCGGGTCATTAAAGATCGCATCGGTCGGGCCAAGCTCGATGATGTTGCCGGAATACATGATCGCCATGCGGTCCGTAATCTGATAATGCACGCCCATATCGTGGCTGACGATGACCATGGTGTTCTTGAGTTGCTTCTGCAAGCGCATCAGCATCTTCAAAATACCCTTCTGCACAACAACGTCCAGAGCGGTGGTTGGTTCGTCGGCAAGCACGACATTCGGGGACATAAAGGTCGCAAGCGCGATGATAACACGCTGGCGCATACCGCCGGAAAGCTGGAACGGATAAGATTCCAAAATATCCGGGGAAAGATTCAGTTCCTCGAGGTATTTTGCAACACGTGCGAGGGTCTGCTCTTTCGTTTCGTTCTTGCGGTCTTCCTGCGGGATAGAATCCAAAAACTGCTTTTTCAGGCGAACGATCGGGTTCAGAACGCTCTGCGCAGCCTGCGGAACGTAAGAAATGTTGTTCCACCAGGTCTTCTGAATGTTTCCGGATTCATAAGAAAAGGATTGTCCATTCTTTTCGCCGCTGAGGATAACCTTACCTTTGTCGATCTCCAGCGGGAACTCGATAATATCGTAGAGGGTCTTCAGCAGTGTGGTCTTGCCGCAGCCGGATTCACCGGCGATGCCGAATATCTCGTTATCGTGGATCTCAAAGTTCAGGTCGTTAAGGACGTGAACGTCACCGTCGATGAGCTTGTAAGAAGTGGACAGATTTTCGACTTTTAACATATTCGTTACCTGCCTCTCTTCATGGATAAGTAATCGTTATAGCCCGTAATGAGTAAGAACAGGCCGACAAACAGAATAACCGTTGCAACGATCGGTGCGCCGATCCAGAGATACTGCTTGTTGAAAATTGCGTTGTAGCTTCTTGCCCACTGAATCATGTTGCCGAGGGAGACAAGGTTGCCGGGGGAAAGACCCAGAACAGCAAGGCTCGACTCGGAACCGATAGCGGAAAGCGTAGCGTTCATAAAGTTGGAGAGCGACCAGGTCAGCGCATACGGCAGAATCTCGGTCACAACAATCTGCACCGTGCTTTCACCGGAGAACTTCGCCGTGTGGATAAAGTCGCGCTCTTTAATGCTCAGCGCCATGGAACGGATCTGGCGGCTCGGCCAAGCCCATGCGAACATGGCAAGTACAAGAGCCATCACGATCGTGGTGGAGCTGCCCTTCATCAGGGAGGTCATCATGATGAGGATCGGCAGAGACGGAATAACAACGAACGTATCCGTAACAATCATCAGCACGCGGTCTAAAAGGCCACCGGCAAAACCGGAAAGCAGACCGACAAAAACACCGACAACTGTGCCGAGGAATGCCACGATGAGACCGATGACGAGCGAGTTGTGGATAGCTTCAATCAGCAGCCACACAACGTCCTGACCCATACTGGTAGTGCCCAGCCAGTGTTCTGCGGAAGCACCCAGCTTATTCGGGTAGGTATTGAACGTGAACGGGTTCACGTGCGGTACATAGTAAACAACGAAACCGATGATAAAGAATATCAGGGTCACGATAAGACCGAACTTCAGGCGGAAGTTGGCTGCTTTCCAAAATTTTGCAAATTTTTTCATTACAACTTCCCTCCTTATCAACCGTAACGAATTCTCGGGTCGATGAACGGATATATAAGGTCAACAACCAACGTCGCCGTGGAAATCGCCACGATGGAAATCGTGATACATCCGAGGATCATGTTGTAATCGGACTGCAAAATCGCATTTTGGATCAGCGTACCGACACCCGGGTAACCGAAGATGATTTCTGTCATGATGGAACCGCCGAAGACACCGCCAAGGCTCATGGCCAAAGCCGTAATCTGGGTCAGGATGGAGTTACGGAAAACGTAGCTCGCACCGATCTTCGCTTCGGAAATGCCGCGGTAACGTGCATATAAAACGAAGTCTTCTTCTGCAGTCGTGCCGGCAAGGGACTTCATAGAGATAATCCACCAGCCTGTGCCGAGCAGAAGCATGGAGATGCCCGGCAGAACAGACGCTTTCAGAAGCGAACCGAGCCACTGTGCGAACGTGCCGCGGGTAAGCAGCGTTGTCTGGATTGGGAACCAGCCGAGGACGAACGCGAAGACAATCTGCAGAACAAGAGCGACCAGGAAGTACGGGATCGGGTAAATGCAGATCGCGATGCCTTCGAGGATTTTAGAGGATGTCTTGTTCTTGCGGAAACCTGCAAGCAAACCGATGAAGTTGCCGATGATCCATGCAAGCAGCGTGGTGGTCAAGGACAAACCGAGGGTGTACGGCAGGTTACGACCGATAATAGAGGTAACCGGCTCCGGATAGCTCATCAAAGACGGGCCAAAGTCAAACTGCAAAAGGCCATGCAGCAGGAAGTAGCCATACTGCTCAAGAAGAGTACCATCGAGACCGAATTGAATTCTAAGTTGTTGACGTAGCGCTTCCATTTCTCCCGGATCCATGTTGCCGGAACGGGATTGCATCTGGGCGATCATGTTCTCAACAGGATCGGAAGGGAACATACGCGGGATGAAGAAGATGAACGTAACGCCGATCAAGATCGTCAACGCCCACGCAAGGATACGCTGTAAAAAGAATGTTTTGAATTTCACAGCCACACTTCCTTATCTTATAGACAAATTACAACAGGATATTTGGGGAAATGAGAAAGAGGATGACGGACGTGGTCATGGGTATTCGGCACACGCCCTCATCCTCTTCAGATCATTTCAGATTAGTGCTATTAGATTCTCTCCAAGTATTCAAGCTATCAAATTAGCCCTGAACCGGCTGAATGAACGGCAGGTCATACTTGAAGCGGCTCCACCACCACCACGGACCGTCATATGCGTTCTCGGCGTTCGGGTAGCCTTCCCAATATGTGCTGTTGGTCGGAACGAACTTTGTACCGCTGAGGAAGTTGATTGCCGGCATTTCCTTAACAGCTTCCTTCAGGAATTCCTGATGCAGCTCATAGGATCTGTCGCTGGTCGGGTCGGTGTTCGCAAGCTCAGTGAGGATGTTATCAACAGTCTCATTCTTCCAACGTGCGCCCTGACCGGAACTGGGCTCGCCAAGCGGCTTAATGAGGCGGCTGTCCCAACCGCTGATAGCGGAGTAGAAGTCCTTCAGAATACCAGCGGACGGCCAGTAAGTGCCGATCTGGTAGTTGCCCTGACCACCGTCAGCGTCCCAAGTAGCAGTACTCTTGGAAGTAATGGTGCAATCGAGGCCGAACGCCTGCAGCTGGTTGTAAGCAGCCTGAGCGCCGCGAGCGGACTGAGCTTCTGTATTAGCAAGGTAGCTGATTTCAGTTGTGAACTTGGAACCATTGAAGTACCAGCCGTCGTCCTTCTTCTCAAAGCCGGCTTTGATGAGGAGCTTTTCAGCTGCTTCCGGATCGTGCTTCCACCAGCCTGCGCCGAACATATCGATGAGCTCTTCGTCGGTGCCGGTTACGCCGGTCTTCTCCGCCATGCGCTTTGCATAGCCGGTGTCGTACGGCTTAATGGTGGTGCCATCGCCAAGGTCAAGCTCAAAGTTCTCAAGCCATTCCTGCATCGGGATGGTGTAGGTATCCTGCAGATACTTCGTGTTGTTCATCAGCGGAATCGGAGCCGCACGGCCTGCGCCGGAGAAGATGTTCATGGAGATCTGGTCGATATCCAGTGCCAGAACGATAGCCCAGCGGAAGTCAGGGTTGTCGTACGGAGCGCCCTGACCCTGAGAGAACACCAGGCCCTTTGCGCCCGGGTCGTCCATGTTTGCATACGGGAACTCGTTGTACCATGCGTTGATCTTGTCGTTAGAGCTCTGCATTGCCTGCAGCTCTTCCATCGTAACTTCGCAGAGGATATCAACTTCGTTGCTGACCATCTGCATCTGTCTGGAGGAGGAGTCGCCAAGATAACGGAACCAAACATATTCTGCCGGAACCTGATCTTCGCTGTAGTTGTAGTGCTCTGTGCCTACAACGCCAAGCGTACTTTCTTTCCAGTCGTCACGGAGCTTGTAGAGGATCCAGTCGCCGTTGGGGTCATAGTCTTCTACGGTGTACGGGCCTGCTACAACCGGCTGCTCGTCCTTATAGGTCGTAACGTCAGCCTGCTGGGAGTAAATGTGCTCAGGAACGATGCGGTAATCGGTGCCCCATACGGTGATGCCGTAACGCTGTGTAAAGCGCGGGAAGGATTCCTTCATCGTGAACTTAACGGTGTAATCGTCAACCTTCTCAACCTTATCGATGTAGAGGTTGGTCGCTGCGGAACCACCGATCTTATCGTTTTCTTTGATCATGTTGAACGTGAAGACAACGTCGTCAGCGTTCAGGTCTTCACCGTCGGACCACTTGATGCCTTCGCGGATCTTAACGGTCCATTCGGTAAAGTCTTCGTTCGGGGTGCCCATATCGGCTGCAATTTCAGGGAACTGCTCACCGGAAACGGTGTCCATTTCCCAAAGGTGTGCGCTCATCAGCTGATGAATACCGAAGTTCATGTTCGTACCGGACATGTAGCTGTTGAACTGGCCCGGAGTGTCGGTCGGAGACGCAGTCTCAACGATCAGAGTTTCGTCACGGTTCGTGCCAACCGCCGTAACCTGACCTGCGGCGGCATTCGTGCCGGAGCCGGTAGATTCGGAAGCAGAAGACTCACCCGCGGCGCTGCTGGTGCTGTCGGTGGAGCCGGAGGATGCTGCACTGCTTGTGCTGCCGCCGCCACCGCAGCCGCTCAGGATGCCGGTGACGAGCATGGCCGCCGACAGAAGAATAGCTAAGGTCTTTTTCTTCATAATACAATACCTCTCTTGTTTTGTGAACCTGCGGTTCATAATGTGTTGAGGTCACAAAGCATACCCCACTTTGTGATCCCCGGTGTTTTGAATTCCTGCAAATCGCAAAATTTGTAGGAATCCCGCCATGAACTTTGCTTTGCAAAATTCATGACCCCCTATTTATCTTACAGCGCTTGTCCGTTCACTGATGTACCTTTCCCCACACGCTCGCCTTTTTAGCATCCGGTACGACGATGTGTGCATTCCGCTGAAAGCGGCGGTATTTAGAACATTCAAACGCTGCGATAGCATCGGTCTATTGCTCCATAGCCGAAGACCAACGCTAATAAATAGCTTTAAACTGTAGAACCAAGTGAAAAATAACTAAATTTTAATTCCGTTCTCGGTTTTTCTGTACATAGAATAGCACTGCGTTCACGATTTGTCAATAAGTTTTCAAAAACTTTTCAGTATTTTCTCCAAATATTTTTTAATAATTTTACTTTTATAATGCCATATACGACAAAAAAGTGCATTTTAGGGAGCAATATGAAAGCGGTTTCCCATTTTAAAATTATGTAATTTTAATGCACTTGTATGCTTTTGTACACTTTGATATTTCAAGGCGCATAAATCTGCGATTTATGGGCATTTTCAATAGTTTCAATTACAAACATTTCGTTTTCATCCGCTATTCATTCTAATTTTATCAATATTATGTTTACTGTTTCTATTTATTTTAAACCGATGTTGTCTATACTGCCCTACAACACCCGAAAAAAGGGTAAAAAAACGGCTGTCGCACCCGGCACACCGTTCTTTTCACCCTATATCCTTTGTCCTGTGGCTTATACTCTGTTTTATAGGTCTCCATTCTATACACCTATATTCTTATAAGTGTACATTTCGGCGACTGAAACCGTTTCGGCATTTTTACCACCGGCTTCTCTGAATTCACCCCGGCAAACGAGCACCGCAGTGAGGATAAACACCATGCAGATGACCCATGTCGTCGGTTCCCCCGCCGCCTACGACAGACTCACCATATACGGCAATGTCTATGGCTGATGAGCAGAAACTTTGGTAAGCGTGGTTAAAAGTTTTCGCCAGCCTTTTTCAAAAGGCTGTGGGTTATCAGGACAGCGCCCTGATTCGCTTTCTATATAAAGCAGAAAACTTAACGCATGTTTGGAAGCTAAGCGCCCAGCTTTTCCCTTTATACTTTAAAACACAATTTTCACTATTTTTCTCAAATACTTTTCAAATTCTTGTAAACTGTGTTATAATGGTAAAAATACTTGGCCGAAAGGCCGCTTTGCGCAATATACAGATATTGCACAGGAGGTAAAGTTGTATGGAACAGAAAAAAGATTGGGTGAAAGATCTTATCGTGTATCAGGTCTACCCGCGCAGCTTTCAGGATTCTAACGGAGACGGTATCGGCGATATTCCCGGCATTTTAAGCCGCCTTGACCACCTTTCGGCGCTCGGCATCAACGCGCTGTGGCTCTCGCCCGTGTTCCGCTCGCCGAATGACGACAACGGCTACGACATCTCCGGGTACCGGGAGATCATGGACGAGTTCGGCACCATGGAAGATTGGGACGCGCTGTGTGCAGAGTGCCACAAGCGCGGCATCAAGGTCATTATGGACCTCGTCGTGAACCATTCCTCCGACGAGCATCCGTGGTTCCTCGAATCCAAAACCTCGCGCGATAACCCAAAAAGCGACTACTACATTTGGCGCGATCCGAAAAACGGCAAGGAGCCGAACAACTGGGCCTCCGTTTTCGGCGGCAGCGCGTGGGAATTTGTACCGGAGCGCGGGCAGTATTACTACCATCTGTTCTCCAAAAAGCAGCCCGACCTTAACTGGGCAAACCCTGCGCTGCGTGAAGAAATCTTCTCCATGATGGAATGGTGGGTGAAAAAAGGCGTGGACGGCTTTAGAGTGGACGCCATCAGCTACCTTGATAAGCCGCAGGATTTCCCGGATTCCGCAGAGCCGCCGCAGCCGGACGGCTATTCGTTCAGTTCGAGTCTCATCAACGGTCGTCCCGGCACGCACGCCTATATCCGTGACATGAACCGCCGCGTGTTCTCGCCATATAACGTCTTGACCGTGGGCGAAGTGGCATCGAAAGACGCCGAGGAGCTCGCCCGCTACGTCAACACCGACCGCGAGGAGTTCGATATGGCCATCCCGTTCGTCGCGCCGATCGTCGAGATCAACACGTGGTCGCCGAAAAAAATGAAGCAGGATATTCAAAACGACTACGACGCCTTAAAGGAAAACGGCTGGTGGGCGCGGTTTTTCAGCAACCACGATAAGCCCCGCCAGGTCTCACTCTATGGCAACGACAAGGAATACTGGGAGGTTTCCGCCAAAATGCTCGCGATGCTGCTGCACTCCCTGCCCGGCACGCCGTTCGTATATCAGGGTGAAGAGATTGGCATGACGAACATGCGCTTCCCGCACATTGAAGATTACAACGACCCCGATGCAAAAAATACCTACCACCAGCACATTTTGGCGGGCGACACGCCGGACGTGGCCTTAAAAGAGGCGCAGATGATCTCCCGCGACAACGCCCGCACGCCGATGCAGTGGGACGCAACCGAAAACGCCGGCTTCACAACAGGCAAGCCGTGGCTCGGCATCAACCCGAACTACACAAAGATCAACGCGGAAAACCAGAAAAACGACCCGCACTCCATTTTCAGCTGCTACAAAGCGCTCATCGCACTGCGCAAAAGCAGTCCCGCGCTCTCACGCGGCGACCTCGAAATTCCGGAAACCGGCTCCGATACGCTGTTCGCCCTAAAGCGCAGCTATAACGGCGAAACTCTGCTTTCTTTCCACAATTTCTCCGCCGAACCGTCGAAAATCCCCGCCGCGCTCGTTCCGCAGAACGGCGAAGTGCTGCTCTCCTCCTACGACCGCGAGGGCGGCTACACCGGCCCCAATCTGCGCCCGTATGAATCGGTGATTTTCAGAGTGTAAGCGCCGTTTCTTTCGGCGCCGTTTCAGACACGCGTCCGCAAGGTTTTCCCTGCGGATGCGTTTTTTGTCTCAACGCGCCTCGATTTTCCGTCTCTACTAATAGCCGCAAAAGCAAAAAAGTTTTCCTCAAAAGGAAAACTTCCTGCAAAAAGTCATATTTTGTTCATATTATATGCTTTTGATTTCGCATAAAAGTCTATTTGAAGTCTTTTATGCCGCACAAAAAAGGTATGCCGGTTTACAGATCTTTTTCCGCATACGGCTTATTCCATGAGCCGATTTCGATAACATTCCCCTCCGGGTCGGCGATGAAGCATGTGCGCTGCCCCCACGGCTCGGTCGTCGGTTCCAAAAGCGAAGACGCGCCGTTTTGAATCGCATTTTGATATTCAACATCGACTTCCTCAAACGTATCGACATAAAGCGCCATTTCCGAATGCGCATTGACGCCTTTCAAATACGCATATTTTTTGCTTGTCAGCTTTTCAAAATCCTCTCGTCCGTACAGCAGAAACAGCGTTCCGTCTTTCACGAGATATACATTGCTCGTGTTTTCGTCTTCTTTGATTGCAAACCCCAGCACATCCCGGTAAAACCGAATCATAGTCGGCATATCATTCACAAACAATCCGTACCCGTCTAACCGCATTTAAATTCCCCTTTTCCGTACATTTTACGTTCATTATAACAGAGGCGCAAACAGGAAACAAGCGAAAATATGAACAAAAAAAAAACCGTGACTTGCTAAAATCACGGTGATGGACTGGGGTTAAGCGACGGAAAAGATATCATCGAAAAATGAAAACGGAGGGTTCAGAATCAGACCGATATCAAAAATTTTTCACTTGATTCTGACGATTCAAGTATTCTACAAGTTTGTGAACGGTCGTTGCGGGGTTACTGTCTCGGCTCATGGCCATAACACCGTCCCTGCTGAGCTGCTCCAGACGCTTTTCCGCACGCCGCATGGCTTCCGGCTGATTCGGCAAAAGCAAGTCAAATACATCTTGATTCTTTTCGTATCTTTCAATGTGATCTTTTGATTTCAGAAGCCGGATGACCTCATCCGCTCCGCTTATATAACCGTTATGAGCAGTAAAATGAAGCAGATACCAGTATTCAAAACAGGGATTTGAGAACGCAATTCCGTAGCCGGATTTCTCCGCCATTTCAGCAGCCTTTCTCAGAGACTCGCTGCTGTTGTCGTCACAGTCAAATACACACCAAATCTCATCTCCATCTTTCGGACGATATTCAGACTGTCCGATCAAACCTTTGGCGTGGAGGACAAGATGCTCTGCCGCCTTATGTTTGGATGTTATCGGTGTCACTTCAACCAAACAGTTGCGTGAACGAAAATGCTTGAAGTATTTGATTTCTGTTTCTTCGCCTTCACAGATGATGTAGATGATCGGGCGCCGTTTGCGTCTGCTGACGGTATTGGGATTATATTCTTTTCTCATTCTTGCCATGCTCTGTCACCTCCGATAAACGGAATGGCTCCGAACCGGCCCTGCAGATAGCCCTTGCGGACATTTTCACCCTTTCGGGGAGAAAACGACGCCAGAGAATACAGCTCGGTCGCACAGCTTCGGTCATTCTTTTCGGCAAACCAGATCTGATCACGCCGCATCAGATTCAGATCAAGAAGAAGCGCATCATGGGTCGTAAAGAGCAGCTGCGCTCCGCTCGTGTTGATGGAACTATCCTGTACCATCTCAATCAGCCGGCGGGTCAGCAGCGGGTGCATACTGCGCTCAATTTCGTCGACGACAAGCAGAGAACCGTTTTCCAATGCCTGCAGCCAGCCGCCGATTCGGGAGAAGAAGCGCTGTGTACCTGAGGATTCCTGATCCATGAGTAGTTGGAAATGATCTATATTGCCTTCTTCATCAATGATGCGATGCGTAGTGGTGATGACAGTCTCATCCTTCTTCCCCGCAATTGTCTTAATGGAAACATCGGAAATGCCCAGATCAGCAAGGAGCATTTCCTTCAGAATGCGAGCCTTACTCTCATCGCTCCGAACGATCTCTGCAACCGTTTCAGAGGAAGCTGCGGGCAGCTCTGAAATACCGGTCAGCTTCTCAAGAAACCACTTGTACGCATTTTCGGTCTGAGGCAGGTTCCAGTCATTCGACGAAACGAGGTAGAGCTTATTATCCAGAGTACGGTTACTGAGGGTCATCTGCTCGTTAATATTCTCACGGAACTCATAGGCGCCGTTTTCCCGGGAGAAAATCAGTGCTTCTCTGCCGTTGGGCCAATGGTAAAGATACTCCGTATAAATCTTCTTGGCATCAAAGGAAAAACCATATACATACCGTACCTGGTTGTAGATATACATGATTTCAAAAGAAGTCGGTCTGTTGTTACCAGCAAAAGGTTCCCAGGGCAGCTTCTGTCCCTTGGACAGTTTAGAAGAGAAGCCGACGATCATATCCTTCATGGTCATAAGTGCATGGAGAACATTGCTTTTTCCGGCAGCATTTGCACCGTAAATGGCAAGCACAGGAAGCAGAGTTCTCTTTTCATCCGGATGAATCAAGCAGGACTCCAGCGACTTATCCTTGGATGCCGCAAAACTGATCACCGCGCTTTCCTTGATGGAACGATGATTTTCTATTGTAAACTGAATGAGCATATGCAAATACCTCCTGGTTCATAGTATGCCGTATTTCAGCTTCATTATAGCATGCAAAATCGGACTTGTAAATATTTATACGGTAAAATTGCAAAATAAATGCAAAAACGAAGATTAAAATATCGAGTCCAGCGGATAAGAGATGGCATACACACTTGGTGTTGTTCTGTTTTTAAAGCAAAAAAGAGGTCAGAATCTGGATGTCTCTTTTGAGTTCCAGATTCCGACCTCTGTCAATGTAACTTTTTATTTCAAAAAACCTATTATAGTGATAACTGTACCGACAACACCGATTACGCCAAAAACATAAGAAGCAATCTCTCTTCTCATAGCCTTACGTTTTAAATATGTAGCACTATTCTCAGCTTCACATAATATTTCATCAAGTACTAATGCGTTTTGGTACGCCTCTTGATATAAGGCAAAGAGCTTATCCGTATTAGTATTAACACCTTCGGCTTTTTTTGCCGCTTTTAATGTGTCTATAGTTTGGCGATAAGCATTCAGTTCTTTGCGCAAAAAATCCCCTTCAGAGATCAACGATAGATCAACTCCTTTATATTTTTGAAAGAAGAATTTGCGTTGATCTATTATGACTATACAGCTATTTTTATAACAATCAAGTAACGCTCTCTTGGTATGAGTTTTTAATTTTTCAATGTTTGATACTACATCATCATCAGTTCCAGCCATATATGCCCTGCACAGATGAGTATACATAGCTCGTATTTCGTTTAATATTTCTGAAGGGAATTCGCTTTTCAGCTCTTCTATATTTATAATAAGAGGTTGAATATCCTCAACATATATACGAAAAGAATTAAGAATATCGTTAAAATGGCCGTTAACCAATGATTCGTCGAATCTTAAACTTGTCATTTCAACTTCTTGAACCATTTTTCTTCATCCCTCTTTGTTGTTATTTTTCCTTGTGCAAGCAAGGGGTTTCCTCTACTCATCATACGCTTATCAACTTTCTTGGAAAACATTAACCTTTTTCCAGTTCTTTTCTCTATAAAAGCAATTTCATCCTCAAGAGACATATTTCTGATTTCTTTAATATTTTTACCAAGTCTTTTTTCGAGGAGTTGTTCGGTTTTTTTAGTCAAATACAAATCAGATTACCTCCTAATAATTATAGGGCTGTAGTTTTCTATGTTCAAAATACATCGTGCACAGATCACTACATAATATGTATGAAGAAGCAAAATGACAAGAACAAAAATAACCACCTTCACTATTGAAGCAAGGGTGGCTTAATGAGCAACTATATCTACGCCTCGATAGGATTTACTGCCACCTATTGTCTTCGGCTTTTATATTTAATAGTATATCGCAATTTTCGCCGCTTGTCAATAGCAAATAAAGAACTGCAATCCATTTGTCGTAAATCTGTCACATATATTAGCTAATTATATATAAAGATTCTTCTTTTATCTATACACCCAATGCCCTTTTTCTTCTTGTGCAGGAACATCGACAATCCAATTTTCACCATCTTTTACCCAGTACTGCTCACCGGAAATCTTTGTATACGAGGCACACTCACTATCCCAATCACTTAGATGCTCAAGGATTTCGTCCTTAGAAGTAAATATCGTACCACACTGATTGCAACTATATACCCAATCACTCTCGTAATGACCAACTTCTTCCCAATGCCCCTGTTCTTCCTGCGCAGGTACGTCTACAATCCAAACCTTTTCGGGTTCCGGCGTCGCAGTCGGAACAGGTGTGGGCATCGCGGTCGGTACAGCGGTGGGTGTTGAGGTCGATTCTGCCGTGGGCTTTGATGTGGGTGTAACGACCGGCTTACTTGTCGGCTTTGGTGTTGCCGTGGGCTTCACTGTAGACTTCACCCCGATATCCGACTTACTGCTCGCAGCCTTATCCCCATCATCCTTCTCCGGCGCATTCGTCGGTTTCGCAGTCGGCTTGACGGCAGGCTTTTCTCCCTTACTGCCATCGGCCTTGCTGCTTTCGACCTCGCATACAGCAGAAGATTCCGCGCCCTTCTTGAGGTTGCTATCGGCATGACTGCTGCAAGCCGAGACGCCGAGCATAATCAGAATAATAAGTACCGCAATCCCCAGCGCGATACCGACAATCTTATTTTTCTTAAGTCTTTTCATGATAGAATCGCTCCTATTTCACAATCTTTCAACTTCTCACACCAATTATAGTTCAAAACTTTTTTACTGCAAGCGAAAACTCTGAATCTGTTTCCGCTTTTTATTGATTCTTTCGGCCCTTTTTTGATAGAGCTCTCACCAGTACAAGAACGGCGGCAATAACAGCGCCGCCTATAATGAAGCCGAAGAAAATCCCCTCAATGTACTTCTCCATCCATGTGGAAGTCTCCTGCTCTACCACGGCAATTTCTTCATCAAGTTCTTCCTCCGTCAGCTCGATCCTGTGTCCGCGCACCAGCAATCTGTGGGTGTTGACGCCGTACGGCGCGCAGGTAACGAGTGTCACAAGGTCTTCGTCCTGCCGGATCTCTATGGCTTCGATGTCGGCGGGGTCGGTGACGGTGATCGTATCGGCCGCATAGGCAAGCGTATTGCCGAGCACATGAAGCAGGATTAAGTCTCCCTCCTGCAACTTGTCTAAGTCGGTAAACATCCGTGCGCCGGACATCCCCGAATGTGCGGAGATCACGGTGTGCGTGCTTTTGCCGCCGATCGGCAGGGAGGTACCCGGCATATGACCGGCGCCCTTCTGTAAGGAAGATTCCGCAACAGTATGGTAGATCGGCAGATTCACTTCAATCACAGGGATCTCTACATAGCCCATGATGCCGTTCCCGGAAAGATTCAGAAGGCTGTTATAGTCATCCACCGCTCTCTCCGGGTCAAGCTGCACGCTGTACAGAGATTCGTTGTATGCCTGTGCGGCCTTGAACGCCTCCCGGATGCTTTCATCCTCCAGCTTCGCTATGGCCTCGTTGTACTGCACCTCAACAGTAGACCGTACCCGCTCTCCGTACCAGTTGGAGATCAGTGGGTAGAGCATAAGCCCTATGCCGATCAGCAGGAGCAGAGCAAAGCATAGAAAGGGGAACAGAAACTTCTTTTTCATCTGGATCAACCCTCCGTCTTTTTCGCAACGACCAGCAGCCGCCCGTCATTCTGGCTGTACTCACAGGTCGAAAGCGTGATCAGCTTATCACCGTACTCGGCGTTTACGCCGGTATCATACAGCGACAGCCTCTTGCAGTCGGAAACATACTTCTCGAACTGCTCCTGAGAGCCCCCTGTGTACTCGTAATACCGAAAACTGTCCGGGCGATACGCCGTCGTCACGATGGCCGCCAGAATTTCATACTCGGCGATCTCATCCAGCGTGTCAAAATGAATGATGCGATGCTCCTGCAAGAAGTCCTTGTCCTTGTACAGCTCAAGATCGCTGAACATCCCGCCGTCCAGCATGTGATGACCGTAGAGAATGAGGTTGTCGCTCGTCTTGAGATCACAGTTCTCTTGAATATACGGTGTACCGAGATTGCTGTACTCCTTATCAAAATTCCGCCGCAGATAGAAATTGAAATCATCCGGCGTCTGCATCACCGGGTAATCGATCGTCGTTCCTTCAATCCGTATCCACCCGACCATGTCGGCGTTCTGTTCTGCGAGAGCGCGGTACACTTCAAGCAGGTCAGATTCCTTTTCGGCAGGAGGCTCATCCGGAGCTTCCTGCTTTGTCGTTTGCGCTTCCTTTACGGCTGACGCCAGCTCCCGAAAGGCACTTCGACCCTCATCCTTTTGATGCTGGCTGTCAAGCAGCAAATAGCCGCAGTCGACCGCGATCAGCAGAAACAGGATGGCAAGAGTGCGGTAGATTGTTTGCTTAGTTATTCTCATAGACAGCTCCTTCATTTTATTTCAACCAAAACCCACACGCTGCGGTATGGGCTTTGGTTGGGGGTCAGCAGTCGCCCGCTGACCCCGCGAGAATGGGGAATGTATATCGAAAATGAGGTGTACGCTTACTGTTCGTCAGTCTTTCTCTTCTTCGCAAGAATGAAGAAGATGAAGGCTGCACTCAGGCTTACGATCAGGACACCGCCGACAGCGAACAGCCATGTGCCGTTTTCACCTGTCTGCGGGAGATCGAAGCCGCGTGTGTTGATAACGCTCATCGGAACGATAGCGGAAACAGAGCCGTTATCCTCGATCATACCAACTGCGTCACCGTTTACGGTTGCTGTTGCTGTAATGCCGGACTTGCCGCACACGTCGCAGATCACACCGCTCTCAGCAGATGTAATCACAACTGTGATAGAATCCTTGAGGAGGGTGTAGCCATCGTCTGTCGCGATCTCGGTGATGATGTACTCATCATCTTCAAGACCCTTAACAGTGAGTGCGCCGGTGGAAACAGGGATAAATGTTGTCGCGGTCGCTTCTTCCGCTGCCTGATCCTTGACGTAGTAGATGCCCTCCGTCTCATTCAGATCAGCCGTTACCCAATACTTATCGGTATTGTTATAGAGCTTGAACTGGACATTTGCGAAGTCGCCCTTGCCGTCGGAGAACTGCTTGAGAAGATCCAGACCGTAAACGTAGAAATGGCAGTCATCCTCGAGTGTATCGTAGTAGGTGGTGTTTGTACGCTTCCATGTCAGTACAACGTCGTTCGGATTGCCGCTATCGCCGTAAACGGTATCAGCGGAGCTGTTGACGGTTGCCTTATAGGTGATACGCATGGTGCAGTCGGAATAACCTCTGTACAGGCTTGTTGTAAGATCATAAACGGCGTCGCTGTTGTTGATCTCACTGAGACCTGTATCGGTCATCTCGATTTTCATGGTTGTCGCGTTGTTTGCTGCCGTGCCGTAGGTGACCGCAAACTTGTTGTCGGCTTCCGTCCATGTTGCGATCTTATCTGTGCAAGCCTTGTCTGTGAACCATTCAATCTGAACATCCTTCTTGTTGTACTCGATACCCTTAGAGAGTGTATCGACGAAGGTGTAGGTTGTCAGAGCGGCCGCATTGGAAGTGATTGCCGGGAGAGTGGAGATGATCTGGTAGTCAACAATGTCACCGTCAGAGCCGGTGCCTGTGTGGGCATAGCCGTCGGTAATATCGTCTATTGTGCCATTGTGTTTACCTGTGTCGACCTTGTCCTCACGCAGTGTCTTTTCAAGCGTCGGCATACCGGTTTCGTTCTTCGGATACACGGTGACGTCATAGTTCCAGTTATCACCGTCAATGGTGGTCATCGGCAGAGAAACGAGGAACGGAGAGGTCGTGTCCTTTACGTTCTCCGGAACATAGGTCTCGACGAGGATGTAAAGGCCCTGATCCATGCCTGTCTTACTGGAATGACCGTTTACATCCGTCTCCGGCATATCCGTACCGCCGTTGTCCTTTACAAACTTCTCAAGAGCGTTCTTTGTCTGGCTCTCGATGGTTGTGAGCTGACCAGACAGACCGTCGATGAGAACATCGGACTGGAAGTAGAGATTGCCGCCGTCCGTTCTGTACGCATCGGACGCATCCAGACCGAGCGCTGTGAGGAACTGCGTGGTCTTGGCGTTGTCGGGCATTGCATAGAGAACCATGTCCTTGTAACCGTCTGCTTCCAGCGCAGAGTAGGTGGTCACGTCCGCGACCTTTGCATAGGTGAAGACAACGCCCTGAATGGCGTAGTCTGCCAGTGCGGTTTCAACCGTATCATCCGGCAGACCAGTGGAAACATAGGAATCGGTGTTCAGCACACCGTCCTCATGGGCTGTCGTAAAATCGTACTTGTAAAGCTCAAGAGACGTTTTACGAGTGGTGTCAATTGTTGCATTGGGGACGGTTGCCGCCGATGCAGCAATGCTGGAGCACGCCATGACTGCCGCCATTGCTGCTGCTCCGAGTTTCGCGATGATACTCGCTTTTTTCATTCTTCTACATTCCTTTCTATAATTTATTTTCTATTTTAAGGGGTGTAGAATCCACTCAAAATTCTTTAAAACAGGAACTCAGTTCCGCTTTTCACTGAGCTTTGCGTGAACGCCGGATGAAACAGACCGCAAACAGCAAGCTGATGAACATCAAAGCCACGCCGACTGCCGCCATCGGAAAACCATTGCCGCCGGAATTCGGCAGCTCAAAGTTTCTGTTATTGACAGCCGTGATCTTGACATCGGTGATCTCCGTATCGCCGTTCACATCGGGCAGACTGCCGTCGTACAGGACAGTCGTCATGAGTGTACTGCCGTCACGGGTTGCGATCTCCGTCAGACGATACCGAATCGTCACAGTCTGATTGTCGATCTGTAAGCCGGTGAAAGCCGCGATACCGTCATCTCCCGTAACGAGGACACCGTCTGTAAGGCCGGGACTGTCACAGCCGCCGACTGAAACCTTGCTGTCCTTGTCACGAGCTGTCACAAAGCTCCACGTTGCACCGTCATCAGTTGAATATTCAAGACAGAACGAAACGCCCGACATAGGCTTACCGGTCGAATCCACCTTACCGACGGTAATTGAACCAACGCTCGGTGTATTCTCGCGCGTTACCTCTATGATTTGTCCGTCATGCTCAATGGAGAAATCATAGATCGTACTGTCGAGATCGTAGCCCTTTGGCGCTTCGATCTCCTGATAGTGATAAGAACCATACAGGAGGTCACTCACTATGATTTTTCCGTTTTTGTCGGTTGTTTCTGTTGCGACGATATTACCGTCCACATCCGTGATCTGATACTTTGCACCCTCAAGCGGTGTTGTGCCGTCATGGTCGACCTTGACGATCTGTAAGCTGCCGCGAATAAGCTTGTTATGGAATCGTACAGGTGTAGCCTGCCCCTCTGTGAGTGTGACAGTCTGAGATGCGGGCTGCACATAACGATCCGGCGTGTCGATCTCCGTAATGGTGTACTGGATCTTCTGCTTACCGTCGATGTCCGAGTAGATCGGGAGATTACTAACCGCAATTTGACCGTTTGCGCCTGTCGTGACGGTCTGCGACCAGTTATCGATGTTTCGTGTGATTTTGAATTTCAAACCCGCAACAACACCATCGTCAGATGTTTTGACGATATTTGCTGTACCGGGCTTCAGCTCATTGCGAAGATTCACCTCATACGGCGCATGTGTGGAGCTGTCAGCACTTACAGAGACGTCGAAATCGGCGGCAAACTTACGGCCTGCGCCGCCCGCGACCTGATGGACTGTATAGGTGCCGTACGGCAGGAGCTTCGTCGTCGCTGTGCCGTCTGAGCCGGTCGTGATGAGATCACGCTCGGCGGCTTTTGCGTTTGCATAGCTGCCCGCGCTCTTGAGGTAGACCTCAAACTTTGCTCCGGGTTCAAGCATATCCGGCGCGCCGACCATCTCGGCCTTTTTGATGACCTTGATCTTATTGAGAAAAACCTGCTCGTGGAAGTCGTCGAGAGGCTCCAGCTCATATACAGCAGATGTACCGGCGGAGTTAACGGTATAGGTGTGTACCATCGTATCGAGCTTATAGCCAACTGGGGCTTTTATCTCCTGCACTTTTACTGTACCAAGCGGAATATCGAGGAACATCACTCTGCCTTGAGCATTTGTCATTCCCTGTACCTTTGTGTCTATTCCGTTCACCTTATAGGTCACTTCATAGACTGCTCCGGCCAGGGAAGCGTTGCCCTGCGGCACACTCTGACCTGTTCCTGCATCTTTCTTTACAACCGTTAATTTAATTTTTGACGGGTCGTCCACAACATTCAGCGTGGTATTACCGCTGCTGATGTTGACAAAGTGGATGGTTGGGTCAAGGACATACCCTTTCGGAGCAGTAATTTCCTTTACCGCATAATCGCCATCTTTCAGCTTCTTGCTGAGATTAGCCTTACCGTTGGTGTCTGTTGTAAATGTAGCCTGTACCGTATCCTTTGAGTAGTCATGACCGGGCGTCGCATTTTTTGTGTATACGTTATACACCGCACCTGCCAGACTGTAATTCGGATTGCCAGCCGTGATCTTCACATTAGCAGAGGTTTTCGTGAGCGTGATATCAAAGGTGTTTTCACCGTATTTGATAACGATGAACGAGTTGTCCGGGGACTTCGGTGTAATCGTCGATATATGGTTGCCTGAAAAATCAGAATGCCACATCTTGTCCTCGCTGGAGCTGTTACCCCAAAAGAAACCGATGTGAGAATCATTGAAACCACTGGAGGCTGCTGCTTTCGGGATCATGACGATAATATCTCCCTTTTCAAGCACACCCGAACTTAACATGTCAGCTTTCGTCGCAAATGTGTGCGCAACGAGATCGGCGTTGCGTACCCACAGCGGATAGTTTGCCGCGCCGCACATCAGTATACGGTTATAAACTGGAGATACTCCATCCCAGTCCCACCATGCGCCGCCGGTGATGTCTGCATTCTGCGTCATATACCATTGGACGGAACCTACCGGACCCGCGCTGTGCGTCCAAAGGTCAGATGTTCCGCTGTTCAATCCGCACTTGCTGAGTACATAAGCCACAAAGCCACCGCAGTTTAGTCCGGCTCTACCGTTGTACGATGGATCGCCATTCGGCGACTGCCAGTCGCGACCCTGATAGGGTGTTCCCAAATAGTAGGAGTCGGACACATGAGCCGAAAGCTCAGCTATTACTTCCTCTCGTGTTACACCGAAATCGGAAATGGTTCGTGTTCCATTCGGACGATTACACCATTCTTTAACTGTCGCATACGGAAGGTCTGGCGACAGCAGCGGCATAATGTCGGATGCAAGGAGCCAGTCTGGATTCACCTTTCTGCCGTCAGATGTAATGAACTCGAAATGCAAGTGTGATCCTATTGCATTGCCGGTATCACCGATACGCCCGATGCGCTGACCGCGCACGACCGTATCGCCCTCCTGTACGTTGATCTCCGACAGATGTGCGTATAGCGTGGTTAACTCCTCACCATGCTTGATCTGGATCATGTTGCCATAGCTCATCGCTCCGGTGGTATCTTCTGAACCGTCCCACACTTGAACCTGAGTCACTACGCCATCACTCGCAGCAACAACCGGAGAGCCAATATCTCCGGCAATATCCCATGCCGGATGCTCAGCGCTGTATGCCTGCATCAAGTCGCCTCCGTATGGAGCGGGGAACACATATATGCCGCCTGTTTCGGATTCGGGCAGATATTCGTATTCGAGATTTATTGGGCTTGGGGTTGGCGTCGGTGCAGCGCTTGCGTCAAGTGCAGGCACAGCATCCGGCTCTGATGCTGCGCTGTCTTCCGTACCGTTGGGATTTTCATCTGCGTCCGGTTCAGCCGACGGCTCCGGCGACGGCTGCGAACTTGCCTCCACAGTACCCGAATCGTCTTCGGGCGGTATAGGGGGTTCATCTGACACCGTTTCATCGATAGACGCTACTGTATCTATCGGCGGACTTTCTGCCGCTTCATCTGCAAACGCTGTTAGCGGTAAAGCGGTAATGAGTACAAGCACCGCCAGCAATACAGCCAGCGACCTTCTGAGTTTCCTCATTTTTTAACCTTCTTTCTCTGATAGATTATTGAATCCATTATTTTAAGGCTGTATACTTACAGCTCCGGATTCCCTTGTCTTGTTTTCCCGTTCTTTCCAGCTTTCGTAAAACGCCCGAATTACAGGATCTTCTAAAAGTTCCGGCCGATCTTCTAAGGTCTTTGCTTCTAGAAATTTTATTTCCGGCTTTATCCATGGTTTTTTCTGTTCCATATTGATCTTCTCCTCGTATTGAAAAAATTCATCATTATTTATGGCTTGTCTTGTTGTTTAACATCGCTGACATTGCGAATGATATAGTCCCAAGCAAAAAGCAGGGACAGAGAAATACCGGCAGCATAGGATCTACCGGCATTTTTCTATGCCTGCTTTTCAATAAAGGGGCTGAGTGATTTCAAAACCGCCTACGGAGAGGGCATATTTGCTGGTATATCGGCCGCGGTTCGTTTTTGTCTTTTTGACACTTGAGGGCTTTTTGCTTCTTCTACGGGCAAGTTCTTCTTGGATCTGATAAAACATTTCTCTTGGAATAATGGCAGGATGGTTATTTTGAATGTAATACTGCGGAAGCTCACCGTTGTTCTTCTTGACCTTTCCCTCCAGGAAGTCAGAGGTGTAGGTTTTTTGAAGCAGGACGTCACCGGCGTATTTTTCATTTTGCAGGATTCGGAGAACCGTCTGCGTCGTCCATTTTGGCTCTCCGGCAGGACTTGGAATACCGGCTTTCTCCAGCTTTTCTTTGATCCCTTGCATGCTGTCGCCGTTCAGAAAGCTTTGCGCGATCATACGAATCGTTTCCGCATCTTTCGGAATAATTTCTGGCTCTCCATCGGGTCCCCTTTGGAATGCGAAGCCGGTGTAGCGAAAAGTGAATCTTCCTTGCTTGTAGCCCATACGGATTCCCTTGGTAACATTCCCGCTGATGGATTCACTCTCGGCTTGGGCAAAGGCGCTCAAACAGGTCAGGATCATCTCGCTGTTCATGTTTGAGGTATCGATGTTTTCTTTTTCAAATATAACAGGGATCCCCCAGCTTTTGAGGATTCGGATGTGCTTGATACAATCAAGGGTGTTTCTGGCAAATCGGGAGATGGATTTTGTTAAGATGAGGTCGATTTTTTTCTGCTTGCAGAGCTCGATCATCTTGTTGAATTGCTCTCTTTTTTTGGTTCGCACCCCGGAGATTCCGTCGTCCGCGAAGATTCCGGCCAGCTGCCAGCCCTCATGATTGCTGATTTTCTCAGTATAGTAGTCTACTTGTACTTCAAAACTGTTTTGCTGTTCTTCTTCCTCGGTGCTGACTCGGCAATAGGCCGCTACTCGTAGCTTCCGCTTTCGATGTTGTAAATTTGCAAGCATAGGGTTTGCAGGGATTTCTGTAACTATCTTTCGGTCCATAAGAGTGCTTCTCCCTTCATATTATTTTTTCGTTTATTAGCCGAAGCTGTATGGAACCATCGGGCTGCAGGATAATCTGTTTCACGGTCTGTTCAAAAAGCTCCCGATCCAGTTCTTCATCGCTGTGATGCTCATTGAAAAGAGCTTTTAGTTTAAGCGTGAGGTGGTCGGATTCCGTGATTTTACATGCTTTATACTTTTCAGCAGCGCATTCTAAAATCAGAGGAACCAGCCTGCCTGAATCTACTTCACGCTGATCAAGCATCTGATTGATTTCGTTCGTCAATCGAGCGGCTTGCATAGAGAGGCTATTATAAGGAACCGGTATTCGCTCTACATTTTGTGGGTCACGGCAAATTGTGAGCAGTTTATCCTCAACTGCTTGAAGTAAACCCCTATCGGTCGTGCCAACGCGCATACTGCATTTTTTGCAGTCCCAGCGAATCTGTAGAGATTTTTGTGTCATTCTATACAAACCACTCCCACAATTACTGCAGACCAGCTTTTTTTGTATAAACATGATTGGAGATTGGGAAGTTGCTTTCTGTCTCCTCATGAGGGTAACCGCCAAACCAGTTTCTTTGCTGACGATAGAAGGATAATCATCAGCGTTCCAGTACCGCTTATCATCCAGCATTCGGGCAATCATATTTTTATTCCAATGCACAGCGTTTTCACGGTAATGTATCCCGGTTTGTTCTGCGTAATCTGCTAACTGTTGTAGAGAGGCACCATTCAGATATCTGGTGAACAGCTCTTGAAGCAAGGGACCTTCGTTCGAAAAGATTGCAATCTTTCCATTCACCATGTGATATCCGAACGGAAAATATCGAGCCTTTTTCATGACGGTGCTCTCCTTTCCTCCAGAATCAATCCATTAGCGAGCTGGAAACAGAACTTTTCTTGATAAACGGTGATCTGTTTTACCATACTCTGAAAAACAGAAGATTCAAATTCAAGCATAGGCTTTACTCCTTTCAGCAAGTCAAGCAGCAATCGAGTACCCTCGATAGTATTGCTGATTTCATCCGGCTCTTGAAGCTGCTGCAGTGCTCGTCGCAATTCTTCAATTTTTTGGTTGTTGCGATTGCTTCGCTCTATGAAAATAGCAGAATCAATGCACGCCTTGGTCCGTAACCTTGCGAGTGAATGATTCTGCTTGACTAACTCGGATATTTTGTTGTTGAGAGACGCTATTTCCGGCCTGATGTGTATTGCCTTGGCTTGTAGTTCAATCATCTGGCATAACATAGTTTTCAGAATATCCATATTATCCAGCAGCTTATTATAAACAGATAAAAATGCGGAACAGACTTCATCTTCCGTGAGAATGGACATTGCACATAAATCCTTGTCTTTCTTATGGAGTGCGCAGAGCCAGCTATTTTTTCCATTATGATGGTGCTTGTGAAAATTTGATCCACATCCCCCACACTGCATCATATTGCTTAATGCAGCTCTCGGCGCTCGATTTTTCATGGTATAAGGGGTTCTTCTCTTCTTAAGCAATTCCTGTACCGAATCGAAAACCTCTCTTGTAATAATAGCTGGATGTGAATTCTGAATATAGTACTGGGAAATCTCCCCCTTATTTCTCTTTTCTCTCAAGGGGAATTCATCGGGGGTATAGTATTTCTGCACAAGCGAATCCCCGATATATTTTTCATTGGATAAAATATATCTAATCAACGAGGCCTGCCATCTTCCCGATTGTCTCTTATCTGTTTTGATGTGTTCTCTGTTGAACTCATCAGCAATCTCCTCTGGACTTTTACCGACAAGATAGCTATTAAAAACATACTCGACAATGGGTATTTCCTCAGGTATTGGGACAAGCGTATTATTTGTGAATGAATAACCCAGCAGATCCTTCGACGTAATAAAATCGCCAGATTTCATCCGGCGCCGATAGCTCCATTTGAGGTTTTTAGAGATAGAGAGGGATTCCTCCTGCGCGGCAGCTCCCAAAATACTGAGCAGCATCTCGCTGCCCATGCTTCCGGTATCGATATTCTCTTTTTCAAATTCAACCGGGATATTAAGCCGTTTCAGCTCCCGAACCGTTTGAATACAGTCCAGCGTATTTCGTGCAAACCGCGAGATTGACTTGACAAGAATGCGATCAATTTTCCCGGCATGGCAATCAGCAAGTAAGCGCTGGAAATCGCTGCGCTTATCTGCTGTTATACCGGATATTGCTTCATCTGCGTATAAACCAGCGAACTCCCATTCATCTTTGGATTGGATATAGCCGGTGTAATAATCCACTTGGGTGGCAAAGGAGTTCAGCTGATCGGCTGAATCGCTGCTCACGCGTGCGTACGCCGCAACCCGCAGCTTTTTGCTCTGTTCTGATAGAGGTTGTATGACTTTGACTTGTGGCACTTTTTCGCTCCTTTCCGATTGGACATCTTTTTTGTCTCACACAACACTACCACAACCCATCAGGAATAGCTATTACAACAACCACTAAATATAGAGCGGCAAAACGCCGTACTTTTCGGTAAGAGCAATATTGACCAGCCGGAAATTTTCCGGAGTGATTTTCTTTTGCTCTAACAGCCGTTTTATTGCGATGAGCATTACAAAATATTTTATTTCATTGATTGCCTTTTCGTTTTGGAGATAGAGGGTGTCCATTTATGCTAGACTCCTTTATGACAAAAAATAATCCGAGCTTTTCTTCGCCCGGATGAATTCTTCCACTTCTTTGATTTTTCGGGTGATGCGAAGATTCGGCAAGGCTTCCAGCACAGCCTGATGATACCGTTCTCCGGGAGCGGCTCTGTGATCCAAAATACTTATCACGCAGGTATCGGTTTCGGTACGGATAGCCCGCCCGAACCCCTGTCGCAGCTTTACCTGCATATCGGGGATAATTACCGCTCGAATATAATCTTGCAGCGACGGGTATTGTTCTCTCTCCGCTTCACTCAAGGGATTGGGAACAGAAAACGGCAGCCGTACAATAATCAGCGAGGATACCATATCTCCGGGAAAATCCACGCCCTCCCAACAGGAACCCGCGGCAAACAGCACAGCGTTATTGGAGTGCTTGAATTTATGGATCATATCCGATGAATGCCTCCATACCTCCAGTAAAGGAAAAGGCAGTCGATCTTTGACCTGATTGTAAACTGCACCCATAAGAGCGTAGGAAGTAAAGAGTACCAGTGTGTGGCCACGGGAAGCTTCAACCAAACGGCTGATCTGCCCTGCCAGATATTTAACTTCTTTTTCGCTGCCGATCTGCACATTAAGTGGGCTGTCAGGAATGTAAAGCAAACAGTTCTCCTCATAGTTAAAGGGAGACGCCGCGATAAAACTCTCTACCCGTTGATTCTCAGACAGGCCCATGATCTTTTGTGGGCGGTCGAAACTGCCTCCGGCCATGAGCGTACCGGAGGTTAATATGGCCGGAATATTCTTAAGCCACAGTGCTTGATTCAGCTGCTCCGGTATTTCCCGGCTCGCAGCGCAGAGGCTTGGAGTTCCCGCTCGATCGTACTGAATATAAAGGATATACTTTCGCTCCATGGTAAAAAACAAATTCAAGATATTTTCCGCTGCTCCCAGCCGGTAGGAGATCCATCGAGGGAGATACGGAGCAAGCTGTTTTTGAGTTTGCCGTAGAAGGAAAAGGCAGTCCCGAAGAGCCGTTATGCGATCCGGCGTTAAGATAAAAGCAGTACGCCGATCTTCTTCCAGCGGTTCGTCTCGGCACATGGAACGCATAAGGGCAGAAAACTTCTCATTTAGATGTTGGGCGGCAAGAATATGTTTTTCTTTTGCAAGCAGATCACAGATCTCACGAAAATCCTCTGCCGAAAGACTTTGCCCGTACATCTGACGGGCGGCGTCCGGCAGCTTATGAGCCTCATCGATTACCAAGGCTTGATAATCATTGAGAAGGGGATGCAGTTCCTGCAAACGGCGCGCAGCATCGGCCAGTAAGTAATTGTGATTGCAGATCTGGATGGAGATCTCGACACTTTTAGCTTCTTTCAGATATTGATGATACCGGCAGAGACCGCGCTGCCGACAGTTTTTTTCGCAAAACTTTGGAACACATACCTGTCGCCGATCAAAACCACTGAGGCCGGTTACGGCATCCAAGTCATAATAGGTGCGAAGGGAAAGCAGGGCCTCCAGTTGCTCTATGTTCTTTTTCTTGTCTTTCACGGCTTCCAGCCGCTGGGCGAGGCGAACATCACATACAAACCGTTCTTTGCCTTTGCGTACGATGGCTCGGATGGGCTTCTGAATGATGTGATTCTCCAGAAAAATGCGGGATAAAAAAGGGATATACTCCTCAATAATGGCGTCTTGCAGAGCTATACTGGAAGTGGAAACCACTACCGGTAGGGAACCGACAGCGCTATGAGGGGCGTTTTTCCTGAGTAAAATGCAAGCGGTCAGGTAGGCATAGGTCTTGCCGATACCGACTCCGGCGTCGCATAAAGCAATATTATTTTTGAGCAGGGCATCCAGCATGTTGTGACAGAGGGCAACCTGTTCTTCCCGCACCGCCAGTCCGTTTTGGGGCAGAAGGGTTCTGAAGATCTTCTCGATCTCCTCATGGGTCTGCCCATTTAGGGAGGGGGTGTTCATTTTGGTACATTCTCCTTAGATGAATTTGCTTTTATATGTTGGCGGCAAACTGATGCGGCGCAGGATTTCTCTGCGCCGCATGGATTCGCAGTCAACGACAATCTGAATAAAAAGGTTTGATTACGATGTGCCGTATTTGCAGCTCGCACCCCGGCATGTTGGGAACCATGCGGGCAGGCTTGCGGCTAACAAGCCGTTCACTGGCCTTCCATGGATCTTGCTGATTACAACCCGAGGTTGACCAACCTATCTGACGTGTGGGCAAACGATAATGCGTATCATAATCCCCCGCCTAAAGGTCATAGCGAAAAGGGATGCCACTCCCTCTTTTAGATCGAAATACATCGCTCGAAACCAACAACACAAGCTGCCATCCCTCAAAAGGAAGGCAGCTTAGTTGTGGTCTGTCCTGGCGCTTTTTCCTATGTCGCTCACTCAGGCGGGAACGTACCCGCATGGCTGGTATTCATTTATCAAGCTGCAGGTGAACGTTTTTTTCCGTTCGCCCTATAGCCCAGGAAAAAGGCCGGATAGCTTCATGCTTCAAAAAAATTTTTCAGTTTTTTTCTGAGGCGCACCATTCTCAGATTGACAGCTTTCTGAGTAAGGCCGGTTTTTTCAGCAATTTCATAGCCGTTATATCCGGACATTTTTAAAAAAGCAATCTGGATAGTGAGTTTGTCCTCTTTGGAAAGGATCTTGAGTAGCTCCATGTCCTCGATGCTGTCCAACAGGGACTCGGGATCCTCAACGGGCAGCTCCAGCTCCTGCGCGGATGCCCAGTCAACATAGGAGGACCATTCTACCTGTCGCTGCAGATACTGGCGTTCCTTGTTAAACTCCGCCCAGTCGTATGTATGCAGGCGCTGGATGGTTTCCTCATCCACGCCCAGCTCCCTGAGCTTCCTTTCTTCTGCTTCTTTCCATTTGAGCCATTGTTTTTCGGCTCTGGCTTTATTGTAGGCCATAACTATTTCCTCCGATCAATCTGTAATTTTGTGGAAATTCAGATTGTCGAAGGCGGAGGTCTGCCGCTATGAGCTCTTAGCCAGAGCTTCTGCCTGCGGATATGAAAAAAGCGCACCCGCCCGTAGGCGGATGCGCATAGGATGGTTATTATAGTGTCGTGGAAAAAGCCTGATGAGGGGATGCCGCTCATCTCGTACTACCTTAAAATTCCAATCGGATCGTCTGATTTGAAACATACGGGGAATTTTACATAGATACACTCTTGCTGGATAGCGGCTATTTTAGCGCGGAATACTTATATCAAATATAAGTAGATTTGCATGAAAAAGGTTGCCCGCATTAACAAGCAACCTTTTTACGGCTCTTTACTTTCTGAGCTCTTCCGGCAGTTCGGGTTCATAGCTCATACCAATAGACGCTACTCCTGCTCCAAGATTAGCAAATGCCTCGATGAAGGAAGCAATTGCAGACCACAAGTTCATCATTTTACTCGCTCCTTTCCTGTAATTTGGGAATTATCATCATAACGGCAACCGCCGCTAAAGATACGATCGGAACGGATGTGTATGTAAAATCACATCGAAGTAAGATGAGGGAAGTCAATACCAGTACTTCCAGCGTTACTAAAATTCTTGCGATATCTCGGTTCTTCCGATATACCATTTCAGAAATAGGATGTTTTTTATTTCGAATAGGCGAAAAGGTGAAAATAATGAGTCCGGATAAAAGTGTAAGCACTATTGCGGGAATTGTTGACTGAAAGGCAATAAATACCCGCGACACGAGATAAACCACCAGATAAACTGAGTTTGTCAGTATGAAGCACTGAGCGTATGTGGGAGCATGATAACCGCCCGCAAATAATCTAAGGAAAAAGAAAATCCCGAGAAACAGACAAGCCGAGAGAATATCTCTTAAAAAAACTGAGATCAACAATATTGAAAAAGCTGAGCATAATGTAGAGGTCATGATCTCAAATCCGTATTGGAAAATCGGACGCTTCTGTGGGGACAATGGGCAATGCCGATACAGGGTGTCCGTTAAGTACATTGCAAAACTTTGCAGCATAGTAGCATCACCTCTTGCATTACTATACCAGCTTCCGCATGAGAAAACAGGGTTTTTGTCTGAATTGCAGGATTTTATGTATTATTCTTGCGAAAAGCAGAGCAGGACCGTCGAAATAAACATTCCGTCTTGATAATTTGTCTGCATCGAACCGCTGTATTTTTTCGCTATATCACTGATATTTTTTAACCCCAACCCATGCGTTCTGGAGGTGTCCGTTTTTGTAGTGAGCAGCTTGTCCTCATACCGAAAAGGATTTTCTCGGACAGTATTCATAACCTTAAAAAGGGCGAAACCGTCTCGCTGCCGTATTTCAACTCGAACGATCCGCTTATCTGGGTCTTCGATCTTTTCACAGGCCTCAAGCGCGTTTTCAATCTGGTTCGCAAGTACGGCGCATATGTCGACAGGCTTTAGATTTGTCGGTTCATGAAAATCCACTTGGTAACGGAACTCAATATGCCTGCTGCGCGCTTCCAACGCTTTGCAGTTGATCACGGCGTTGATAATATCGCAGCTGCAATTGCAGAATTCGATGGCTTCGTAGGACGTAGACAGCATGGAATCAATATACTCAATGATCTCATCTGTCTTCTTTTGTGCCGCCAATTCCCGAATCGCTGCGGAATGATGGTGAAAATCATGGAGCAGCTTTGCGTTCTGATGCACATCCTCATGCATTCGCTGGTAATTCTGTTCCATTATCTCGTTGGTGCGCTGTAAGATCTCATTATCGCTGCGATGCTTTTCTGATTTTGTTACAGACAATAAGGCGAAAATGACGACAGCCATAAAGCAGAGGAGGAAGAAAAAGGAAATTATGGAAGCAATTTGTAAGGATACATAATCACCGTATAGCACAACACTGAATAGGTACTGCATCGAACAATAGGATAGAAGAGATGCTCCAAAAAGCAAGCCCTGCAAAGAATTACGGAAGCTACTGAGCTTGTGCAGATCTTTACGGAGCAGAAAGAATACGACAATATCCGTAACTTTGTTTAAGAACAAATATAGGTTCCTTAATGTACCCGGGGACATGAATGTGGCAAATGTTTCGTTTGGGTTTCCATGCAGCAGCCCCATTCCGATAAAAAGGATATAATCGATACTTTGGATAACAAAAAAAGTCGTGACACATGCTGTCGCCCGAAGCAAAAGTGATCCGCTGGATAGGAGCCGGGATATCAGCAGAACGATCAGCATACCAAAAATAGGTGTGATAAAGGAGAACATCTCAATACGATTCAGCCCGCTTACTGCAAGCGACATTGCCACAACAGAGACCCAAACACCAAGAACGTGCTTTTTTATTGCATACCGCCGTCCTGAAATTGCAACAACTGAGCTGATAATTATGGTGTCTTCTATTAAAGTCACCGCTACCTCAATGAGCTTATAAAAGATTTCCATGCTGTCAGCCCTCACAAAGTCGGATGATAGCCTGCTTAACGCTGGGCATCATGGGTCTGCTGATCGGTACCTTCTTACCGCCCTTCAGGATCATCCAATATCCTTCGATTTGACGCGCAAAGTCAATGTTTACTAAATAGCTTCGATCCGTAAAGATAAACCGCGAGTCATTTAGGACGCCGTAGAGCTCCTTTAAGCCTCTGTTATCTTGGATCATCCCCTGTTCCGTAGTATAGATGCTTAGGCTTCGATGTGCCTTTTGTATATAAATAATATCACGAAACAATACGCGGGTCAAATTTCCGTAGTGTAGAACAGCCAAGGATTTCGTATCCGCTCGCTCAAGTGACAGACAGGCCTCACTGAGGGCTTCGGGAAGATCCTGCTGATATTTTAATTTCTGAACATAACGTAAGGCGCGTACCTTATAGCCTTCATCAGCGAATTCAAAGTGCGAAGTTAAAAAAATAATGCCTGCGTCGGGCTGATAGACACGCAGCTTTCTGGCAACTTCAAAACCATTCAGCTCAGGCATTTCCACATCAAGAATATAGAGATCGAATCGGTCGCCGTCTGCAATGGATGCTGCCAAATGCTCGCTTTTGGTAAAAGTTTTGACTTCTGCACGCTGTGTTGTCTTGCTGAAATAGCCAAGAACGCAGGCCTCAATGTTTTCCAGTACAGCTGCATCGTCATCGCATAGAGCTATTTTCAACATATTATTCAGCCTCCCAAGTTTGTATAAATTCTGAAGTGATTTTCTTGTTTATATCGTACCACAGGATACGTTGTTCAGCAATGACAAGAACATAGAGGTCATTTAGGCTTCGTCTGTTCTTGTTGTTTAAATTGCTGTTATACTGATATATTCCCAGTTGATGTTGGCCTATTTTGCGCTGTATATCCTTTATGACTTCTGTAATAGTATCCGTATGATATTTCGAACATGTCCACCGGGAAATTGATTTTTTAATATTTTTTATCTCCGGCGTAAAAGATTGCGAAGGAATTGGCGACCATGCTAGAATAATTCGCTGATCATCCTCGGTAAAAGGGGCGAAGTTCATGTACAAGGACAGCAGATCATAAAAATCACAGCCTGCTTGTATCAACAAATCACATTGTTCGGAAAATAACTTCTTGATTTCCGATATGCCTGTTTCCTTATAAGTACAAATCAACGCTTGCAAAAAGTCTTCTATAGGATTCTTAATATTGAGTAAGTATGGCAGCTTCATATTGTATCCGTCCTTTCAATTCTTTAGGTACATTATAAAGCCGTTTTGCGTATATGTAAACATATATTGCGTTTTAGCGCATGGCATACTTCCGCGTAAATTGGTAAAATTGTATAAGAGATGGGCAAAACCAGAGCCAAGAAAACGCAAGAACAGTAAAGCTCAAGTTATTGAACGGTATGTCGGCGGAAAAGGGGAACACAAACAAGACACAGGGGTAAGACTGTGCCAGAAAAGAAAAAGTAAGATTTTCAGGCAGCTCTTCGCAAAGCTTTTTTGCTGCGGTATGAGTGAGTGCCGGGCAGCAATATTGCGGCACAGGCTATAGCCAGTGCGGAAATATGCGCGATGGTATTTAGGTTTGTAGCACTTACGCTGTTGTGAACCCAGAGGCGTTCCTGTCCGGTGCATTTGAAGCGTGAATTATAACGTTCACACTCAGTCCGCAGAGCATAGGTTCGTTTGAACGACAAGCAGCTTCTGTCAATAGAAAGTCTGTAATCATTCGGAATGGTTTTGTATTTGGTACATCCTCTGTTTTTCTTGCCGTTATTCCAGTTTCTGTGATTGCAGGGACATTGTCCGGTTTTGGACTGTCGGAAAGGACAGCAGTATTTTTGTCTGGTACGACCATTATCTGTCGTCTTGCCGTCCTTGTGCATGGCAAGGCCTGCCTCACAGATCGGGTTTCCGGATGCGAGTTTTTTGGAGTTTTTGGTGCTGTAATTTTTAAGCGGAATAAACGCTTCTCCGTCGTAGACATCTTTTACCGTATTGTAAATACTTCGCGCATCGTATCCTTTATCGGCAATGAAAGAGCAGTTTTGCAGAGAGATGGTTTGATTCGCATTGGCCAGGATCTCTGCCGCTACGTTGGAATCCGGCGTATTGGCAGGTGTCGTCAATTCATATAACGGCAAACCCGAAATGCAATCCACTAGGACGTGACTCTTATAGCCCCAGTAAAACTCGTATCTGCGTTCATTATGCTGATTTGAAGCGGAATGAACGCCCAGCGCACAGTCGCGGTCACGTTTCGGAGGATTCTTCTTTGAAAACTTGTTCTTTGCAAATGACTTAGTAGGAATTTGTGTATTAAACTGTAAATATATTTTGTGTTTTCGCCTTTAGGACGCGGATGTTCTTTTTGAACAGCCAGCGTCCCGTTTTTTTTGTGTCTACAATTTAAGCATCAAATTCAACAGTTAAGACAAAACCTGTGATTTTTGAGAAATATCATGATATATTTAAGTCAACGAAAACAACGTGTAAATCGAAGAAAGAGAGGATATGCCAATGCAGAGTTTTTAGTTCTTGTTTCTCTAGTTCAATATTCATGAACTAAAGAAACAGGGAGAAAGTTGGGACAAAATTCAAAACCACGTTGTGCTGTAAAGTGAAACTGTGAAATATGATTCAAGCATATACGGCTCTACGCTGCGAATGAAAATTTGCGCTTGCATTTTTAGCGTAGATTGAGAGCGATACCTACAGAGCTGAGATCGTATTGAGCTCTGGAACGAACCACAGAAGATTACCTTTCATATCGCAATATTGGTAGCCGGTGTAACATTAAGAAGGTGGGATTCTGCATTCTGTTAACAAGAGGAATTTTACCATCTATGTAGTGTTTTCGATGCTTGTTGGAATCATATTGCTTGCATCCGTGTCTTAATGGCGATGATGGTCTTTGCTAAGTAGCAAACTCTGGCTTGTTGATCCTCACATTAATCCGTAATTAGCTAATATCGTTAGGACAATTTGGGCGCTAGATAAAATATTATCTGGCGCTCTATCCCTATTCAGAAAGGATATGTTTATGAAAAAAAAGATAAGAGTTGGGATAGTCTGTTGCGCATTTCCGCGGCCGCTTTGACGGAGAAGGAGTACTCGTTGTAATAGAATGGCCGCGACCGACGATTGTTGAGATGGGAACACCGATCACATTAAACCAAGAGGAAAATTTGGAAACTAGCGGTATATTCAATTCCTTCTATAGGCCGTTTAGTTGGAATGAAGGTTCTTGCGAATTCACGCTAACCGATGCGGTGGTTTATTCATCTCCCGAAGAGGCGGGAATTGAGACAGAAGATATTGTAGATACCGCTGTGTTGACTGGGGATGATGTAGAATTTTTACTCTTAACAATTCGTGTAAAGAATATTGATGCAACAAATATAGTCGACAGCGGAAATAGCGAGGACTTTAACATTGGATTCATATCCTTACTTCCAGAAAATTATTTTTTGGGGTTAGGTGTATTTAATACTAGTGCAGGAATTGATCACGGGGAAATCAGTCAAGAGTATGATCCTAATATGGTTTATTTCAGCCACCATGCGGTTATGCAGGAGGGAGACAGAACAAATCCTTATTTCCATTTCAAACTTAAACCGGGGGAGTCGGCCGAGTATAAAATCGGTTACTTTGCTAGACAAGATTTCATTGACAATGAGCAAATGATGCTTTCGTACGGCATTAATAAATATGCTTCAGAAATTGAGGTAGTAAAATGAGTAAACGAATTTTTCAAATAGAATGTTGTAAAGCCTTTAAGAACCGTTGGTTTTTTATTTCGCTAATAATTAGCGGAGTCTTTGCGTTTTGCGGTGCATATATCATGATTAGCAACTATTTTTTTAGGATTGATATGTGGAAGCTGCTTATGGATGAAAATGGAGTATTTATAAAAAATCCTCATGTTAATGCCGAGACTGTTTTTAACTCTTGGATTGGGGGCGATGTTGGAACGTGGTCTGCTTCTACATTCTTCTTTCTTTTCCCAATGCTTGCGGTTGTTCCATATGGCTGGTCGTTAATCTCAGAACTGAAAAGTGGATACATCAAAAATATTTTTACACGAATGAGCCGTCGGGATTATCTCAGAGCAAAGTATTTAGCAACTTTTCTTGCTGGAGGAGTCTCCGTTGTATTGCCAATGTTAATGAATTTTCTCACTGTTGCTTGCTTTATCCCCATGCGCATGCCAGAAGCCAGTGAAGATATGTATTATGGGGTTTTTGGAGGTAGCTTATGGGCAGAGATTTTCTATACATGTCCGATTTTATATGTGTTGCTTTATCTTGTGCTCGACTTTGTTTTTGCTGGATTATGGGCAACCGTTTCTCTTTCCGCTGCCTATTTTGTGAAAAATAAGGCCACGGCAATTTTTGGGCCGTACTTGTTTCTTCTGTTTTTTCATTTTGTTACGTCTGTTTTGTTCGTTTGGGATTTGCGTGTTGATGTGACCCCAATCAATTTTATACGAGCTACTGAAATTACATACCCTTCCAATATTGGGATTATTTTGGCGGAGCTTGCTTTGTTGGTTGTATTAGATATTTTTGTACTGTATCGAGGTGAAGTTAAGGATGTTTTGTAGGTTGTTGGTTGTAGATATGAAATGTGGCATCCTCGACCAATGGAAGAAATATTTACTTGCAATATTGTTCTTTTTTACCTGTTCGGTAATATTTGTCTTGCAGTGGAAAAATCAAGAACGAGCATTGGGAGAGGCACTGGGCGTGACTCCGACATTGGGGGACTTTTTCTTGTTTTTCTTTGGCGGTTCTGACCGCTATGTTTTCGATCCTTACCGCCCTTTCATTTTTCCTGCTCAATGGATTTTAATGATTTTATATGGCACTTATTTAAATTTAAATTATGCCAACGATAATTTGCACGGTATCGGTATTCATGCTCTTCTTCATTCAAAAAGTCGGAGCATGTGGTGGTTTTCAAAATGCTCATGTGTTATTGTAGGAACACTTATCTATTTTATTTTAAGTATATTGACGACTGTTTTCAGCTGCTTTATTTTGGGTGGCGAATTTTCTATGGAGATACATGCTTCTATATTACAGACAATTCTTGAAGTTTTCTCGATGCAAATGCAAAACCCACTAGGAGAAATGGTCATTACCTATATTCTGGTCTATTTTGTCATGGTTGCGTTGTCTCTATTGCAACTACTATTATCCCTTCTGATAAAACCACTCTTGAGCTTTCTCTCGATTTCAACAATACTGCTTGTTTCTTCATATTTTATGACACCTCTTTTATTCGCGAACTTCGCCATGCCGGTGCGAAGTCTCTGCTTTGTAACAGAAGGATTAGATCCTGCTCTTGGATTTGTCTTAATCGGAAGTTCAATTATTTTTTGCCTTTTAAGCGGTTGGTGGTATTTTAACCATATCGATATTTTAGGGAAGGAAGAATAACATGTTTATTGAATTAGATGGTATCACAAAGATAATTAAAGGTAGTGTTGTCGTCGACTCTGTATCTCTTAGACTGGAGTCAGGACATATTTATGGGCTTCAGGGGATAAATGGTTCAGGTAAAACTATGCTAATGCGCTTAATTAGTGGCCTTATTAAGCCTACCAAAGGAACAGTTTCCATTGATGGCAAGATTCTGTGGGAAGATATTCCGTTTCCTGATGGACTGGGCGCTCTTATTGAGAATCCTGCATTTCTTGATAACTATTCTGCCTTTGAAAATCTGAGGTTGATCGCATATGTTAATTCGCTTATTTCTGAAGAAGAAATAAGACAGTGCATCTCTCAAGTTGGACTTGATCCAAACAGCAAAAAGAAATACAAGAAATTCTCTCTCGGCATGAAACAGCGTCTTGGCATTGCCGCTGCAATCATGGAACATCCTAGAATATTGCTACTTGATGAGCCTACCAATGCGCTAGATGCTGGTGGGATTGAGATGATAAAGGAGATTGTACAGAAAAGGAAGGCCGAGGGTTCTTTGATTATTATTACCTGTCATGATGCATCTATACTGGAGACTCTTTCTGATGAAATCTATGTTCTCGAGGAAGGAAAAGTTGTAGATCATGTGGCTTGTGCTTCAAGGGGAGGGGTTGAAATATCCTAATGCTAGATCTGAAATAGAAAATCAAGAATCAACAAAGATTAAGTCAGAGGCTTGGGCTACCTCTATATGTTGTTCCGCCGTAGCCCCCAAATAGGCCAAGGCTCTTTTGCCATAACTACGCGTCTAGGGTGTAGGACTGACAGTAATCAGAATTAGCGTTAAAAGGTTTCTATCCTTAAGACAAATTTTGCCGTAATGTGTTGGATTGAACAGTGACGCGTTTTATCACTTTGATGCCTTAGATTACAGTGGAAAGGAATAGTCATAAACATGAAGAAGATATTAACTACAGTTGCAGCATTATTACTAATCAGCATCTTGGGGGTTCGCATATGGTATGTTAACTCAAGTGTCATAACTATACCAGTAGAAACATATAAGGTCGGTGAATGGGTAGAACTGGATGGTGCTTTTCAAGATGTAAGCTACGAAAACACAGATGGGTATTCCCTGCGAGTAAAAAGTGCTGCAATTAAATCGTATTCTGATTTTGTAAGGGAATACGGCGAATCTGAGGATTATATGGAAGAAGATATTCGTCCAGAACTCGTGCTTGATGTTGAATTTGAGTTTTCCAATAAAGGTAATACTGAAGGACAAATAGAACTGTTCCAATATTTTGTCGAGGGAAGATATTTTACGATGGTTCCTAACTCTAGTCTTTGGTTCCTCACAGTACCCAAAGGAGAGGGGCAGATGGGGTTTGTTTTAGATCAAGATACGAGCTTTGAATTTCATGTTCCTTATATTTTCCGTCAAATGGGCTCTGTCGAACTCACAGGAGAAAAAATTCATATTATAGCTTCTAGGGCACCCGTTAAAAAAATGATCGAGATACAATTATAGGCGCAAGGAGTGTTAAGAAGAATACAATTTCTTAAAAAAATAGTCAGCATGGAGATAAAAGATGAAAATAACTATCAACTCGAGATCGAAAACACCAATGAAAAGACATACTTTTCTGTAATCATATCTGTCAATTACTTGTAAAATCCCAGTGCATCCATCCGCTCTCCATCCCGCCGCACCTCAAAATGCAGGTGATTGCCGGTGGAGCTTCCTGTAGTGCCTACATAGGCGATAACCTCGCCCTGTTTTACCTGCTGCCCTTCCGTTACACAAATTGAGGAACAGTGGGCGTAGAGAGTCTCAAAGGAATCAGTATGTTTTATCTTGACGTGATAGCCGTAGCTGCCACCCCAAGAGTCGGTTCCGTTTGCAATCGAGACCGTTCCGTCTGCGGCAGCAAGAATGGGTGTACCTCCGGGAGCCGCAATATCGGTACCGCCATGATAGGCGATCTCGCCGGTGAATGGATCCTCCCGATAACCGAACAAAGACGTGATCGTGTAGCTCTGCGGAAGCGGCCACTGGAAAATACCGATCCCCTCCCAATCCGTATTGGGGTCCATGATCTCCCCTCCGCCGCCGACAAAACCGCCGAGAAGCTCTGCCCATAAGTTTTTATTCTCCGGCTCCGACATTAAGAAAAGATATTCGTTCTGCCGGAAATTGAAGTTGTACTGTCGGGCCATTTCATCCGGCGTTTTATGGGTAATGCTGATCTCTAAAATGGTTTCGGGTACCGTTTCTGTATGGGTAACTTCCTTACCGTTCTCATCCACTTCGGTTATCTCGACTTCACGATTCTCCGTTCGGGTGCTGGAACTTATCGCATTCATTTCCCACATGATATTTCGCAGTTCATCGAGCTGGGTGTCATCCAGAGAGGCAACCTGTACACCGTCTTCAGCACCGGTCACCTTGGCGGAAAATACGGCAAGAACGTCCTCCCAATTGATAGAGAGCACTCCGTCGTTGGAGATAATCTCCTGCCGGTCGTGCGGGTTGGCAGCTTCGATTTCCTGCATATGTGCCATATATTCTCCGTTTAGGGTGGATACTGCCTGCGTTATACTGGTACCCGTTCCGGTGGAATCGGAGCTGAAAAACAGCCCAAAACAGGAACCGGAAACCATAGCGATCAAACAGATCAACAGGATAATCAGCACCGCGACCCAGCCCCCGGCAGCGATGGCAGCAATCAATCCCTTTACTGCCGCAATGGTTGCCTTGACCGCTGCGGCGGTCGCTTTGACGGCTGCTTTTGCCCCGGTTGCCGCCGACTTTGCGGTGACTTTGGCGGCCTGTGCCGCTTTCTGTGTGGCTTTTGCCGCCGCCTTTGCTGTTTGCTTGGCGGCTTTCGCAGTTCGCTGAGCATCCTTAATTTCCTTAGTGCTCTGCTTTACACTTTTCATGGAACGGTTGACGGTTTTTACTGCCTTTTGAGGTTTTCCCTTGATCGTCTTGGCCGCCGTATTCTTTGTCCGTATTTTAGAAGCTGTATTCTTGGCAGTTTCCACTGTGCTGCCACCAGCATTCTTTGCTTCTGAAAGGGGACGGGATATTTCCCGTTTTTCCTTGATTATTCGGGTCGTGGTCTGCGCCAGATTTTTTCCGCCTTGATACGTTAGCTCTGCTCCCCTCTTTACGGTGGTTTCCACGCCGGACAGCATCTGATCCCCGGCATTGTTTGCCGGATCATTAGAGGACTCCCCGCGCTGACTTGCAAAGGGAGCTTCTTTTAATTCTGTGACAGATTTCCCCTTGGATTTCAGCCATAGAGTCTTCATGGCGGTTTTGGGAACTTTGGCGGCTTCATTCATCAGCTTCGGCTTTCTGTCCTCCGTCTTGGTCTTGATTTCTTTCAATGGCATACCTCCTGTAAAAAAGATTGCAGAGCGCCCAAGGCGGTCCCCTGCAGGAATTAGTTTTATCTATGGTTTTCCTCGACATCGCTCATCAAGATATCCGACAAGATACACTCTGCGGCGGGATTGGGGGACGCCAAAATCTTTGCTGTTGAGCACCTGCCATTCCAGACCATACCCCAGTCTGTCCAGCGTATGGAGGATGGCCGCAAATGTCCTGCCCCTGTCATGATTAAGCAGTCCGGGAACATTTTCAAGCAGCAGATACGCAGGTCTTTTTGCCGCAGTCAGCCGGGCAATTTCAAAGAACAAGGTACCTCTCGGGTCTGCAAAGCCTCCGCGGTTCCCGGCAGTCGAAAAAGGCTGGCAGGGAAATCCTCCGCACAGGAGGTCGAAGTCGGGAATTTCGTTCGGATCGGCTTTTTTGATATCTTCACAGAACCACTCTCCTTTGGTATCAAACAGAGTTTCATAGCTTCGGTTGGCCTTTTCGTCAATTTCACAATGGCCGATACAGGTAAATCCTCCGGCGCGGGTGAGCCCCTCTCGGAACCCGCCGATGCCGGAGAACAGGTCAATATATCGTATTGTCTTTCCGATCACACTCCTTCTTTGAAAATCTGTGAACAGTTAAAGTACAATCAAGCGGCATCCCCCCTTTCAAATCATGAAATGTATATGAAAACAGCCTGCAGAGATCGGGCTTCCCCAATCCTGCAGGCTGCTGCGGGCTTTTCTTATGCGTAGGTTTCTTCTTCGTCTATGGAAGGCTCGTCGGATCCCTCTGCGGTGTCAAGTGTGGTATCCTCATCGACTGTGAATTCCCGGCAGACTTCTGTCTGTTCTTCGTACTCAGCGGCTCTGGCGGCTTCAAATTCTTCTTCGGCTTCCTCCAGTGCCTGCTCGATCAGACCGACGACGAATTCCTTTTGGGTGAGGCGGCGGTGGTAGGCCTTCTCATAGGCTTCAAGGTATTCCTTCACCCTCTGAAACAATTCCTCGCTTACCTGAAATGCCAGTGTTCTTCCTTTTTCCATGACTGTGACAGCCCCTTTCTCATAATGCTCGGTGATGATCCTTTCGATAAATTTGCTCATGGTGCTTTCGGTTTCCCGAATCTCCTCGCTGATCCTGTTGTGCAGTTCCAGCGGAATCTTGCAGGTAACGCCCTTGGTTTCCATGCTTCTATCGCTCCTTTCCGATTTCTTCCCTTTCGGGCAACACAAGCATATCGGAAAACTGCGGATAAAGCTATTACCAAGACCAACAACCTTTCAGCCGAAGTAAAGGCAGCATACGTCACAAGCAATAAAGGCTATGTCGGGGTTATTCATCTCCCATCAAAGAGCCGAGAAAGCCCATCATTTGCTCCGGGATGGTTTCTTCCTTCTGTATCGCAGGCCGGGAAGGGAGCGCCTTGAGTTCTTCTCGCAAAACCTGACGCAGAGTGGCTTCCAAGACATTTGTCCTCTTGCTCTCCAGAATCGCCTGCACCAGAAAAGCGCTTTTCTGACCTTCCGGCACGGTCTGCAGGATCGCCCACGCCCGGCGGTGATCCTCGTTGCGGAGGTTTGGTCGGAACATAAAAAGGGGCCTATTCATCCTTTGCCCAAACCGCCCGAGAACTGCCCCAGGATTCGTTCAAATCCTTCGGCGTTTACACGGTCGTCTGTCAGCGCGAAAACCCGACACAGGCCGTCCTGTGGGCTCACATTGCCCTTGACCACCGAAGCACCTCCGCCCAGCATCACGACCGGGACGGCTTTGAGGTCGAATCCCGATTCCATGACTGCCGAGAGAAGCCGTTCGGTGTAAAGGCGGCCCTGTTTACGGATAATGGATCGGGCCCTTTCGTCCATGCTGCAGGGCTTTCCTGCCAGCACACGTTCCACCTGAGCATCGGTAACGGACAATCCGACATCCCGGCGAACCTGTTCCTTTGTTTCGTCGATGCATCGGATCATGCCGAGCTCCAGACTGCGGCAGGTCGAGGCGTCGGGAACACCGTTATCCAGCCGCATGAGATCCACCGTCCAGCCGCCGATATCCATGAGCAGGACAGAAGGCTCGTTCTGGATTAGCTCGGGATGAATTGCGATGGCGGAATATCCCTGAGGGAACAGCTTTACATCCTCGATGGTTATTTTGTAGGATACTCCTTCGAACTTAAAGCATACCAGCTGAGAAGAACGAAGCAGGTACTCCCGGAAAGATTTTTTCTCCCGGCCGAATCCGGCCAGAGGCAGACCGGCGGCAAGGGTTATGGAACATTCCGTGTTTTCCCCGCGCTGCTTGATCTCTCTGGCAATGGCTGCAAGGGTAAGCAGGTAATAATTGTCGTTCTCCGTTTTGTTCCGCAAAATCGGCTGCCTGCCGGTTCCGCACACATAAAACTTCCCACCGTATTCCAGCGTGTTCTGCAGGGTGTAGGGTTCATGGCTGTAAACAGCGATACCGGCTGGAAAAGAAAAATGCCGTGTCTTGATGGCGTAATAGCCGTGGTCGATTCCGATGTTCATGTTTTTAACATCCTTTCCTGATGGTTGTTGAAAATTTGAATTTCTGCTGGTCTTGACTGAGCTTACTGGAGATATATATATTCTTTCCCAGCCAAGTAAGTAACTTAGGGGGAGAGAGTGTGAGAGAGGGGGGAAGGCGAAGAATCGCCACAATTCATCGTCGCAAAAAGCGCCCTGACATACTTGCCAAGACGCTTCTAAAAAAGGGCGCACTACCCCCTTGTATTTTGAGGGCTTGAAATTTGCCCGTTTTGCAATTCGTCAATCTATCTATGAAGCCGTCGGAAACTTCTACAGTCCCGACAGCGGAAAAAAAGGTATAAAACGCAAAAAAGCGGGGTCTCCGTCTGAAAATATCAGACAGAGACCCCGCTGCGGCGGATCTTACTGCGGTTTGCTGTTTGGACATCTACGGTGAAACGTTTTCCCGCATTTCGCCCAAAAAGCCCGAAAACCCGCATAAATACTAGAAAAATTGGGTGACATCTTTTTTGTCACCCAATCATGGTGGACCCGGAGGGATTCGAACCCTTGACCTCTGCGTTGCGAACGCAGCGCTCTCCCGAACGCGACATAACGCATCCACTGAGCATTTGGAAGGGAATGGATGCGTATTGTTCAAAACCGGCACAGGATGCGTATTGTTCGATATTTTCCATCGGACGGCGCGCACTTCTGCTCCGATTTTGAACAAACAGTGATGCTATTATAAAAGTAGACACGGAAGGGTAGAAAAAAGCCTGTCCGTGGAGT
>OLOM01000024.1_pt1 | contig 96076 bp, 80 predicted proteins | sample 1672531 | NCBI WGS metagenome assembly OLOM01 (sample SAMEA3136696, study PRJEB25190) | human gut metagenome | reverse complement strand
GTTTGAACGGAAAATACTATTCATTGGGTTGGTATCAACTCAATCTAGCTTTAATTTCTTGAAGCCTTTCTGCATATTATTAGTTAATTTTAAAATCCGAAGGACATGCCCCTCCGGGTAGCTCTTCGGATTTTTTTTAATATTTTGTCACCTTATGTGCTTCCAAATTTTTGAAAAATCCGTCTGCTTCATCAAGGCTGCTAAGGATGTCTCTGTATGCCCCAAGACCGCTTTCTTTAATCACCCTATAAGTTCCCTGCCTTGTTTTCATAAGTCCTAAGCCATTAGCCTTTGCGATTTTGCAAGCTTCTTTTGTAAGTTTTCCAAGACTTATAATCTCTACACTATTTCCTTTTTCAAATGCACTTTTACAGTTCGTCTTGTCGATGTATCTCATTTTTCTTTCCTCCATTTCCTTTCGGTATGTACATATTCGCTCTAAAGCACATATATATCAACTTAATTTGGAGGCATATATTCCACAAATATCTGAAAAATGTGTTGTGTAAATAGCACTGGTACAATAAACGCACTTAGTATCACTCTGTGCTCTTTTTCACAATAAGTAATCTGTCTTTTTCACATTTAACCTCTATTTCTTCACCGATCTCGAATCCAGATTTCTCCAGCCATATTCCTTTAAGAATAATTGTTGGAGTATTTTTATACTTATATCCGCTTGTTCCATAAACCTTCATTTTTCTATTTTTCTTACTAGCCATTTTTTCTCCTTTTACTCTGCTACATCTTACGCCTTGATTTTTTGCCTAATAGTGCAAAATTGAAATCTTCACTTCTAAATATTAAAATCCAAAGAGGTGTCAGTGTTTTATTAAGAATGTAAAATGTATCTTGATTTTTAGTATTTTTCAAGAATTAAATTAGACCTGTACTGCCAAGAAAGCCCGTAAACTGGCGATTTTCCGGCAATCGCAGAAATATCCACAAGAACGTCAGACACCTCCGTGAGCCATACTGATTTCTCCCGGTCTTGGTGTCATTCCACCTCCAACTAATGCAGTCTTCGTTATAGTATGATGAACACTTCGAAACGGACGCCTGGTGATCAAAGGCTGCTCTTTATCTATCATTCCAAGTACACTGTATATTCTGGTAATCTCCAGGCTCTCCTCCAATGACAATTCCGGTAAAATCGTCGCAATCCTTCTTGCAATCATCGACTTGCCGGATCCCGGCGGTCCTGCCATCAATAAATTATGTCCTCCCGCCACGGCAATCTCCGCTGCCCTCTTCACCGCATTTTGACCACATATGTCTGAAAAATCCTCTTTTTTATTTTCGAAAATATTTCTTTGTGCGGAGGACCTTCCCTGTTTTTTTCTATGTGTCTCTTTTTCATCTCCGTTCAGATATGCGCAGAGTTTTTCCAGATTATCAGCGGGAAGAATCTTTATCCCGCTCACAAGCCTGCCTTCTATTTCATTTTCTTCCGGCAAAATACAGGCAGTACAGCCCTGATTCTTAGCTTCCATAACGATTGGCAGCACACCTGACACACCTCTTATTTTCCCCTCCAGACTCACCTCACCAATCACTGCCACACCTTTTAGTGCCTCTTCCGGTACATAATTCATTGCCGCCAGAACCGCCAGTGCAATCGGCAGATCAAACGACGCTCCTCTTTTTCTAACTGTTGCCGGAGCCAGATTCACAATAATCTTCTTAGCCGGTAATTTCATTCCCGAATTGCGAATTGCTGTACGCACTCTCTCTGATGCTTCTTTTACTTCCGAAGACAGATATCCTACCATGTGAAACATCGGAAGTCCGTTACTGACATCAGCCTCCACTCTGATCATCTCTACACTCAGTCCCTGAACAGCTGCAGATAAAACTGTACAAAACGACATCTACATACTCCTTTCTGTATCCGTATCCACCAGGTTCGATCGTGATTCCTGCACCCGGCTTTTTTCGGTACAAGCTTATTAAATTAAATTTACAATTGATATTCCGGCCGAAATAGCCGTTAAAGAAGCAGCTGCTCATCGCATTGCTGCATAGGATAAAACGAAAAAAGAACAGAATATATGATTCCTCATCTTCGTTAAATGTGCAATCATCATATCCTATTCTTTCTGTTATGTCAATATTTTTCCAGTTTCATTTTCTGTTTCCTGTTGCAGTTTGTATTTCGTTCCACTTTGATCTGCACTTCTTCCATTAAAACGTCCTAACACCACACCAAGTATTCCACTTAAGATCAACAGGAAGTAAAAACTGATCCCACGATTCACCAATACTACAGCAGCAACCGGTACCGAAGAAAACATACCGGCAAATAATTTTACAAAAGAAAATTCACTGATTCCTTCCGCTCCCGGAAACGGAAGAAGCGCTGTTGTCATATATAATATAATCTGATGTAAAAAAAGACTTCCAAATGTACTGCCTGCTTCTCCCATTGCATGATATACTGCCCACGGAACGCTGAACCAGCAGATAATCTGTACCAGGCTCACCCCAATTACCTGTAATGTAAGGTTTGGATCTTTTTTAAAAAAATCTTTGCAATTTTCAAAATCGTGTAATATATCATTGATTTTACTTTCCATTTTCTCTTTATGTCTAAATGGAAGTTTCATAACCAAAAAGCGACTCCCTTTTACGATTTTTCTTTTCAGTCTGTCAGATACGATCACGATCATCAGTGCGGCAATAAAAACCAGATTCATAATATAACCAACCAATACCAGTATCAGCATAATTTTATTCAGGTGTATTCTTCCTGTCAGAATCCAGAACGCTGCAATGTTTTCCATCAGAAATGCTGCAATCTGAAAACTCGTAAGCTCTGTTAAAAGTGCCATCGTTCCATGTGCCACGTGGATCTTATCTTTGCTCATCGCATATAGCTGCAATGGCTGTCCTCCGGTCGCCGATGGTGTTACCGAACTGAAGAAATAGCCAATATATGCATATTTCATAGCCTCTTTAAAGCTTACCCGATATCCAAAAGATACTAAAACTTTTCTCAGATTAATACCTTCTGCAATATTAAACACTGCTGCCAGACCAAGGCCTGCCGTCAGCCATTTCGGATCCGCATTTTTCATTGCATTCCATACAGATTCTATATCCGCACCCTTCAATACAATAAATATGACTACGAGCACCAGCAATATAAATAACACAATATATTTTTTAACTGATCTCTGACCTTCCTGCTGTTTCATACTTTTCTTCAATCCTTCTAAATTCATATCCTTGTGCCTTTAACATTGGAATTGCTTTTTTCAGTGCTTCAATTGTTCTTCCCGGTGCACTATTTTCTCCTCTTCCATCATGCAGGCATATCACTGCTCCCGAAAATACACGTCTAAGAATTTTATTGCAGATACTGTCTGCCGTCTCCTTCGCAGACCAGTCCTGCGCCATTACATCCCAAAAAATCAGTTGCAAATGCATTTTCCTGATGCAGTATAAACTCATCAGGTTCAAATGTCCCCATGGTGGTCTGTATTCTTTTACGTCAATTCCCATTTTTTCCATAATCTTCCTGGATTCTTTCAGATCCCTTTTCGTCCTTCCAGGTCCGAACAGCATTGCACTTTGATGACTCAAAGAATGTATTCCTATCGAATATCCACTTTTTTTCATCCGTTTCACAATATCCGGATGTCCCTGTGCAGCTTCCGCTACCATGAAAAAGGTTGCCGGAACCTGTTCCTGTTCCAGAAGATCCAGTAATTTGTTCGTATATACGGTATCAGGTCCGTCGTCAAATGTCAGATATAAAACCTTTTCTTCTTTTTTCGCCATCTTTTTGTCTCTGATAATCCAGTGGTACTTCATCAGATATGTTGGAATGATACTATATCCAAGTGCTCCTGCACCTATAATTCCTGCCTTTACTGCTTTCTTCATTATGCCGTCATCCTCTCTTCCATGATCTCTACCGCCTTATCCAGAGAAACATCTATCATTTCCTTCCGGGCATGTCTTACATTCTCATCCATCTGTTTCAGAAGTTTTCTGTCATTCAGAAGTTTTTCCAGTTCCGGGACATAATCCTCGTGTTTTCCCCATACCACTTTTGCAAATCCTTTTTCTGCCGCATACCTTGCATTGTTCATTTCCTGCTCCAGAAATGGATGAATCACAAATAACGGTACCTGACTGTGAAGAATTTCAAACAACGTGATCCCTCCGGCTTTTGTGATCACAAGATCTGCCCACCGCATATATTTACTGATATTTTCTGTATATCCCAGTACTTTGACATCCTCATACCGGTTCACCCATTCTTCGTACATTTTATGATTCTTTCCCGTAATAACAATGGTCTGAACAGATTGCATACTATGCAATTTTCCCAGTAATCTTCTCAAATCTGGCATGAGGCCAAGTCCGCCTCCCATTACAAGAACTCTGCGAACTTTTTTTTCATTTTCCAGATGATTCCTGTCCATATTCAAGAACTGCTGACGTACAGGAATTCCTGTTATAAGAATATTCTCTGCTTTTGTACCTTCACAGATCAGATGCTCCTTAATCTCCCTGGTAGGTGCCAGATACAGATCAGTCTGATCTGCTTTCCATTCCGGATGCATGCTGATATCTGTAATACATGTAACCAGCGGTGTCGAAAGTCCAGTCTTTTCTTTATATGATGCAATTGCCTTTACACACATCGGATGTGTACAGACAATAACATCCGGCTGTTCCTTTTCCATGATTTTCTTTAACTTTTTATAAATCGCAGCTCCTCTCGGCTGCATTTCTACTTTCATTTTTCCAGACATTTTATAAATAAAGTTATATATTCCGTGGCAATGCTCCACCATCAGACGAAATCCTCCAAAAATAAGTTTGCTGATATGTGGATATAATTCTTCCAGGAGATCTTTTTTTACAATTTCTGTATCTTTATCAAGCTTACGGAACTGTTCACAGATTGCATTGGCTGCCATTTCATGTCCCATTCCAAATCTTCCACTTAACACCAGTACTTTCATAACTGCCACCCTTTCTCACATACCTTCTGATATGTCTCTTTCTTATGGTGTTAAGTATAGACTTTGATTCTTAAAATAATTGCCATATAATTCTAAAGATTTCTTAAAGACTTTTCTAAGAAGGAAAAAAGGCTCTCAGTTTTTCAATTGCGCTCTTCTCAATCCTTGAAACATATGATCTTGAAATTCCCAACATTTTGGCGATTTCGCGCTGTGTATATTCTTCTTCATTATATAATCCATACCGCAATTTCAATACTATGCGTTCTCTTGCAGACAGTTCTGACTCAACTTTCTGATATAATCGTATGACATCTTCTTTTTTTTCGAGCCTGTGATGAACATCTTCTTCTCCCATCTCGATCACATCAAATAGCTGTATCTCATTTCCCTCCCTGTCTGTTCCGATCGGTTCATACAAAGAGACTTCTTTTGACGATTTTTTCTTTCCGCGGAAATGCATCAATAATTCATTTTCTATACAACGAGCTGCATATGTTGCAAGTCTTGCACTTTTTTCCGGATCAAACGTAACAACAGCTTTCATAAGTCCTATTGTCCCAATAGACAGAAGATCTTCCATTTCCTCCGGCGGAGGCTGATATTTTTTTACAATATGGGCAACCAGCCTCAGATTTCTTTCTATCAAAATATGCTTTGCTTCCAGATCACCCTCTGTATATTTTTGCACATAATACTTTTCTTCTGCTGCTGTGAGGGGTTGGGGAAATGATTTCAATACAGCGGCTCCCTCCCCGGCAGTTTTATTATATTCTATGCAAAAAACAGTGATTCTGTGCTTTTCCATTTTTGCACTGAATCACTGTCTTCTTTTCCATAAGATTATTCTGTTTCTTTTTCTGCTCTTCTTAAAATATCATATACCGATGCATCTGCACTGAGTGCCACATAAAGCACCTGTTTCGGATGTGGTGCACTTTCCTGTTCATTTCCATCCTCATCTATGATTTTTTCTACAGTTGCTTCTACATTCTGTCCGTCCGGTTTCATGATCTCAATCACTTCGCCTACCGAGAATTTATTTCGCTGTTCAATCCTGTACAGTCCGTCTTTAATCTCTCCTATGATGCCAAGATATGTGTACTCTCTGATATACGTATTACTGTCATAAATCTGGCTTTCTTCACTTGGTTTTCCAAAATAAAATCCTGTCGTGAACTGACGATAGGTACAATTTGAAATCTGATCCTTGTACCACGGCATATTTGCCTCATATTTCTTCGGATCTTCCAGATAATCATCAATTGCCTTACGGTACGTTCTCGCAACTGTTGCCACATACAGGGCCGTCTTCATACGTCCTTCGATCTTAAAGCTGTCGATTCCGGCATCGATCATCTCCGGAATGTGCTCGATCATACACAGATCCTTAGAGTTGAAAATGTAGGTACCTCTTTCATTCTCATATACCGGCATATATTCGCCCGGTCTCGTCTCTTCTACCACGGAATATTTCCAGCGGCACGGATGTGTACAGGCTCCCTGATTGGCATCTCTTCCTGTGAAGAAATTACTCAAGAGACATCTTCCGGAATAAGAGATACACATTGCCCCGTGGATAAAGCTTTCAATCTCCATCTCTTCCGGGATATGTGCACGGATCTCTTTGATCTCTTTTAACGAAAGCTCTCTGGCTGTTACCACACGTTTTGCTCCCAGGTTCCACCAGAAGTTAAATGTACCGTAGTTGGTATTATTTGCCTGCGTGCTGACGTGTCTTTCAATCTCCGGGCAGATCTCTTTGGCAAGCATAAAGATTGCCGGGTCTGCAATGATCAGGGCGTCCGGACCGATTTCTTTCAGTTCTTTTAAATACTCTGCTGCTCCCTCCAGGTCATCATTGTGTGCAAGAATATTCACGGTGACATGGACTCTTGCGCCATGGTCATGTGCAAACCGCACTCCTTCTTTCATGTCTTCCATGGAGAAGTTTTTTGCCTTTGCACGAAGTCCGAACGCTTCTCCTCCGATATATACTGCATCTGCACCAAACATAACCGCAGTCTTCAACACTTCCAGACTGCTTGCAGGAATCAGTAATTCTGGATGTCTGTTTCTCATCTTATCGATTCTCCTTCTCTTCTTTTTTCTTCTTAATGCTGAGTGCCACACCGTCTCCCAGTGGGATGATCGATGTCTCCAGCACATCACTGTGTTTTAATTCATAGAGATAATCCCTCATCCGGCTGTGGATCGTACGGTTTCTCCGTTCAACCGCGAACCGGGATTCAATGATATCTCCATCCTGTAATACATTATCCGACATTAAGATGCCACCATCCGAAAGCAGTCTCACTGCCTCCGGCATATAGTGGATATACTGTCCCTTAGCCGCATCCATAAAAATAAAATCATACGGGCCTTCCAGTGTCTCCATCACTTCCAGGGCATCCCCTTCGATCAGGGTGATCTGTTCTTCTTTCCCTGCCCGTTTGAAATTATTTCTTGCGATCGGAATTCTTTTTTCATAATTTTCTATCGTTGTGATATGGCTTCCTTCCGGAAGATATTCGCTCATTAAAATCGCCGAAAATCCGACTGCTGTACCGACTTCAAGGACTCTCGCCGGGCGGTTCATCAACATCATGACTTTCAGGAAACTCTGGGTTTCCTTCCGGATGATCGGCACGAAACTATCTAACGCTTCCTGTTCGATTGCTTCTATGACAGGATTCTCCGGACGTTCCAGCGACCGGATGTATGTGACCATACGTTCATCTACGATCATAGTATTCCTACCTCTGTTCTATTTGTTACGGTTTTATCTGTTACACATTTTTTCATCTTGAGTTTCTACAAGGGAATGAGCCGTACACTGCACAAAACAGGCTTCGCCCACTGCGTTCGAAGGCGCCTGTTTTATACAATGTGCGGCTCATTTCCCGTTTAATTATAATTATACTTTCTATACGTCCATAATAATCGGAAGAATCATTGGTCTTCTCTTGGTCCGCTTCCAGATGAAATCATTCATCGTATCACGAATCACAAGCTTGATCTTGCTCCAGTCCGCATTACGCTGGTGTGTCAGACAGTCTTCTACCGCTTCTGTAAGGACTTTTCTCGCCTCTTCCATCAGACTTTCAGACTCTCTTACATACACGAATCCGCGCGATACAATATCCGGACCTGCAAGAAGCTGGTTGCTTCCCTTCTCCAGTGTCAGTACAACGATCATGATACCGTCTTCTGCCAGATGCTGTCTGTCACGGAGTACGATATTACCAACATCTCCGACACCGAGGCCGTCTACCAGGATCTCTCCTGTATGCACGTTGTCTACAACTTTTGCTTCCTTATCGCTGAGTTCCAGTACATTACCCGATTTCAGAATAAAGATATTTTCTTTCGGAATACCAAGCATCTTGGCGATTCCTGCATTTGCTTTCAGATGTCTGTACTCTCCATGGACCGGAATTGCATATTTCGGTTTTACCAGAGAATAGATCAGTTTCAATTCTTCCTGACAAGCATGACCGGATACATGGGCATCCTGGAAGATAACATTGGCACCTTTCGCAGTCAGTTCATTGATGACCTTGGATACGGATTTTTCATTTCCAGGGATCGGGTTTGAACTGAAGATGATCGTATCGCCAGGCATGATTGTTACTTTCTTATGCACATCTGCTGCCATACGTGACAGTGCTGCCATTGATTCTCCCTGACTTCCGGTTGTGATCAGAACTGTCTTCTCCGGTGGATAATTCTTCAGCTGGTCGATCTCGATCAGTGTCTTATCCGGAACATTTAAGTATCCCAGCTCCTGTGCAACCTGGATGATATTCACCATGCTTCGTCCTTCTACGACTACCTTACGGTCATATTTACATGCCGTATTGATGATCTGCTGTACACGGTCTACATTTGATGCAAATGTTGCAATGATAATACGTGTATCTTTATGCTCTGCAAAAATGTGGTCAAATGTAATACCTACCGTACGCTCAGACTGGGTAAATCCCGGTCTCTCCGCATTGGTACTGTCCGACATCAGTGCCAGTACACCTTTCTTTCCGATCTCTGCAAATCTCTGCAGATCGATCGCATCACCGTATACCGGTGTATAATCTACTTTAAAGTCTCCTGTATGCACAACGATACCGGCCGGTGAATAGATTGCCAGTGCCGCAGCATCCTGGATACTGTGGTTTGTCTTGATAAATTCGATACGGAACTGACCCAGATTGATCGACTGTCCGTGTCTTACAACTTTTCTTCTTGTACTGCGAAGCAGATTGTGCTCCGTCAGCTTCTTCTCGATGATTCCCATCGTAAGCTTGGTCGCATAGATCGGAAGATTCAGTTCTCTTAATATATAAGGGAGTGCACCGATATGGTCTTCATGACCATGGGTGATCACAAATCCTTTGACTTTCTGGATATTATCCTTCAGATAAGTAACATCCGGAATGACCAGGTCGATTCCGAGCATATCCTCCTCCGGGAAAGATAATCCACAGTCTACAACAATAATACTGTCCTCATACTCAAAAGCTGTGATGTTCATTCCGATCTTTTCCAGACCTCCGAGTGGAATGATACGCATTTTTCCATTGTTTTCTCTCTTCAAAATTACACCTCCACGTGCTTACCGTACTATTTTTCTGCCTCTTTTTTGGCACTCCTTGCACTGTCCGTAGAACTTTAATTCGTGGTCTAACACATGAAATCCCGTTGTCTCTTCGATCTTATCTTCCAGATTTTCCAGAAGATCATCCTTGAACGGAATGATCTTTCCACATGTTCTGCATATCAGGTGATGATGATGATGTCTTTCTTCTCCATCGAAGAATTCTCCGATCTCATAACGTGCACATCCATCATCAAGATTGATACGATCCACCAATTGCATTTCCAGTAACAGCTGCACTGTCCGGTAAATTGTTGCCAGCCCAATTTCCGGATAATCTTCTCTTACTAATTCATAAATATCTTCTGCAGTCAGATGCTTATCACGATGATCTGCAAGGACCTCCAGTACCAGTATACGCTGGTTGGTAACTTTCAACCCCTTTTCTCTCAGCATTTCTTTAAACTTCTCTTTACTGATAGACATTCCAAACTACCTTTCAATCTCTACATCTTCAAGTAGTTCTTCAAATACTTTCAGAACAGCAGAAAGCTCTACATCATCTTCTACGATCTCGTATACACTCTCTGACTGGTTCTCTCCTGATGTGTCTTTCAAAATCAGACATTCTGCATCATCATCTTCCGAATCTGTCACCAGAATATAAGACACCCCACCAACTTTTGTCTGTTCAAGTACATAAAAATCTACTTCTTCATTCATCTCTTCGGACATGAATTTAATCTTTTCCATCTATAATCCACCTCTTAATCCAGGGGCGTATGCGCAAGTGAATCCAGATATCCCTGCAATATAAAAACAGCCGCAATCTTATCAATATACTTCTTGCGGTCTTCACGCCTCACCTTATTCTCTATCAAAGTCCGCTCAGCTTCTACCGTGGTCAGACGCTCGTCCCACATAACGACCTCAAGGCCGGTCCGTCTTTTTAACATCTCACCAAATGCCATTGATTTTTCCGCACGATCTCCAATATCATTATTCATATGCTTCGGAAGTCCGAGAACAATCTTCGTAACCTGATACTCTTCAATCAGTGCTTCGATACGCGCACAGGTCTTTCTGAGCTTGTTCTCGTCCTTTCTGCATATTGTCTCTACTCCCTGAGCAGTAATTTCCAACGGATCACTGACCGCAACGCCTACCGTCTTAGATCCATAGTCCAGTCCCATGATTCTCATAGTCATTATTCCCACTCATTATGCTCGATATACGTCTTGAGCATCTCTTCTACCAGTTCATCTCTTTCCATCTTCATGATCAGACTTCTGGCTCCGTTATGGCTTGTGATGTAGGTCGGATCTCCGGACATAATATAACCTACGATCTGGTTTACCGGGTTATATCCCTTTTCACTTAGTGCCTTATATACAATCTCCAGAATGTCCTTTGCGCTGATCTGTGGTCCACTTTCTACCTGGAAAAACTGGGTATTTGTCATATTTTTCATATAATCACGTCCTCCAAAAATATTTCAATTTTATTCTACATGATTAAATCTCAAATTTCAATGCAATATTTGTAATTGGTTTTCAATTTCTACATTTACAAGCTGATTAATAAGATTATTCGGATTTTTTACACCAATTTTCACATATTCCTTTGTGTGCCCGATCTGAAGTTCCTCTCCATCACGCACGATTTTCTCCTCGATCAGGACCTCCTGTGTGGTTCCAAGCAGTCTTTCTTCATAAACCGCCTGCTTCTTACGGTTCAGTTCCAGAAGTTCGGCGCTTCTTGCGGCCTTGATCTGATCCGGCACCTGGTCTTTCATAGCCGCTGCCTTTGTTCCTTCTCTTCTGGAATATTTAAAAATATGTGTTTCATAAAAATCTACTTTATCTACAAATGCCTTCGACTCTGCAAACTCTTCTTCCGTCTCTCCCGGAAAACCGACGATCACGTCCGTTGTAAGTGCCGGGTTGTCGAAATATTTGCGGAGCAGCTGACATTTCTCATAATACTCTTCTGCTGTGTATCTGCGGTTCATGCGCTTCAATGTTGCGTTGCATCCGCTCTGCAATGACAGATGGAAATGCGGACACATCTTCGGAAGTTTTGCGATCGTCTGTGCAAATTCTTCCGTAATAATTCTCGGCTCCAGTGATCCAAGACGGATTCTTTCGATTCCTTCCACTTCATGGATCGCCAGAATCAGTGACAACAGGTTGTCGTCACAGTCGATTCCGTACGAACTCAGATGGATTCCGGTCAGTACCACTTCTTTATATCCATTGGCCGACAGTGTCTTCACTTCATCCAGCACACTGTCACGGCTTCTGCTTCTTACCCTTCCTCTTGCGAACGGAATGATGCAGTAAGAGCAGAACTGGTTGCATCCGTCCTGCACCTTGATATAAGCTCTTGTGTGTTCCGCCGCTGTACTTAAATGCAGATCTTCATACACTTTTTCATGATTGATATCCAGAATCTCCTGATAGGTCTCTGTTTCCTTTTCCTGTTCGTCTGATGTTTCCCGCTGACCATCCTGATTCTTTTCTTTTTCATAATTTTCCAGGATTTCAACAATATTCTGCTTCTTATTATTACCAACGACAATATCAATACCTTCCGGGATATCATCTTTCTTAGCCTGTACATAGCAGCCGCAGGCAACAACAATAGAATCCGGGTTCATCTTTCTTGCTTTATGAAGCATCTGTCTGGACTTCCGGTCCGCCATATTCGTTACGGTACAGGTATTAATGATATAGACATCCGCACCTTCCTGGAACGGCACGATCTCATATCCATGCTTTTCCAGCAGTTCCTGCATGGCTTCCGTCTCATATGCATTTACTTTGCATCCGAGATTATGCAATGCTACTTTCTTCATATATCTGTTCCTTTCTTTATTAAAAATTAAAACGTTATTTTAACACATTGTTGTAACATCTAACGAAAATCTTCTGAATTCTTTGGCAATTTGTTCCTTGACTTTTCTTCTTCTGACTCTTAATATATCTATAGAACAAGAAATGAATCAAGGAGGGTATTCCAATGAAAACAGTAAAGATTTCTTTAAATTCAATCGACAAAGTAAAATCATTCGTAAACGACATCACAAAATTTGATTATGACTTTGATCTTGTATCTGGAAGATATGTCATTGATGCAAAATCAATCATGGGAATCTTCAGCTTAGATCTTTCTAAACCGATCGATCTGAACATCCACGCTGATGACAACGTAGAAGAGATCATGGAAATGTTAAAACCATATCTTTGTGACTAATCAGTAATAAAAGTAAATGATTTACTTAGAAAAAGGGCTGACCTGTTTAAGGGTTCAGCCCTCTTTTTTACTCCATTTATTTTACTTCAATGATCTCAACGGTCTCAATCGCCTGTTTCATCAGCTCATCGATCTTCTCATTCAGATTCTCTTCCGAACGGCGGATCACGTCAATATTCGGCTTGGTTACCGGATGTTTTGCCACGAAGATCGTACAGCAGTCTTCGAACGGCTGGATCGAGGTCTCATAAGTATCGATTTTTTCTGATACATCCACGATCTCCTGCTTGTCGAATCCGATCAGTGGACGGTATACAGGCATCGTACATACATCGTTTGTTGCTGCAAGACTCTGCATGGTCTGGCTTGCCACCTGTCCGATACTTTCCCCTGTGATCATACCTAAGCAGCCATCCTCTTTTGCAAAATGTTCTGCGATACGCATCATGTATCTTCTCATAATGATCGTCAGCTCATCATGCGGGCATTGATCGTAGATATAAAGCTGGATATCCGTAAAGTTGACGACATGCAGCTTGATCGGTCCAGAATATTTTGCCACTTTCTTTGCAAGATCCACAACTTTTTGTTTTGCACGTTCGCTTGTATACGGCGGCGCATGGAAGTAAGTAGCCTCAAGGCTTACTCCACGTTTGGATACCATGTATCCTGCAACCGGGCTGTCGATACCGCCGGATAACAGAAGCATCGCCGAACCATTGGTTCCGACCGGCATTCCGCCTGCTCCCGGGATGATCTGTGAATATACGTAGATCTCATTCCTGACTTCTACGTTCACCATAACATCCGGATGATGTACATCTACTTTGATCCCGCTTTCCGGGAATGCGTACAGGATCGCTTCTCCAAGGTCACGGCTGATCTCCATAGAGTTCAGCGGATAAGACTTTTTGGCACGTCTGGACTCTACTTTAAATGTAAAGTTCTTATCTGGATACATCTCATCCATATATGCGACAACATCTTTTTTCAGTTCCTCGAATCCTTTGTCCTCCATACGGACAACCGGACAGATTCCGACCAGACCGAATACTTTCTTCAGATGTTCCACAGTCTCATCGTAATCATAATCTCCTTCACAGTCTACATAGATTCTTGCCTGTGATTTGTGTACATCGAACTGTCCGTCTACATCTTTTAATGCATAACGCACCTGGCGCACCAGTGCGTCTTCGAACAGATGACGGTTCTTTCCCTTAATTCCAATCTCTCCATATTTTAATAAAAATGTATGAAATCTCATCTTCTGATTCCTTTCCTGATCTCTTTCTCTTTTATCTGTAACTTTCTAATGTCTGGTATATCTTCTAAGCATCGGTACTATATTATATAGTGCATCGAGCGTATAGTCAATCTCTTCCAGTGTAGTAAATTCTGACATACTAAACCGAAGCGTCGCATCCAGAAACTCCTGTTTTGCCCCGATTCCTTTTAACACACCGCTGATCTGCGGATGATTGGACGCACATGCCGATCCGGATGACACATAGATTCCTTTATCTTCCAGCGCATGTAATAGCACTTCACTTCTGATCCCTGCGATTCCTACACTGATAATATGCGGTGCCGACGTCTCATCGTATAAACCATGGATCGTTGTATTCTCGATCTTTTCCACGCCTTCGATGAAATGCTGTTTTAACGCCCGCATCTTCTCCACTTTTTCATCGAGGTTATCGTAAATCGTCTTTGCCGCCAGGGAAAGTCCTGCGATTCCCGGTACATTTTCCGTTCCGGAACGCATGTCATGCTGCTGACCGCCGCCGTAGACGATCGGACGGATCTTTACATTTTCGCCAATGTATAATGCACCCACGCCCTTCGGTCCGTGGATCTTATGTCCGCTGATGGAACACATATCTACCTTCAGTTTCTTCGGGTAGATCTTATATTTTCCAAATCCCTGTACCGCATCGACATGGAATAAAATGTCTTTATTATATGCCTTTACGATACTTGCCGCTTCCTGAATCGGCTGTACGGAACCCACTTCGTTGTTCACATACATGATCGATACCAGGATCGTATCTTCACACAGCGCTTCTTTCAACGCATCCAGACGGATTCTTCCGTACTGGTCTACCGGAAGATAGGTCACACGGAATCCTTCTTCTTCCTCAAGAAAACGCATGGTGTTGATGATTGCCGGGTGCTCGATGGATGATGTGATCAGGTGGTTGCCTGCACGCTTATTCGCTCTTGCCGCGCCGATCAGTGCCATATTGTCACTCTCCGTACCGCCGGAAGTAAAATACACTTCCTTTTCCTGTACCTTCCAGAGTCTGGCAAATGTTTCTTTTGCTTCTTTTATATATTTTTCTGCTTCCACACCTTTGTTATGCATAGAAGACGGATTGCCATAGTCTTCACACATGACCTTCTGCACCAGTTCCCCGACGCTTCGGTATGCCATGGTAGTCGCCGAATTATCCAGATATACTTCCTTCATTTCTTCACTTCCTGTACTCTTCATTCTTAGTATTAGATTATGTTTCTACCCTTCCAGATGGAACATCAGAACCGAAAGCATCGTAAGTCCTGCAGTCTCTGTCCGAAGGATTCTCTTGCCAAGTGTCACCGGATTTGCCCCGGTTTTCATGGCAAGTGCTACTTCTTCTTCCTCAAAGCCGCCTTCCGGTCCGATAAAGATGCCGACCGACTGCCCCGGTCTGATCCCTGCGATGATCTGCTTCGTCTCTTCCATCCATTTTGCCAGTTCGTATGGGATCAGGATAACGTCCAGTTCTTCTGCCTGCTTTAATGCCTGCGCATAAGTGCATACTTCTCCCACCTCAGGAATAATACCTCGTCCTGCCTGCTTCGCCGCACTGACCGCGATCTGCTGCCAACGTTCGACCTTCTTCTTCGCCTTCTTCGCATCCAGCTTGACCACGGCTCGCTTTGTCGCCACCGGGATTACCTGATATGCGCCGAGTTCTACCGACTTCTGCACGATCAGTTCCATCTTGTCCTGCTTTGGAAGTCCTTGGAACAGATAGATCTTTGATGCAAGCTCGCTCTCGTCCTGCTTTTTCTCCAGTATCTTAAGCACTGCCATATCTGCTTCATAGGATTCCACTGCACACAGGTACTGACTGCCTTCTCCGTCATTTACCGTAAGTTCTTCACCGGTCTTCATGCGGAGTACATTCTTCATATGATTGACGTCGCCGCCCTCTACGTAGATCTTTTCTTCCTTCACCTGCTCCGGTGACACAAAAAAATGTTGCATATCGAATCCTCTAATTCTTTCTTGCCGTTACAGATACCCATTCGCCCTGGTGGTTCACTTCCAGAACTTCGAGGCCTGCTTTCTTCACAGCTTCTACGACCACTTCTTCTTTATCTTCGATGATTCCGCTTGTGATATAGATACCGCCCTTTTTCAACTGGTGGATGATCACAGGTGTCAGCGGTACCAGTACATCTGCCAGGATATTTGCTGCTACGATATCGTATTTCTCATAACCGACCTTATCCTGTACTTCTTTATCATCAATGATATTACCGATCATGACTTCATACTGGTCTCTGCTGATTCCGTTGTTGTCCATATTCTCGTAGGTTGCATCGATCGCACACGGATCCAGGTCTGTTCCTACCGAATGCTTTGCGCCGAACTTTAACGCCAACATTCCAAGGATTCCGCTTCCACATCCAACGTCTAAGATCTCTGTATCTTCTGTCACATATTTCTTAAGCTGGCGGATGCAGAGCTGTGTGGTCTCATGCATACCGGTTCCGAATGCTGTGCCCGGATCGATATGGATCACCATCTTGTCGCTGTCTTTTGCCTCTACATTCTCCCATGAAGGAATGACAAGAATGTCATCAATATAGAACTGATGGAAATACTGCTTCCAGTTATTTACCCAGTCTACATCTTCTGTCTGGGACTCCTCGATCGTACAGTCTCCCACATTCAGATAACTTCTCATCTCTTCTAATTCCTGTCTGACCTTCAGTAACATCTCATGCTTGTCTACTTCTTCATCCAGATAGAATGTCAGGTATGCACATCCGTCATCTTCCGGCATATCCGGCAGGATGTCTACGAACATCTGCTCTTTGTCAGACTGTGTAAGCGGGATCTTATCTTCGATCTGCACTCCTTCGATTCCAAGATCAGCAAGCATGCTGCTGACGATATCTTCTGCCTCTGTTGTTGTCTTCAGACGAAACTGATTCCATTTCATATATATTTCTCCTTTATCTCATCTTGTTTAAGACCTCCCCGGGTCTTATATCATCTTCGTTTACATTCATTGCTTATTTTAACACCTGTTGTCTTTAAAGTAAATGTACTTCTTTCGCTAAAACAATGTTAAGAAAATAACGATTCTTGTTCATACCGTGTTAAGATCCATCCGTTTCTCTTTATCTTCTTACCAAAAGTCCATACAATGTACCCGGAAGCAAAATTCCACATCATATATAACATCAATATATAAAAACATTGACAAGGAGGACTTTGACTTATGAATATTGGCATTTTAATTCTTATGATCGTCGGTGGGGGTGTCGGAATTCTATCATCACTATATATTGCGTTCAGCTTTCCGGCCATGATTATCTGGAAAATTTATCGCAAAATCCGTCATGGATATAAACTTACATACTAATCATCTATTTTATGGCAGTGTTCAGATCCTGTTCTACTTCATTTAGTTCTGACAGGATCTCCTCCTGCTGTTTGTCAAATAACAGTTTCTTATTATACTGATAATACTTATCACAGTCATTTTCCTTTAAGAACTGAATACTATAATAGTTCGTGTTAAGTTCTGTAACAAAAGAAACCATCTCCTGACTGTCTCCAAATGCAGCTTCCATGAAATCAAATGCGTGTTCCAGCGCAGCAAGTGTATGCTCTGTCAGTTCTTCCCGCCCTGCCACTTCATTTCCAAACACCTCTTTTATACGTTCAAATGCTGCCTCTCCTTCCAGATGTTCTTCTTTTGCAAGCTGTTCGTAAGATTCCAGTTTATCCAGCACCTGTTTTCTTACATGCTCGTCCTGCTTTGTCATCTGTTCTTCTTTCCGTAATTTTTCATATTGCTCTCTGGCTTCACAGACGACAAGCTCCATTTGCAGATTGGATTTATATAACTTCAGATATTCATATATCATTGTAACCAGTCTGTCTTTTAGGAAATATTCTTTGAAGCAGCTTCCCAGACGGCCGATCAACATATTTACAACACTGAACCTCTCATCAAATGTTGCATATCGAAGTTTCTCCAGCGTATCCCTGGTATAGACACCTTCAATAATCTTCTCAAGACCATAATCTTTTTTATACTTATGATACAGTTCCAGATAATTGGCGAAATCTTTTGCGATCTTCCAGTGCTGGATATACTGATGTACAACCTCTCTGTCCGCTTTCTTTCCAAGCTTTTCATAAGTCTTCAGAAGCTGTGACAGATCTTCCCAGCCTCTGGCTGTTGCAAAGACCTTTCCATCTACCGTCGTCTCCATCCGGTAAAAATAGTCTCTCCTGATCTCAAGATATGCCAGAATCGCCGGATGAATATCTGCCCGGTATGCATATTCTTTCCATACATCATAATTCACATCTACATCGATCTTCTTGATTCGATCCAATGTTACCACATCAAAATCCCGTACCGACTTATTGTACTCCGGCGGATTACCTGCCGCTACAATGATCCATCCTGTCGGAATCTTCTGATTACCAAATGTCTTACACTGTAAAAACTGTAACATTGTCGGAGCCAGAGTCTCAGACACGCAGTTGATCTCATCAATGAACAGAATTCCTTCTCTAAGTCCTGTCTCTTCCATCTTGTCATATACCGAAGCGATGATCTCACTCATCGTATATTCTGTAACCGAGTACTCTTTCCCATCGTACATCTTCTTTTCAATAAACGGAAGTCCGACCGCACTTTGTCTAGTATGATGTGTGATCGTATAAGATACCAGTGCGACTTTACACTCCTTTGCCACCTGTTCCATAACCTGTGTCTTACCGATTCCCGGAGGCCCCATCAGGAGAATTGGTCTTTGTCTTATTGATGGGATCATATAATCTCCATATTCATCTTTGGCAAGATATGCCTCTATCGAATCTTTGATTTCTTTTTTGGCTCTTTTTATATCCATTGTATTCCCTTCTTTTGCTGTTATTTATTTCATCTGATCAGAAATCCCGATCTTCTTCCAGGATGATCTTTATTGCCCAGGGCGGAACATCTACATCTTCATAGTCTTCCTCCATGAACACAAATGCCGTCTCATATACAGGCCTTTTCGCCGGATAGATTCCCCGGCCATCCGTAAAATAGATCATTCCCCGTAAATGTTCAAATGTATGCTGGCGGACCAGTTCATCCACATACGAGAATGCCGGCCTGAAATCCGTTCCGCCTTCGCCTTTTAATTCCAGTTTGTCCATGTATTCTTTCAGCTCTTCTTCGCACGTGATCTTCTGATCCGTCTGAACCTGATCATCACATTGAATGATATGAATGTTCACTTTTCGGAAAAAGCTGTCGTTTTCACTTAATACGCCGTAAGTCTCCTCCAGAAATTTTTTCACCAATTCTCCCGAACAGGACATCGATGTATCGATCACAATAACAAATTCTTCTACCTTCTGAATTTCTTTCCATTCCTGTGGCTCAATCAACGGCATATTCCCATACATAGTCAATCCATAACTGTAGAAAGTATAATCAAAAGAATCCGGATCCACCGTCATCTCTTCTTTTAACACCGAAAATTTTCTTAAAAATTCCCAGTAATCCATTCTCTCCCGATTTTCTACTTTCACCTGATCAATCAGATTTCCGGATGTCTGTGATGCTTCTTTGGAAAATGTCTCCATCTCTGTCTCCATACGCTCACTGATATCCTGCCAGCGGTTTTCAATCTGATTCTGTCTTTTTTTCTCCTCAGCTTTTGGCCAGTAACTGTGATCGTCTACCCGGAAATCCACCTCCAGTTGTTCAAGCTGCTTTTGTGTCAGCGCTTTTTCCCTCAGCACTTCATATATTCGTTCTGCCGTAAGCGTTTTCATTTCTTTTTTCAGTTCACGGTACATTTCTCTTCTTGGGAACGACCTGGCCTTCATAACACACCGATACTGTAATTCATCAATGATCGATTCTACAGCAATATCACATGACAGATGATAAAGCCGTTCCTCTCTTCCTTTTCTGCGGATCATATGGCGAAAAATCCCATGCAGCACTAGATGCAGGTAGATCCTGTTCACCATCACTCGGTCTTCCCTGAACAATCCCCCGAGATATTGTGGATCATAATACAGATACAGTCCGTCTGTTCCCATACCTTCCGCACCCGTATCAAGTACAAACGGAAGACTGGATAATGCTACATCCAGGAACCGCATCTTCATATACAGTTCATTCCTTGCCATAACAAGAATCTTACGGCTTATATTTTCCAGGCGGTCCTTTTCTATGGTTTCTCTGTTATTTTCTATCTTTTCTCTGTCCATTGCTTTTCTTCTCTACTTGTTTTATAAATACTCTATAGCTCAAAAGTCTTTTTCTTCTTTGGAAACTGATCCTTTCTGATATCCATAAAAATACTCAGAATTTCTGTTTTGCTACCTTCTGCCGCGAAATCCATTCCCGCCTGTAAAGATTGTTCTGTCCATAATTTTCTTCTTTGCAGGAACCGGATTCCTTCCACCTCTTCCTGCTTCACCGTCCATTTTGCCACCGCAGTCATGTGCTTTTTTAAGTATTCTTCATAACCTTGTCTGCTCTTATCTGAAAGTTCTGCCGGGAACCGCAGGCGGTTCAGTGCCAGTTCCACTGCCGTCTCCTCTGTGTCTTCCGCAACCGTATGATAAAACATCTCATCATATTTTCGATAGTCCAGTTCACGGTCATAAAAACACTGACGATAATATCCGCCTGCCCCGTGATGATGCGTTTCCAGTATTCTTGCAGGGGTGTTCTCCACCGCCTCTTCATAATGCTCCGGAAAGAGTAGTTTTGCTTCCTGTCCTCCTTCAGGCGCATGTAGATATATCCTCATCTGGTACCGCATCTCTTCTACAATCGACTTCAGACAGCTCTTTTTTCCGTCCTGAAGATATATCTCTACTTCTTCCAGATGGCAGCCTGTAAGTGCACCACCTCCCATATCCAGAAGTCTGTTGCCAAGTACTAATTTTCTCAGATTCCGGCATCTGTAAAATGCATATCTTCCAACTTCTTTAAGTTCCAACGGCATCCATATTTCCTCAACTGAAAGATTTCTGGAAAATGCATAATCTCCCAGTATCGTGACCGGCTCACCTTCTATCTCATCCGGCAGCACCACATAACTGTCATTTCCATAATATTCAGTGATCATCATACCCTTCTCTGTTTTTTTATAACGGATTTCTTTACTCAGCATATTATCTTTTTTCACATATTCTCTGGCCATGTTTTCATCCCGTTTCATTTATTCTTTCTTATATCTGTTCTTAATAATTCTACGTTCCTATACTACTATCATTCCCTATTCTTTGCAAGTTTGTGTCCTTTTCCGCACATCTTTTTCCTTAGGGCATCATATAACTGTATAAAAAGTTTTCCGGAGTTTCTATGTTCAGATTCCATATACCCAAAACTCATCTTTCTTTTTCCACCCTTTATTCCAGATATAAACCATTAATCCTCCTTTTCTTCTTTTCCTTCTGTTTTTTTGCCGGAGGATTGATTGCCCGAATTTTCCCCGCCAGTGAAACAACTTTGACTCCGGCCAGCCGCACTTTTATATCTTCTTCTCATTCCTTTGTTCTCCCAACCACCGAAAATTGGGGGTTGAGTTTTCAGGAGGAAGGAAAAGCTCCCGTCGGAAATGCCTCATTCGATGAATTAAAAAAATATCATGCCTACTATGCCAGAAACACTGATCAGAAAGTGATTTATCTGACTTTTGACTGTGGTTACGAAAATGGCAATACCCCTTCTATCCTGGCGGCTCTGAAAAAGCATCATGTTCCTGCTACCTTTTTTGTCGTCGGCAATTTTCTGCAGGATAATCCAGATCTGATCAAACAAATGCAAAAAGAAGGTCACACCGTCGGCAATCATACGTATCATCATCCCGATATGTCACAGATTGCGACACAGGAAACCTTCTCAAAAGAGCTTTCAGATGTCGAAGATCTTTTCAAAAAGATCACCGGAAAGTCGATGACACGATTTTACCGGCCGCCTCAGGGAAAATACAATACCGAAAATCTACAGATGGCCAAAGATATGGGATATCATACCTTCTTCTGGAGTCTCGCCTATGTTGACTGGCTTACCGATGCCCAGCCATCCAAAGAAGAGGCTTTTGACAAATTACTCGGCCGTATTCATCCCGGTGCCATTGTACTACTTCACAACACTTCGAAAACCAACGGAGAAATCCTCGATGAACTTCTTAACAAATGGGAATCCATGGGATATCAGTTTTCTTCTTTGAAAAATCTTCTCAAAACTGAAGAGTAATCTTCATGTCTTACACGCTCAAGTATCAGCAAAACCGGCCGCCTGATATCAGATTTTCCGATATCAGGCGGCCGGTTTTATTTCTTATAAAATTTTAATTCAGTAATTAATCCAGATCAATAACATCCATCTTAAATGTGTCATCCATCTCCGCATGACTTCTCTTCTTTTCCGGGTGATTACTTAAGAGATCTGCCGTTGCATCAAATAACTCATCGTCGTCATAATCATAGTCATTTGAACCAAACATATCGTAATCATCATCCGAATAATATCCTTCAAAATTATCGAACTCTTCTTCATCTAAAGGAGTAAATTTTTCAAAATCATCTGTATCCTGAAGATTAATGTTCTTTACAGGTTTGCGGATAGCAGGACCTGTCTCATCTAAAGAACGTACACCCTTTGCAGCTGCTTTTTTTGCCGTTGCGTGTTTGACGCTCTTCTGCTTCTTTGGTTTTTCCATGGCTTTGGCTATGTTTTCTGTAACCCAAAGATCATCCTCATCGTATCCTTCAAATTCATCTTCATCATCATATCTCTTAGATGCTTTTTTCGAAACCTGTTTTGAAGCTTTCTGTGCTTTCTTTTCCTGTTTCTCTTCTTTTTTCTTAGCTTTTAATGCTTCCTCTTCTTCATCCAGATCAATTCCATATTCATCATACAGATCATCTAATTCCAGATCTCTGTGTCTAAGCTTGACTGCTGTGACAATAAGTACCAGAACAAGCAGTAAGATTAATGCAATTGCTATAATAACTACAATATCCAGGAAATTCTCTACAAAATTAAGGATTTTTCCCCATATTCCTTTTCCGTTACTTAACTTACTTTCTGAAGAAGAACTGCCGGTTGATTCCGGTGTGTATTTCTGATAGGTTCCATCTGTCGTATCATAACGATATGTTGTCTTTTCACCGTCAGAATTCAAAGCATAAATAATATAATATTCTGCGTCTTTTGTATCCTGCCAAGTGTCAAATTCTTTACCATTTAATGTCAGAGTTGTCTTCTGATACTGGCTTGGCAGATTCACCTTTCCATCATTCATCAATGGGATAATATATCTGTCTTTTGCAATCTCAACTTCTTCAAACGGTGCGAAAGATCCATCATCACTGTTATACATATAGAAATCTGCATCATCGCTGTCTTTTTCAGTCAGATACATTGCATTGATTCCACTTGCCTCCTGTGTGATCACAGAATACTTTGAACCTTCAAATGTCAGCTCGCCTTTTTTAAAACCTTCCGGAATGATCTCTTCCGAAAAATCGCTGGTCACAACATACTTCTTGCCGTTCACTTTCACAACGGCACCATCTGCTGTCGATGTTGTTGTATCTTCGGTACTGGTCTCTTCCTTAATCAGAGACGGATCGCCAGCTCCGATCGTAACTGCAGAACTTCCCTGTGTTACTTCCAGGTTCGTTCCGTCTTCCGCAGTACCCGTAGCACTTGACACTTCGATATTCGAAGTACCTTCTTTTAATGCCTGAAACTTCAGATTAAATTCTGCAGTTGTTCCACTTCCGGTCCAGGAAATCTTAATGGTTCCATCCTTTCCCGTCGCATTATCACCGCTGATAAATCTCAATTCACTTTTGTCATACGTTAAAGTCGCTTCCATAGACTGCATTGATGAAGCAGAAGTCAGCTTGGTCTTTACATCAACTTCCGCTCCTACTGTAGTGGACGGATCCGCAAAACGCAGTTCTGCTGTCGCTGCTTCTGTTATCACCGACAGACATGGACATATCATACATATCGCCAAGAATGTTACAAATATCTTTTTAATTCTTCTCATGTAACCTACCCCTTTATCTTTTATTACTATTTATTCCGTTCCTTCTGTCGATCCAGTGGTTCCCGAAGTGCTGCCTGCATTATCTCCGGTCGTTCCACCTCCTGTTGTTGTCCCTTCTGTTCCTCCGGTTGTTCCCGTAGTTCCTGAGGAAGTGCTGCCTGTACTTCCGGTCGTTCCGCTTCCCGTCGATGTTCCTCCGGAATATCCGTTTGACGTACCGTAAGATCCGGTTCCGTAAGTGCTTCCACCCGTTGTTCCGTAGGTACTTCTTGTTGTACCGGTTCCGGATGAATTATTGGAATAATTTTCCGAATACCCCTTACTTCCCGGTGTCTCATCATCCTCGATCGTTGTACCGCTTTTGGCCTTATCTGACGCTTTTGCAGTAATACCACTTTCAATGCCTTCAATCGTGCTGGATACAGAATACCCATCACTTCCAAACAGAAATTTATGCACCTCAAGTACATTCGAAGACAAGGTCTTCGGGATTACGACACTTCCTACTTCATTTAACATATCCGTTGTATTTTCAGCCGGAAAACCAATCGAATCTCCTAATTTATACTTTGTAAGATTCTTTGCATATCCGATCATTTCAGCCAGTGTAAAGTTTGTTGATATCTGCGGAAATACACTGTCTATGATCTTATTAACAGTGCCGACACTCATGTTCTGCGCTTTATCTGCAATTTTCTGTAATACCAGGCGCTGACGTTCTGCACGCTTAAAGTCTCCTCCTTCCGTATAACGGATTCGGGAATAAGACACTGCCTGCACACCATTCAAATGATATGTACCCTCTACTTCCGGCTCGATCTTCTCATAACTTTTTCCTGTTACTTTTGAAGTTTCGACACAATAGTTGTTCATATGCACAACTTCATCATGCGTCAGTTCCAGATCCAGTCCTCCTACCGCATCGATAACATCTACCAGTGCATTAAAGTTTACGGTTACATATTTTTCAATATTCATATCCAGATTACGGTTAATCAGCGATACTGCGCCTTCCGGTCCTCCAAAAGAATATGCAGAATTCGCTTTATTATAACTTCCGTCATCTAATTCTAATAATGTATCACGATAAATAGATACCAATTTAACTTCTTTCGTATCATTATTCAGACTTGCTATTATGATCGTATCACTTCGATTTCCTTTGCCCAGATCATTTTCTCTTGAATCCAGACCAAATAACGCTACATTCGTGTATCCTTTTTCATGTTTTACTTCATCAGAAATGTTTAATTTATCTGTATCGAGTTTCACCGAACTCAGTTTATTCATCTTACTTGCCAGAATGACTGATCCTATAACTACTACGCCCAGAAGAGTTCCGCCTAATACAGCACCTATTTTCTTCCCTATAGACCAGGTCGCAAAGCCTCTTTTTCTGCGACGCCCTCTTCGTCTGACCTTTTTCCCTGTATTTCTTGCCATACTTCATATCCTTTCCGCATTTATCCTAAATTAACACAAACCTTTTTACATATTACCCTATTTTTTTCTAAATTTCAATATTTTCAGTCCTGTTTTCCTGTTTATGTCCAATATCTCGGATTCATTGTGCATTTTAATACAATCTTTTTCGGCAGTTTTTGATATTTTCGTCCAAGAAGATATCCTGCATATTTCGCTACACAATCTGTGAAAAGTTTAAAAACAAGCCATGGCCTTCTCTGTTTTATCAAAAAAGCGACTGTATTCTTTATCAGTTTCATTCCTTCTTTTTCTGAGCTTACCTTCCGGAATATCTCAGGATGCTGTGCCTGGGAAACGGCCATATCAAAGTTTCGGTGAAACTGTTGTGCAAAATTGTAATTATGCGAATGGATTACCCTTGCTTTTGCATTATAATATACTTTCTGTTCATTCTCTATAACCTTCGCTGCGTATATCATATCTTCATTAAATATTGCTTTTTTCTCGAATCCACCGTTTTTCAAATACATATCCCGGTTATAGGCTGCACATACATCCGAACAGAAGAATGTTTTGATTCCCATTCTTTCCAGATCTTTCGAAGATTTCACTTTGCTTTCCGGCGGATAATTAAATTGTCTCGTATATCTTTCTAATAATGTACTTTCTTTTCTAGGAAGCTGTCTCGCATACGCAACTGCAACATTTGCTTCTTCCAAAGCCTGTACCAGTTCACTTACCAGATACTCGTTATCCGGGCAGGCATCCTGTGTCATACAGATCACAATATCTGCATCCGATTGCCGGATTCCTTTGTCTCTCGTTGCGGCATGATCAAATTCATCCGGAGTAATCTCTTCAACTGTCACATTTTTATAACGTTCCTTCATGCTTTCCAGACTCTGTCCGTCTGTTGTATGCATCAAAAAGATACGGTTTACTTCATAGGTCTGTCTTTCCAGACGCTCCATCAGCTTTTTAAATTCTGATCCCGGATGATATACCGGAATTACGACATCTACTTTCTTCTTATTCATTTTGTGATGTTCCGCTTTCTGTTGTATTTGGATATACATTGGTCATATCATTCAAAGTATTACTTATATCTGTAACCGTTGCCGTCGGTGTATAATCCTTATTCGGATATAAGAATTGATGCAGCTTTATTACATTTTCTTCCAGTCCTTTCGGGATGACATATGAACCACTGTATCCCGGTATCTGTTCCGGAGTTTCCAGATCAAACGGGAAACCTGTTGTTTCGCCCAGCTCATAATCAAAGGCACCTGTGGCAAGACTTAATATCTCCTTTGTAGTGAAGCTTGTTGATACCTCCGGCATTACCTTATCTATAATCTTATTAAGCGTTGCCAGATCCTGCTGTTTCAATTTATCTGCTGTTTTCTTAAGGACCAGTCTTTGTCTTTCTGTTCTCTTATAATCACCGCCTGCTGTATATCTTATTCTCGCATAAGATACCGCCTGCACGCCGTTTAATTTATACGTTCCGGCTACTGCCGGTTCGATCTTCTTATATTTCTTACCTGTTACTTTAGAAGTCTCTACACAATAGTTGTTCATATGCACAACTTCTTCATCCGTTAATTTTACCGTAATACCATCAACCATATCTATCACATCGGCTAATGCAAGGAAATTGACACTGACATAATCCTGAATATTAAGATCCAGATTCTCATTGAGCATATTGACTGCCGTCTCAGGTCCGCCTACTGAATAAGCCGCATTGGCTTTATCATAATGTTCTCCGTTCTGTTTTAACATCGTATCCCTGTACACAGACACAAGCTTTACTTTTTTGGTTTCATTATTGATGCTTGCGATCATAATCGTATCTGTCCGGTTTCCTTTTCCAAGATTCTTTTCTCTTGAATCCAGACCAAATAATGCAACATTGGTATATCCGGTCTGTTTCAGTCCGTTGTTCTTTATATTCGAAAGATTGGTGCGTTCCATTTTTCCCAGCTTAAATAAGCCAAACGCCGTTGTTCCCAGAATACACAGAATGATCAATTCCAAAATAATTACAAGTCTTCTGCGTCTTCTGCGTTTTTTCAGTCTTTTTCTTCGTATTTCCTGCTGTCTTCTGGTTAATCTTTTTTTATTACGTTTACTCATGACTTCTCCTTAAAGCTAATAGGCATTTTTATTAATAAATCCTTTGAAAAATGTTAAAAATATAATCTTAAAGTCAAATCCAAGTGTCCAGTTTTCAATATAATACAGATCATGCTCTATTCTCTTCTTAATAGACGTATCTCCTCTGTATCCATTTACCTGAGCCCATCCCGTAAGTCCCGGTCTTACCTGATGTTTGATCATATACCGAGGTATTTCTTCTTTAAACTTTTCTACAAACTGCGGTCTTTCCGGTCTCGGCCCTACAAGACTCATGTCCCCTCGAAGGACATTAAAAAGCTGAGGCAGTTCATCTATACTTGTTTTTCTTATAAACCTTCCGACCGTCGTAACACGCGGATCATCTTTGGTCGTCCAGCCTTTCTTTTCTTTTTTCTCATCCTGTACGATCATTGAACGGAATTTATACATTTTAAACGGACGATTCTGCAGCCCTACTCTTTCCTGCGAAAAGATCAAAGGCCCCGGCGAAGTCTTCTTGATCATAATTGCCGTTACGATCATAACCGGAGAAAAGAGAATAATTGCTACAATTGCTCCAAATATATCCACTCCGCGTTTCATCCATTTATTCAGCGGATCACTTAACGGAACTCTTCGGATATTGATCACCGGAAGTCCCTGCAGATCTTCGGTGTACGGCTTGGTCGGTATAACGTTATTATAATCCGGAATAAATTTCGTATGCACACCTGATTTTTCACACATTTTAACAATTCTTTCCAGCTTATGATATTCAGCCAGACCCAGTGTAATTACGATTTCATCCAGTTTATTTTCCGGCAGCACAATTTCCAGATTATCAATTCTTCCCAGTACCCTGACCTTCTTATATTCTGTTCCTCTAGGAACATTATCGGCAAGGATACCCCGGATATTATATCCCCAGTCCGGATTTGCCAGGATTCTGTCAATGTACTGTTCTGCCGCACGGCTGTATCCGATCAGTAAGATATGTTTCTGATTAAATCCCTGACTTCTGATCTTCCGAAGTCCCATTCTGATCACATTACGCTCTACTATTTCCAGAAAAATATTAATACAGTAAAAAACAAAGATCATCGTTCTGGAAAAATCTGTCTGATGTCTGAAATAAAGTACTAAAATAAATACCAGAAAGCCTATCGTGTTCGCCTGAAGGATATTCCATGCTTCCAGTCTTCTTCCTCTGACTCTTTTCGGAGTATATAACTGAAAAATATAATATAGCAACAGATATCCCGGTATAATGAATATCAGTACACTCATATATACTTGCAGAGAAAGATACCACGGATCCATCTCAAAAATGCCGCTCCTGAATCTCAGATACCATGAAAGCACATACGAAATTACAATCACTACCGCATCCAGTACCACATGTATTTTATTTAATAACCCTTGATTTTCCTTGATCAATTTTACTCACCAACTTTATCTATTATTTCGTTTTCCTATGCCAGACGCCGGAAAATATTTATCCATAGTTCTATCTGAATCTTTATATAATTCTTAAGATGGCCGGATTCATATTTTACTTTATCTGATTTTTCCCCCATATGCAGCCCTTCTTTAATACCATTGACATATAGCTTTCCGTATCCCTTGCGAAGGAAAAACAGGTACTTCACCAAAAATCCCACAAAAAGGAACGGACTGTTCAGTATCTTCTGTACAACCGGCATATTTTTATATATCAGATATACATTATTGCGTGAAGACATCTTGACTTTAAATTCATTATATCTTGCTCCGCTTGCCGCACTTCCCACATGGATCACTTCTGATTTGGGTTCATATAAATTATCGTATCCCGCTATCCTGGCACGATATCCCACATCTATGTCTTCTAGATATGCAAAATGCTTCTCATCAAACATTCCAATCTCTTCAAATACTTTTTTCCGATAGATTGAAGCCCCTCCGCATGTTGCAAAAATCTTTCTTATATTATTGTATTTCTTCACACTTTTGTCTTTTCCATATGCGTATGCCCATCCAAGTGCATTATAATAGGTTCCTGCGCTGTCAATTTTGGACGGATCATGGTACTGGATCATCTTAGGCTCCACAGAAAATATGTTCGGATCTTTCTTGATCGAATCCAGCAGATACTTTACATAGTTATCTTTTATCACCGTATCATTATTTAACAAGATCACATATGGTGTATCTGTCTTTTCAATACCGATATTAACTGCTCTGCAAAAGCCATAGTTCTTATCCAGCATCACACATTCAACTTCCGGATATTCTTTTACAACTTCCTCTATACTTCCATCATTCGAGGCATTATCTATGATCAGGATTTTCTTTTCTGTCTGATCCTTTTCATACAAACTTTTCACACAGGAAAACAGATACTCTTTTCCTTTGTAATTAGGTATTACGATTGTTACTTCACACATAATTTCTCCGTTAGTTCACTTTCAGGGAATAGTCCCATTTTTTTAAGGAAAGATTCGGATTATACGCTGGATCTCCATTTTTCAATATGTCAATCCAATGGCTGCGCATATATTCTATCTCTCCCTGAAATCTGCGCACTTTTTCTTTCGTATCTTCAGCTCCTCTGGTCTTAGATTCATAATGATATAACTCTACATATGGATCATACACGATCAGATGTCCTTTTTCCCGTATTCTAAGACATAGATCCACATCATTAAACGCTACTTTCAGCTCTTCTTCCAGTCCGCCGACTTCTTCAAATACCGAACGTTTCATCATCATACAGGCCGCTGTCACGGCACTTAAATCCTGCTGGATAGCCGCTCTGTGCATATATCCTGTATAACCGCGTTTCATACCGACAAAGACACTGCCGGCAACTCCTCCGATTCCAATGATAATTCCCGCATGCTGCACCGTATCATCCGGATAATATAGTCTAGCACCTACTGCACCGACTTCTTTTCGCTGACATGTTGAAAGCAACTCTGTAAGCCAGTCACGACTTATCACTTCCATGTCATTATTTAACAGCAGTAAATAATCTCCCTTTGCCTGTTTTGCACCAAAATTATTAATTGCCGAATAATTAAATTCTTTTTTCCAGTATACGACACGGATCTTATCATTGCAAATCTGTTCATAGTATTCAAAAGTCTTCTCTTCCGTACTATTATTCTCAATAATGATAATTTCATAATTCTCATAATCCGTCAGTTTTTCTATTGACTTCAGGCATTTATCTAATGTCTCTGCCTGATCTTTATTCGGGATCAGAATAGACACCAGCGGATTTCCTGTCACAGGATATTTTACTCTGTAAAATCCAAGATTTTCCGTCTGAAGGACTTCTCCTTTTGTATGGCATCGTCTGAGATGATCTTCGATTGCCTTCTTTCCAGCTTCATATGCATACATTTTACTTAAAGGATTATCTGCTGTTGATTCCTTATGCACCCGCCAGTGATATAATATCTTTGCAACATGAGAGATTCTTTCCGCCTGTTCCGTACATCGTAAGATCAGATCATAATCCTGCGCCCCGTTATATTCCGCTCTGAACTTTCCTACCGATTCAATTAATGCTTTTTTTGCAACAAAAAAATGACAGATGTAATTATTTGCTCTCAACATATCCAGATTAAAGTCCGGCTTAAAATTCGGAGAAAAATATTCATCCAAATCTGTCGTCACTTTATCTTCGTCTGTATATAGCACATCTGTCTTGCGATCTTTGTTCAGGCAGCTTACAATTTCATACAGTGCATTTTCTTCCAGAAGATCATCATGATCCAGCAATCCTACAAATTCTCCCGTTACGATCTCCAATGCTCTGTTCGTATTCTGTGCAATTCCTTCATTTTCCGGAACATCCACTACTTTGATCCTGTTGTCCTTCTTGCCTGCAACATTCAGAATACTACTTACTTCCTGATTAGAAGGATTAGCATTGGCAATACACAATTCCCAGTTCGTATAAGTCTGCTTTCTCACTGACTGGATCATCTGCTTTAAAAACACCTCCGGTGTATTGTATACCGGTACCAGGATGCTGATCTTAGGACTGTATTCAAATACCTGCTTCCGTTCTCTTTCTAATTCCTGTTCAGATGGTCTGTGATTTTCATACCATTCTTTATAATCAATATCGCTTTTCTGGAAACGTTCTGTTAATTTTATCCAGAATCCTTTCGGTCCATAATGGCGCAAATAAAGTATCCCCTTTTTCAAATTATAGGGAGATACTTTTTTTATCATATTTATATAATCTAATTTACCACTCATTAAGATATTCCTCGTACATATTATTACATATTTTCCCTTTTTATCCGATTTATTGTAACATATAGTTAATAATTGAGCAATATTTATATTCTTAATATTATATGAATAACAGTTTAAGATAACAAAAAAGCTCCGGATTCGTATGATCCGAAGCTTTTATTATCTTAAATCTACAGAACCTGCCACTGGCAGCTTCTTTCGAACGCATGGCGATTTAAAAATGGAATGTATCTTTTAATCCAACCCAGAGCTGATCTTTTTCGCTTAAGTTCAGCGCAGTTCCATCTTCCAGTGCATATCCTTCACCGGAAGCTGTTCCTTTGTACTCTCCTGTCAGTGTCGGCCACTCGATACCGATCTCAGGATCGTTCCATGCAAGACCGCCTTCATCTCCCGGGTGATAGAAGTCTGTACATTTGTAGCAGAACTCAGCAATATCACTCAATACCAGGAATCCATGTGCGAATCCTTCCGGAATATAGAACTGTTTCTTATTTTCTTCTGTCAGCTCCACACCGAACCATTTTCCGTATGTCTCGCTGTCACTTCTTAAGTCTACAGCAACATCAAATACAGAACCTTTTACGACTCGTACCAGTTTGCCCTGTGGAAATTCTTTCTGGAAATGTAATCCTCTTAAAACTCCTTTTGTTGAGCATGACTGATTGTCCTGAACAAACTGCATTGTAAGTCCGGCTTCCTCCATGTCTTTCTGGTTATATGTCTCCATAAAGTATCCTCTTGCGTCACCATGTACTGTTGGTTCAATTACACAGAGTCCCTGGATACCGCCTGCGTTTTTTTCTACTTTAATCTGTCCCATTATTACGTCTCCTTATTGATTTAAATGATTTATACGTGAGTCAATCCCAGCCACATCATGTGGCTGAGATTATTCTTCATCTATATAAAATTTAGAATTCGATTTCTTTCAGGTATCTTCCAAGCGCATCCTGCCATGTCGGAAGTGGAGTAAATCCATTTTCCACAAGTTTACTCTTGTCCAGTCTGCTGTTGAAAGGTCTTGCTGCTTTGGATACACCGTACTCTTCTGTTGTTACCGGCAGAACTGTCACCTTGTCTTCGCCGTATTCGTCATGACCAAGCTCTGCTGCCTGGCGGAAGATTTCCTTTGTAAAATCATACCAGCTGATATATCCGCCTTCATTTGTTGCATGATAGTAACCATATTTATCAGTCTCGATCATGTCAACGAGAAGTCTTGCAAGGTCAAATGTATAGGTTGGTGTTCCGATCTGGTCATTTACAACTTTCAATGTATCGTGTGTCTTTGCTACATTGAGCATTGTCTTGATAAAGTTCTTACCGTTCTTTCCGAATACCCACGCGATACGTACGATGAAGTACTTATCCAGCGTCTCCGATACCGCAAGCTCTCCGGCAAGTTTTGTCTCTCCATATATATTCAGTGGTTTGTAATCCTTACAGTCAGGTTCCCAGGCTTTCTCTCCCTGTCCGTCAAATACATAGTCTGTACTGATGTATACCATCTTACAGTCTAACTTTTTACACACATCTGCAATATTCTTTGTTCCTGTTGCATTGACAGCTTTTACGATGTCTTTCTTATCTTCATCTTCCGCAAGATCAACGGCTGTCCATGCCGCACAATGTACCACTACATCCGGCGCAGCCTCTGTCAGGACTTTTTCTACCGAAGCTGCATCTGTGATATCCATCGGTACATACGGCATTGTTGTCACCGCTGTACCATCCTGAATTCCGCTGTATGTTTCTTTGATGTCCGAACCGATTCCCTCATATCCGCGGGATGCCAGTTCGTTCATCACATCATGACCAAGCTGTCCGCCAACACCCGTCACTAATACTTTCATTCTTAAATCTCCTCTCGGTGAGCATACATTTTCTCATAATAGTTCTGGTATTCTCCGGAAATGATTGTCTCCCACCATTCCTTGTTCTCAAGATACCATTTGATTGTCTTCTTAATACCATCTTCGAATTTAGTCTCTGGAAGCCATCCAAGTTCATTGTGGATCTTAGTCGGATCAATTGCATAACGCATGTCATGTCCCTTACGGTCTGCAACATGTGTAATCAGACTTTCCGGTTTTCCAAGTTCTTTGCAGATGATCTTAACGATCTCGATGTTTGTCTTTTCATTGTGTCCACCTACGTTGTACACTTCTCCGACTCTTCCATTATGGATGATCAGGTCGATTGCTTTGCAGTGATCTTCTACATATAACCAGTCACGTACATTCAATCCTTCTCCATATACCGGAAGCGGCTTGTCATTCAGTGCATTGGCGATCATCAGAGGGATCAGCTTCTCTGGGAAGTGATATGGTCCATAGTTATTAGAGCATCTGCTGATCGTTACAGGCAGTCCGTATGTTCTGTGATAAGCAAGAACTAACAGGTCTGCTGCTGCCTTAGATGAGCTGTATGGGCTGCTTGTGTGGATTGGTGTCTCCTCTGTGAAGAACAGGTCTGGTCTGTCAAGCGGCAGATCTCCATATACTTCATCTGTAGATACCTGATGGTAACGTTTGATACCATATTTTCTGCAGGCATCCATCAGAACTGCAGTACCTTTAATGTTTGTATCCAGGAATACTTCCGGATTTTCGATAGAACGGTCTACATGACTTTCTGCTGCAAAGTTTACAACCATATCTGGTTTCTCTTCTTCAAATAATTTGTAAACTGCTTCACGATCTGTAATGCTTTCTTTTACAAAACGGAAATTCGGATTGTCCATTACAGGCTCCAGTGTAGATAAGTTACCTGCATATGTCAGGCAGTCCAGACAAACGATGCGATAGTCCGGGTATTTGTTTAACATGTGAAATACAAAGTTACTTCCGATAAATCCGGCTCCTCCGGTTACAATAATTGTCATTTTTTGCTTTCTCCTTTTTTGTATCATTTCTTAGTATAGATTTTAGTACAGATTTTCTTTATATTTTCCATCCAGGACGTCTTTTAAGTACTGTCCATACTGGTTCTTCTTCAGAACTTCATATACTTCCATTACCTCGTCCTTGCTGATCCATCCGTTCAGGTATGCGATCTCTTCCAGGCATGCGATCTTACGATGCTGATGTGTCTCAACAGTCTTAACGAAGTTCGTTGCATCAACGAGACTTTCGTGTGTACCTGTATCTAGCCATGTAAATCCCTGTCCGAGAAGTTCTACATTCAGATTTCCCTGTTCCAGATATACACGGTTCAGATCTGTAATCTCCAGTTCTCCACGTGCACTTGGTTTTAACTCTTTTGCATATTTTACAACGTTGTTGTCATAGAAATACAGTCCTGTTACACAGTAGTTACTCTTTGGCTGTGCCGGTTTTTCTTCGATGGAAATAGCTTTTCCTTCGTGATCAAATTCTACGATACCGAAACGTTCCGGATCATCTACATAATATCCAAATACAGTAGCTCCCTTTCCGGTCTCTGCATTCTCAACAGCAGCTTTCAGACGTTTATTCAGTCCATGACCTGCAAAAATGTTATCTCCGAGAACCATTGCTACTGTATCATCACCGATGAATTCTTCTCCGATGATAAATGCCTGAGCAAGTCCGTCCGGGCTTGGCTGTACTGCATAAGACAGATTCACACCAAACTGATGTCCGTCTCCTAACAGTTCTTGGAATCTTGGTGTATCCTGTGGTGTTGAGATGATCAGGATATCACGAATGCCTGCGTTCATCAGAACTGACATTGGATAATAGATCATCGGCTTGTCATAGATTGGCAGTAACTGCTTTGATGTTACCATTGTTAATGGATACAGACGTGTGCCTGAACCACCTGCTAAAATAATTCCTTTCATTTCAGGAACCTCCTCGTTTTGTATATTAGGTTATCAAGTTTTAAGGTTTTCTAGTCTCTGTTTTTCGTGTTAATTGTATTATAAAAGGTGACCTTAGGTCACCTTCAAGTACTTTTTTTATTTTTTTGTAACTTTCTTGTAATATTTAAGGCGTTTTAGGAATTACACTGCATTTCAAAAACGAGATTATTAATTCAGACATTTATTTCATTATACATAACATTTCTATTATTCTCAACCAATATACCCAACAAAAATCCCGGCATCTTTCGTAATGTGGAACCCGCCTTCCGTCTTCTTACGCACATAAGACTGGAACTCCTTGTAATGATCCAGAATATACTGTCCCTGATTTCCATGGCACGACAAGATATAAGAAATCAATGGCTCCGGTTCCGGTACGATAAGCGAATCCTCATACCGCCTCCACTCTATCTTTTCAAAATCCTTCTGAAGAATCTCTTCTCCGTTCTCTTTTCCAAAACGCTCGTACAGATTCTTTGCTGCCAGTACAATCCGATCATCGAACTTCTGGACCAGTTCACTGACTTCTCTCATATGATCATTGCCATATGTACTGCAGACAAATCTTCCTCCCGGCTTCAATACACGTTTTACTTCTTTACAGACTTTCGGAATATCCTCGCAATAGAACAACACATGATTGGCAATTACAAGATCAAATGAATCTTCATCATAAGGTATTCTTCCCGCATCAAATACACGAAACCTGAACCTGCTGTCGTCTGCACCGATCGTACGCCTTGCATCTCTTAACATTCCATCCGATATATCTGATACTACAATCTCCGTCTGTTCCGGGATCTTATCTCTGTCCACGTTCCAGAGTGTACCATCTCCACATCCCAGCTCCAGAACCTTCATTCCCGGCTTTAATTCCAGTTGTTCGAAAATCCATGGAAACCATCCTTTCGTATTCTGTGAATACAGACTGTGTAGGTTAATTCTTGCGGAAATGTTTGACGCATCCTGATACTGGTTCTTCATACTTTTCTCCATGCCGGTCAGATGAATCAGATTCAACATCTGGCTCCAGTCAATGGAATGTTCTTTCTGTATCAGATCCGACGTATCCTGAATTGCCTGTTCCACCAGCTGCATCTGTTCGATGCGGTCACGGACTAATTTCAACTGAATGTTAAGAGAATTGAGCATGAAGTGATAGTCTGCATCATCGATCGTCATATCACGGATATCGTCCAGCGAAAATCCCAGATATTTCAAAAGTAATATCTGCTGCAGTCTGGCGAAGTCTTCATCTGTGTAGAATCTTGCGCCCGCTTCTGTGACGTAAGATGGTTTTAATATATTCTGTTTGTCGTAATAGCGAATTGTCCGCAGGGTCACGTGGGCCATGCGGGCAAATTCACCGGATGAATAGTAGCCTGGTTTTTTCAATACTTTTCACCTTCTTTAAATTCTGTCATACATTTTTATTAAGCAATATTTTTCTTTCGTGCTCTTCCTAAAGACATGATTGTTTTGCATACCTGTTTTAAAACAACAGCCGAAATACCGGTCGCCGCCAAAATTGCAATCAATAATATTACTCGCATCATCACCGTCGCATCTGCCGGTACAAACTTTATAAACAGGCAAATCGTAACATGGTGTGTCAAAAAGGCCTCATATGAAATGCCGCCAATAAATTTCATCACCTTGTTTATAATATTTATTTTCATTAAATAAGTACCAATACCATATAACATATATGCCATAAGGAAACCTGCGATATGTCCTTTTATATTCATATTGCCCGGTTCAATGCATTTCAAAATCACTAATAAAATTCCTGCGATCCACCAGTATTTTTCAGCACTTTTTCTGTGTTCAACAAAAAGCATACCTGCATAAAAACTAATCAGACAAGATGGTAACATCCGAAAAGATACCATCCCCGTTAAATTAATTTTCAGGGAAAGTATGTAAAGAAGAATCACTAAACCAAATGTAACCCACTTATATTCTCTCTTCATCCACGTAAGTAATGGATATAAAATATAGAGGAGGATAATCGCACCTATAAACCATTCTCCTAGAATATAATAATCATTTATCTTAAATGCAAGGTATCCATCCATTCCAATCAAAGACAAAATAATGCTGGCCGGGTTTCCTCTGTAAAACAAACTTTTATATCTCAGCACATCCCTTATATACATTAATCCCCATGCAATATAAAATGCCGGGAAGATAGATAATGCTCTTTTTTTATAAAATAATTTTAAATCATCTACTTCACTATGATTATAAAATAGTAATGCACCTGAAATGAAGAAAAATACTGTAACATAAATATCTCCATAGGTAACACCACCAACATAATTATTAAATATATCCGGCCAGCCATATTCTACTGCAAAGTGATACAATACAATTCCCAAACATGCTATTGCACGGATAAAATCAAATTGATCTAAAACAACTTTTTTCTTTCCCATAATTTTTCCTCATACTTTTTTCATTCCTGATAACAATATTCTTATCTTATATTACATCCTGATACGCTCAATGACAAATTCTTGTTATAATATGGATCGTCCTTTTCCAATATTTCTGCCCACTGTTTCTTAAAAATTTTTTCATCATTTTCGTTGTTTTGCAGTTCATTACTCCAACGCACCATTTCCACATACGGATTATACACAACACTGATATGCTTATTTCTAATTTTCAGACAAAGATCCACTTTTCCCAGTTCTCCTTTGTAACCCTCATCAAATCCATTCACTTTTTCAAATATATCTTTCTTCACCATCATACACGCACCTGCAACTGCACTATACTGCATCTGTGTTACAATATGTGAAAAATATCCATTTTCTCCTCGAAGCGTGTGCTCAAAGAGGCTTCCTGCAGTCCCATTCATTCCGATCACACAGCCTGCATGTTCTAATGTTCCGTTCTTATAATAACTTCTTGCCCCGACTACTCCGACATCGCCTCGCATAGCCATGGAAACCAGTTCTGATATACCTTCTTTATCCGCAAATTCTGCATTTCCAGCCAAGAAGATCAGATACTCTCCTTTTGCACAGCCAGCCCCTTCATTTTTCCGTTTTGATGCTGTCCATATCTTTTCCCCTCGTTTTACACGTATTCGCTTATCCTGATACTTTTCAACGAATTCTTCTATTTCTTTCTTCTCTGTACAATCTACTATAATCACTTCATAATCCGGATAATCATTTTCTTTTATTGATTGCAAAGTTTTTCCCAGTAATTCCTTCTTCGTAATCTCATCAATAATGATCGACACTTTCGGTTTGTCTGCATATTTGTAACGTGTACGATACGTTCCGGGATATGCTGTTTCTTCTACATATGCATCCTTTAATCCGATCCGTTCATAGTGCTTTTGAATTGCTCTTCTCCCCGCTTCAAAGGCATAGCGTTTACTTTCCGGATTTTCTGCCGTTGAATCCATATGTGCCCGCCAATGATACAATATCTTCGGAATATGATACACTGCATCTGTTTTTTCCACACAACGCAACACAAAGTCATAGTCCTGAGCGCCATTATATTCTCCATTTAAATTCCCGGCCTGTTCTAACAGTTGTCTTTTAACCACAACCAGATGACAAAAATAATTAACCGAACACAGCAGATCCACATTCAAATCCGGCTTAAAATGTGGTTCAAAATATGTTTGTCCATCCATAGATACCTTATCCTCATCAGAATATATCATATCTACTTTCGGATTTTCATTGATACATTTTGCACATTCGTATAATGCATCTATCGATAATATATCATCATGATCAGCAAATACGATATAATCCCCCGTTGCAATCTCAATTGCAGCATTTGTATTCTCTGCTATCTTTAAGGGTTCTTTCGAACTAATGACTTTTATTCTGCTGTCACTATATTCCAATTCTTTCAAAACCTCTTTCAGCGGGGAATCCAGCCCACTTCCATCCGACAGACAGAGTTCCCAGTTTGAATATGTTTGACCTTTGATAGATTCCAGAAGCTCTTTTAAATATTTTTCCTGTGTTTTATATAATGGAACGACTATACTAAAACATGGCTGTTTATTGAACACCGTCTCTTTTTGCGCTTCACGTATTGTCTCTGTTATCTTGTGTCTTTCAAGCCATCGTTCATAGTCTTTCTGATCTTTATGCGTTGCCTTTTCATACAAAAGCCCCACAGTCTTTCTTATCCCGTATGCCTTTATATAGCTATCTATTTTCTTTATCTTTTCTTTCATGACGTCACCCTGCACACTTTGATATAATCCAAAAAGGCAGCCAGATATAATTTCTGCCCGCCTTTTTATTACTTAAATAATTTATATAACCATCTCATAAATAACACAATATACGCAGCAAAACATAATGTTACGATATATGTTTCCAGATCAAACCGATGCGTCAGTGTACGCATAACTCCGATTCCATCAATCGGTGTTCCTGCATATACGAGTGCTTCCCCTTTATCGGTTCCCGGGGTATAAAAGATCTGTACATTTCCCGCATCACACTTTGTAACCTGGAAATTTAATGTATATGCTTTATCCTTACAATCATTTACTCTGTCGAATTTCATCTTGAAGAATTTTCCGCTGCGTAATTTTCCAAGATTCTCCGTACCCTTGGCAACTACTTTACCAGTGCTGTCATCTACAACTTCATATGCTACTAATACCTTTTCTTTATCCGGCACTGCATTCGCAGCCAGTTTTAATGAGATACCATCCATATAGGCCTCTTCGCATACGAACTTCTGCGAAGCTATCTGTCCGACTTCTAATACCTGCGCCTGAAATTTACTGGTATCACAGGAAGCATCATAAACAGATACAGGCTTGTCAATAACCGCATATACTGCAGCGAGTACTATTATAATTAAAATAAGGAAAATAGTTTTTATCTTTGATTTCATTGTTTCAATATACTCCTATCTTATGAAGCACTGTATATTTCAGCGATGTTTCTGGACTCTCCTGCCATCTTCAGATTGCCTTTGTCCAGCCATACTACCTTGTTACACAGTTCTTCCACCTGCTCAATACTATGTGATACAAACAATAATGTTGTTCCTTTATCCAGCATATTCTTGATACGGTTCTTACATTTTTCCTGGAATCTGAAATCACCTACCGATAACACTTCGTCTACGATCAGAATATCCGGTATTCCTATCGTTGCAATCGAAAATGCCAGTCGTGAGATCATTCCTGACGAAAAGTTCTTCACCGGAACATTCATAAAATCATGTAATTCCGAAAATTCCACGATATCATTATAATGTTTTTCCATTTCCGCTCTTGGATATCCCAAAAGAGCACCATTCAGATATACATTCTCTTCTGCAGTCAGATCATAATCAAAACCTGCTCCCAGCTCGATCAGCGGCGCCACGGATCCTCTGACTGTCACACTGCCTTTTGTCGGTTTCAAAACACCGGCAATGACCTTAAGCATTGTACTCTTTCCACTACCGTTCAATCCGATCAATCCTAATGCATCACCCTTATTCACACTGAAGCTTACATCTTTTAAAGCCCAGAACTCTCCGTATGAAAGCTGCTTTTTCGCAGTCTTAATTACATATTCTTTAAAACTTGTCACTTTCTCCGATGCAAGGCTGAACCGCATTGAGACATGCTCTACACTAATAATCTCCTGATTATCCATATATCTTCTCCTTATATATCCAAAATAAAACTATCCTGTCGTTTATAAAATACATACAATCCAATCACAAGCATTACTACACATTCCACTGCAGCTATCAAGATAGATTTTATTCCCGGTAAAGAATTATACATCATTACACCGCGGAACATCTGCAATATATTCGTCAGTGGATTGAGTAATACAATCGGTTTTAACCACTCCGGTAAGATTGACATCGGATAGATTACCGGTGTCAGATACATCAGTGCTGTAACAAATACTGAATACAGATGCATAATATCTCTGAATTTTACAGCAATCGCTGATAACAGCAATCCCATTCCCAGTGAAAACGCTACAATAAATGCCAGTGGAATCCATACCAGTAATACTGTATAATGCAGTTCCACACGCATGGCAAGCATAACAACGATCAAAGCTGTAAATGATGCCAGCAGATTTATGGTACTTGAAAATGTTCTTGCCAGAATGAACAAATATTTTGGTACATATACCTTTTTGATCAGCGGTCCATTGTCAATAATCGCTGACATAGAACAGGTTGTTACTTCCGAATAAAAGTTGAAGATCAGCTGTCCACTCAACAGATATACCGGAAAATATTCTACATCAAATTTAAAAAGATTCGAAAATACTACCGACAGAACGATCATCATAAATAACGGATTCAGCAATGTCCATAAAACACCCAATACTGATTTTCTATATTTAACCTTGATATCTCGTGCTATCAATTCTTTCAACAATGGTTGAAATTTCAAAAAATTTTGTACATACGTTGTCACGATTCTTCCTCCGATTTTATTGGTTATAATTGAACAATCTTATTAAGTATAGCATTTTTTCGTCTGTTAGACAAGTCTCGCTTCTAATTTGTGCCGTACATCTCCAGAATTTCATCTGTTACATTTTCCCATGCTCTTTCTTTTGCGGTCTTAAGACCATTCAAATATAACTTCTGCTGCAATTCTTCTGAAGCGATCAGATTTTCAATCTTTTCACAGGCCTGACTGATATTTCCTGCCTTATACAACAGACAGTTTTCATTATCTTTCAGATATTCTACATTTCCTCCATTCGGAACCGCAAGCACATATCCACCGGTTGCCATCATCTCCAGCGGCGGGTAGGAGAAGCTTTCTAACAGACTGGTCTTTATCAGAATATCACACTGCGCATAGATCTCCGGAACCTTCTCATATGGAACTCTGTTAAAGAATTTATCCACTCGGTATGTTTCTTTTGGCTCTGCATTATAGGACATATACCATACTTCATACTTTTCCGGATCTAATGCATCGATAATTTCAAATGATTCATCGACATTTTTATAATCAACCGCGCAGTCTCCTTCTACAAGAATCCGGATTTTCCCATCCAGACTTCTTTTATGCTCCGGAAATCTTTCTATTTCCAGTCCGTTCGGTGCATACACTGACATTTGTCCGAACTCTTCTTCCAGCCACTTCTGACACCATTTTGATATTGTGATAAATTTCACTTCTGCCGAAGGTCTGTAAGACTGATTCGCCTGTATACGCAACGGATCTGTCTCTTTATAAAAGCCCGCTTCATAATTTTGAACCAGGTAATATTTGTTCACCGCATACGGATACTCTTCTACTACTTTCACCGTTGTCCACATGGTAGCGATCATATGATCAATCTTACCCGCAATCGTTGTATCTTCCAGATTGATCACCGGGAATCTACAGTCTTCGAATTCACACCATTTTTCATTACTGTCTAATGTGAATATGGATACTTCATTTCCTTTCTTCTGCAACATTGCTGCATGCCTTAATGCAACTTTGATACCACCGCTGATTTCTAATCCCGGCAGTACGAATACATAATTCGTACTTTTTTCTTCTTCATACAATTTTGCTAGACGTAATCCCGTTCTGAATGTCGTATAATTTTCTTTGCATTTCAGATAAGCATTTTCCACTATCTTCTTCCGATATTCTGAATCTTCAATGACTTTCCTTAATGCATCTTCCCATTCTTTTGCATCTTTGCATAAAATGCCCGTAATCTCATCTTCCACACAATCATGAAATGCTCCCACATCACTGGCAACGGTAACGGTCTTAACCAGAGCCGCTTCCATCCATTTGTTTTCTGATTTTGCTTCATTAAAAATGGTATTTTCCAACGGTGCAAGATTAATATCCATTTCAGCTATGATCTCAGGCAGTTTCCTCCAGTCACTAAATGGCAGTTTTTTTACTCTTGCTTCAAAGGTCTTTAATTCATCTGGCAGATCTACTTCCCCCATCAGATACAATTCTACATTTTCATAATCGTTCATGATCGTTATGATTACCGGCAGGAGCAACTCCACATCTGCATTATGTGTGATACTTCCACTAAAATATCCCATCTTAACCACATTTTTATTGTCAGGCTTATTCTTTAATGCCTGTTCCGATAGCAGAATCATCTCTTCTGATGCTACATTACGGTTAATATATACCTTAGGACAGTAATTCTCCAGTTCCTTTTTCAGACAGTTCGTAGTCGTCGTAGCATAATCACAGCTTTTCAGCATACTCTGCATGCTCATCACATTGGCATCATAGGCTTGCTTTTCTTCTACCGGCAGTGATGCGACATATTTGATCTGGTCTGTATATTTCGTATCGACAACCAGATCATCAATATCATATACTACCGTCTTATTCAAATATTTTGCCAATTCCACAAACTCTTTGATCGTCTCTGTCTCCGGACATCTAAAAAACACAAAGCTCCTGTAATAACGGATTGTATCCAGTTCCAGTTCTGTAAAATACACCTCATCAGTTGTATAGTTCATAGCTTCCAGCTGTTCTCTCTGATGTTTTACCCGGTATCTCCACGGATGCGGAAGATTTTCATTACAGCCGCTGATAAATAATACATCTTTATATACTTTTTCTACACGTCGTCTTTTCTTTATCTGCTTTTTTATATATCCATTTGTTTTCTTTACACATCCACCAATACCATCTTCCTGTATTGTATGAAATACCTTTTTTGTCAAACTTGTCGTACTCATATTTTCCCCTATATCTTTTTTAATGCTTTCAACAACGGATGATAAAATTCATCTCCGGAATCTATCTCTTTTTCCCATTTTTTCTTGAATGGATCATTTTGCTTCCAGTATTCTTCTATCTTATTTTCTCCATAATAGTTAACTTCTGCAAAACATGCCCATACATTCCAAAGACCATTTTTCACACAATTTAAGCACAGGTCTATATCTGCACAGTCTTTCATCTCCGGCTCAAATTCCCCTGCTTTTTCTAAAGTTCCTTCCGATATCATCATACAGATTCTTGACGCCGTGGTCATATTTCTCACATGACGCATATCCGCTTCATATCCCTGGTCATTCTTATCTATTCCAGAATTAATCACATGTATTCCGGTTGCTGAATCCCGATCCAGTACGCCGCCGGCAAAATAGCTTTGATTCTGACCATTCCAGATATTTGCAGACACAACACCAACATCCGGTCTTTGTGCGTACATCAGCATTTCTTCAACCCAGTCTTCTGAGACAGGCATACAATATCCGCTAAGACAGATGTGATATTTTCCGATTGAAGGGTTTCTTGCTTTTTTCATCCACTCATAACTATTCTCTTCATCATTCTGCGGATGACAGATAATCTTCACATTTGGATCAGCCACATTTTTTACTTCTTTACAGTCACAGATTATTTCTAACGGTCTGTAATGTGTTTTCTTTAACAGCTTATCAATATAACCGCCTATATCTTCCTGTCCATTCTCCCATATATATATACTTACTACCGGAGTATTTTCCAGATCATATTTGATCCTGTAAATCGTCTGATATGGCAGATTACACTCTACCTGTCCATATTCTTTCGTTCGCTCCAGATGGTTACTGATTGCCTTTTTTGCTGCATCTACTGCATATTGTTTTACAGATAAATCCATTGACACAGATCCGGCATGTACACGCCAATAATAAAGGATTTTCGGAACATGCACAATTTTCTCGGCTTTTTCAGTCAGACGCAATACCATATCGTAATCCTGGCTGCCTTCACATTCCTTTCTATACAACTCTGACATTCCATCCAATAACTTTCTCGCAAACACAACAAAATGACAGATATAATTATGCGATCTTAATTCATCTTTTCCAAAACCTGATTTGCATACAATATCACTCGAATCTTCAATGGATTCTCTGAATTTCATCTCATCTGTGAATATGAAATCTGCACCATCCCGAATCCTTTTTGCACATTCATATAACGCTGATTCATGCAGGATATCATCATGATCCAGCAGTCCCAGATAGTCACCTGTGGCATAGTGGATAGCTCTGTTTGTATTCCCTACAATTCCTTCATTCTTATCCAGTTTTCTGTAAACAATTCTTGCATCCTTTTCTGCATACTGTTGACAGATCGTTCTAACAACCGCGTGTTCTGCATCACTGCCATCGGCAAGACACAATTCCCAGTTAGTATATGTCTGATTAAGCACCGATTCTATTAACTGGATCAGATAGTTTTCTGGTGTATTGTATAATGGTGTAATCACGCTTATCTTTATATTTTGATCAAATACTTCTTCTCTTTGTCTTTTACGTTCATCATCCTCAATCAGATGGTACTTTCGAATGATTTTTAGTTCTTCTTTTTGTCGTTGCTGATTCCTGATGCGGCGTTCTATTGGTTTTACGATTCCCTCTTTTTTTACCTTCGTAATGATTCTTTTTATTTTAGAGCACATGATGTACCTCGCTTGTAAACGTATAGTAGCAGTATCCTAGTAGGATACTGCTACTATACTATACATCACTTTTCTGTTGTATTTCAATCTGTTTGCTTCCAAATATATTATTATTTTTACAAATCACCCTACATTTTTTTATATCATCTCTAAAAATGTACTCTGGTACCTTTAACCAAAAGCCTGTTTGCATATATCTGTCATCATCAAAAGCCTCTGCGACATCATTTCTTCTTTCTTTATTGGCACAAAACGTAAAAATCTTTCCATCTCGCATTTCAAATTCCAGATATATTTCTGTTTGACTGCTATCTACATCAACAAGAAATATCCAACCTTTTATTATATGATTAGAATCATAAAAATTTTCAATAGTTGCAATACTTTCCCTATTATCCACACATTCCTCAGAAAAATTTTCACTTCTTTCTGTATTTAATTTCTGTGGTAATTCTCTAAACCATGATATATCTTTTTTTATTACTCTTGCAGGCGTTCCTCCAACAATCGAATTACACGGAACATTCGACGTAACTATTGAACCTGCCGCAATTACACAGCCTTTATTTAATTGAACATTCTTTAAGATTATACTTCTTGTTCCTATCCAACAATGATCTTCAATTATTATTTCTTTAGCACAATTAACTACTTCTCTAGATTTATTATCAATAATGGCATGCATATCCGTTCCCCATATTTCAACGCCATCTGATATCATACAATCTTTTCCAATGCTTAACTTTGTGCCATTTTCTGCATATCTTATAATTGCCTTACCTATCGACGTATTTGCACCAATACTAATTGAAATATCAGACCCACCAATGTAAATATCTAACATACCCGTAATAATAACTTTTTCATCTATTGAAATCTTATTATTATCACCTCGTATCACGCATTTAATATGCCCTGATTGTTCTTCGGTATTAACAATAATCTCATTACTTTTTCCATGAATGTCAAATATATTATTTTCATCAATATTATTCGTTATGATCTTATTATTTAAATTATCTTGCAGCATACCCATTATGACATTTCCTACCTTTATCAATTTTGTTCATACTATTTTAATATAGCACGTAAAGTCTCCATTTCCATATCATCTGTCATATATTCTTTCATAATTCTCGCATGTGCACTAGAAGCAATTTGATTTCTCAGACTTTCATCTCTTATTAATTTATTTAGTTTTTCTGCCCATTCTTCCGAATTCTTACACAAGAATCCGTCTTCCCCGTCTCGGATAACCGATGCCAGTTCACTATTCCTGCTTGCAATTGTAGGAACGTTTACTAACGCTGCCTCCATCCATTTATTCTCTGATTTACACTCATGGAAAATACTATTTTCCAACGGCATTAAATTAATATCTGCCTTTGCTATAAGATGTGGTAATTCCTGCCATGAAACAAATTTAAATGTTTCAACCTGGTCTTTTACTGCATTAAACTCTGCAGGCAGTTCTATCTGTCCTGCAACCAGCAAATGTATATTCTCATTTTTCTGCATAACTGATAACAATTCGTCTTTGATGCTTTCAAAATCGTCATTATGCGTTTTCGTTCCGCTGAAATACCCTATCGTAATATTGTCTTTATGAACCTTCTCTACAGTCAATGAAGCAATTACCATCTCCATACTTGCCACATTACGATTAACAACAACAACTTTCCCCGGGAACTGCTCTTTGATCACTTTCTCCAAGCTTAATGTTGATACAATGTATCCATCACAGATTTCCATGCAATTTCGAATCTGCTCTGTATAGTTTTCGTAATTTCTATATTCTTTACCTTTTAAAAATCCAATGTCTTTTATAGCCTGATAATTAAAAATGTAATCATCGATATCATAGAACACCTGCATATTCAATTTCTTTGCTTTGGACTTTAACTTCTTCAGTTTCTCATACTCAGAAATTCTGTAAACAACTACGCTACTATAAATTTTTAGGTCACATTTTTTTGTATCTTTTATTGAAACACAATCCGAAGAAATGCCTTTTCTGATCAACTGTTCCCGCAGATGATCTATTCGATATCTGGATGAAAAAGTCACTTCCTGGACTACAAACAGTACCTTCTGACTATTGACTATTTTATCTGTACTTTCTTTCACAATCTGATTATCCCTAATCGTCTGGTATACAGATTCTGCTGAAATTGCAGGTATAATAATACCTTTGTCATATTTTTTCACTCGTTCTGCCGGTGCCCCGATATCGAAACACATAATTGGCATACCCATCTTCATAATCTCTTCTGTTGTATAAGAAAATGTTTCCGGCCAGATAGAAGGAATTAAAAAGACATCGATGTCATTTTCTAGTGTCAGTCTTGGAATTGCTCCCCTTGTGTATGCTCCTGTCTGACTGAACACAGGACTATTGATATCTACACAAGATGTTCCTATCAATTTAATTCTGACATCAAGATTTTCTCTTTCAATTTTCTCTGCAAGTTCAGCAACGATTGTTCCACCTTTGTGCTTAGTCAACACACCTAACAGACCAATATTTAATGTCTTAGTCGTTTTATTTTCTTTTTTTAGCTGCGGCATATAACCAATCTGATGTGGAATCACAGAAATATTTTCCAACTTTCCAAAAGTATGTTCCGCAATCTCTTTTGTACTATCAGAAAATACAACAACTTCTTTACAAGACTGCAAAAATGTTTTCCACTCATCCCGCCATTGCTCCATCGTTCCGTAGTCCAAAGCCTGTAATGACTTATTCTCTTTCAAACATTTATTACAGGTCATACAGTCAGGTACTGCACAATAATTATCATCATTATCAAGAAGGTTAATCGTCGGACATACTGCAAAGAAATCATGGAACAGCATCTTTACAGGAATCTCGTTCTTCTGAGCAGTCTCTCTTATATATCTCAGATGATCATATAATACAGGGTACGTAACCAATTCATTGATCCAGATTTCATCTACACACAAGTATTCTATTACTTTCGGTAAATCCTTCGGATCTTTATATTGTAATTTTAATTCATCGTTATTCCAGTAATAACTTATCTTGTACAAATCTTTCAAATAATCATACCGAATGATAATAAATGAATCTCCTTCATTTAAGCATTGCTTCTTTTTGTTCTCTAGGTACTTGGTTGCTCCACCTCCTAGCATATGGTCAAATGCCAGTATCGTCTTTCCGGAACTATATTTACATAACAAGTCCAGCTCTACACTTTGTCTAATGCTCTTATTCGGATCCTGTACACAGAATTTTGCTACTTCGCTATTATATGCCGGATGCTTTGCTAATAATTTCTTTTCATGTTCTTTTAAAAATTTCTTTTTATCTTCACTCAAAAAGCTGCCGCCATGATTGTGAAATACAAAAAGATTTTCTACATGAACGTTTTTATATCCCTTTTCTATTGCTCTTTGGCACCAGTCATTCTCTTCTCCATAACCTTTGCCAAATGTCTTTGCGTCAAAGTTTCCAATTTCATTTAAGACATTACGATTAACTCCCATACAGAATCCAACCCCGGTCGGCATCTCTGTATAGACCGGTCTTTGCTTAATAAATTCAGCATCGATCTGATCAACATTTAAATCCAAAAACAGTTTATTATCCTTTCCGAAATCAGGGAAACTACAAATTGTTCCACAAGTCGTATACGGTGTTGTCGATGCTACTTTTTCATCATCAAAAATCGGCAGCATTAATCTTTCCAGCCACATATCTGGCAATTCAACATCTGTATTTACCAGTGCAACATGATTCGTTCCCACTCCGAATCCACGATTAACAGTCTGAACAAATCCTTTATTTTCTTCATTATTCAGCAAAAGGACATTTGATTTTCCTTCTGCATATTTTTCAAGATACTCTAACACTCTTTCATCCGGACTTTTGTCATTAATCAGAATAAGTCTGTATTTCATTTTCGTTTTTGTTACGGAAGATAGTAATTTTTCTAAAAACTTATATCCGTTATATACCGGTATAATTACATCGACTTCTTCCGAATAAAACTTTTCTGGGAATTCGAAGCAATACTGTTCCTGCTCCTGTATCTTTTCTACAATGTTCAACACTTTTTCGTTCGCATCAACCTCTGTAACACGTACATCTACTTTCGACTCTTTGTCATCCTCATTCGCTATGCTTCCCAAATGTATTCTATATTTTTTATCTTCGTGCGAAAATACAATCCATACATCATACTCTTTGATATTTTCCACAATTGCCTGGACATAATATCCGCTTTTTTTTGCATTCTCAATTTTTAAATCCTGATATACATCATTTCTTGAAATGCCATATCTTCCCTTAATGTTGAATTTATTCCCTCTTTTGTCCTCAATCAAGAAATGAACTTTGCTTATCTTGCATTTTTCTGAGCAAAGCCATCCCCTAACGGTAAGCATGGTTCCTGTCTGTTCACAAACATCAACGTTGTATTTAATTCCTAATAATTTTCGTTGTATTTTAGAAAACATTTTTCTTCCTTCCTAAGAATTACATTTTTTCTTTTTTTAATAGTTTCGAATAGTCCGGTGCTTCCAATGTAATAGTAGATACATAACCTATCAATGTACAAATCACAATCAATACAATTGTCAGCAATAAGAAACTTTTATTTGCAATTCTTCCTATCCATTCGCTTCCCTGAAGTAAATTTGCCGTGACAACAAAATGCCATAAATAAATTCCATACTGATATTTAGAAATGAATGTAATAATCTTCATCAACCAGGAATCTTTTTCATATTTAAAGCCACTTACAAACCAAGTTACTATTCCCAGTAAAATAGCCAGTTCCGTACTCCAGACATATCCGGTAATGGAATCACTATGCCTGTATTCAGCCAATGGCATTACACACCATATAATTCCACATACACTTGCCACACCAAACACACACCATCTCAATGATTCTCTTATTTTTAATTTTTCTTGATAATCCGCCAGAAACATTCCTATCACAAAATTATCTAATGCGGTAAACAATTGTCTTCCGTAAATAAAATAGTATGATGCTTCTGTTTTTATATGCGCAAATACAAAATGAAAAATAATAATTTTACAGAGTATTGTAAAAACAATTGAACCGATTGTTGTTAAAACCGGATTTTTCTTTACAAGTTTATACAAAACTACAGAAACTAAGTAAAATTGAAATATTACTCCCATAGTCCATAAAACTGTACTTATTGATCCACATGTTGACGGGAAGAAATTATGTATCAGCAATGCATGTGTAATTATCCCAAACACACCATCTTTTCCCAATACTGCTGTCTGTGGTCCAATAAAGATAATAATCAAAAGCGATAAATAATATTGTGGCAATATGCGCACACATCTTTTTTCAAGATATGTTTTTATCGAAAATTTATTCTTTTCCATCTGCCGATCTATTGATAAAAAGATACCATATCCACTAATTATAAAAAATAACGTAACTCCAATCTCGCCTCCTACATTAATAAGATTATGAATAATTGAATGATCTGCGTACCTATTCCCACCAGTCAATACATAGAAATGATATACAAGAACTGCCATTATCGCTACAGTTCTCATAACATCAATTCCTTTATTCCTTTTCATTAGTTTTCCTCCATATTTTTTAATAATACAATCGGACAACAACCTGCCATGCATTTGCCAGTAACAATGCAGCTACCATAGCCATCACTGCACTATTATATATTTTTAAAGATAATTTGTTCTTCCATTTATTTGTTCCTATCAATGCAAAAAAGCCAAACATAAGCGGTATTAAATATCTAGGTTGACATCCATTAATTGTTTCAAGAGCCACTGGAGTAAATGAAATGTATAAAGCCGTTGCAATTAATATGATAATCATCATCACCAGAACTATCATCGCTATCTTCACTTTATTGTATTCTTTCCAAGAATCTTCCGCATTTTTGTCTGTAAATGCAACAATCAAAAGCAATCCAAACGATATTAACTGGAACCTTGATTCTCCAATGTATCCAAATGTTCCAAATATTACTTTAAATGCACCGCCGAAATATAAATAGTTTGTAAATAAATATTTCATCAATATCTTTGTATATTTCCAAGGATTACTTAGTATAAATTTCACCTGTTCTGCAGAATTTACACCTTCTCCTCCGCGAAGATCTCCAATTCCCAACAAATTAGGTAATATATAATATATAGCAAATATTCCTACAAACACCACAAGAAGCCCTAAACTTATTCCAACAATTATTTTTTGTTTTCTTGTCATTCGTCCCCAAACAAGATAACATACATCAATCAATAACCAAGATGCAGCTAAAATCACTAAAAATAATTTAAAGCTAAGTACCATTTCAAGCAAGAATGTCACAAACAATGCAAGTGTTGTTACTCGAAATTTTCTCATTATCTTATGATTAATAAATCTATTTTCCGGAATCATAAGAAATAGTAAAAACAAGGGACAATATATTGTTTTCGGCAAAAATCCAAGTGAGAAACTTCCCAACATTATAACCATATTTTTTATGGATAATAACTTCGGTTTCTGCATTGTTTCAAAGAATGTTGCCAAACCCAACATTGTAAATCCCGTAATCCAACTATCCAAACTGTATACACCAGCAAGAAACATCGCCGTTGTTAATCCTGTGACTGTAACCAAAATCATTTTTCCTGATTTTAATTTTTTCATCGAGAAATAAGCCAATATCAAATATAATACCATATTCATTGCTGCACCCAAATGAAATGTCCACACATACGGTAAATGTAAACCTCTTCCTATCGCAAGTCCCAATGCAGCTGGAACATACGCTATACAACTTATTTTAGTCCAAACATCTGTGTTACTAGCAACAATTTGTCCCATATTATATAAATTCTGAACTCTATTTTGGCTTATTCTCAACGCATCTATACTATTCGGCAAACCATAACCTATTCCGGAATGCCAGTATAACCACTCTTCTGCCTTGTTCGCATATCCGCTCAATGGATGTGATACTCCAACTGCATTCCAGTAATGAATGCTCTCGTCCCATGACATTTCAGCCTCTGCTGGTATAATCATAACATACATGATTCCTATTACGCCCAGCAATAAGAGTGCTATAAGTTCCGGTTTTTTGTCAGCCTTTTTTGCGCCAATTATAGTTATATAAATGCACATAAGACATGCAATTATAAATACACATCTATATTCATTAAACGCACCTACCGTATTGTACTCCAGCACATCGAAATGCGCTAGCATTTTCTCCAAAACAATGCCCAAGAGAACCAAAAGTAAAATCATTAATATATTTTTCAAATATATTATCAATTGCTTTTCGTTTGTCAGTGACACGACAAACTGCTTGATCTTTTTTAATGCCTTTCTAAAAATATCAAAGTAAAAACATGCAACTATACCAAAACCAATAACCAAGCTTAAACATATTCCCGCAAATCGTGTATTCGTTACATATTTTGTTTGCGATAAACGCAAAATGATGTCCCCACTTTGTTCTTCCCCATTAATACTAAACACTGCACCATTTAACGAATCAGCTTGAGAGCAATATATTGCTCCACATTTTTTATTGCTTTCTATCGTTATATAATATTTTTGTGCATTCTTTATAGCCCTTTTATCAATTCTGTATTCGCTAAATCCATCATCCTTTATATTCGTTCCTTTTTCTACCCAGTGTTGTAATTCTTTATCGGTTTGCTGATCATACAATTTGATATTGAGTTCTGTTCCTTTTTCAAATAATTCTGTATGATATTTTATCGAAAATGAGTATATCGTTCCATTCCCATTTGTAAGTTCCTGTTTAAAAACATCGCCTTTTTCTATCGTTACTTCTATATTTGAAAAAGAACTGTACACTTCCGTATCTTTATATTTTTGAATAACATTACCATAATGTAATTTTCCACTTTTCAAGAAAGTAAGAAATAACGTCATACTTATTACTATTCCTATAAAAATATACAAAATTATTTTTCTATTTTTTTGATTCATATAACATTTGTATGACACCATCTATTTATCTATCATACTTTCCTTTCTTTTAGTATTTTAATTTTCTTCATTGATTTTCACATCATGATCTATCTTCCGATCAATCGCAATCTGCTGCGCAAGACTGTCAACTTTATTTTCCAATGCAGACATCTGAATTGTATTAAAGAAAAGCTTAACAATCAAAATAAATATAATGATTAAAAAGACCATATTTACAGGCGATTGAAAACCTAAAATTGCCGAAACTTTCGAGACAATATTAGGGAAAATTCCCACCAGTACAAGAATCGATGAGAAGCAAAACCAGAATACTACATATTCTATTTTCAGTTTGGACTGTCGAATCTTCTTTAGCATAAAAAGTAATAAAGAACACGCTCCAATAATTAACAATATTCTAATATATATAGACATGACTTTATCCTCTCTTTCTGAAATTCTGCACCAGTAATATCGATAATAACATCTTTACCATATATTTTCCGGAATTCACTATATTCAAATAACTCTCCCCAGCTTGTCTCTCATCCATAATTACCGGAACTTCAGAAACTTTAGCACCGTTTTTTAATAAATAAGATACCGTATCCGGCTCCGGTCCATAATTCAAGTTCTTAGCGAACTCCTCAATCATATTTTTCGAAAACATTCTCATTCCAGATGTCGGATCAGCAACTCTGACACCTGTTGTCAGTTTAATTGCCACGGTAATCATCTTACTTCCAATCATTCGTAAAGATGATCCTTTTTTCGTCGTTATAAAACGCGAACCGATCACTATATCATATCCCTCTTTTATCCGCTCTAGCATCGGCTCTATAAATTCCGGTCTATGTTGTCCATCTGCATCGAATTGAATTGCATATGAATATCCCTTTGTGTATGCATATTTTAACCCTGCCTGAAATGCACCAGCCAATCCTAGATTTACTGGCAGATTCAACAGTTCATATCCATTTTTCTTGCATATACCCGCCGTATGATCTTTTGATCCATCATTCACTACAATATAATCATACTCGCTATATTTTTTTTGAATAAATGAAACAACATTTTCTATATTTTCCTCTTCATTATAAGCTGGAATTATAATAAGCAAATCGCTCTTCATTTTATGTCCATTCCTTTCACGCTGCTCAAGACACAAAACGTCATAAAAAACGTTGGCTTATTGCAGCTTTCTTTTTTTATAATTGGTTCCACAGGAAGATTCAGCACCCTACAAATCACGGGGATGTGAGTAAATTGTCCTAGTTATCGGATGACAGTATTTTTATATGTGTAGAATGCTTTTTCAAGCACAATTAAGTGTGCGCTGAGCCCGTAACCTTATCTTTGTTAAAACAACTCTCGTTTTAATCCTAAACATTCAGTCAATATTTCCTACTCCCCTTATTCTATTGAACTTACGGTTCTGAAAGGAGTCCCTATAGCTTTAAAAATTGTGTATCAAATCTGTTCTGGTAATTGATGTTCACAAAACTTTTGTCGTTACCTGTATCACTTCCACTAACACACAAAGTGTTGCCACCTACAAGCGCCATCGTTTCTCAATCTTCACACAAGAATTAAAGGAATTGTTACATTGACTGCTTAACAAGCATTGTACGGATATCTGCATGGAATCTACTGGTAAATACTAGATTCCTATTTACAATGTTCTCGGAAAAGATTACAACATTGTTTTTGCTTATCCTACATATGTTAAGGCTATCCGTGAAAAATAAACTAACAAGAAAGATGCCAACTAGATTCTAGCACCATGTTCTTTCTGTCAATTGTAAAATTACGGTTGAACAGACAATCCTAATGGCACCAGTTCCAAGGTTATAAAATCAAGTCAAGCTACTGAATAAGCCTTAACTTTGCTATATATTTAATTCTAAGTGACCACCATATGATGGTCTTTTTGTGATACCTTTAATGGAATGGATATCCTCTATTATTCTTTTTCATCCTTACTTTCCTCGCTTGTTTTTACTTTCTATCATTATTAAGAACTATTTTTTCCAAATTATCAGTTGTTGTTTTCCATGTAAAATTTTGTTTCAGCCATGCATAACATAACTTCTGAGCTTCTATACGCTCATCATCATTTTGCAACGCTTTTTTGAAAGCATTATATATATTTTCCACAGAATTGTCATCCATAACAATTCCATATTTTTCATCCTTTATCAATTCTTTTGTTCCGCCGCGTTTTGTTGTAATAATAAAACATTCACACGCAGCTGCCTCTAACGCGGATGTTGCCAGTCCTTCTGATACTGACGGCAGGCAGAAAATATCTGCCTCTTTCAAAAGTGCAATAATCTCTTCAAAATTCAGTCTTCCAATTGGAATAATAAATTTAGATCTGTGCTGTTCTACATAGTCCTTTTCATCTCCTTCACCTGCAATAAAAAGATATAGTTCATTATCATTCATCTCATTGTATTTTTCTACCGCTGCAATCAGCTCATATATTCCTTTTTCTTTTAACAAGCGTCCTGTAAACGCAATCACTTTTTTCCCTTTTGGAATGTCAAATTCTTTTCTGAAGCTTCTCTCTTTTTTTTCTTTCGTCTGTTCTATTCTGTCTAGATCAACCGAATTATATAAAACTCCCTTTGATTTTATTCCAAAATGTTCCGACCATTCACAACATGCTTTTGATACACCATAATAATCTTTACAATTCCACTTTAATATTTCTGTATGAAGATGCTCATACATTCCGCCCACTACATCCAGTATTTTATTATGGACAGAGAGATGACTCGTTCCATGTTCTATACAGATAGAGTGTATCTTTTTCTTCTTCGCATATACTGCCGCATAAATGGAGTGTATATAAAATCTTGCATTAATAACAACCAGATCATAGTTCTGTTTTTTCAAAAGACGATGTATCTTCCAGAATTCCCGGTTAAGTTTTGGTATCGGAAACCGTCCATTGATAAGATTAAAGCATGGAAATCTTAAAATTTCAATTTCCTCCATTTTTTCTCTGGTCGCACTGTCAGTTGTATTATTGGTAACAACTGTCACCCTGCTTCCTCTTTTAATTAGTTCTTTCGAAATATTATAGGTATAATTTTCAACCCCGCCCATATGCGGTAAAAACTGTGCTGCAAAAATACAATATTTTTTCATATTACACTCCAGTATTTTCATTTTGTTTCTATTTTTTATTCAAATCTTTCTTTATTCTTGTTGTAGATATTTCTGGAGTTCTCGGCAGATATACCACATCGCAATATTCTTTCAGAAAATCAAATTTTCCTTCCCAGTCATCCCCCATTACAAATGTATCTACATGGTATTCCTGCACGTCAGTAACTTTCTGTTCCCAGTTTTCTTCCGGTATCACCAGATCAACATATCTGATTGCCTCCAGCAGTCTCTTTCTTTCTTCATATGTAAAATAGCATTTTTTCTGTTTTTCATTCCAGTTGAATTCATCTGTTGAAAGCGCAACAATCAAATAATCACCATACTGTTTTGCCCTCTGCAATAAATTAATATGTCCATAATGTAACAGATCAAATGTTCCATATGTAATTACTCTTTTCATCTTTTTCTCTCCTTTAATCCTCAATACTAATTTTGTTCGTTTTCGACATTCCAGTCGACTCTTTTCATATTATACACAATTAATATCATAAAGCAAATAACGGTAACCGCCATAGGGATTCCATATGCTGCAACAGCTCCCATAAGTCCATAACTTTCCACTAAAATCCTCGGAACAACCAGTGCGATGCAGAACCCTACTCCATATCCTACCATAATCAGAAATTGTTTTCGCATAACAGTCAGCACATAATAACATACCGTAATAATCGCGTTCATACTTCCACCAAGCATAACAATTACTAGTTCCATTCTATATGCCGACAAATCTAACCCTGATATTATATTCAGAAACCAGATTCCCAGTAAATATGCACCAATCACAGCTCCTATAGTCAGGATCGTAATCCATATCATTGCAATTTTTACAATCTTTACAAATTCTTTTCTATTCTTTTCGTTCCAATAATTTGCCATTGGTGTAAGCATTGGTCTAAATCCGAATAAGCTGAATAAATTAATCACAAATGCCGGCATCAATAAGAATCCATAATAATTCTGCATCTCATTCGACATACTTCCATCGATTGCATATCGCGAGGCATTCACCATATAAGAAAGCATAAAGCTTCCTATAAAAAGCGGAAGGCATTGTTGAAACAGACTCTTCCACTTATCTAATCTTATTTCCAGCTTACATACCTCATAATTTTTCGACAAACGATAATCAAAAAACGCAATAAACACTAATTCCGTTACACACATAGCAATACTTGACATCAAGAGATTATGAGCCAGAGCAAGTGTGATTCCAAATACAATCGTACTGAGAATCACTCGGATTCCCAAAGCCTGTCCCGACAGATCAATTCTGTCTTCCAGCTGGAAGAGTCCCTGAAAAGAATCCGACATACAGTCAATCGCTTTGTACAAACTGATAAAAAACATAACTGCTGCCGCCTCACCCTTTTTCCCCGCAAAGATTACATATACAACAAGACACAGCATCATGACCATACTCGTCATAAAGCGGAATGTAAAATAATCTTTAAACTCCAGCTTACGCTTTACATCTGTAACCTGTATTGCTCTGGTTTCAAAGCAACCTATAGATGTTAACATCTGCGCTGTTGAAAATGCAAGACTGAAAAGTCCTCCATCATTGCTTCCATTCAGGCGCGTCACCATGGTAAGCAATACAAATGATGCCAGCGCATTGCTCATACTTCCGACCATATTCCAGGCAAATTTACTTCTGTTCGAAATTTCTTTACTTTTGTTCATTATTCATCTCCAAAATCCAGGATATACGGGCAGTGATTTACCCTTTTTTCTTTCGGAGGCATTGTCATATAATCTCCAAACAAACGGGTCAGATATTTATCATAATCATGTGGCATATATACCGTCATATCTTCAAACGGCATCTCTACCAAAGGATACATTTCTTTCTTGGATATATACGATCTGTCTGACATTGTCACCCGGAACGTATTCATATATTCCGTATCCCTGTCATTATATTTTGTTTCTTCTTTTTCCAACAGCTTATACAAGAAAGGCGGAGACACATGAAGCACTTTTAATACTATATGGGTAACTTTACATATCACAGCTGCCACCTGTTTTTTCCATCCTTTCAGTGGAATCACAGGATCCCCGCTGCATCCCAGGAATAATAATTTGTTCAAAAACCATGTTTTTCTAAGCTGCCGACTACGTTTTTTCTTATCATCCGGCATATTATCAAGCGGAAAGATATCTATATCAATACATCTTTCACACTTGGAATCTTTTGCATGATATGGTACAAATTTTGTTCCAATCTTCTGTATTTTCGTCACATTGACCGAATAATTTTTGTTTGTTAATGGTGTCAGAATCCTGTACTTTTCTCCCATTTCTTCTTCAATTGCATGCAATGCTATATCATAATCTCTTCTCGGCATCGCTATATCAATATCATCATCCCACGGAATAAATCCCTGATGTCTTACTACCCCGATTCCCGATCCTCCAAGCAGGAAATAAGAAAGATTATATTTTTTACATATTGCATGAAAATCTTTCAGGATTCCCGTCTGTGTTCTCTGTAATTTTTTTAGGACTTCCGGTTCATATTCTTTATACTGAGGTTCCATAAACTTCTTTTTCTCCTTCAAATTGTAATATATACGGGTAATGATTCTGCCTTTTTTCTTTCGGCGGAAGCTGCATATAATCTCCATATAATTCCCGTAAGATTTTATCATAATTCTTCGGTACTTTAATCTTAATATCTTCAAACGGCAATTCCACTAATGGGAAAAGATCATCTATTGATATCCTGCTTTCCCATATCATGGTGTCATTAAACTGTGTAACCACTTTCGATGTTCCATGATAGCGGGTTGCATTTTCTTTCCATTTTTTTGCAAGCCACCCATTCGTCACCGGAAGTACCTTCCAGGCATAATGCATGAGTCCACATGCAATTCTCCCCATTAGATTTTCCTTGGTAAATACACTGCTGGTATAAAAATTAACATTCTTGGTCATGTACAGTTTTCGAAGGAATAACGCCTTTTTCATCTGTTTGTTTCTCGCTTTTCGGTTCATCGCAAGATCATCAAACACGAAAATATCTATATTAATTCCCATTTCAAAATTGCCGTGATCATAATTTGTTGCAAATCTTGTATTCTTCTTATACATCTTAGACACAAAATTATAATACTTCTGATCACAATCCGGTCCTGCCAGACCAAAACGGTCTCCAAATTCCCCTGGTGCTACTTTTTTGAACTTTTCATAATCATCACGCAGCATTCCAAAATCCATATCATCATCCCACGGGATAAATCCCTGATGTCTTACTGTTCCAATGACCGTTCCAAACACACCAAAATAATTGATGTCATATTTATCGCAGATTCTGATAAATTCTTTTAAAACTTTCAATTCTTCCTGTTGTATCTTCTTTAATACCTCAGGTTCATATTGCTTATATCCTTCTCCCATTTTATCCTACCTCATTAATTGTTGATTTCATTATAAGCGCATAGAGTTGCTATTTCAAGGTAATCAGATTTCCATTGTATATCCACTTTTATTTTACCCATACGCCCGATGCATTAAAATAATATTTTTTGCCATCTACTCTCTGCCAGCCCGTCTGCATCACGCCCGATGTATTCAGATAGTACCACCTATCATCTATTTTCTGCCAGCCCATCTGCATCACGCCTGATGTGTTCATATAGTACCATCTACCATCCACTTTCTGCCAGCCTGTCTGCATCACGCCTGATGTGTTCATATAGTACCATCTACCATCCACTTTCTGCCAGCCTGTCTGCATCACGCCCGATGTGTTCAGATAGTACCATTTGCCATCCATTTTCTGCCAGCCTGCCTGCATTGCTCCCGATGTATTCAGATAGTACCATTCACCGTCTATTTTCTGCCAGCCCGTCTGCATTGCGCCTGATTCTGCCAAATAGTACCATTTACCGTCTAACTTCTGCCAGCCCGTCTGCATTACTCCTTTATAATTGAACAGATACGTCTTGCCATCTATCTCCTGCCAGCCCGACATCGTTCTTCCGTTACTGTCAAAGTAATACTCCTCTCCGTCTATCTCGTTCCATTCCGGTTCTATCTTCTCATAAGTTGTCGTCAGTGCCTCATCTGTGAATTCTGCGATTACAGCCGCTGAATCTGTCTTTGTAGCATAGACTTCTGTATTTGGAAGGCATTCCTGCATTCTTTCATTAAAATATTCCATTTGTCCCGTTATAACTACCGTCTTTGGATTCAAAGAAGTAAGAAAATACGTCGTATTATTATAATCAATGCTATGATGCGCCATTTTCATCAGATCCAGTTCGATCTTCTTTCCCTGATTCGGAACCGATTCATCTTCTATATTCTGTAAGGCAATTTCATTTGGCACATAGGATGCTTCTTCATCGGTCTCTTCCTGAAGCGTATAATCCACATTGTAATTATTATTTTCTATTTCATCCGCCTTGTCATCACTGACTCCTGCCGAATCCCATAATTCATCAACCAATTGATCCGCCACTTTTTTGGATGCTCCGTCTGTCGGATCGAGATCACCTGTCAGCACCGCATTTTTTCCATATGCGCTGATTCTTACTACCAGTGAATTTTCATTTTCTGATGCTACCGGAATAATGTTGCCGTCTTCGTCCCGCGCACGTTCATAATTCATCACTGTGATGTCCATGTCACCAAGCTTAATCTTTCTGAGAAGTGGAAACTTCTCCATCTCTGTGTTCGTGATGATTCTCACACCATTTTGTTTTGCTGCATTGATCAGATTGTCATATACATACTGATTGTCCCACAGTTTATTCTCTTGTGCTTCCGGATAGTAATATTTGCTGTCCGGTTTGTCCCCATAACTGTCCAGTTGGTAGGAATCATCATATTCGCCAATATATAACCGCTTCACCCGAAAATGATTTAATATCTCATCACCACTTCCGATATGATCACTGTGTGCATGTGTGCCGAGATAGAAATCCAGTTTTTCTACTCCCATCTGCTTCAGATAATGGATTACCTGCTGTTCGTATCCTATATTCTTTGTTGTGCCGGCTCTTAACGGATACCTCTCATCTTCTCCGGTTGGATAATCCCAGTCTTCTCCTGAGTCTATCATCCCATAGTGTCCGTTACTTTCCAGCAGAATCGCATCTGAATTGCCATATAATGAAATAAAATGGATTTTTGTTGTTCCTGTATCAATCGGTGCTGCATTGGCATCTATTGCCAAAATACCTAACCCCAATATCATAGCAAACGCCATTCCACATTTTTTTCTACTTATCATTACTATTCCTCCGTATTAACATCTTATTATAACATCTTCCCTCTTCACAAACAAGACTTTTTCTCTTTTCATTGACTACAATATCCTGTTCTCTTATAATGTTATTAGTTTTATATTTACAAAGAAGACTCTTATGTTAACTCGTACCAATACCAAACAACTCAAAGCGGTAGCAATACTTTTAATGCTTGCACATCATCTTTTTACTTTTCCGGACCGCATTCCTTATGGTTTGTCTCCGGCAACTTCTATTATGATTTCTAATCTTGAGTTTACTCAATGCATCGGAACATTTGGGAAGATATGTGTATCCATTTTTATGTTTCTTGGCGGATATGGATTGTATGCTTCTTCTATCACCGACAACGACGGGATTCAGATTCCAAAAAATTCCTTAAGTCGGCATATTTTTAGTTTGTATACTGCCTACTGGAAAGTTTTTCTTATTTTTGTCCCTATTGGATTTTTGCTTTTTCATCATCAACCACAATATAATGCCATAAATTCCGGACAAATTTTTCAACTTTATATTGTCCTGATTTTATAGCAACATATATTGAAAAATTTATTTTTTCCAGTACAGCGCTTTGTGTTTACACCTATACCAGAGTGTTTATTTCCTCTACTTCTTTTGATATATTGCTCGTACCAATTTTTTTACTTGCTGCAATTACTATTATTAATATGTTTTCACATTTAGGAACTGTCTTCGCTTATATTGGAAAACATAGTACCAATATCTGGCTTACGCATTCTTTTTACTGCTATTATTTCGGTCCATTTGCGAAACTGGTATATAAATCCAAAAACTCTATCATTAATTATCTGGTTCTTTTGGCATTATCTCTGGTCACAAGCATATTACTTAATCTATTTTGGGAATATGTCAAAATCTGTTATCAGCATATTCATACTTTATTACTTCCACGGACTGCAAATTAAAGCAGTCCCTTTTTTATATGAGGTATACCAGTTCTCTGCACGTCTTGACATTTCCCTGTCCCAAGTATATAATCCTCTTATGTTCATATTCTTTTAACGGAGGTGAGTACATGAACATTCAAGAAAGTGATATTTTGAACTTAATCATAACAAATACATACACCAATCAGCGAAGGCTTGCCGAAGTATCCGGTCATTCCCTCGGAATCGTCAACCGTTCCATCCGGCAGCTTATCAGCGAAGGCTATCTGGATGAATCCATTCATCCGACAGAAAAAGCCATTTCCGAAATTCAGGAATCAGCTCCCAAAAGAGCCATCATCCTTGCCGCCGGATTTGGTATGCGGATGGTCCCGATCAACACTGAGACTCCGAAAGGCTTATTAGAAGTTCACGGTGAGCCGTTGATCGAACGTCAGATCAGACAGCTTCATGCAGCCGGTATCCATGAGATCTATGTGGTTGTCGGATTCATGAAAGAACAATATGAATACCTGATCGATGACTATGGCGTGGAATTGATCGTCAATGCGGATTATGCATCAAAGAACAATCTGCATTCTCTGTATCTGGCACGGGAACATCTAGCTAATGCTTATATTATTCCATGCGACATCTGGTGTGACTGCAATCCGTTCCAGAAACACGAACTTTACTCCTGGTACATGGTCAGTGATCTGGTCGATAACGACAGTTCCGTCCGCGTCAACCGAAAGCTGGAATTAACTACACTTTCCCATTCATCCGGTGGTAATTCGATGATTGGAATCAGTTATCTGCTGAAGAAAGATGCCGATATAATCAGGGAACGGCTCATTCGCTTTGATGCTGACCCACGATATTACAATAAGTTTTGGGAAGAAACTTTATATGGAAAAGGGAAAATGATGATTCCAGCAAAGGTCGCCCATGCTTCCGATATCGTTGAGATCAACACTTTCGAACAGCTCCGGGAATTAGACAGTCATTCCAATCATCTGCAGTCCGAGATTCTTGAAATCGCCGCTGCCGCATTACATACAGAACTGGATAATATTTCTAATATCACAGTATTAAAAAAAGGAATGACCAACCGCTCTTTCCTCTTCGACTGCAATGGAATCAAGCACATTATGAGAATTCCGGGTGAAGGGACCGATCAGTTGATCAACCGTCGTGAGGAAGCACAGGTCTATCAAGTCATCAAAGACAAAGGTCTTTGTGACGATATTGAATATATCAATCCAGAAAATGGCTACAAACTTACCCGTTTCCTCGAAAATGCCCGTGTATGTGACCCGGATAATCCGGATGACCTCGCCAAATGCATGAAGAAATTACGGCAGTTCCATGAGATGAAATTAAAAGTCAATCACCGTTTTGATGTCTTTAAACAGATTGAATTTTACGAAAGCTTATGGAACGGACAGCTCTCTGTATATCGCGATTATAAAAAGACAAAAGAACAGGTATTTTCTTTACAGTCTTATATCGAAAAATACAAAGAAGAAGAGATTCTCACACATATCGATGCCGTACCGGATAACTTCTTATTTACAACAGATGCTGATGGAAATGAAGATATCCGCCTGATCGACTGGGAATATGCCGGAATGCAGGATCCGCATCTTGACATTGCCATGTTTTGTATCTATTCCTTATATAACAAGGAACAGGTGGACCGGCTCATTTCCCTTTATTTCCCGGAAGGATGTCCGGACACCACACGTATCAAGATCTACTGTTACATTGCCGCAGCAGGACTTCTCTGGAGTAACTGGTGCGAATACAAGCGTCATCTCGGCGTTGATTTCGGCGAATATTCCTTACGCCAGTATCGTTATGCCAAAGAATATTACCGGATCGTACAGAAGGAGGAAATATAACACTATGCATACTGTAAAAAGAGCAATCATTATGGCTGCCGGATTCGGTTCCCGAATGCAGCCTGTCACACTGACAACCCCGAAGCCGCTCGTAAAGGTCAATGGGGTCCGCATGATCGACACCGTGATAGAGGGGTTACACCATAACGGGATTCAGGAGATCTATGTTGTCGCAGGATATCTGAAGGAACAGTTCTACGAACTGGAAACTCAGTATCCCGGCGTGACGATCATCGAAAATCCTTACTATGATACCTGCAACAATATCTCCTCCCTGTATGTGGCACGCCGGCACCTGGATGATGTGATCATCCTCGATGGCGACCAGATGATCTACAACAATGCTATCTTACAACCGAAATTTGAACGCTCCGGATACAACTGTGTGTGGACCGATTCTGAGACTGACGAGTGGCTGCTGACATTAGAAGATGGAATCGTGACTTCCTGTAGCCGCACCGGCGGTGAATCCGGTTGGCAGCTTTACAGTATCTCCCGCTGGACGAAAGAAGACGGAGAAAAGCTCCGTTCTCATCTGGAACTGGAATTTGAATCAAAGAAGAATCGGCAGATCTACTGGGATGACGTCGCTCTCTTCTGTCACCCGGAAGATTACCGGCTTAGTATTATGGAAATGAACAAAAATGACATCATCGAAATCGATGACATCAAAGAGCTTGCAGAGATTGATCCTACATATCAGTCTTACGTAAAAGGAGGAAATGCATAATGAACGCATCAAAACTGTCAGCAAAAAATCAAACAAAACCGCAAAATCAAAACATCGACTGGATGATCACCTTACTGCCGCTGGTCCTGATCATCGGGCTGTGCATTCTCTTCTTCTGTATGCCGGAGCAGTCGAACGCTATACTTAGCAAGATCCGTTTTTTATTCGGCGATACATTCGGTGTCTACTATCTGATCATCGGACTTGGAATCTTTCTGATCTCCATCTACATTGCATGTTCCCGCTATGGGACCATTGTACTTGGCGCACCGAATGAAAAGCCAAAATTCTCTTTCTTTGCATGGGGATCTATGATGTTTACCGCAGGTCTTGCTGCAGATATCCTGTTCTACTCTTTTTCTGAGTGGATCCTGTATGCTTCTGATCCGCATATCGCAGAACTGGGAAGCATCCAGGACTGGGCAAGTGTCTATCCAATCTTCCACTGGAGTCTGATTCCGTGGGGATTCTATCTGGTTCTGGCTGTTGCATTTGGATTCATGTTACATGTAAGAAAGAGAGACCGCCAAAAATATTCGGAAGCATGTCGTCCTATCCTTGGCAAATATACAGACGGTATCCTCGGACGCCTGATCGATCTGTTGGCAGTCTTCGCACTTCTGGCCGGTACCGCTACTACCTTCAGTCTTGCAACTCCTCTGATGGCAAGTGTCATCGGTGAACTCTTCCACGTTGAACTGAACCGTACTGTTGTTACGATCATCATCCTGGTACTTACCTGCGTGGTATACACTTACTCTTTGCTGCATGGTTTCAAGGGAATCAGTTTTCTTGCAAAATCCTGCATTTATCTCTTCTTCGGATTACTGGCGTATGTGTTCCTGTTCGGAGGCGAGACCAAGTACATTATCGAGACCGGATTCTCTGCCATCGGACGTGTCGCACAGAACTTTTTCCAACTTGCGACTTACACAGATCCACAGAGAACAACTTCATTCCCACAGACCTGGACGATCTTCTACTGGGCTTACTGGATGGTATGGTGTGTAGCAACACCATTCTTCATCGGTAACATTTCCCGTGGCCGTACCGTACGGCAGACAATCTTCGGCGGATATCTCTTTGGCTGTGGATCAACAATCGTAAGCTTTATCATTCTTGGCAACTACTCGCTTGGACAGCAGGTTGCCGGTGCTGCAGATTATATTGCAATGTATCAGAAGAACGGAGATCTGTATTCCATCATTATTGCGATAATCCGGACCCTTCCATGTGCGCCTCTGATCCTTGCATTACTGTTTATCACAATGGTTGCCTTTTATGCGACATCCTTTGATTCTATCGCACTGATCGGAGCCTGCTATAGTTATCACAAGCTTGGGGAAAATGAGTCTCCTCACAAGTTGATCGAACTGATGTGGTGCGTCCTTCTAATCGCACTTCCGATCGCACTGGTATTCTCTGACAGTTCGATGAGCAACCTACAGTCAGTAAGTATTATTGCAGCATTTCCAATCGCTGCGGTGATCGTTCTTATCACATTCAGTTTCCTGAAGGATGCAAAAAAATATCTGCTGGAAACTAGGAAATAATACCAGACAAAAAGCAAGACAGTTTCCATCATCTGGAACTGCCTTGCTTTTTTGTTCTTTTATACTTTATTCGCATTTTCCATTATAGCCTAGATACTCTGCATGTCCAGTCACAATTTCCTGTCCGTCTGTCGTAACCTGTATTTTGTTACATCCATATGCATCCAGGAATGTATTGCATACGCTTCCCATGATCATATATTCTCCGGTACTTCCCATGGCCTGGAGCTGTTGAAGGTACACCTGATTCAGATCGAGCTTTAATGCCTTTTCTCCCTCGTCTTCGGTCTCTTCAAAAGAATTAACCTGAACGTCCTCTGAAAGCATTCCCTTCTTCTTCAACTGAGCGATCAGATTCTCTGCTGATAATGCATCCACTTGTATCGTTTCCTGATCAAAGCCGTCTGCATTTTCATTTTCTGAGTAAATCGTCACACTGACCGGCTGTTGCGCTTCTCCCGTGTTCGTATCCTGCGAAGTCTGCTCATCGGACTTGATTTCTGACGATTCCTCACCGGCATTATTCTCCTCTGTTTCCGCTTCCTGATCATCCGAAGATTTGGTATCTTCTTTTTTCTCATTCCCGATTTCGGTCTGTGCCTTGTCCTTTGCCGTATTATCCTTCGCTTCTTTTCCCTGACAGCCGACCACCAGACATCCGGCTAACAATGCAGTTAATACGATTGTACGCTTCTTCATACTCTCCCTCTCCTTTCGTAACACTCTACAGTGAGTACATTGGTATGATATACTTCTCCATCAGGTTCATTCCGTAATTCTTTGATGTCGCCCATCCTTTTCCATTCGGATTCTCCTTCTGTCCAAGCCATTCCACATATGGTGCGCAGCCCTTTGTAACCCATTTATAACGGTTATCAACACATGTCTGCTTTAATGCTTCCGTCGATGCATATCCCTTCAGATGTTGTACCTGTGCCCGAATACCTTCTGCTACGCTCTTAAAGGATTTTCCTGCTACACCTCCGCCGGAAGCTCCAAGTCCCGCAAAGTTGAACTGCTCAATCTTCACATCCCCTCCGAACTGCAGATACCCTGTCTCATTCATAGCCTGTCCGAATACGACCTCTGGTTTTATGCCTTCGATCAGTGCTTCGTCATATACGATCTGACAAAATGCTTCTATTGTCGGTGCATTTCCTTTCGTAAGTGCCTGTGTCGGATAATTTTTTCCACTTTTCTGGAACATTTTTACCATCTTATTTACTACTGTTATCTTATTGGTTCCCATGGCAGAAGTTCCCATGATTGGAGTCACGCTCTCATATCTCAGTGAGCCTTCCGGGGATTCTCCTGAACGCAAATAATACCATTTGCCATCAATCTGCTTATATCCTTTGAGCATGGCTCCTTCTACGCCATCGCTGTTCTTCGTCGGATTCAGATAATACTTTCCACTTGACAGGGTCATCCAGCCGGTGACCATCCAGCCATTCTGGTCAAAATAGTACCAGATGCTGTTTACTGATTTCCAGTTTGATTTCACATAATTTCCATCGGTATTATAATACATCCAGTGTCCGGAATACTGGACCCAGCCAGTCTTTGTCACATTCTCCGGTTCCTGCTTCTTATCTTTTATCCAGACTCCAGCCGCATCCACGTAGCTGCCATCAATCCATGTATCCGCTGCCATCTTGCCATTTTTATCGAAATAATAGCATTTGTTATTGATCCATTTCCAACCATACGCTACTCTTGCGCCATTGCTTTCCATGTAATACCAACTTCCGCTTACCTTCTGCCAGCCTGTTATCATCCAGCCATTCTGGTCAAAATAATACCATTTATTTCCTATGTATTCCCAGTCGGATCTTGTATAGCTTCCATCGCCATGACGGTACCACCAGCAGCCCGATGACCGAATCCATTTATCTGGTTCCTGCTTCTTATCTTTCACCCAGGCTCCGGAGGCATCCACATAACTGCCATCGATCCAGGTATTCGCTGCCATCTTACCATTTTTATCGAAATAATAGCATTTGCTATTGATCCATTTCCAACCGCTGTTTACCATAGCTCCATTACTTTCCATGTAATACCAGCTTCCTTTTAACTTCTGCCAGCCTGTTACCATCCAGCCGTTCTGATCAAAATAATACCATTTACCTCCTATGTATTCCCATCCGGATCTTGTATAGCTTCCATCTGCGTGACGATACCACCAGCGGCCCGATGACTGGATCCACTTATCCATCTCTTTCTGCTTGCCTTTTACCCAGGCTCCGCCTGCATCCACATAATACTCTCCGATCCATGTATCGGCCGCCATCTTTCCATTCTTATCAAAATAATAACATTTGCTATTGATCCATCTCCAACCGTTACTTAGCATAGCTCCGCTGCTGTCAAAGTAATACCATGTATTACTGATCTTCTGCCAGCCCATCTTCATGGCTCCGCTTGACTGCAGATAATACGTCTTTCCATTCAGTGTCAGAAATCCGGTCTGCATGATCCCGTTCGCATCAAAATGATACCAGAGATTCTTGATCAGTTTCCAGCAGTTCTTCACATAAGATCCGTCATAATTCTGATATTTCCACTGGCTTCCTGTTTTTACCCATTTGCCTACATAGCCGCCTGTCTCAAGATAAGTAAGGATTCCTTTGGCATCGGCTTCTCCTAATTTCTTAAGCTTTTCATCGGAACTGAGATAATTATTATAGTCATTCTGATTGCTCAGAAACGCATGCTCTACAATGATTCCCGGGAAGCCGGCTCTTTTACTCTGCTGGATCACATAATAATAATCCTGTACCGAATTATCCGGATATTTACTTGATGTTGAATTCTGAATCTTAGCACCTCTGTTATATAAGCCTAATTTCACCAATTCATTCTGAATATCCGTTGCAAGCGTCTTTCCCTGTGCTCCTATATCTGCTCTGTAATTGCTGTTCGGATAATATACTTCTGCACCTTTCGCACTTGCCCCGGCCGAATTCAGATGAAGACTTACAAACAAATCCGCTTTCTTTCCGATTGCATACTGAATTCTGTTGTACAGGTCTGTACTTACATCTGTCGCATTTCCTACGCTTGTGTCTGTCTCTCTGGTCATATAGATCTGGATTCTTCCATCACTTTCCAACGCAGCTTTGCAATATTTTGCAATCTTTAATGTCAGGTCTTTTTCATTTGCTCCAAATCCACTGGTTCCCGGATCGAACCCTCCATGTCCAGGATCCAGCACAACGATTACTTTCCCCGTGGAAGTTGTTCTGGCGCCATTTTCCGCATAGACTGCAATTCCGGAATCGGAAGACTGCTGTGCGACTGCATCTTCTATGACATCGGATATATCTGTATTCTCTGTCACTTCACCGTCTTTTGTAATCGTTGTAAATGACACATCGGAATCATTTGTCTCTTCCTGTGTATCAGAATCTTCAACGACTGCATCCGGCTCCGTCTCACAAGACTGGTTCACACCATATTTTCCTTCGATTCCGCATTTGGCAAAATCAAGGCTGTACATCTGTTCGTCCATTTCAAAATCCAGGCTCTCCAGACTGTAGATTCCACTTTCTGATTCGTCTGTATAATTCATCTCGAATACTGCAGTATCCGCATTGATTCTGGCTGCGGATACCGTCATTTCTTCATCCGTCACCGTATTCTTATACGTTAATACCGCATCTGTCAATGTATCTTTCGCCTGATAACCGGCCACAATTGTCTGTGTCCCTGGTGTATCAATTCTTGGATTATTAATTACGATATATTCCAATACCGGTTCTGACGTTCCACGATTCTCTGCTGCTGATACTTTTAATCCACATACTGAGGCAATCATCATTCCTATACATGCCAAGGCTGCAATCCATATTTTTCCTGTCTTTTTCCGCATCTTTTCTCCTTCTTTTTACAAATTGCCACGTTTTTTTCATTCTAACATTCTCAGCGTTAAAAGTCAAAAAATCCCGGGACTTAAAACCGCCCCGGGATATTCATTCTATTATGTTTCGTGTTATTATTTGATCCATACTCCGCTTCCGTTGAACTGGTACCACTTACCGTTAATCTTCTGTTTACCGGTCTGCATCACGCCGCTTCCGTTCATGTAATACCACTTACCGCCGATCTTCTGCCAACCGGTCAACATCGCTCCGCTTCCATTCATGTAGTACCACTTGCCGCCGATCTTCTGCCAGCCCGTCTGCATTGCTCCGCTTCCGTTCATGTAGTACCACTTGCCGCCGATCTTCTGCCAGCCCGTAAGCATTGCTCCGCTTCCGTTCATGTAATACCATTTGCCGCTGATCTTCTGCCAGCCCGTCTGCATTGCTCCGCTTCCGTTCAGATAGTACCACTTACCACCGACTTTCTGCCAGCCTGTCTGCATTGCTCCGCTTTCATTCATATAGTACCATTTATCACTGATCTTCTGCCAGCCTGTCAACATATATCCGTCACTGTCAAACAGATACCAGATACCTTTGATCTTTTCCCATCCTCCGGCCGGATATTCGCCATTACCATAACGATACCACCAGCCATTTTCGTCCTGTATCCATTTTGATACTTCTGCATATTTTCTCGGAGTAATCGTCTCTGTGTAATCCTTATAACTGAAATCAATATCTACATCTCCATCGATTCCCGATACTCTTCCGGTTGCACAGCACTGCCATATATCTCTGTCTATTGTCTCCGTATAAGTATTGGCATATCTTGCGATCCATTTGTCTACATTTTTTAACTGTGTTACATCAATCAATGAGGAATACCAGTATTCATTGCAGTATAACATCGGCGTATAGCCTGCTCTTCTGATGTCCGTACAAAATGCTTTTGCAATTGCTCCAAGCTGATTTTTTCCAAGGTTCGACTGGCTCGGATCTTCCAGATCAAATACTACCGGATAAGATACCTGATATCCCTGCATCGTATTAATGACGTACTGAGCCTCTGCCTTTGCTTCATCGACCGTTTTCGCCTTACTGTATAGATAAACTCCAACCGGGATATCTACTGCATTCGCATTCTTCATATTTTGATCGTATTTTTTGTCTTTTACAAATTTCAGAAGATTGTTGCTTCTATATGAATAACCCAGTCTTACAATTGCGTATTCATATCCGTCATTTCTTACGGCTGACCAGTCAATATCTCCTTGCCACTCAGATATATCGATTCCTTTTATTGTTCCTGTCTCATGCTTATTATTGTCTACCCAATAGCCGTTACTGTTGAAATAGTACCATTTTCCCTTAATCTGACGCCAGGTTGACTTCGGATATGCCCCATTGCTGTATTGATACCACCAACCCTTGCTGTCCTGTTTCCAGCCTTCCTGTACATTTGTATATGTTGCAATTCCGTCTTCTGCAGTTGTCTCTTTCCCCATAGTTGATCCTGCCGTATTGGTTTCTGCTTCTGCATGCGCCGGAATGCTCATCGTACCTGCCATGAATGTAAATACCACGGCAACGATGATTCTTTTTACCCACTTGTATTGCATAATTTTCCCTCTTTCTCTTTTTGCCTTGCCTTTGTTTTCATATACGATAATGGCATATATCATTTTCTATGTCAAGAAACCGAACTTTTTTTGAACAAATTATAGCACAGAAAAATTCTGATATAAAAAATTCTTCATATAAGAAAATCCCAGCACATAATGTGCTGAGATTTTCCCATGAACAATTATATTTTCTCAATTATTCTATTATTTGATCCATACTCCGCTTGCATTGAACTGATACCACTTACCACCGATTTTCTGTCTTCCGGTTACCATGACTCCGCTTCCGTTCATGTAATACCATTTGCCGCCGATTTTCTGCCAGCCCGTAAGCATTGCCCCGCTTCCGTTCATGTAATACCATTTGCCGCCGATTTTCTGCCAGCCCGTAAGCATTGCCCCGCTTCCGTTCATGTAGTACCATTTGCCGCCGATCTTATTCCAGCCTGTCAGCATTGCTCCGCTTGTATTCATGTAATACCACTTGCCATTAATCTTCTGCCAGCCCGTCTGCATTGCTCCGCTTGTGTTCATGTAATACCATTTTCCATTGATCTTCTGCCAACCCGTCTGCATTATACCTTCTTTATCAAAATGATACCATTTGCCGGAAACATTTGCCCAGTTATTTTCTACTCGCTTTCCATCAGCACCGAACCAGCTCCATGTGCCATTATCCCACTCAGCCCACATATCCGTCTGCATAATTCCATCTTCATCAAAATACCAGCAGCCATAGTCATTGCCATAAGCGATTTGATAAGCACCATCTATATAGCCATAGTAATATGCATAATCGAAGTAATACCAGTTGCCATCTTCATCCTTTTGCCAGTCCGTTTCCAGATAACCATTTTCATCAAAAGCAAATAAATATTCACATCCATCGGAAAGGGTCACGTAAGCTATGCAGTTTTTGTAGTCTTTGTACTCTTCTCCTTTTAATGAGTAATGGGCAATACCGTCTATTCTGACTTTATTAAACTCCTCCGCATTCTGCAGATGTTCATCGAGATGCTCTATCCAGTCCATTTCAATTCCTGTACCATTCTCCTGCAGCACTACTGCTTCTCCATTTTCTCCCGCATACGCAGCTACCGGTACCTGTGTCACTAATGTTCCAGCCATAATTCCAATTGCCGCAAGTTTTAACCATCTCTTTTTCATTGCAATTCCTCCTCATATTTGAAATATTTTAACTATATCCAGAATATCATATTTTTTTCTGACATTCAACGAAAGTCCGTCTTTTTTACTTATAATCTTTCGGACAATTCGGAAGGCTCGTATGATCCCATGCCATGCCGCACATACTGCTATATGTACTTTCAGACATCAGGAATGGTAATCCGATCATTCCCAGTGTGGAGATTCCCAACTGCGGATCTGTAATATACCACTGTCCGCTCACTCTTACCTCATTCCACTGATGGGATGGATTGGAAGCTTTGCTGTTCGCATGTACGTAATAGCAGCCTACGCCGATTCCGTCACAGAGTGCTTTTAACCCGCGTGCATATCCCGAACACTGTGCTTCATGATACACCAGCGCACCCCGTGCCGTATTCGCCCGGTTCTTGCTCCAGTCTGCGGCGTATGTACAATTACTCTCCAGATACAGCATCGCCGTACGGATCTTCTGATAATCATTCATTGCACTGAAATTATAAGAACGGATGAATTTCTGTACCGCATCTACTACCTGATCTAATTCTTTTGGGTTAAGGACCGTTGACATAATAGCTTCCGATCCAGGTATTCGATGCCATAGCGCCTGAACTGTACATATAGTACCATTTTCCGCCGATCTGGTTCCAACCGGTCAGAATTGCTCCGCTTCCGTTCATGTAATACCACTTGCCGCTGATTTTCTGCCAGCCTGTTGTCATCGCTCCATTACTCTTTAAGTAATACCATTTATTACTGATCTTCTGCCAGCCCGTCGTCATAGCTCCGCTTTCTTTCAGATAATACCAGATGTTCTTTGATTTCAGCCACCCCGTTACCATCGCTCCGCTTCCGTTCAGATAGTACCATTTGCTTCCTCTCTTAAGCCAGCCGGTCTGCATCGCTCCGCTTCCATTCAGATAATACCAGGTATTTCCCACCTGCTGCCAGCTGGTTTCCATTGCTCCGTCTTCTTTAATCTGCCAGGCTTCTGCATACTGTTCTGCCGCTTCCTTCAGATACTCTGGCGCATACTCACTATTGATACAAAGCTTTATCCCTGTACATGACAGCTCTTCATTGATTTCCTCAAAGAGTGTAGTAATCTTATCGAAGAGTCGGTATCTGGATTTTTCTGTTGATTTTTTCCATACCCAGGAATATTTATTCGCATTTGCTTCAAACTTGGATCCATCGATGTATATATGTTGGGTATCCACATGTTCTGTCTCGAAGATTTTTTTGTTTATGTCTTGAAATATTTCTTCAATGGGATCAGCAAGTACCTCGTTAATGAAGTAACCAAAGGTACGATAAGAAGGTGTTTGATGATCCATGAGATACATGAAGCGGAGATTGACTTTACACTGGTCCTCCAACTCACGTAATGATATATAGCCATTCGCCATAAATCCGAACAAAACTGTCTTCAGCATGCTGACCGGGTCATATCTGAGTCTTCCTGTATAATGTTGTGGAATATTTTTCAGATACTTCTCCAGTTCAATTTCTCCCATAAATCTGTCAAAAGTCAGCACTGGATCACAGATGTCCAGATAATCTTGAATTAGCATTGGCAAAACTGCCTGTTTTGGGTTAGAATAGATTATGTTATTATTTTTTGTCACAAATTAATTATAACAAAAAGAAAGACCTTGAGTTCATTATAAACTCTTGGTCTTTCTTTTTTTCGGGACTATGCTTTTTTCACAGCCCCTTTATTTGCGCTTCTTATTCTAATATACGACTACAGTTGTTCCTCTCGGAATATTATTGTAGATCCATTTTGCATTGTCGATCTGTAAACGTACGCAGCCATGTGACAGGTGCATTCCAAGACGTCCGTCCATCAGTGTACCGTTCTTATTGTACAGTACGCTGTGGAATAAGTAATTGCCATAGAACTGTGTATACCAGTAACATCTTGCTGAACCGGAATCAAAGTAGTATCCCTTGCCGCCGACATGGAATGTTCCGGCTACTGTAGGCGAAGAAGAGGCTCCCGGTGAGCAGCTCCAGCTCTTGATCTGATTCCAGAATCCTATTTTTCCAGTAAAGATGCCTACCTGACATGCTGCACGGTTCACAAGGATCAGATATCCGGTGCTGCTTGAGTAAGCCTGCGCTTTCAATGCCATCTGTGAGTTGGCTGTTGGTTTCATTGCTCCGCTTGCGCTTAATGTATATCCGCCAATCTTTGTATTCGCAGCCATGACTCCTTCGATTCCACCATAAGAATCTTTGTTCTTATAGAAGTAATACCAGTAACCGTTGATCTTCTGCCAGCCTGTTACCATGGCTCCATTGCTCTTTAAGTAATACCATTTGCCGCCGAGTTTTGCCCAGCCTGTTGCCATAGAGCCGCTGCCATTCAGATAGTACCAAGTTGATCCAATCTTCTGCCAGCCTGTTACCATGGCTCCGTTACTCTTCAGATAATACCATTTGCCGCTGACTTTTACCCAGCCTGTTGCCATAGAGCCGTTACTGTTCAGATAATACCAGCTTCCGTCAACTTTCTGCCAGCCTGTTGCCATTGCCCCACTGCTCTTTAAGTAATACCATTTGCCGTTAATCTTCTGCCAGCCTGTTGCCATTGCTCCGCTATTATTCAGATAATACCAGGCATTCTTTACTTTGATCCATCCTTTTGCCATGGAACCGTCGCTGTTCAGATAATACCAGGTATTGTCAACCTGCTGCCAGCCTGTCACCATGGCTCCGTTATTATCGAAGTAATACCAGATATTCTTCACTTTCTTCCAGTCATTCTGTACCATAAGGCATGGATATTCTTCATTTTCCCCATCCAGATAATACCAGACAGAGCCAAGCTTTTCCCAGCCTGTCTGAAGAACACCGTCTATCAGATCTGCATAATACCAGCCTTCTGCATGAGAAGCCCAGCCCTTCTGCAGTCTTCCTTCTGCATTAAAGCTATAATACTTTCCGTCAATTTCTTTGACCGCATCTGTTACCATTGCTCCCGGATACTCTTCATCTTCTCCATCGAGATAGTATTTGATGCCGTCTCTTGTCTGCCAACCTGTCTTGATGTTGCCTTCCAGATCATAGTAATAAGTCTTTCCGGTCTCTTCATCTGTATACCAGCCGTAATGTTTTACCGGATTTTCCGGTTCGGATTCTCCCGGAGTTGTGGTTCCCGGTTCTGTTGTCCCTGGCTCCGTGGTTCCTGGTTCTGTTGTCCCTGGCTCCGTGGTTCCCGGTTCCGTCGTTCCTGGTTCCGTCGTTCCCGGGGTTGTAGTTCCTGGTTCTGTTGTCCCCGGAGTTGTGGCTCCCGGTTCTATTGTTCCATTCTCTCCTGAACCTTGCTCATTCGTGTACGTATCCTTTGCTGTATCAGCAAACGCAACTGTCGAGAACGTCATAGAAAATGCCAGTGTCAAGGCCAAACATTTTTTTACATAATTCTTTTTCATATGCGCACTCCTTCCTTTCTATATATTATACAGAGAACCTGCCACTGACAGGCTCTCCTGCATACTTTGGTATGCAAGAAATTATACTGTCGGCTTTTTCTCGTGCATATTCAAGTGTTAAAAGTATCTTCTCACCATTGCCAAATGATTTTTAGAATCCCAGCTTTCATAATACTGAACACTCTGAATAATGGTTCCATATTTGCTGTTCAGTGCATGCATCAGCATTCCTTTTCCAAGATATAATGCCACGTGATCATAAGAGTAACCGTTCGAATATACCAGTACATCTCCTGGCTTCCACTCTTTCATCTTATTGATATTTACAGGGGTTCCTCCCGTTGCCTGCTGTTGTGAAGTTCTCGGAATCGTTACCCCGCTTAAATAGCGCACTGCCCATTGTGTAAATCCGCTGCAATCCCATCCAAGTGTTGAACTGCCTCCATATACGTATGGTATTGTAGTATATTTCTTTATTTCTTCAATCTTTTTATCTATCTCTGACAGATCATACGCTTTTCCATCTTCTTTGATGGTCCAGCCATCGATTTCTACATTTACTGCTTTGCTTCCATATGATGCCCCGGCATTGTTGTTTTCATCGTTTTGCAGATAAAAATAATATCTACTGTTATTGATCTCTTTCCAACCGGTTACCATGGCTCCACTGGTTTCAAAATAGTAATCATACTTTCCGATATGACTCCAGCCTGTTATCATAACTCCGCTGCTATTTAGATAATACCATGTATCTCCAAGCTGCAGCCAGCCGGTTGTCATCGCTCCGCTCTCTTTCAAATAGTACCACCTATTATTGATTTTCTGCCAGCCTGTCTGCATTGCTCCGCCTCTGTTCATATAATACCAGATATTTCTGATCTTCTGCCAGCCCGTCTGCATCGCTCCGCTTCCGTTCATGTAGTACCATTTTCCATTCACTTTCTGCCAGTCTGTCTGCATAATTCCTTCCTCATTCAGATAGTACCAGATCTTTCCAAGCTTTAGCCAGCCGGTTACTCTTGCACCGCTTTCTTTCATATAATACCAATTGCCATCCAGTTTCTGCCAGCCGCTCTGCATATAACCGCTGTTGTTAAAATAGTATGTTGCATGATTGATTTCATGCCACTCATTCTGTGCCATCAATCCTTTATATTCTGCATTCGCACCATCCAGATAATACCAAGTCTTTCCAAGCTTTAACCAGCCGGTCTGCATTGCTCCGCTACTTTTAAAGTAATACCAGCCTTCTGCTCTCTTATGCCAGCCTGTTACCATATAGCCGGAGGCATTGAATCCATAATTCACACCATTGATCTCAACGATCTCATCTTTCGGCCATGTACCATCTTCATATGCGTACCACCAGCCTTTGTTATTTTTGATCCATTTTCCTTTTTTTGCCACTGCTTTTGACTGTATCTGTGTCTGTTCTGCAGGTTTGTCACTTTGCAGTGTCTCATTCTCGTCTGTTGTATTCTCTGTATTCTGATCTTCTTCTGATCTTACATCGTCTGTTGTATTTCCGGATATGTCGTTCTTTTCTTCTGTATTTTGATTTTCGTTCTGATCTTCGTTCTCTATACTTTCTGTCTGCTGATTATCTTCCGCCACAGTGGAAACAGCACTTGCATTCGCTGTAACAGCCGGAACCGCTGCATAACCTATTACATTCGGCTGTAAAAGAATCATGCTCGCAGCGATCAGACATCTGTATGCGTTTTTCTTCATCCTTTTTCTTTCCTACTTTCTATTCTTAATTGTACATCTTATGTATTATACCACAGTTTTCCAATATACTAAAGAACGGTTTGGAAAATTCGACATTTCTGACATTTTCCAAACCGTTTTCTTTCCTGATATTATAATATTTTTTTCATGCCTAGTATTTTTCTTAAGACTGCAGTAACAATTAATGTCACGCATAATGTTCCTATAATCAGTCCGCCAAAGTTCAATACGATATTTCCTTCATAAGGATTGAATCCCCAGTATCTCAGCACAAGCCGTACAAGGATCATATGTAATATATAGATACCAAATGAGCACTGATCAATAAAATTAATGCATTTCCAGTGTTTGTTCTCCATCTGGATCTTTACATTTTTCATAAGATAGAAAATACCGGCTGCCTAACAAACTACAAGAATCGATGAGTAACCCCACAACAATTCCAATTGTTCCACATTATACTGTCCTTTGCATACCGTCGCTGCGATAATCCCTGCAGTTCCGACAACAATAAGCAGCACTGCCTTCACTTTAGAAAGCCGGATGCTCTCATTGGCGATCACATAACCGCCAAACAAGTAAAACGGATAAATCGTAGATACATGGATGTAAAATTTACTCTGTATTCCTGCAAGCTGTGTAAGCGGCATCAGTGACAGAAATATCAGATATATAACCAGCAGATATTTCAGTTCTGAATTGCTACTCGCTTTTGCGATCTTTTTATAAAATGGTAAAAGCAGATACAGTCCGATCAGTAGGTATAAATACCACATATGTGACCATCCTGTTCCCGTAAATATTTCATAAAATCCTTTTAATATGCTTTTCAGTTCAAATGATTCTTTGTCCATGATAATATCAAAGATCCGGAACTCCATGCTGAATACAACCAGCGCTCCCAATGCTCTTAATATGTATTTGTTGAACAGCTTATCAAATGATACTTCTCTGTTCTCATCTAACAGCAGCGCTCCTGTCACCATCATAAAGCATGGAACCGCCCACATCATACAGTTTACGATTACATTGCTTCCGGTTATCTGCTCCGGCGTTATTACATTTTGAAATAATATTTCTGCCGAAGCAAACATATGTAAGATAATGATCGCAATACATGCCAGCACCCGCAGAAATGAATAGCCGGGAATTCTTTTCAGATGATTCATTCTGTTAATTCCTTTCTACCCAGCTTAGTATACCAGTCCGTCGCCTACACAACTGTCATCTGATCCGGAACTTCCTGAAGATGGCTGTTGTTGTTGCTGTTACTCTCCATTCGTACAACTCCCGTGCTTTTCATCCTCTATTTTTTCTTTTATTAATGTTTATGCCCATATACACTTTATGAATTATATTTTCCATTTTAATTATATATTTTGCCAATATAAGCAAAAATTGGGATCTGTTTTTTCCTTTCCAAACGCGATTTCCATCACATTTTCTTATTTTCTAAATACAATCACTCTCTGTCCCACATAATTAAACACCACGAACGCTCCCATTCCAACTAGCATAGACAGATTATCCTGTACACTTTTACTCTGTCCGTGAAGAAACCATGACACAAGCGGATTGGCAAGCCCGTACGCAACCAGATAACAGACCGTAATATTTAACGCAAACTTAACCAGTTGCTTCCATGACTTTTCTTTATTCTGAAATGTAAAATACTTATTCAAAAAATAACTCACAATACTCCCCACAACATAATTGGATGCCGAGGATATCCAATAGCTCAGATGTAACACATTATATGCTGCAAACATTACAGCTGTTCCGACCAGTGTATTCACAATTCCAACCAATACAAATTTCCAAAATGTTATATCCAGTATATTTTTTATTTTATCTTTCATTATTGCTTCTTTCTCCTTGTTCATTTATAAAATAGGCATTACATGGCAATACTAAAACGGCCTGTGTGAAAACACAGGCCGTCCAATATTCTCTTATTCTCCTAATCCATCTTTGATTGCACTGACCATGGCATCCATAGCCTCTTTTTCATCTTCCCCGTCGCAGATAAGTTCGATCTCATCTCCTGATTTCACACATGCTCCAAGAACACTTAAAACGCTCTTTGCATTTGCTGCAACATCGTCATCATACATAAACTCTACTTTGCATTTGTATCTACTTGCTATGTTACAGAACATTCCTGCCGGTCTGAGATGTAACCCTGTTGGATTTGTTATTGTAACTTTCTGTCTGATCATAATGTACTCTCCTCGCTTCTAATTGTTATTCCGTCCATCTTCAAGCCTCTGTACTTGTTTTATGATTATTCTCTTTTGTTTACCTGATTGTATCTGTCTTTTTCTCATCTTCTTTCGTCTGACCTTCACTGCTGCTATTTTCATTTTGTGTCTTATCATTCTGTTTTGTTTTTTCCAGAATAATTTCTACACTCACATTATTCACCAGTGAACATCCGTCCGGAAGTTCAACAGATACCGGAACCGTATAAGTTCCTGCATTGGTATACTTCTTCAGATCAATACTCACTTTCTTTGCCGGCGAGAACAAATTCAATGCATCCCCAGGTCCTTTTATCTGTATCTCAAGATCAACCGTTGAACCATAACTAATGCTCAATCCTTCCGCTATATTGTTTACAACAATAGAATTTGTAGATACTTCAAATGTTTTCGCTCCCGGCTGCTGTACCGGAATTGATACAACCACCTTATTCGCATTCTGTTCTGTCAAAGACACACCACTTGGAATATAAGACGAAATATCAATTGTTTTGTCCGTCTTCTGTGTCAGATTATCCAGCTGTAACGCACTTGCCGGAATACTGATTTTGGAAACTCCTGCTAATGTCGTTTTATCTCCTGTAATCTCAACTTCCTGCGGCTCTACCGTTATTTTTCCAAGTTTATACCCCTCTGCCGCTGATACATCTGACGTATCAACTTCTATCGGAACACTTTTAACCTGAAGAAGTTCTACTTCTACACTAACTCCCTCTTTTCCAAGATTGTTTGCCAGAAGTGTCTGGTCAATCACATTATTATTCGCATCATACAGAACCAGTTTTGCTTCCACCGTCTCATCTTCCGAAAGTCCTGATACATCTGCTTCGGCGGTAACTTTGGCTATACTGTTGATAATTCGTTTTGGTCCTCTAAGTGTTACCTTTTCCGGAACCGCTTTCAGTGCTCCTACTTCATAACCACCTCTTACAGTACCTGTTGTTGTCGGAGTAATCGGGAAATTATTTTTTGCTTCCTCATCAATCTGGATCTGCAGATTTCTTGGATTTGCCGTCGCTTTCTCATATTTTCCGGCATAACCTTTGATTGTTATTTCGATTGGTACCTGTGTACGAAGTGTCAGTTCTTTCATATCGGCAGTTGCCTGAATATCTTCTGCCTTAATTTTATCTAATACGGATCTCTGCGCCGTAACAGTTACATTCACTTCCTGTGTATTATCAACAATCTGATACGTATTATTATTATCTGTAATTACTTCTTCATGAGTTACCTGAACCGGTATATTTGAGAAAGTCTTATCGTCTACCGGGTCATCTATATTTACCACGATCAGCCACAGAAATACTGCAATCAGGAAAGCCAGTATTTTCAGCGTAAGATTCTTAGTTATTCTTTTTTGCATGCTCACGCCATCCTTTCCACATTGCCCGTATTCTGTTAGTTTCACTGCTTCTGTGCTGGATTTCTTCCAGTTTTATCCTAAGCTGCGCTTCATTAATATTTCTCGCCAGTTTGCCTCCTTGTGCCACAGATACAGCTCCCGTTTCTTCCGAAACAGCAATGATCAGAGCATCACTGACTTCACTCATTCCAACTGCGGCACGATGCCTTGTTCCCAGATCTTTACTGATACGCATATTGTCGGAAAGTGGAAGGTAGCATGTTGCCGACACAATCCTGTCACCACGGATAATAATTGCTCCGTCATGAAGAGGGGTATTGTGTTCAAATATATTCTCCAACACCTGACTGGATACCAGACAATCCATCTGAATCCCTGTACTTTCATATTCTGTCAGTCGAATTGCCTGTTCTACTACGATCAACGCTCCTGTCTTTACTTTTCCCATTGCAAAGCAGGCTCTGATAATATTCTCTCTGGTTTCCTCACTGAAACGTATCTCTCGATTCTGCTCAAAAGGCACAACCGACGTCAGGAATTGCTTTTCTCCCAGTTTTTCCAGCGCTCTTCGAAGTTCCGGCTGGAATACAACAATCGCAGCGGTTGCCATAACCGTCAGCGAATTTCTCGCAATAAAAAGGATGGTATGCATTTTAAATATAGCTGCAAGAAGAATAAATCCGGCAAGAACGATAATTCCCCGAAGTAACATCCATGCTTTCGTATTCTTAATCCATACAATAATCTGATAAATCAGAAATGTAAGAATCAAAACCTCTATCACATCTGTAACATGTACCTTTGGAATATACAGACCTATTCCGTATTTCTCTATAAAATCTGCCACTGCCTGTTCCATTCTTCTCACCTCCTCTTTATCTGAAATATTTCAACTATATTCTATATCTATCTTTTTCTTTTATTTGCAGTTTTCTTTCCACTTGCATGAAATTCATTTTCAAGGCTTTGTGTCAAAAGTAACTTATCTACATCTTTCATATCATGTTTCTTCGGCATCGGTCCTCTCTTCGGTGAATGTCTTTTGGCCTGACTGGCTCTTATCTGTGCAGGACTTCTGTACTCCGAATCATTATATGGTGTTTTTCTCGATGTTTCTTTTCTTAATTTGTGATTTGCAGACGGATCCACGCTGATTGCCTTAGTCTCTTCCGTAACATCCTGTGAAAGACGTTTTACTGCTTCTGCATCAATAATCTCTGTTTCCTGTCTTTCATTGATCTTTTTCACCGTCTTCTCCGGAGTTGTTACTGCCACCTTTGGTATTGCTTTTACATAATAATAATATTCATCATCTTCAAACTGTAACCGTTCACTTCTTGCATAATCAACAGAGAAAAGGAACAGTTCTAATATCATTCCAACAATTACCGCAAGAATATTTCCGAAGATCAGAGATCCATATGATATCTCCACTCCAAGTGCAATGCTTCCCATTGCCGTCACCACTACATCAGCAATTGCTCCTGCTATAATCCCAATTTTCCATGCGTGATCCAGTTCACGTCTGCGGATTGTATAAACCACAAAAAATCCTATAATAAACGCTACAATATAAATCCACATTTCCTTATTCTGGAATACTTTCTGTACATAAGTTGTAATCTCAGAAAGCATCGCTTTACTTCCCGATGCTTTTGATGCCGAACTTGTCTTTTTAAGATATTCCACCATATAAAACACAACTGTTCCGCAACTCATCGGCACCAGACTTACCGGTGTATATATCAGTGCACACGCAACAGGTACCAGAAATGGTATTTTCAGAACAAATGCAATCGGTGTAAGAAGTACAACAAACGCCATCTTTGGTGCCAGTCTGATATAGAAAATATACATGATCAGGAAAATCATTGCCGATACAGCAAATATTCCTATCGACGCTGCCAGCGTATGTGCAAGAACTAATACCGCTGCTATCACAACAATCACCATCGGAGGCAGAAATGTAGCAACTACAGCCAGTGCCAGAGAAATTACCGGTGATGATAACGACTTCATGAATCCGGTATTCTGATTGATCATCGAAAATGTGATCATTGCAAGTATGAACTGAAAAGCCTTGTCAAATAATTTAGAATGTTTTCCATAGAGTTCTTCTATTCTTCCCCGTATTACATATATATTATCCATCTATCTTTTCTCCTTTTCATACATCTTCAGCAATTGGATCAGATTATGATTATATCTTTTTACCCTTTTTCTTGCTTTTTTATGTTTTTCATTATATATATGACTGGCAATTCCGCAATACACAATCACAACACCCACATAACCTGCCAAAATGATTAAAAATAAAAATATGATCAATCCATTTGACAGATTACCCATAATATTCTCCACGCCGGCAAGTAACAACACGCCTACCAGACATACATATCCAACCGATACACTTAAGAATGCATAGATAACATGCAGACTTGCATAGTCTTTTCTATAATAAGAGCTGATCTTAAAATCTTCTTTTCCATGTGTCTCTTCATAGAGAGCAAGTTTTGTCATTAATTTTACTTTTCTCTCATCTAACATATATCCACCTCAACATGATATTAATTCCATTAAAACATCATTTTAAGTATAACAAATCTCAGTACCCTTGTCCAATACTTATGGTTAAAAAGTAAACATTCTCTACACCTTTCTGTTTCAATACATTTGACACTGCATCAATTGTATTTCCCGTTGTATAAATGTCATCAACCAACAACACTCTCTTTACTGCCTGAAATGTATGTTTCACTGCAAATGCGTGCTTCAGATTCTTTTTTCTTTCCTGGTGACCTAGTTTTTTCTGCGGACTGGTCTTTCTGGTTCTTATCAGACTTTTACTGTCCACCGGGATTTCCAGGATTTTTCCTATTTCTTCTGCAAGTATCTGTGCCTGATTATATCCTCTTTTTCTCTTTCTTGAAGGATGCAACGGTACCGGCATAATAATATCCGGCCTCCATCTTTCTATTTCTTTTTGGAATTCTTTTACAAGTTCCTGACTATATAATATTCCGTATCTTCTTTGGTTATGGTACTTAAATTGATAAACAGACTGATTTACGGGGTTTTTGTGGTTCCACAAACTCAATCCCCGTTCATAATAATGATGTGTATGCATGCAGTCATAACAGTATTCCTGCTCTACACTACGGATCTGTTTTCCACATTGCATACACCTTGGTTCTCTGACTTTCACTAGTTCCAGCTTCTTTCTGCATTCTTTGCAGATGCCGTCTCTGCATACTTTTTGGCAGAATGGACAAACTTCCGGCCAGAGCAAAGATATGATTGATTCTTTAATCTTATTGATTTTTTTATGATTCATTTAATTCCCGGATTCGCTCTGCAAGACTCGTATTACGGTTCTGTTGATTCGTATTATGTATCATTTCCTGAAATACACTTTCATTTCCAATCACTGTAACACACTTTCTTGCTCTTGTAACAGCCGTATAAAGCAGATTTCTATAATATAGCTGTCTTGGTCCCTGTAACAAAGGGATAATAACCGCCGGATATTCGCTTCCCTGGGCTTTATGAATCGTTATAGCATAAGCCAGTTCCAATTCATCCAGCAGATTATACGGATACTTTACCAGCTTCTTTTCATCATACTCAACAGTAACCGTTTCCTCATATGTATTAATTTTACGTATGATTCCCATATCGCCGTTAAAGACACCGATTCCCTTATCGATCGTCATTCCATAGCGGGTAGAAATTTCCCATTCAAGCTGATAATTATTCTTAATCTGCATCACCTTGTCCCCCTCACGAAACAGGTGATCTCCGTATTCTTTTTCCTGTTTTCCAGGTTTCGGCGGATTCAGATATTCCTGTAATATCTTATTGATTCTCTCTACCCCCAACAGTCCTTTTCGCATCGGTGTCAGAACCTGAATATCCGCTTCTTTCGCATTCACAAACTTTGGAAGTTTCTTCTGGATCAATGTAATAATATTGCTGATGATCATATTCGTATCGTCACGTTTTAAGAAGAAGAAATCCATACTTTTATTGTCCAGAACAACCGGTTCTCCCCGGTTGATCTTATGCGCATTCACAATAATATCACTTTCTCCGGCCTGTCTGAATATCTTCGTCAGTTTTACAACCGAAAAGCACTCCGAAGAAATGATATCTTTCAGTACACTTCCCGGTCCTACACTTGGAAGCTGGTTCACATCCCCCACCAGGATCACACGTGTTCCGGGTACGATAGCATTCAGAAGTGCATACATAAGCGGCAGATCTACCATCGACATCTCATCAATGATAACTACATCTGCTTCCAGTGGATTTTCTGCATTCCGCTGGAAGCCCCCGATTGTCTCATCATCCGGATTTCCTGACACTTCCAGAAGACGGTGTATCGTCTGTGCTTCACAGCCGGTTGCCTCAGTCATTCTTTTTGCTGCCCTTCCTGTCGGTGCGGCCAGGTAAATATCCAGTCCTTCACTTTCAAAAAAATGTATCATAGCATTGATCGTAGTCGTCTTACCGGTACCAGGTCCCCCTGTCAGGATCATCAGACCATGCCTTACTGCTTCCATTACAGCAGTCTTTTGCATATCATCCAGATACAACTCTGTATTTTTTTCGATTTTATTAATCCGGCGTATTAAGTTAGCATCTGCAATTTCAAAATCAAGATTAAGATCATGCAGCATTTTTGCTGTATTTAATTCCATATAATAGTAATGAGACGTATATATCCTCATTCCCTGCTCCGACGGCTTCATAACAATCTTTTTTTCCATCACAAGATCCATCAGGTACTGTTCCATATCCTGAATCTGAACACCAAGCAATTCACTGGTCTCTCTTAACAGTGCTTCCTGATACAAATAAATATGTCCATCATTCACGCTCTGCTGCAATGTATAAAAAATCCCACTTCGTATACGAAAATCTGAATCTGTGTGGATTCCAATCTTTGCCGCAATCTCATCAGCAGTCTTAAATCCAACCCCCGGAACATGATCCGCCAGCTGATACGGATTCTCCTCAATCGTGCGATAAACGTTACGGCCATAATGCTGATAGATTTTCGCCGCAAGCGTCGTTGAAATTCCAAACTTCTGCAGATAGATCATCGCCTGACGCATATCTTTCTTTTCTTCCACCTGAGAAGCAATCTCTCTTGCTTTCCGTTCGCTGATTCCCTTGATTTCCGCCAGTCTCTCCGGCTCTTCTTCTATGATCCGAAAAGTATTTTCTTTAAATTTCTTGACAATTTTTCCCGCCAGCGCGGCTCCGATTCCTTTTATCGCTCCGGATCCTAAATATCTTTCAATTGATATCAGATCCTCCGGTTCACATACTTCCGATTCTTCCACAGCGAATTGAAGGCCATACATCTTATGTGTTGTATAGCCTCCTGTCAATCTTAATAATTCTCCTTCTTCTATAAAATGAAAATTTCCGACACAGGTAACCTCTCCATCCGAATTATTCAGATGGAATACTGTATATCCGTTATCTTCATTTCTGTAAACGATATGTTCTACGTATCCTTTAATCTCTTCCATTCGATTTTATTCACCCTGGTTTTCTAGATACCTTTTCTTTCGCCCATAAATTCTACATATTCTCCAGTACCGATTGCTACAACTTTCATTGGATCATCCGCTGTCATAGTATTAATACCTGTCTTTTCCTCGATCAGCTCTTCCATACCACGCAGCATGGATCCGCCTCCCGTCAGCATAATTCCTCTGTCAAGAATATCAGCGGAAAGCTCCGGTGGAGTTCTCTCTAACACACTGATTACGGCTTCTACAATCTGTCCGGTAGTCTCTCGAAGTGCTTCTTCTGTCTCTGTTGATGTTACCGTAACAGTCTTTGGAAGTCCTGTTACAAGATTTCTTCCTCTGACTTCCAAAGTCTCATCTTCAATCAACGGATAAGTTGTACCGATTTTAATCTTAATATCCTCTGCGGTTCTTTCACCGATCAGAAGATTATGCTTCTTTCTCATATAACGCACAATTGCCTCATCGAAATCATCACCTGCGATCTTAAGTGATGTATTTACAACAGTTCCTCCAAGAGAAATTACCGCAATATCTGATGTTCCTCCCCCGATATCAACAATCATATTACCGCAAGGTTTTGAAATATCGATTCCTGCACCGATAGCTGCTGCAACCGGCTCTTCAATCAGATGAACTTCTCTTGCACCAGCTGCATAAGTAGCCTCCTCAACTGCCTTACGTTCCACTTCTGTTACACCACTTGGGACACAGATACTGATTCTAGGCTTTTTGAAGGTTCTCTTACCTAATGCCTTCTGCACGAAATATTTAATCATTTTTTCAGTTACTGTATAATCTGAAATAACACCCTGTCTTAATGGTCTTACCGCTACAATATTTCCCGGAGTTCTTCCAAGCATCATTCTTGCTTCCTCTCCGATTGCTTTTATCGCATTTGTATCTCTGTCATAAGCTACGACAGAAGGCTCCTTTAATATAACACCTTTTCCTTTTACATATACTAATACACTGGCTGTTCCCAAATCAATTCCAAGATCTACTGACATTCCCAATTCTCCCTTCATCAAGCTGTCTATATCATTATCTTTTGTAAGATATGATCATACGCATGCTATTTTTGAGCATGTTCCCATTATAATCAAAATTATTTAAAATAAAAAGACCCATTTTGCTTAAATCTTTGTGAAGCTTTTTACATAAATATTACAATATGACGAATCTGCCCGAAGAGATGAACAAAATGTCATATTTCTACCTTCCTAACATCGGTTTTATATACTTTCCTGTATAAGACACAGGACTTTCTGCTACCTCTTCCGGTGTCCCGCTTGCGATCACGGTTCCACCTTTGTCACCGCCTTCCGGTCCGATATCGATAATATAATCTGCAGTTTTTATAACATCCAGATTATGCTCTATCACAATAACCGTATTACCATCAGCTGTCAATCTGTGCAGAATCTCTGTCAGCTTATGCACATCAGCAAAATGCAGTCCTGTCGTCGGCTCATCCAGAATATAGATTGTCTTTCCTGTACTTCTCTTACTCAGTTCCGTTGCCAGCTTGATACGCTGTGCTTCTCCTCCGGACAGCGTCGTGGACGGCTGTCCCAGACGGATATAAGAAAGTCCGACATCATATAAAGTCTCCATCTTTCTGCGGATGCTTGGTACATTTTCGAAGAAATGCATAGCTTCTTCTACTGTCATATCCAGCACATCATAAATGCTTTTGCCTTTATATTTTACTTCCAGAGTCTCTCTGTTATAACGTTTTCCCTTACATACTTCACATGGAACGTAGACATCCGGCAAGAAATGCATCTCGATCTTGATGATTCCGTCTCCGCTGCAGGCTTCGCAGCGTCCTCCTTTGACATTAAAGCTGAATCTTCCTTTTTTATAACCTCTTGCCTTCGCATCCGGTGTTGCTGCGAACAGATCTCTTATGAGGTCGAATACTCCCGTATAGGTTGCCGGGTTAGATCTAGGCGTACGTCCGATCGGAGACTGGTCGATATTGATAACTTTATCTAATTGATCCAGTCCTTCGATGCCTTTATGTTTGCCCGGAATGGTTCTTGCACGATTCAGATCTCTTGCCAGACGCTTGTAAAGGATCTGATTCACCAGCGAACTTTTTCCCGATCCGGACACACCCGTTACACAGGTCATTACGCCAAGCGGGAAGCTGACATCAATGTTCTTCAGGTTATTTTCCTGTGCTCCGAGTACTTTCAACCATCCGGTTGGTTCTCTTCTTGTCTCCGGAACCGGAATCTTGATTCTTCCGCTCAGATAGGCTCCGGTTACAGATTTTTCATTCTGCATGATTTCTTCTGCATTTCCCGTTGCAACCACTTCGCCGCCGTGCTCTCCCGCGCCCGGACCGATATCCACAATAAAATCCGCTTCTCTCATCGTATCCTCATCATGCTCGACTACGATTACGGAATTACCAAGGTCACGCAAATGTTTCAATGTGCCAAGTAATTTATCATTGTCTCTCTGATGCAGACCGATACTTGGCTCATCCAGAATATATGCTACACCTACCAGTCCGGAACCGATCTGAGTCGCCAGACGAATTCTCTGTGCTTCTCCGCCGGACAGTGTTCCAGTTGCTCTTCCAAGTGTCAGATAGTTCAGTCCGACATCCATCAGAAACTGGATTCTGGAATTGATCTCTTTCAGGATCTGTCCGCCGATCAGCATCTGATGATTCGTTAGCTTCAGTTCTTTCAGAAATGCCTGCAGTTTCTCGATCGACATTCCTGTCAGTTCTGCAATATTCTTATCTCCTACCGTAACAGCCAGTGCTCCCGGCTTCAGACGCTGTCCCTTGCAGGCATGACACGGTGTAATATTCATGAATTCTTCATATTCCGCTTTCATAGTTTCCGAACCAGTCTCCCGGTAACGGCGTTCTACATTCTTGATCAATCCTTCAAACGCAACATCGTAGACACCTTCTCCACGCTGTCCCTTATAATATACTTTGACTTCTTTTCCATTCGTTCCATGAAGCAGAACATCGTGAATTTCTTTCGGATAGTCTTCAAATGGAGTGTCCAGCGAAAAATCGTATTCTTTGCTTAATGCATCCAAAATTGCATAAGTGAAGCTTTTTTTGTCTGTGCAGGACTGCCATCCCATAACTGCAATGGCACCTTCGCTGATGCTGAGACGTTTGTCCGGGATCATCAGATCCTCATCAAATTCCATCTTATATCCAAGTCCGAAACATTCCGGGCACGCTCCAAATGGATTGTTGAACGAAAAGCTTCTCGGTTCAATCTCTTCGATACTGATTCCGCAGTCCGGGCATGAAAAACTTTCACTGAACTGAACCGGCTCTCCGCCGATCACATCTACGGTCATCAGTCCCTCTGCCAGATTCAGTACATTTTCAATGGAGTCGGTCAGACGCTGTTCGATGCCTTCTTTTACTACCAGACGGTCTACCACAATTTCAATATTGTGTTTGATATTCTTATCCAGCTTAATCTCTTCTGAAAGTTCGTACATATTACCGTCAATTTTGACGCGGACATAACCGCTCTTCTTGGCACGATCCAGTAATTTGGCATGGGTTCCTTTTCTTCCTCTTACAACCGGGGCCAGAAGCTGGATCTTAGTTCTCTCCGGCATTCCCATGATTTGTTCTACCATTTGGTCAACCGTCTGCTTTTTGATCTCGCGGCCACATTTCGGACAGTGCGGTATTCCGACTCTTGCGTATAATAAACGGAAATAATCATAGATTTCCGTTACGGTTCCTACGGTGGATCTTGGGTTACGGTTCGTAGATTTCTGGTCAATGGAAATCGCCGGGGAAAGCCCCTCGATGCTTTCTACGTCCGGCTTTTCCATCTGTCCCAAGAACTGTCTTGCATAAGAGGACAGGGATTCCATGTATCTTCTCTGCCCTTCCGCATAGATTGTATCAAATGCCAACGATGATTTTCCCGAACCACTGAGTCCAGTCAGAACTACCAGCTTGTCTCTTGGTATATCTACATCTATATTCTTCAGATTATGCTCATTGGCTCCTCTGATTTTGATATATTGTCTTGAATCTTTTTCCTGTGACATGTGAGTATATACTCTCCTTTTTCTATATCTTTATTTCCTGCAGTGTCTTTTTAAGCTCAATTAACTTATCTCTGAGTTCTGCTGCCGCCTCAAAGTTCAGGTCTGCCGCTGCTTTCTTCATCTGTTTTTCCAGTTCTTTGATCAGTTTCTCTAATTCCTTCTCGCTCATAGATTCCGGATCTTTTTCCATCTGCACTTCAGAGGCTGCCACCTTCTTGGATACAGCGATCAGATCTCGTACCGCTTTCTGGATTGACTTCGGTGTAATGCCATGTTCCTCATTATATGCCATCTGCACTTCACGTCTCCTCTGCGTCTCATCCAGTGCCGCACGCATAGAATCTGTGATCGTATCTGCGTACATGATGACATGTCCTTCTGCATTACGCGCTGCACGGCCGATGGTCTGGATCAGTGATGTCTCGGAACGCAAGAATCCTTCTTTATCTGCATCCAGAATTGCAACCAGTGTGATTTCCGGAATATCCAGACCTTCTCGCAGAAGGTTGATACCAACCAGTACGTCAAATACATCCAACCGCATATCCCGCACGATCTCGGTACGTTCCAGTGTATCGATATCCGAATGCAGGTAGCGCACGCGGATTCCCAGCTCTCTCATATAGTCAGTAAGGTCTTCTGCCATACGTTTGGTCAGTGTTGTTATCAGTATTTTGTGCTTATTGGCAATCTCTTTATTCACTTCTCCGATCAGATCATCAATCTGTCCTTCTACCGGACGAACTTCCACTTCCGGATCGAGAAGACCTGTCGGACGAATTACCTGCTCGGCTCTTAACAGTTCATGTTCTTCTTCATATTTGCCCGGTGTTGCAGATACAAACATGACCTGATCGATCTTGCTTTCAAATTCGTCAAAGCTAAGTGGTCTGTTATCCAGTGCTGACGGCAGACGGAATCCATATTCTACCAGTGTACGTTTTCTGGACTGGTCTCCATGATACATGCCGCCGATCTGCGGAACCGTCTTGTGCGACTCGTCGATCATAATAATAAAATCATCCGGGAAATAATCCATCAATGTGTTCGGCGGCTGTCCCGGTGCAAGTCCCGCTAAATGTCTTGAATAGTTCTCAATTCCCGAGCAGAATCCTGTCTCACGCATCATTTCTATATCAAAATTCGTACGTTCTGCAATCCTCTGCGCTTCCAGAAGCTTGCCTTCCGATTTGAAATATTTCACCTGTTCTTCCAGTTCAATCTCAATATTACGAATCGCTTTCTCCATACGTTCTTTCGGGACAACATAGTGAGAAGCCGGAAATATCGCAATATGATTCAGCGTATTTTTCACTTCACCGGTAAGCATGTCTATTTCCGAAATCCGGTCAATCTCATCTCCGAAAAATTCCACTCTAATAGCAGTATCGCCACGATCTGCCGGTACAATCTCTACCGTATCTCCCCGTACTCGGAATGTTCCGCGCTTGAAATCCATGTCATTTCTGTCATATTGAATGTCTATCAGCTGGCGCAACACTTCATCACGGTCTTTCTCCATACCCGGACGGAGCGATACCATCATCTGTTCGAAGTTTTCCGGTTCACCAAGACCATAGATACAGGAAACACTGGCAATTACGATCACGTCTCTCCGCTCGATCAATGCTGCTGTTGCCGATAATCTCAGTTTATCAATTTCTTCGTTTACAGAAGAATCTTTCGCAATGTATGTGTCTGAGGATGGGACGTAGGCTTCCGGCTGGTAGTAGTCGTAGTAGGAGACAAAATATTCTACTGCGTTATCGGGGAACATCTCCTTGAATTCTCCGTAGAGCTGTGCAGCAAGTGTTTTATTATGAGCGATGACCAGTGTCGGCTTTTGTAATTGCTGGATCACGTTTGCCATCGTAAAAGTCTTTCCAGAACCCGTAACCCCTAGTAAAGTCTGGCATTGATTGCCTTCCTTGAACCCTTTTACAAGCTCTGCAATCGCCTGTGGCTGGTCTCCGGTCGGCTCATATGGGGCTTTTAATTTAAAAGCATGTCCGCCCTGCGGGCTGCTTTTATGAGCAAGTAGCTGACTATTGTCAGCGGATTGCGAATGTCCTTTTTTTGCATTCATGGTAAATTCCTCCATTTGTGACTTTTACTATGATCATTATCAGCCAAAAATTCGTATCCAGATTCGTAACGAAAAGCTCATTTTTATAGTGAATAGATGTGTTTCTCACCTCGTTACGAATAAAAGTCACATTACGTAGTATCCCTGTGGGAAAACTAATATTTGCAGATAAAACAGCACTCGGAAATACCTGAAAATACTAACCTCCGGTCCTGTCATATTTTTACTGTTTGTTCTTGTAACAGTCCCTATTATATCAAATAAATTTTTGAAAGTATATAGATGAAGGCAAGAAAAAAGTACAAATGTTCGATTCTTATTTGTACTTTTCTCTCTTACTACTATTCTATTTTTTATCATGCTGCGTTGAAATATTCCTCCAGGATTAAGTCTATTTCAATCACTTCTGAATAATCATAATACTGATTTTTCCGCGCTATTTTCATAATAAAATAAAGCGCTATTTTCTACAAATATTTTTATATTATATCATCCACACATAAAATCAAATACATAGTACTGTGAAATCAAAGTAAATATTTCTATCAACAGAACCTTTTATGACAACATCTCTTTCACACAAATACTCCGATAATCACTCGGTGATATTTTATATCTTTCTTTAAATACTCGGTTAAATGTTCTCTGACTTTCAAATCCACTATCCAGACAAATGTTTGTAATAGAATCACTCGTATTTTCCAAACGATGGCATGCATAGTTCAGCCTTGCATCGTTAAGATATTGATTAAAGTTTCTATGGAATGTTTTGGAAAAGAGTCTGGATAAAACATATTTGCTCACCCCCAGATCTTTTGCCATCTCTTCCAGAGAAAACTTCTTCTTAAAATTTGCTGATATATAGGAAACTGTCTGGTAAATAAGATCGTTGCTCCCCACATTACTCTTTTCTACCAAATTTAATTTTCCTATGCAGCGTGCCAACACAATTTGAAGATATGCCTGTGCAACAGTAATATCCGACTGTTCTGTCTCTAAAATTGCATTTATAACCCTATATACCTCCGGTTCAACCTTTTCCGCTTTGATGATTGGGTATTCAGGAGCCATGGATTGCATGATATCTGCAAATTTGGCTATCGTAAATGGCGATGCAATCAGATAAGTCGCTTTATTTACACCGGGTGTCAGTACCTGATAGTGATGAATAACATCTGGAAATACAAAGCCTATATCTCCTTTTTCCATATGGTATAGTTCCTGTCCGACACCAAGTTCTAATG
>OLOM01000011.1_pt1 | contig 118755 bp, 100 predicted proteins | sample 1672531 | NCBI WGS metagenome assembly OLOM01 (sample SAMEA3136696, study PRJEB25190) | human gut metagenome | reverse complement strand
ATTCCACCGAACGGGACACGCCCACGTAGGTCATCAGAATCTGCGCCGCGGCGCGCCCTTTCTTTCTCTTTCTCCATATGAGCTCGAGGGGCCCCCCGGGGCCCTTTTTCCATGCCGCGGTTCATCTTCTTAATGTCAGTCCTGTCGATTTATTGGGACTACGCAATCCGTGGGAATGCAGGGTTACTATAGTTTCATCGTTTAATACGTTTGCTTTTGTTTCCTTTTGAGAGGATTGCCATGAAGTACTTCGGAACCGATGGTTTTCGCGGCGAAGCCAATAATGGCCTCAATGTCGAGCATGCTTTTAAAATCGGTCGTTTTATTGGCTGGTACTATGGCGCACGCCAGGACAAGAAGGGCCGTATTGTTGTCGGTAAGGACACGCGCCGTTCGAGCTATATGTTCGAGGCTGCTATCGTTTCTGGACTCGTTGCTTCTGGTGCCGATGCGTATATGCTTCATGTTATCCCTACGCCCGGCGTTGCCTATGAGACTGTTGACGGTTGCTTTGATTGCGGCGTGATGATTAGCGCATCGCATAATCCTTATTCGGACAATGGTATCAAGCTCGTCAATGGTGACGGCTACAAGATGGAGGAGTCTGTCTTGGAGCAAATCGAGAGCTATATTGACGATGAGTTTGAGATTCCTCTTGCTACTGGTGATTCGATCGGCGCTACGATTGATTACATGCAGGGTCGAAATCGCTATATCGCTCACCTTATCTCGAGTGCTAACTTCTCCCTTCAGGGCGTTAAGATCGGCCTTGATTGCGCTAATGGCTCTGCGTCCTCTGTTGCCAAGCCTGTCTTTGACGCTTTGGGCGCCGACGTTCGCGTTATCAACAACAATCCTGATGGCTTTAACATTAATGTCGATTGCGGCTCTACCCATCTTGACCGTCTTCGCCGCCATGTGGTTGAGCAGGGTCTCGATGTTGGCTTTGCCTACGATGGCGATGCGGATCGCTGCCTTGCCGTCGATGAGCGCGGTAATGTCGTTGATGGCGATCTTATCCTGTACGTTTGCGGTGTTTATCTCAACAAGCATGGCCGTTTGACGGCTGGCACCGTTGTTCCTACCGTCATGAGCAACTTTGGCCTTTTCCGCGCGTTTGACGAAGCTCATCTTTCCTATGAGACCACCGCTGTGGGCGATAAGAATGTGTATGCGTGCATGCGCAAGAATGGTTATAGCCTTGGCGGCGAGCAGTCTGGACATATCATTTTTGGCGATATTGCGCAGACCGGTGACGGCATTCTAACAAGCTTGCGCATTATGGAGGTATTGCGTGCCGAGCGCGAGACGCTTTCTCAGCTGTGCGCGCCGGTCAAGCTTTATCCGCAGCTACTCACCAATGTTCGCGTGACAGATAAGGAGGTCGCCATGAACGACGAGGCTGTTCTTGCTTCCGTCGAGGCGGCCGAGGAATTCTTAGGCGAGCGCGGACGCGTCTTGTTGCGCGCGAGTGGCACCGAGCCTCTTGTTCGCGTTTTGGCGGAGGCGCCGACTGATGAGCTTTGCCAAAAGGCGAGCGCCTTCATGCTTGATGCGCTCGAGCGTTTTCGTGCGTAAGAGTCGATTCGCTTCATAGCAATTGAAAGGGATTGCCGTGTGCGATCCCTTTTTTATATTGAATCGGTCTTTTGCGAAATCAATGCCCGTTAACTGGGCATAAAAAGCTCAACGATTGGTGCGTCGGAAAGGGGATAGAACATGGCCGTATTCTATAAAGATCAGGCGGGAAACGTTCTTGCTGCGCTTTCGAGCGATATGCCCGCACCGGCTGGTTTTGAGGAGCTCGTGGCAGGAACGGTCGATGCTGCTCGCGAAAAGCACGTTCCCGTTGTTTCGCTTGAGCGCGATGCCCATGTTATCCGCGTTACCGTGGGCGAAGTTGAGCATCCTATGCTTCCAGAGCACTTTATCGAATGGATTGCGCTCGAGGCTGAGGGACGGCTTGAGATTCACTATCTCAAGCCGGGACAAGCTCCTTCAACGTTTTTCGCTGGCGGTATTAAATCCGGTACTGTTTTTGCATATTGCAATCTGCACGGATTGTGGAGTGCTTCATTCTAAGATCTTGAAGTGACTGGTGTCGAGGGACCGCGCGCCTAGGTTGCGCTCGATGTTTCTGCTGTGGGGCTCGAGCGCGAGTTTTGGCTGCGTGGTCCCTCGTTGCTATGTCGAGAACCTCGGTGGACGGGTATGATGGAATGGATGAAATCGATGGAAGGGGCGAGATGAGGCTGGCGTTGGCTCAGATGGATACGCGTTTGGGGGACATCGAGGGCATTTGCTCTCGCGTGTTCGATCAGGCCATGATAGCGTCATCGCATGGGGCGCACCTTATGTGCGTTCCGGCGCCGCTTACCGTCGGGATAGCGCCCACTTCGCTCATCGAGTATGGCAACTTCCAGCATGCTTTGATTGTTGCTCTGCAGGCACTTGCGGAGAAGCTGGAGCCGTTGGGAATCGCTTGTCTATGCCCTTCCATCGTCTCGTTCGAGGGTGCGCCGATCTTTGAGATTTTTATTCTTCGAGATGGTCACGTCGTACCTGCCCGCTCCCTCATCGCGCGTGAGCGGGGCCCGCGTTCGGATGAGGCTTGGCTTCCACCCGTTTTTGACATTGCCGGTACTCGTGTTGCCGTTTCTTTTGATTTGGCTCGGGATATGGAATCTCTTCCCGTTGGAACCGACCTTGTCATTTATTTCCCTGCGTACGGCTACGACGATTCGAACGAGGAGACCGCTGCCGTCGCTTCGATTCGCGATGGCTTCTTTGTTGATGCGGTTGCCAAGACGGGTCTTTGGCTTGCCTGCATGGCACCTGTGGGCGCGTTTGACAGTGCGGTCTATACCGGCGGCTCATTTGTGATGGACGACGCCGAGCACGTTATCGCCGTGGCGCCTTGTTTTGAGGAAGGCCTACTTATTTCGGAAATCTCCCATGGGACTGTTCCGGACTCGATTGACCCAGATCTTTTACCACGCTGGAATCGTGAGGAATGGCTTTGGGAATCGACTCGTCTGTATCTGCGCGATGTCGTCGCTCGCCAGGCGTCTGGTAGGGTTGCGCTTTTACTAGCGGGCGATCTTGCTACGTCACTTCTTGCTGCGCTCGCGGTGGATGCCGTTGGCTCCCGAAACGTAATCGGCGTTGTCGTGCAACATGAAGGGGCATTGACTCCTCAGGAGGAATGTGCCGAGAACGAGCGTTTGCGTGTTGCTCGTCAAGTCGCAAGCAATCTTCGAATTCAGGTTGTCGAATGCGAGCCATCTTCGAGCCGTGGGTGCGAAGAGGCGTGGACGACCCCTGAATGCGAAGGCGAGGCGAAGCATTTTGGCAAGGCGACCTCGAACGCGCGGGGCGAGGATCTTGATGCTTTACTTGGGGCTGCGCGCCGTGTTGACGCGTGCTGTGTGAGCGCTATGACAAAAACCGAGTATGCTCTTTGTGCGCCTGCTGCCTTAAGGGATGGTCTCTCGCACTGTGTGTGCGCGCCATTTGGCGATATCTATCTATCCAATCTTGAATTTATCGCACGTTGGCGTAATCGTCGCTCCCCTGTGATTCCGGAAACGCTCGTATCTCTCGCATCGGTTGAGGGAGGCATGGGCTCGATTATCGAACGCGCGATTCCTGCGCTGACGGGAGATGGCGAGCTTGAGGAAAAGGTGGCGTCTGTTCTCCGCTCACAAGCACCCTCCAAAATCGACGAGGCTTTGAGGGCTCATATCGACAAGGGGCTGGACTTTGAAGAGAACCCACTTGCCGGTTCGTCTCCCCAGGCGCTTCGGGCTCTTATGCTCTTGATTCAACATGGCGAAGCGGCACGTCGAAAGCTCCCCGCCATGCCGGTTCTTTCTGCTCGTTCGCTTGCCGAGAGAAGCTGGCCGATCTCTTTGGGTTGGTCGGATATGGGACGCGATGGGGAAGACCTCATGACAGTTGATGCCCTTATCCAAATGGAGCAGGAGCGCTCCTCTACGGAGGGCTCTTCGCATCGAGCTCAAGCTCGCGACGAGATTATGGGTTTGATTGGAAATCTTTTTGGGATAACGCCCGAACAGATGGCTCACATGCAGAGCGAAGAGGGGCAGCGTGAGCTTCGTCAAGGGCTTGGCGATATCGAGTCGATGCTGCGTAAGATGATGGAACCGTCCCCAGGCGCGATGGGCTCCGCTGGACCCGATGGAGCAAACCAGGGTGCCCAATCTCGTGGCGCGTTTCCATTTACGCCTGGCGGCACGGCCCCGTTTTTCTCGCAAAACTAGACGTACGGCCTTATCGATTAGACTGTGCTCAAAAGACGCCTCCCATCGTGGTATATTAGAACAGATGTTCGTGCCTGAAGGGAGGCGCATGATTATTCTCGGAATCGACCCCGGACTTGCTCATACGGGTTGGGGGATTGTTGAAGAACGGGGTGGCGATGTTCGCTGCCGCGCCTACGGATGCATCGAAACGGCAGCGGGGAATGATCTTGCTGTGCGCCTTCGGCATATCGCCGATGATTTGTCGGCTGTGGTTGAGCGATACCACCCTCAGGAGGCCTGTATCGAGAGCGTCTATTTTGGCGTTAACGTTAGGTCTGCGATCCCGACTGCGCATGCGCGCGGTGCCGCGCTGGTGGCGGTATCGTTATGCGGCGTCGAGGTGGGCGAGTACACCCCCATGCAGATTAAACAGTCGGTTGTGGGGACTGGCGCTGCCGATAAGGGTCAAGTGACCTATATGGTTAGAAATCTTCTGCATTTGGATCATGACCCTAAACCCGATCATGCTGCGGACGCCTTGGCATGTGCCATCTGCCATGCCCATTTGCGTCATACCGATGCGGTGACGCGCGGTGAATTTGTTCAAAAGAGGGGAAACGGCTACTCATGATCTCGTTGATACGCGGAACGCTCGTTGAAGCGACGGCTCAGTATGCCATCATCGATGCTGCGGGGGTTGGCTTCGAGCTGGGCATCTCGAGCATGACGGCAGCAGCGCTGCCGGCCTTGGGTACTGAGTGCCGTCTTTACGCGCGCCTCCAGGTACGCGAGGATTCTATGACGCTTTTTGGCTTTGCTTCGAAGGAAGAGCGTGCGATGTTCGATCACCTATTGAGCGTATCGGGCGTGGGGCCTCGTCTGGCGCTAGCCATTCTTTCACGCTATAGCGTTTCACAGCTATACTCCATTGTGATGGCCGAGGATGCGACGTCGATGTCTGCCGTGTCCGGTGTGGGGAAAAAGACCGCACAGCGTTTAATTTTGGAATTGAAAAGTACCTTTGCGAAGGACCACTCATTTGCCGTTGCCGAGACTCCGGCTGTAAATCAGACGGTCATGACTTTTTCGCACGAGTCTTCTGTGCTTGAGGATGCGCGTCAGGCGCTTCTTTCCATGGGATTCAGCCCGCAGGAGACGGAGCTTGCGCTTGATGGGTATGATGGCCAGGGGATGCGAGTTGAAGATTTGCTGGGTGCCGCGCTGCGTCGTCTTGGAATGGAAGCATAATGTGGGAAGTCGACGAATCTGAAGATCTCTGGGCTGATGCGCCACGAGGGAATGCAGCCTCTCAGGGTAGGGAAGACGCCGAGCGCTTGGTGACGGGCGACCTGACTGCCGATGACCTTGATGTGGAACGTTCGCTTCGCCCTCAGCGTCTTGATGATTACTGTGGGCAGGAGCATATCAAGCAAAGTCTCCGTATTCTTATCCAGGCTGCTCAAAGCCGCGGTGAGTGTCTTGACCATGTTATTTTTTCGGGACCTCCCGGCCTGGGCAAGACGACCCTGGCGACTGTTATCGCCAACGAGCTGGGTGCGCAAATTAAAACAACGTCAGGACCGGCGATTGCTCGCACGGGGGACCTCGCGGCGATTCTCACTAATCTTCAACCGGGCGATGTTCTCTTTATCGATGAGATCCATCGTCTCAATCGCTCCATCGAAGAGATTCTATATCCCGCGATGGAAGATTTTTCGCTCGATATCGTTATTGGTAAAGGGCCTGCTGCGCGTTCGATTAGACTTGATATTCCCCATTTCACCTTGGTGGGAGCCACGACGCGCTCGGGTATGCTCACGGGTCCTCTACGCGACCGTTTTGGTATCTCATTTAGGCTCGACTACTATTCAGTTGAAGACCTTGCAGAGATCGTCGCGCGTTCGGCGAGCATCCTGGGGGTCACTATCGATCGCCAGTCGGCCTTGGAGATCGCCTCTCGGTCCCGTGGAACCCCCCGTTTGGCAAACCGGTTGCTTAAGCGCGTGCGAGACTATGCCCAAGTGCGCGGTGATGGTCCCATTGAGCTTGATATCGCACGGGAAGCGCTCTCTTTTTTCGAGATCGATGAGCTCGGTCTCGACTGGATGGACATTCGCATCCTTGAGACGCTCGTCAAAACATTTCGCGGTCGCGCCGTCGGGCTAACGACGCTTGCAAGCGCTGTGGGCGAAGACCCCTCGACGCTCGAAGATGTATATGAGCCTTATCTTCTCCAACGTGGACTTATCATCAGGACACCCCAGGGGCGCATCGCTACTCTTACCGCTTTCGACCACTTGGGAGTTACCCCGCCATCTGGAGTCTAGGTTCTTGAGAAACGTTGTATGCTAAATGCACTGTGCAATTCGCGAGAAAGGCCTTCATATGCCAACCGATATTGAGATCGCCCACTCTGTCAAGCCGCTTCCCATCACTCAGGTTGCCCAAGAGGCCGGTATCGATGAGAGCTATTTGACGCCCTATGGATTCGATAAAGCCAAGGTCGACTACGCTCTTCTTAATAGTCCCGAGCATGCGGATTCGATTTCCTCTTCTGCCCTGGTTTTGGTGACCGCCATCAATCCGACTCCTGCAGGCGAAGGTAAAACCACGACCACTATCGGCCTTGCTGATGGCCTGCGCCGTCGCGGTGTGAAGAGCGCTGTTGCACTTCGTGAGCCTTCGCTTGGTCCTGTCTTTGGCGTCAAAGGCGGCGCTGCCGGCGGCGGTTACGCTCAGGTTATCCCCATGGAGGACATCAACTTGCACTTCACGGGCGATTTCCATGCTATTGGTGCCGCGAATAATCTGTTGGCGGCCATGCTTGATAATCATATCCAGCAGGGTAACAAGCTTGGCATCGACGTTAAGCGCGTGACGTGGAAGCGCGTTGTCGACATGAACGATCGCCAGCTGCGCCATGTGATTGACGGCATTGGCGGCAAGGCTCAGGGTGTGCCGCGTGAAGACGGATTTGATATCACCGTTGCCTCCGAGGTTATGGCGATCCTGTGCCTGGCGACCTCTATTGCCGACCTAAAGCAGCGTCTGGGCGAGATTGTGGTGGCCTACACCTATGAGGGAAAGCCCGTGACGGCTTCTGATCTTAAGGCCCAAGGTGCCATGGCCGCTCTGTTGAAGGACGCCTTAAAGCCCAATTTGGTCCAGACGCTCGAGCACACGCCTGCTTTTGTACATGGTGGGCCCTTTGCGAACATTGCCCATGGATGCAACTCTGTCATGGCAACGCGCATGGCTCTGTGCTTTGGCGACATTGCGATTACGGAGGCTGGGTTCGGTGCCGACCTCGGTGCCGAGAAATTCTTTGATATCAAATGCCGCATGACGGGTCTCTATCCGCGTGCTGTGGTTGTTGTTGCAACGGCTCGTGCCCTTAAGTACAACGGCGGCGTTGCTAAGGCCAATCTGAACGAAGAGAACCTCGATGCTCTTCGCGCTGGCCTGCCCAACCTGTTCCGTCACGTACAGAACATCAAGGATGTCTTTGGCGTCGAGACAATTGTCGCCATCAACCATTTCCCGACCGATACTGAAGCCGAGCTCAAGGTCATCGAGGACGAATGTGCCGCGCGCGGCATCTGTGTTTCCCTCTCTGATGCGTGGGCTGCCGGCGGCGAAGGTGCGCTTGATCTTGCAGATAAGGTTGTTGCGGCTGTTCAGAAGACTCCGACTCCTATGCCTGCGTTTACGTATGAGACGGGTTCCGATGTCGCTGATGCCTTGGAGGCTATCGCCACAAAGATCTATCATGCCGATGGCGTCGATTTCACGCCGGCGGCGAAGCGCCAGCTCGCTGAACTGCGTGAGAATGGATTCGGTAACTTGCCCGTCTGTGTTGCCAAGACGCAGTATAGCTTTAGCGACGACGCCAAGAAGCTCGGTGCCCCCGAGGGCTTCCGCATCACGGTGCGTGAACTCAAGGTTTCCGCCGGAGCCCACTTTGTGGTTGCTCTCACCGGCAGCGTTTTGACCATGCCGGGCCTTCCTCGCGTTCCGGCCGCCGAGAATATCGATATCGATGACAACGGCGTCATTACCGGCCTGTTCTAAGCTGGGCGCCGTTTTCGGTGCCGGTGTTTTCTAGCTTATTTGCAAGGGTGCGATCTGGATGGGTCGCACCCTTTTTATGGCTATCGATAGGAAACGACGATGGTGCTGCTTGCTGACAAGTTTTTAGTTATGGACTACACTTCACGGAACCGCACAAACGCATTATGGATGCAGTGCATGCATGAGGGGCTATCAAAATGGCGCAAGTGATGATGGATAAGACGTGCCGAGACTTCGCCGAGGCTCTGGCGGCGCGAGAGCCGGTTCCGGGCGGGGGGAGCGCAAGCGCTTACGTGGGGGCTCTGGGCGCTTCTCTGTGCTCCATGGTTGCGCGCTATGGTGCCAGCAATCCTCGTTTTGCCGAGGTTGAGGATGACCTTCGCCATGCTGTCGCAGCTTCGGGCCGTATTGGCTTTGAGCTGCTTGAGCTGGTGGAAGAAGATGTGCGAGCCTACGGCCTTGTCTCTGCGGCATATGGAATGGAGCGAGACAACCCGCATCGCTCCGAGGTGATTCAGGATGCTCTCCACGAGGCTGCCTTGCCGCCTTATCGCATTATGGTCGCCTGTTCGCGTGTGCTTGCCCTGCTTGAGGAAATGGCCGATAAGAGCTCCCGTCAACTTCTTTCAGACGTTGCCTGCGGCGCTGTGTTTTGCCGCGCTGCGTTGCAGGGCGCAAGTCTAACGCTTTTTGCGAACACGACGTCCATGAAGGATCGCGAGCGTGCCGAGGAACTCGAGCGCGAGTGCGACGCATTGCTCGATACCTGGTTGCCGCGGGCGGACGGTCTTGCCAAACGCGCGGCTGACGCCGCAAGGAAACGGAGCTGATATGGCCGCATTGCTTAAAGGCGCACCTGTTGCAAAGGCGATTACCGCTGAGCTGGTCGAGCGGGCGCAGAAATTGGAATCGCTGGGGGTCGTGCCTACGCTGGCTATCATGCGCGTGGGCGAGCGCGAGGACGACCTTTCCTATGAGCGTGGGGCTCTTAAACGCTGTGAAAAAGTTGGTATTTCCTGTCGTCGTTACCTTTTGCCCGCAGACGTTTCTCAAGAAGAGCTGCTGCGCGTTGTCGCCGAGGTCAATGAGGACCCTTCTATTCATGGATGCTTGATATTCCGCCCTCTTCCGGCGCATCTCAAAGAAGACATGGTCGCGGCAGCGCTTTTGCCAAAAAAGGATGTTGATAGCATGACATCCGCGTCGTTGCTGTCGACGCTGAGTGGTCATGGTGCTGGTTATGCGCCCTGCACTGCCGAGGCGGTGCTGGCGATATTGGACCACTACGGAATCGATCTTGATGGTGCGAACGTTGTCGTGGTCGGCCGTTCGCTGGTGATTGGCAAGCCGGTTGCTTCCATGCTTCTTGCGCGCAATGCCACGGTAACTACTTGCCATACGCACACAAGGGATTTGGCCGATGTGTGCCGTCGAGCGGATGTTGTCGTTGCCGCTGCGGGTCATGCCCGCACGCTGGGAGCGGATGCGGTGCGCCCGGGCCAAACCATTATCGATGTGGGAATCAACTGGGATGCACAGGCCAAAAAACTTGTGGGCGATGTTGATTTTGAGGTTGTCGAACCTCTTGTCGATGCCGTGACGCCCGTTCCTGGAGGGGTTGGCGCGGTGACGACGGCAATACTTGCGCGCCATGTGATCTGTGCTGCAGAAGAAGCTTGCGAGCATGTTGTCCGTACAATGCAGTAACCCCGCACTTGTACTTTATTGCATCAAAAAAGCCCAGGCAGACGCCTGAGCTTTTTGTATGGGACTGCCTGTGTTGGCAGATGCTATACAGGGTGACCCTGCTTTAGCCGATTTTGCGGACGTTGATGGCCTGGGTCTCGCCGGGCTTTTTGCCGGGGCCAACCTCGTACTCAACACGATCGCCCTCATCGAGGGTCTTGAAGCCGTCCATCTGGATAGCGCTAAAGTGAACAAAAATATCGGATTTCGCGCTGTCCTGCTGGGCCTCGTCGGGAGCGATGAAACCATAGCCCTTCTCGCGGAAGAACGATTTTTTAAGCGTACCGGTTGCCATGAGTGACCTTTCTTTCTGTGCCCATAGGGGCAATGCTGCGCGCAAACTGCACGTTGAGCGTCATAATACTCCAGTGCGATGCAGTGAATTTCATAAAACTCAATTAGTAACAAATGAAGTTACAAAGGTTTTCCGGAGGTTTACACTAGACACTCGATAGGGCAAACGCACCTGCTGGCTCTGCCGGCAAGAAGGAGGATTCAATGCCTTGTACGACGATTTTGGTTGGTAAGCGAGCGAGCTATGATGGCTCGACGATTGTTGCGCGCAATGAAGATGCAAGCAACGGCAAGTTCACGCCAAAACAGATGATTGTTGTCGAACCCAAGCAGCAGCCCCGTCACTACAAAAGCGTTATCTCGCATCTGGCTATCGAGCTTGACGAGGAGCCCATGCGATACACGGCAGTCCCCGATGCGCTCCGCGAGGACGGAATTTGGGCCGAGGCTGGCATCAACGATGCCAATGTTGCCCTGAGCGCGACCGAGACCATCACTTCGAATGAGCGCGTGCTCGGTGCCGATCCTTTGGTCGAGCTGGTTCCCGCGTGCGGTACAGAGGGCGAGGAGGGCTATATTCCCGAGGTGCCGGGTGGTATCGGCGAAGAAGACATTACGACGCTGGTGCTGCCTTACGCTACGTCTGCCCGCGATGGCGTGCGTAGGCTTGGAAGGCTGCTCGAGACGTACGGAACGTACGAGATGAATGGCATTGCAATCTCGGATGTTGATGAAATTTGGTGGCTCGAGACGGTTGGCGGCCATCATTGGATCGCGAAGCGTGTACCGGATGACGCCTATGTGACGATGCCGAATCAGCTCGGTATCGATTCCTTTGATCTTGCAGATGCCGAGGGACAACAGCTGGAACATATGGCGAGTGCGGACCTTCGCGCTTGGATGAATATGCATCATTTGGATTTGACGCTTCGTGAGGAAGGGGAGGAAGAAGATATCTTCAACCCGCGCGAGGCATTTGGTTCGCACAGCGATTCCGACCACGTTTACAACACGCCGCGCGCATGGTATATGCAACGCTGCTTGAACCCCAGCGATTGCTGGGACGGCGATGAGGCGGTGTTCACACCCGAGTCCGACGATATCCCCTGGAGCCGGATTCCGGAGCGTAAGGTGACGATTGAAGACATCCGCTACGTCCTGGCCGCCCATTATCAGGGAACGCCGTATGACCCCTATGGCACGCTTGGTACCGACAAGACGCGTTCGATGTATCGTCCTATCGGTATCAACAGGAACTGCCAGCTTGCCGTCTTGCAGATCCGCCCCTACGTTCCCCAGAGTCATCGCGGCGTTCAGTGGATGTCGTTTGGCTCCAATCCGTTCAATGCCCTCGTGCCGTTTTTCACCAATGTGCGCGAAGCGCCTGAGTATCTGGCAAACACGACAGCACGCGTTTCGACCGATAGCTTCTATTGGGCAAATCGTCTGATTGCGGCCCTTGCCGATGCTCGTTTTCGTGATAACGAAAACGCTATCGATCGCTATCGCGAGAAGGTTGGCGCTTTTGGGCATAAGCTGATTCACGAGACCGATGAGGCCTTGGCCTGCTGCCCCGAGGAAGATGTCCAGGCGGTCCTTGCGGCGGCAAATCTGCGTATGGCAGATTATCTGCGAGAGCAAACCGATGCCCTTCTTTCAAAGGTGCTCTATACCACGAGCCTTGCCATGAAAAACCACTTTGCGATGTCGGACAACTAACAGAAACGAGAGCGCTGTTATGGCGCCGTTTAATGGGGTACAAGGGGAGCAATGGTATGTACAGCAAAGCGTTGCTCTGTTTCGAGGAGGCAACTGATGGTTACTAAATTCGAAGAGCTTGTCCACGGTATGGTCAACATTGGCTTTGGCGCTGCAGCACTTACGGCCGAGAAAGGCAAAGAGGTGCTCGACACGCTGAATGCCAAGGGGGAACAGGTTCGCTCCGATGCAGCGGCGCCCGACTTCGCGCGCTCCATGTCTGACATCTTCGAACAGGCGGGCGGCACGTTCTCCGATGTGACCGAGTGTTTGGGCGCAAAGGGCGAGTCGGCGGCTGAGCGCGTGCTCGACGAGCTCATCTTGGCGCGTGTTCGTTTCCTTACCAAAGCTGAGCGTACCGAGTTTTTGGCTCACGTGCGCGATCTGGTTGATTCGGTCGACGATGCGACGGTGACGGTCAAGGTCGAGGTCGAGTCCGCCGATACAGAGGCAGATGAGACGAATCAGGCAGAGGACCAGGACGAGTAGCCGCATATGGCCTCCAACGTGAACGAAACCCATACGCATGATGTCGACGCCGACGTCGCTGCAGTGATGGAGGAAATGGAAGCGCAGGCGCGTGATGGGAAGCGTCACTCGCGCGCTGCCGATGCCTTTCCACAGGAGCCGGAGATCATGGCTCCCACGGAGGAATATCAGCTTTCTGCCGCCGGTCGACGCCAGCGTATCGCCGAGATTATCCGATTAGTGCGCAAGTACCAGGTGTGGAACAACCTCACGCCGGTTCGCCTGCGTTGCCTGATCGAAGAGCTTGGCCCCATGTTTGTCAAGATGGGGCAGATTCTTGCCAACCGTTCTGAGATTTTGCCCCAGCCATTTTGCGATGAGCTGCGTCGCTTGCGCTCCGATGTGGACCCGGTTCCCTATCAAGTGGTCCTAGAGTGCCTTGAGGCTGAGTATGGCCAGGAGCTCGGCACTATTTTTGATGCGATCGACCCGAACCCTTTGGGTAGCGCATCGCTTGCCCAAGTGCATCGCGCGCGCCTGGCAACGGGCGAGGATGTTGCCGTCAAGGTACAGCGACCCGGCGCGCAGCAGGTTATGGCTCAAGATATCGACATCATGCGCTCGATTGTCCGTCATGCCTCTAAGTTTGTGAAAACCGATCAGTTCGTGGACCTCAAGGGCGTGGTCGAAGAGCTGTGGCAATCCTTCCGCGAGGAGACGAACTTCCTTATGGAGGCGCGCAACCTCGACGATTTTTACGCCTATCACAAGAACGCGCGCGGTATCTCATGCCCGCGCTCATATTTGAAGTTCTGCACTGAGCATGTTGTGGTGATGGATTATATCGATGGCATCTCGATTGGCGATCCCGATCGTTTGCGCGCGGAGGGTTACGACCTGGAGAAGATAGGCGGACAAATTGTGGAGGACTATTCCACGCAGGTGCTCGACGATGGCTTTTTCCATGCCGATCCTCATGCGGGCAACATCATTCTTAAAGACGGTGTCATCTACTTTATAGACTTGGGCATGGTTGGGCGCATGTCGAGTCATGACCGCGGTATCGTGAAAGACATGATCTTTGCCGTTGCCGAGGGCGATGTCCCCAAGCTCAAGGATTCGCTGATGCGATTTGCGGTCACGCGTGGCGATTCCGCCTCGCTCGACCACACCGCCTTCTTGTCGGATCTCGATTTCATCGTGGCCGATTTTGCCGGCCTCGACCTTAAGGATTTGGATATCGGAGAGTTTCTCACCTCGTTGGTGAGCCTTGCACGCAAGAACAATGTCGAACTCCCCAGTGTGGTTACGATGTTCGCTCGCGGCATGGTGACGCTTGAGGGCTTGCTGACCGAGTATATGCCCAATGTCAATATGGTCCAGATTATCTCGGCACATATCAAGAACGAGAAAAGCAGCTACAGGCGTATGCAGGAGACTGCTCAGGATTTGGCGCACGATGCCTATCGGGCGGCAAAGGGCCAGCTCGAAGCGGCCGAGTATCTTGGCCTTGCATCGCGCATGCTCACGCGTGGCCAGTTAAAAGTCAACACGCAAGTGCTGGGGTCTGAGGCTGTCTTGCGCCATCTTGGCAGCATCGTCGATCGCATGTCCATGGCTATCGTTATCGCTGGCCTATTTATCGGTTCGTCGGTGGTTTACTTTGCAAAAATCGAGCCGGTGGTTTTTGGTATTCCGGTCATTGGCTTTATCGGCTATCTTTCGGCATTGATCCTTGCATTGGGTCTTGGCCGTGAGATATGGCGTAATAGTCACGGGAAAAAGCGATAGCAGCACTTGGGCGCTTTGTATCTGGAAGATATGAGGACGTCCGGCGTTTTGAGGCAGGGTTGCTCACCACATGGGTATGCATAGTAGGGGAAATAGCAGCTCGATGCGCTTTGGAGATGAGGGTGAAGTATGTGTACTGCCGTTAGGTTTACCGATGCCCAGGGGAATATGTATCTGGGCAGAAATCTCGACTGGGCGTTTGGATATGGTGAGCGCCCGCGCGTCTGGGCAAAGGGCTCAAGCGTGCCCTATATGTTTTTGGATGACGCGCCTGCGGACCATGCCGTGGTTGGCATGTGCATCGACTATCAGAGCTATCCCATGTTCTTTGATTGCGGAAACGACGCGGGCCTTGCTGTTGCAGGTCTTAATTTTCCTGGGTATGCTAAGTTTCCTTCCGCGCCCAAGAACGGTGCCACGAACGTTTGCGCGTATGAGTTTCCTTTTTGGGTAACGGCGAACTTCTCGACGGTCGACGAAGTTGAGGCGGCGCTTGCGAACACGGTGATCGTGGGAAAGCCAGCAGGCGAGGGTTTGGGCGTTTCGTATCTGCACTGGATTATCGGTGATGCAAACCGCAGCATCGTGGTCGAGCAGATGGCAGACGGCCTGCATGTTCATAACGACCCGGTTGATGTTCTCGCTAATCAGCCCGCGTTCGATTGGCATATGGAAAACCTCCGCACCTATATCACTGCCAATAACGGTTTTCCGCAGGCGGCCGTGTGGGGCAAGGCCGAACTCAAGCCCTTTGGTGCCGGTGCGGGCATGCGCGGCATCCCGGGCGACTGCTATTCGCCCTCGCGTTTTGTCAAGACGGCCTTCCTCAATGCGAACTACCCGACAAAAGACGGTACGGTGGGCAACATCGCTCGCATGTTCCATACGCTGGGAAATGCATCGATGGTCGAGGGCGCTGCCGCCATGGCTGACGGTCAGTTTGAGAAGACTATCTATACGGGCTGCTTTGAGGCGTCGACAGGGATGTATTACTACAACACCTACGACGATCCCACGATCTACTGCGTAAGCCTGGCGGATGTAGACGGAGCTGACGGATTGGTGACGCCTGAGCCGACCCGATTCGACCCGAGTTCCTGCTAGCGCGAAGGTTACGTTCTGCTCAATTAAAAACCTGAGAGTTCATTACGTTGCAGTGGCCCCGGCAGAGAGGCTCCCGTTTTCGCTCGGTCAAGTCCTGGCTCGCACGAAGAGCACATTTAGTGCTCTTCGGCTCGTGCGGAATCTACGAAAACGGGAGCCCCTCCGCCGGGGCTGGCTTTCGTGTTCGAGGGCTCTCAAAAATGAAGACCCCGCACAGGCAGGGTCTTCAATCAAGACGAAGTTATTTGAAGTGCGTCAGACGCCGACGTCTTAGTACTGGCTCGGATGCTTGGCAAAGAAATCGAAGCGCGGGGGGAGCGGCTTGACGGCATGTTCTCCTGCTGTCTCGCCCAGGCTTTCAATGAAGCAATCGGTGGACTCGAAGATGTGATCCCAGCTAAAGAAGGAAACGGGGTCGATGTCGAAGTATTCGCAGATGAGCTCGCAGCCGGCGGGAACAATGCCATGCATGAGGATGGTCGCTACGCGTAGCTCGTGGAAGGCGTTGACGAGAGCCTGCGTCATGGCGTTGTCGTCCTCGGCGTTCTTTGCGGCCTTGGAGGCATCGGACCAGCGCTTGTTCGCAGCGCGGAGATACTCGTCGCATACCGAAAGAGCGTGGTGCGTCTCGAACTTGTACATGTACTGCTCGAAGGCGAGGGCGGCCTGCTGAGAGGCCTCCATGACCTCGGCGCTGGGCTCGCCTGCGGGGATGCAGCCAGTGCGGTAGCTCGCCTCGTCGCCTTCCTTTACGGCGACACCATAGAAGCAGGAGCGGGCAAGGCGGTTGAACACGCCGGTGAGAAGCGCGCCCTCTTTGAGGGCGGGGTCGATCACGCGCTTGTCGTCACATGCGCGAATCTCGTTGCCGTCCTTGTCTTTTCCGCTCACGCGCGTGTCGTACGCCTTGGGGCTAAAGCTGACGGGCTTCTCGGAGAGGCCAAGCGACAGCCAGTGGGCGCGCATCTGCTCGCACGTATAGTGGTTGAGCAGGTCGTCTGCCGGCGGGGGAGGCGTCTGCGAGGAAGAGCTTGCCTTTTTGCCCATGTAGAGCAGGTGGTAGTTGGCGCTTACCGTCGACTGATGCAAATTCCAGCCGAGTGCCTCCCACATGGCGGTCTGTGCGATGCAGTAGAAGTAGATATTGTCCTGGCCAATAAACTGGTAGATGGCAGCGTCGTCGGAGCACCACCAGTCATGCCAGTCGAGAGACCCGTGTGCATATGGAGGTTCGGGCACCTGTGTGGAATCGACCGAGGGCTCGCCCATGAGGGCTGCGTCCTGTGCTGCCACGCCCTCGGTGATGCCCAAGCGCTTGGCATCGCGGGCGAGGACGGCACGCGTATAGCTGATGGGCGCCCAGAGGCTTTCGGGCCAGCACCAACAGGTTACGTCATGCACGCCGTCGATTTCGGGAACGGGGACGCCCCAGGTGATGTTGCCGGTGATGCGGAAGGGTACAAGTGCCTTGCCGGAGCGGAAGCGAACGCCTCCGCGTCCCAAGACCGCATGGGCCTCGTCGCGCTCTTTCCAGCTGGGGAAGACCACGGTGAAGGAGCTCTTGTTGCCCTCGGGCTCCACGATGGTGTGCTCGGGCAGCTCGGATTCGATGGCGTCGAATGCCTCGCGGAATTTATTTTGAATATAGAGCTGTGCGGGAAGCAGCCACTCCTCCATGGTCTTGGATACAACGGAGCGAACCTGTGGATCGCGCGCGAGCTCGGCGGTGTAATCCTTCATGAAGTCGAGGTAGGCAGGCAGGTCAAAATAGAGGTTGTCGACCGGGCGAAGCTCGGGCACCTCACCCGTGAGCTGGCTTTTTGGTGCAATGAGCTCCTCGGGTTCAAACTGATGACCCAGATCGCACTCGTCAGCGTAGGCCTTCTCGGACTTGCAGCCCTGGATGGGACAACGGCCGATGACCTGGCGGCCATTGAGGAAGGTATTCGCGCTTGTGTCGAAGAACTGCAGGGTGCTGCGCTTCGAGATCACGCCGCGCTCATGCAGACGGTTGACGACCTCGGCGGTTACCTGCTCATGGATGGGGGCTGCGGGCTCGAGTCCCGAGCCGCCATAGATATCGCAGCTGATGCCGTAGTTGTTGAGAGTCGCTGCCTGACGACTGTGATTTGACTCGACGTATTCGCTGATGCTCTTGTCGTAGCCCTCGTTTTCGCGAAGCTTGCGGTAGCTCTCCATGATGGGGGAGCCGTAGCAGTCGGTGCCCGAGGTGAAGATCACGTTCTCGCGCCCCAATCGATCGCGCAAAAAGCGCGCGAAGAAATCGGCGGGCACAAAGACGCCTCCCACGTGGCCAAAGTGCAGGCCCTTGTTGCCATAGGGCTCGCCGGCGGTGACGATGGCACGGCGCGGCCAGGCGGGACGGGATTCCATATCATACGTTGCGGCCATAAGGCTCCTATCAATGCGTTCCCGCTAGGCGGGTTTTGCTGCTCTTCGGTATCCGTAGCATTATCGCACATGCGGCGCGACCGTGCCTAAAATGCGTGTATGCTGGATGGCATGCACGAAATCGGTAACATACATACGTTTGAGGACTTCACGTTCCTGCAGTCCATCTGCCGGGCGTCTTATGCGGTGCTGCTGACGGGGACGCTTGGGGGAGTGGCCCTTTTTCTTTGCGGCGCCCCTTGCGAGTTGTCCACGGCCATTGCCGGAGGAATTGGGGGAGTTGCCCTCTTGCTTGCCGGCATTGCGGCGGCGACGTTTGTGTCCTTCGCGCTTCATGAGTGCGTTCACGCCCTGTTTTTCAAGGTGTTTGGTCCCAGCGGTTCGCACGTTACCTTTGGCTGGAATCTCGACGTCGCCATGATATACGCGTGCGCTGAGGGGATTGTCTATTCAAGGGAGCGCTACCTTGCAATCGTGCTGGCACCGACCATTATCGTGACGGGTGCCGCCTTCGCTCTGGGTGCTTTCTCTGGATACAGCCTTGCTTCCTGGGTAGTTTGCGTGCTCCATCTCTCCGGGTGCACCGGCGACTGGTTTTACGCGCGTGCTATTGTTTCGGACCCTCGGATACGTTGGTGTGAAGACGAGGTCTGGGGCGTTCGCTTTTACGGTGAGGAAGAAGGCGAGGGGAATGACTGTGAATAACAGCTCTGCGATACCGTTATTGCTGCATGCGTGCTGCGCTCCATGTTCCCTGGAGCCGGTCCGCCTTTTGATGGAAGAGGGGTTTGTGCCTACGATCTGCTGGACCAATCCCAATATTCAGCCCATACAGGAGCACGAGCGTCGATTGGCAGAGCTTCGCCGCTGGTGCTCGGCTGAAGGGATTGCGCTTATCGAGGCGGACGAGGACTGCGCCGCGTGGGAGCGAGCAGTCGCGCCGATCGGTGCGCAGGATCGCGAGCGTCGATGCCGGGCCTGCTATGGCCTTCGCCTGGCCGAGGCGTGTCGTGTGGCGAAGCGCGAGGGGTTTGATCATATTGCTACGACGCTTGCGGTGTCTCCCTATCAGCTGTTTGAGACATGCAACGACGTTCTTGTTCGCCTCGCTGAATCTCATGGCCTTACGCCTGTAATTCGTGACTTTAGACCCTGGTACCCGCAGGCAACGCTTCGCTCGCGCGAATTGGGGATGTATCGTCAAAACTACTGCGGATGCCGTTTTTCGGCTGCCGAGGCGGCAATGGACCGCGCGCGGCTGCGCGATGAGCGAAAGGAGTCTCGCAAATAGCGCCGCTGCTGGGGTGCGGTGCGATCGATACTGCGCCCGTTTTGCCGGGCGTTTTACGTGCAGCATGTGTGGCTTGCCCGATTGCGCTGAGCTTGCCCCTGCGATGGGGAACAATACATTGCATTGTGTGGATGTATTGCATGCCATGCGCGCATGCTTCTTGGAAAGGATGGTCATGAATCAGACGTCGAGCAAGAGCGACGTGAACGCAGTTGGGGTTTTCCGACGCCTCAAGAGGCTTGTTCGCGCCAATTGGCGTGTCATCGTTTGCGCTTCATGTCTTGCAGTCTTTCTCTACTTGCTTGACGAGGTACTCGAGGGCGAAATCATGCGCCTTGACTCCTTGGCATATGGCCTTATCGTCGAGCGCTTGCGCAGCGATGCGCTTACTCCGGTGATGGAGGGCTTTTCCGCCCTGGCGACACCGGCTGTATTGGTGGTTATGACCCTTGCCATTGCGGCCTTTGCACCCGGCAGGCGACCGGGATGGTGCTGCGCGGTGAACCTTGTGCTTGTTGCGAGTCTCAACGTTTTTATTAAATCGCTTGTTCAGCGCCCTCGTCCCGAGGGTTTTAGGCTTGCGGTCGAGACCGGCTTTAGCTTCCCTTCGGGTCATTCTATGGCGGCTATGGCGTTTTACGGTCTGATTGTTTGGCTTATCTGGCGGTACGAAAAGGACCGTCGCCAGCGCAACCTGTTCACGATTGCGTTTGGCTTCATCATCTTGATGATCGGCATCAGTCGTATCTATCTGGGGGTACACTATGCCTCCGACGTTTTAGGAGGTTTCTGCGCCGCTTTGATTTGGCTTGCGCTTTTTACGCATCTGGGCGCCCCGCTCTTCATGGACGAATCAAAGGTTACCCAAGGCTAACTTGTGGAGGGAGTATGAAGGCGGGGATTTAGAAGGGGAGAGCGCGTTAAGTTTACTATAGTTAACTCAACGACGAAACAGGTCACAGGCGATATTCGATCGTTTCGTCGAAGTTTGATTGCATCCCTCCCCTCTGTGCGATCAACGGTGTACTTCGAAGGCGACCCGCCATCTGAAATCAGGTGACGGGTCGTTTTCGTTAGTACGGTATGCGTTTGTGACGGGTTGTGGACTAGGGTTCCAAAAAACGCTCGACGAGTTCGGGCAGCGCTCCGTCGAAACAAGTTGAATTGAGCACGACGTCACAATGCTCGCGCGCATCATCGGTGGCGTTTGCGACGCCGACACCCAGGCCTGCAGCATCGAGCATGGCGATATCGTTAGCCGAATCGCCGATGCCGATGATCTGGTCGAGGCCAATGCCCAGAATCTCGGCAAGCTTTGCCAGACCAGTTGCTTTGGTTACGCCCTGGGGCATGAACTCCATGTATCGATTGGAGGAGAACGTGATGGCCGTTCCGAGGTCTTCGGCAAAATCACCCATCGTAGCCCCCAGTTCACGCAGCGCATCAAAGTCATCGCTCATGTAGAGCACCTTGACGATGGGCTTTGCCTCGAGGAACGAAAGGTCGGGGTGACCCTCGCAGGTTTGATAGCGAATCGACGGATAGCTAGCCAGGAAATCGCGTTCAGAGGCTGGCGGGTCAAAGACGTTGTAGGTGCCGTCGTCAAAGCAAACGTGGACGCACAGTCCCAGCTCGCGTCCGCAGCGGTAAATCGTGTCTGCGGCTTCATGGGAAAGCCCGCAGGTGCACAGCGGCTTAGGGTCGCCGTAGCGATTGATAAAACCGCCGTTGTAGGAAACGATATAGGTTTCGCCCAAAAGCTCGGGGTCGAGCGTGTCGAGGTTCGCTGCAATCGAGTTGTACGCGCGCCCAGAGCAGGGGACGAAAAGCACGCCCAGTTCGCGCATGCGCGCGAGGGCGGCCTTGTTGCCCTCGGGGATAATGCAGCTGTCGTGCAGGAACGTTTCGTCCATATCGCTTGCGACGAGTTTGTAGCGAGACATTAATAGACCATCCCCATCGCCTCAGCCACCTCGGCAAGCGTTGCCTCGGCGATCTCGTTGGCACGGCGGTTGCCTTCGGCAAGGACGTCCTTCACGTAATCAAGGTCGTTCTCAAAGCGATGACGACGCTCGCGGATGGGCTCGAAGTAGTTGTTGACCGCCTCGGTGACGTATTTCTTGAGCTGGCCAGATCCGCCCATGCCGATTTCTTTTGCAATCTCAATTTCGGACCTGCCGGTGCAGATGGCAGCCGTGGAGAGAAGGCCCGATACGCCGGGGCGGTTCTCGGGATCAAACGTGATCATGCGCTCGGAGTCGGTCTGGCTCTTCTTGATGCGCTTGGCGGTCTCCTCTGCCGTCATGGAGATGTTGATGGCGTTGCCGTAGCTCTTGCTCATCTTGCGACCGTCAAGGCCGGAAAGCAGGGGCACGTCGGAGAGAAGGGCGTCGACCTCGGGGAAGACCGGGTCGCAGTTCTTGCAGAAGCGGTTGTTAAAGCGGCGGGCGATGGTGCGCGTGAGCTCGATGTGGGGCAGCTGGTCGCGACCGACGGGAACCACGTTGCCCTTGCAGAAGAGGATGTCGCAGGCCTGGTGCACGGGATAGGTGAGGAGCAGGCCCGTGAGCTCGTGGCCGCTGGCCTCTTGCTCGGCTTTGACGGTGGGGTTGCGCAGGAGCTCCGCCTCGGAGACGAGCGAGAGGAACGGAAGCATGAGCTGATTTGCCGCTGGCACTGCGGAATGCGCATAGATCATGGTCTTGTCGGGATCGATGCCACAGGCAAGGTAATCCATGACCATGTTGTAGACGTTGTCTTGGATTTGGTCGGTGGTGTCGCGGTCGGTGATCACCTGATAGTCGGCGATGAGCACGTTGGTGCGGCAGCCTTTGTTTTGAAGCTCGACGCGGCCCTTGAGAGTGCCGAAGTAATGGCCGAGGTGCAGGCGGCCGGTGGGGCGGTCTCCGGTGAGCATGGTGTAGTTTTGCGGGTTCACGTCAAGATCGGCGCGAATGGCGTCAGATTTCTTGAGGGCAACCTCGTAGCTGTTCTCGTTGGGCATGCGAATGATCTCCTATCGGTTATCGGTGCGGCGGTCGTTACGGTTCCTATGCTTCTTTTGATGCCGGGGGTGCTTGGCTTCTGCGGTAGCTTCCTCGTCAGCGAATGCGGGGTCGTCGGGGGTGACTATTTCGTCTTCATGGGTGTCTGCGTTGTAGTGATGGCGCAAAACGGGTTCGAAGAGATGCAGGTGTATTGCGAAGGCGGCAGAGCATGCTAAAAGTGCCAAGAAGATGAGGACGCGCCAAATGACGCCTACCTGATTGATGGCCGCGGCGCCCAGCGAGAGCAAGATGCACCACGCGTAGATGAGCAACACGGCTTGCTTCTGGTTGTAGCCCTCTTGGATCAGGCGATGGTGAATATGCCCCTTGTCGGCCTGACCTATGCTCACGTGCGCTCGCGTGCGCCTGATGATTGCAGAGAACGTGTCGATGATGGGCACGCCTGCTACGATCAACGGGATGAGCAGGGAGGTGACGGCGGCGGTGCGCGAAACATTGAGCAGCGAGATGATGCCTAGTGAGAATCCCAGCAGCAGCGAACCCGAGTCGCCAAGAAAAATCGATGCGGGGTTGAAGTTATAGCGCAGGAATGCGAGGCAAGAGCCGGCGAGCGCAAGGGAAAACGCTGCTGCATCATGCCTGCCGGCGAGGATGGCAAAGGAGAACATCGAGAGCGCGGCGATGCAGGAGATGCCGGAGGCGAGTCCGTCCAAGCCATCGATAAGATTGATGATATTGGTAAAGGCAGCCAGGTAGATGACGGTAATGGGGTAAGCGAGCCAGCCGAGTTCAATGTAGGTGTCGCCTGCAAAGGGGTTGACGATCTGGTGAATCACCAGGCCTCCCGCAACGGCAACGCTCGCGGCGATGATCTGGCCTGCGAATTTGGCCTTTGGGGAGAGCTGGACAATATCGTCTGCGGTACCCGTTGCCACCATGAGCAGGACGGCGACCGCAAGCAGATGATAATCGACGGCGAGGCTGGGGTGCGATACCAGGACAGGCGGCCATCCGAGGTGCGTGCCGCCAAAAACGGCAACGACCATTGCGACCAGGAGGCCGAGGAAAACGGCGAGTCCACCGAGGCGAGGCGTCGGCTGCGTGTTGATGCGTCGTTTGGATGGGTAGTCGACGGCGTCGAGACGTATGGCCAAGCGCTTTGCTGCAGGCGTGCAGACAAAGGTCACAACGAACGCCGTGGCTGCCACGGCGATATATGGAAGGAATCGTTCCATGCGAAAAGTAATACGCCCGTCTGGTAGATGGTCAGATGCGTGCGGATAATGGAGCGGGTGGGGCGATTATCTGCACAAGTCATATCATGATACCCCATATACCTGGATACGCGCAGCGCACGGCGCTCATCACCATCACGCCAGATTCGCTCTTCTTTTGCGACGCCTACGCGCTATCATGGGCAAAGTTCGATATCATGCGCCCCTTGGCGGCAAAGGCGAAAGGAAGACGAGCATGGCAAGCACCAACACGAACGGACGTAATCGAGCGGGCCGCAGGGATGGGGCTCCGCGTGACGGAAGGCGTGAGCAGCGCGCTCGCGAGCGCGAGGCCTACACCCGCCAGGTTGGCGAGCGTCTTGCGGCCGAGATCGATCGCGCTTGCGCGCAGTGCCAGCGCATCGACGGCGCGCCCGCTTCGGTGGCAAAAGAGGCAACGGAAGGCGAACAGCCGCGTCTGCCCGAGGTCCGTGTCCTCGATGCCGGCGCCTGCGCGGCAATTCTGGAAAACGGCCGCGGCCGCGCCCAGTTCTGCGACCTGACGGTCCTTGATTTTGGTTCGTATACCAATCCCGCGGGCGGATTCGATAAGGGTTTCATGGGTTTCGAGCAGTCTTTGTGCGAGCACTCGTTTCTCTATAACGTCCTTTCCCAGCAACGCGACTGGTATGGTGAAAACCGCCGCCGCAACATCAACTGCGAGCTTTATCGCGATCGCGCGCTGGTGGTTCCCGCTGTTCGTTTTACCCGCGATCGCCTCCATGCCTATGCAGACGTCGTCGTTCTTGCGGCGCCCAATGTGCGCCGTGCGCGCTCTGAGTACAACATGAGCGATGAGCAGCTTGCCGATGCCATGCGTGAGCGCATTCGCTTTGCCCTGGCGGTTGCCGACAGCTTGGGCCATGAGAAGCTCGTTTTGGGCGCGCCCGGCTGCGACGCGAGCGGCTGGGATGCCTCCGTTGTGGCCGAGATGCTTCGCGAGGAGCTGGCGAGCGGCGAGCACGTGGCGACCACGGTGATCTTTGCCGTTAGGCGTGAGCGCTTCAACCAAAACTACGAGCGTCTGGCTCATGCATTTGAGACCTTCCCGGCCAAAAATGAGACCTCGTATGAGGATGTCCGCGCGCACGAAGAGGCGGCTCAGGCTCAAGCCCATAAAGACGATGATGACGACGATTGGCGTGCATACCTAAAATAAACATGACAAAAGTCCATAGGTTTGTTCTGTCATATTTTGCGCGGAGAGGCGGGAGGCGCTATGCGTAACGTACTGTTTTTTGGTGATAGCAACACGTACGGATTCGATCCCGAATCCCGCGCTGCCGGCACAGGCGAGCGCTTCCCGGCCGATGTTCGCTGGTGCGGCGTTGCTGCGCACGAGTTGGGCTCGAGCTGGCATGTGATCGAGGAAGGGCTCAACGGTCGCACGACGGTTCATGAAGATCCGTATCGCCTGACCACCCATCTTTCTGGCGGGGCACTTTTGCCCACCCTGCTTAAATCGCACCTTCCCCTCGATGTGGTTGTCATCATGTTGGGCACGAACGACCTCAAGCCTGTGTATAGCCTTGGGCTTGCGGATATCGCCCGCGGTATGGCGGTGCTCGCCGAAGCGGTCCGGGAATTTCCGTGGCCGTCATGCGCGCCCTGCCCGCAGATTTTGCTCGTGTCCCCTCCGTCTTTGACAGATGCGGCGACATGCGGGCTGCTTGCCGAGTTTGACGCCCGCGGCGTCGCGCTGTCAAAGCAGCTTGCGGACGCATATGCCGGCGTGGCAGAGCTTGAGGGGTGCGACTTTCTCGATGCGGGGAAGGTGACAAAGGTCGGTGACTTCGACGGTGTTCACTTGGATGCTGCCGGCCATCATGCTCTGGGGCTTGCCGTGGCGACCAAGTTGCGGGAAATGGCGGTTCGCTAGCCGTCGTCGCTCATCGCGGCTTTGTCTTAAAACCGATGAAAAAAGAGGCGTCCTCCTGAGAGAGAACGCCTCTTTCGTATGGGTAGGGCCGTTGCTTCCGGTGCTGTTATCCGATGAGCTTGTTCAGACGCTTCTGCTCGTTCAGCGCAAGGCCGATGGAGATGATTCCGGTGATGGCGTCGGCCACCACAAGAGCGATCAAGATGCCCTGGACGCCCATCATGTTGCCCAGCAGGTACATGAGGGGCACCGAGCAGATCACGTAACGAAGCAGGCTGCAGAAGGTGGAGAGAACGACTTTCTCAACCGACTGGAAATAGATGGATACGGTCATCGCAAGATAGCCCAGGCATACGGCGATGATGATGATACGCGTGGCGCTGGCGGTAACTTCTACGAGTTCGGCGTCGCTTCCGGCAAAGAAGGCGCAGACGGGGGTTGCTGCGAGCCAGATCACGATCGACACAATGAGGAGAACGATAATCTGGTACTTGATGGCGCAGGAGAGCGACTGCTTGAGGCGATCCCAGGCCTTGGCGCCAGCGTTGAAGGCGGCGATGGGCTGCAGGCCGTAGGAGAAGCACTGGGCGACCATCATGACGATGTAGAGGATGTAGCCGTTGATGACGGCGAAGGCGGCGATGTAGAGCGAGCCGAGTTCGCCGCCGAGGGTGCCGAGCAGCGTGTTTGCAACCGTGTTGAAGATGAACGTAGCCGCCTGGACCAGGAAGAACGGGAAGCCGATCTTGAAGATCTGACTGCAGATGGCCGTGTCGAGCTTGAGGTCTGCAAGCTTGATCTGGAGCTGCGACTTCTTACCCCCGACGAACCAGAAGGCGCCGATGGCCCAGATGCCGATGGACAGGCCGTAGTAGATACCGGCGCCCATGGTGCCGAGCTTGAAGATGAAGGTCGAGAGGGCGAGCCAGACGATGGCGATGATAGCGGAGACCGTCATGAGGTTGGCCTGGATCTGTACCTTCTCGTCAACGCGCATGACCGCGGTGACCATCTGGCCCACGACCGTGAAGGGCAACAGGATGGAGAAGGTGCGAACGCCCAGGACCGTATCGGCCATGATGTCGGGGGTTGCGCCAAAGAACGCACAGATGGGCTCGGTGAAGACCGCCATGATCACCGCGAGGATGAGAGAGACGATCGAGGTGAGCCAGAAGCCCTGGCTAAAGGCCTTGCTCGCACCCTTGACGTCGCCGGCGCCCAAAAGGTTGCCCACGATGGCGGGAACGCCCGTGCCAAAGAGGTTGCCGAAGGCCAGGTTGAGGAACTCGGCGGACATGATGATCGAGACGCATGCCAGGCCGTGGGCGCCCAGGCCCCAGCCCATGACAAGTCCCTCGAGGATGACCATGATGATCTGGGCGAGCATGCCCTGACCGGTCACGATCGTGTAGCGGCGTACCAGGCTGGGAATCGGCTTTGATGCGAGTTCGCGATCCTCCTCGTTGGCAATCAATTCTTCTGCCATTGGTCTCTCCTTTCCTTGAGAGTCAAAACGTGATGGATGGTGGCGCTACGCCTCGAAGACCACCTTGCCGGCGATTATCGTGAGCAGCGAGGTCGCTTCGAGTACGTCTGCTGGCTCGCATTCAAAGAGGTTGCGGTCGAGTACGCAGATGTCAGCCTGCTTGCCGCAGGCGAGGGTGCCAATGCGGTCTTCGGCATGCATGGCATAGGCGCTGCCGTAGGTGTAGGCGCGCAGGGCGTCGCCCATCGTGATGCGCTCCTCGGCAAACCAGCCCTCCGGATTCGAGCCGTCTTCGAGCATGCGGAAGACGGCGCCATAGACCTCTTCCATGGGCTCGAGGCCCACGACGGGGAAATCCGATCCCAGGTGCACGCAGGCCCCGCTTGCCAGCAGGCTGTGGAGAGGCCAGGAGAGCGCGGCGCGCTCGGGGCCCACTGCGTCGTCTTTGGCGCGATCGGGCATATCGAGTAGCATGTGCCACGGTTGCATACCGGCACTTACACCCAGCTTGGCGTAGCGAGGCAGGTCCTCGGGCTGGACAGTTTCGTTGTGCTCCATGGAATGTCGGCATTCGCCCCTGCCATGGAGGCGTTCTCCTTCTTCAAAGCAATCAAGAACAAAGCGCACGGAGCGGTCGCCGATTGTGTGGATGCGCGTGTCCACACCCCACTGAGTCGCCTTGAGAATGGCGGTGCGGATGCGCTCGGGGTCCTCGGCGGGCTCGCCGCACGTCTCGGGGGCATTTGAGTAGGGCTCGAGCATCCAAGCAGTGTGGTCGGAGCACACGCCGTCGAGGAACTGTTTGAAGCCGTGCCATTCAACCTGCGTATCGGGGAAGTTGTACTTCTCCTGGATCTCATGGAGCTCCAGACGCTCGTTCTCAAACAAATCGGTGTACAGGAAAACGCGCAGGGGGAGGTCGCCGCGGGCGTTGAGGTCGGCGAGCACAGCGTAGGGATTGTCCATGCTCACGAAGGTGGGGTTAACCATGCCGACGGTGGTGATGCCCAGGGCGTTTGCGCGCTTGGCCGTCTTGCTAAACGAAGCTTCGACGACGTCCATCGCCGGGTTGTATACATCGTCCAAGAAGATGGCGCCGGCGTTGTTGGAGAACACACCGGTAGGGTTGCCATCTGTGTCTTTGAGAATCTTGCCGCCTGCGGGGTCAGGTGTGTCGCGCGTGACGCCCACCTTGTTGATGGCGCAGGTGTTGGCGCTAAAGGTGTGAAGGTCGACTTGCTGTAGAAATACCGGTCGGTCGCTCACGTACTGGTCGATCATCGCTGCGGTGGGCATCTCGGGAATTTCCCACTGGAATTGGATGATCTGGCAGCCTACGATCCACTCGTTGTCGGGGTGGCTGTCGGCAAATGCACAAACGCGCTCCATCGCCTCCTCAAAGCTCGTGCAGTCGATGAGGTTGACGGCAAAGTCGGGGTCGGTCATGAAGGCGCCCTGCGCGAAGTGCGTGTGCGAGTCGATGAGGCCCGGTATGATGAGCTTGTCGCCATAATCGCGAATTTCGGCATCGGGGCCAATGAAGGTATCGAGATACTTGTCTTCGCCGCACGCGACGATTGTATCTCCCTTGACGGCCACGCCGCCCTTGAAGGGCGCAAGGCCCGTTCCGGTGAAGACGGCGTTGCTTCGAATGACTACCTCTGCTTTGTCCATAAGTGCCTCCTCAGACGTTTCTGGACTATGCATGAATCGCGGCGATCCGCGCATGCGTTTGCTCGGGGTGCGGCTTTCCGTGCGGCGCATCTCGTGCGTTTGGCGGAAAGCCCGGCTCGTACGCTGCCTGTTGCCTTGAACTCATTTACGCATGACTTGCCGGCCTCGCCAAGATAGAGCGCGATGGATGGTGGGTTAAGCCGGTTTACATTGTTTACCAGGTATTTTATTGTTCTGGTTTATTGCTGTTTCGTTACTGTGGACGGACAGGGTTAGGGCTCGCGTCAAAAGAGATTCCCGTTTTACAAACCTTTGGGCGGCAGTAAAACGGGCGTTTCGCTTTTGCGACAGATGCGTTAGGAGCGCCAGAAGGTTTCGATTAACTCGTCGCGGGTCTTTACGCTCGACTTAACGTAGATGCGGTGCAGATGTGCCTTGACGGTGCCGGGGCTAATCACCAGCTCGCTCGCGATGTTTTGGGCGTCCAGTCCGCGCAGCACGAGGGACAGTACCTCCTGCTCGCGGTTGGACAGGCTATTCCTATCGGAGAAAATCACAATACGGGACGCAAGATCTTCTTGCGAGTCGCGTCGTTCGGTTGCAACGTCTTCGTCGGCACGTGGATGCTTGGCATAGACCCTCAGCATGTGAGCAAATTGCTTGAAAAGCTGCGCCGCAGCTACGATCATCAATACGTTTTCCGAAATGTTGCGCTCGCTTAGGTACCACAGGAAGGTGCCGACCAAAGGATTGCTCATGTCGGGCCGGCAGAGCAAGATCATGTAGGTGTCCTCGAAGATAACCAGGACGGCGAGGACGCAGGCGATTTTGAAAAAAGTTTTGCTCCGCTCCAGGTCAAGCCTCTCGGCTTTGTTCGCCATGTGCCGATAGCGCCAGTACACATAACCAAGGCAGGCGATATTGCAAAGATCGCGGCTGAGCCAGAAGAGATACTGCTGCATCGTGCTTGCAAGACTCGGGCGGGGAACCAGAAGAAACTGTACTATTGCAAGCGGAAGGAGCACGATTGTCAGCCGCTTAATCGTCAGCTTGTCGCGCAGGCGCAGGATTGTCCAGGCGAAGAGGCATCCGATGATCACGATACCCAGCAGGCAGCGCGTTGTGGGGTGCTGCAGCGGCATCTCAAAGCTTACGGCATAGTCGTATTTCATGCGGTTGTACTCGTCAAAAAAGATGACCGAGAGGTCGAGCATGTAGGCGAGAAAGCCGATGGCCGAGATAATCGCATCGCGACGACGCGTCATGAGCCAGACCACAAGCGCGACCGAGCTGGTTACTAGCGCCACGCCCATGATAAGGATGGTGTAGATGTAAAACGAAAAGCTCATGTGCCTCACCCTCGAACGGTTTCAAGCGATGCTACCCCGGGTTTTTGAGACCTTGTATCAAGGGATCTTGCGAGGCTCTAGCAATATCCTTGGCGATAGCGCCACATGTGGTCAAGGGGACCGGAGCCTTGGCCAAGGTCGAGCTGAGCCTCAAGGGCGCCGGTGAGATAGCGCTTCGCCGCTTCTACGGCGTCGACGAGCGACAGATTTTGGGCGAGCCCGCAGGCGATAGCCGAGGAGAGCGTGCATCCGGTGCCGTGGGTGTTGGGGTTGTCGACGCGCGGATGGGTGAACCAAGTCGTTTGGAGCCCATCGTTCGTTTCGCATGCCAGCACGTCGCTTGCTTCGTTAACGCGATGGCCCCCCTTTACCAGCGTTGCGCATCCGTATCGCTGTACGAGGAGACGGGCGGCTTGCTCTTGGGATTTTTCGTCTTTGATGGGTGCGCCTGCAAGGAGTTCGGCTTCCGGGATATTGGGAGTGATGAGCGTTGCAAGAGGGAAGAGCTGCAAGGTAAGCGCCTCCTGTGCCCCCGCATCGATAAGGCGGGCACCGCTCGTTGCCACCATAACGGGGTCGACAACTATGTTTTGCGCCTCCCAGCGCTTCAAACGCTCGGCGATTTTCTCGATGATCGCCGACGATGAGACCATACCGACCTTTACCGCTGCAGGCCGGATATCCTCAAATACCATGTCGATCTGGTCGGCCACGACGGCGGGGTCGATGTTTTGGATACTGCGCACGCCGCAGGTGTTTTGAGCGGTAATCGCCGTGATGGCGCATTCGGCAAACAGGCCGTGTGCGGCGATGGTCTTGACGTCTGCTTGGACGCCTGCCCCTCCGCTCGAATCGGAGCCTGCGATGGTCAGGACGGCTGGCAATGTCGATATGCCCATGTGAACGCCTCGCAATGTGAAAGCGGGCCCACGGCGCCGGGTGAAGAACGCTATGGGCCCGATAGGAATCGAAAAAAAGAGGAGAGATTACTCGTCATCCATGCCGAGGTCAATCGTTGTTCCCTCAAACACTTTGTTGACGGTGCGCACGGCGCACATCTTGCCGCACATGGTGCAGGTTCCTTCGGTTGCGGCGGGCGAGTTCTCGTAGCGCTCGCGGGCGCGTTCGGGGTCAAGGGCGTGCTTCCACATCTCTTCCCAGTCGAGCTTGCGGCGCGCTTGGCCCATGCGGTCGTCTTCATCGCGAGCATGGGGGACCTTCTTGGCGATGTCTGCTGCATGCGCCGCGATCTTGGTGGCAATCAAGCCGTCGCGTACGTCCTGCGCATCGGGCAGGCACAGATGCTCGGAGGGGGTGACGTAGCACAGGAAGTCTGCGCCCGCGCTCGCGCTGATGGCACCGCCAATGGCAGCGGTGATATGGTCGTAGCCTACACCGATATCGGTGACGAGCGGCCCCAGCACGTAGAAGGGGGCGTTATGGCACAGGCGCTTTTCCATCTTCATGTTGGCAGCTATCTCGTCGATAGCCATGTGGCCCGGCCCCTCGATCATCACCTGCACGCCGCGCTTCCAGGCGCGGACAGCGAGCTTGCCCAGCTCGATGATCTCGGCGGTCTCGGTGGCGTCGTTGGCGTCGTAGAGGCACCCCGGACGGCAGGAATCGCCCAAGCTGATGGTGACGTCGTACTCGTGGCAGATGTCGAGGACCTCGTCGTAAAACTCGTAGAAGGGGTTCTCGTTGCCGGTGACTTCCATCCAGCCAAAGAGCAGCGACCCTCCGCGGCTCACGATGTTCATGAGACGGCCGGTCTCCTTGAAGGTCTTGATGACAGAGCGGTTGATGCCTGCATGGATGGTCACGAAGTCCACGCCGTCCTCGGCATGCGCCCGCACGGTTGCCAGCAGGTCGTCTTTGGTGAGCTTGACGAGCGGCTTTTCCATATACCCGATAGCGTCGTACATGGGGACGGTCCCCACCATAAGCGGGGTCTCGTCGATGAGCTGTTGGCGGAACTTGCGCGTCTTGCCCGAGTTGGAGAGGTCCATGATGGCGTCGGCGCCCAGGTCCTCGGCAATTTTCACTTTCTTCCACTCCTCGGCGGCGTCTGCCTTGTCGCCGGAGATGCCAAGGTTTACGTTCACCTTGGTGGAAAGGCCTTCGCCTACGCCAAAGGCACGCATGCCCTTTTTGATGTGGACGATATTTGCGGGGATGGCGATGCGGCCGTCTGCCACGCGCTCACGGATATATTCGGGGTCGCGATGCTCTCGCTTGGCAACCTCTTTCATCTGTGGGGTGATCTGTCCTGCGCGCGCATAGTCCATCTGCGTGATGAGCTTATCGGCTTGGAGTTCGGTCATGAACGATGTCTCCCTTCGTTGGCATTACCCATGTCAGGTTCTGTGGGTCCTCGGCGGGCGCGCCCAATCTCAGCCTGCCGTCCCCGCAAGCTCCCCATGTTTGTTTGGCCTGCTGCTGTGATGCGGGCCTGTGCACAGTATACTCCGCGTCGCGTTTCGCTTCATCCGGCGGAGGCAGAGGCTGCGCGCCTAAAAAGAAGCGGCGTTATTAAGAAAGATTAGAGTATCTCCGCTCGAAAGCTCTGGTGCATAGCGGTAACCGATGTCGAAAGCGGGGAGCTGGCGGACGTCTTCGACGGCATGCTCTGCCATCCAGCGAACCATTGAACCGCGAGCTTTCTTACTGGCGTTTGCTCGTTGGACGGGTTTGCCATGACGTAGCTCTTCACCGAAGATGCAGGTGATAACGGTCGCATCGGAATCAAGGTGGGGAAGCACCGCTCGAGCGTACTCTACGCTCGCAAGATTTACGACTGTGGCAGCATTGCCGCTCGATGCGATGGCGTGCGCGAGTCTATCGCCCCAAAAGGCATAGAGGTCGCGTTTATCGTCGACGACGAGTTTGGCGCCCATCTCCAGCCGGTAAGGCATTACCGCATCGAAGGGGCGCACGCATCCGTAAAGGCCGGAGAGAATCCACAGGTGGCTTTGTAGCCATCTAAGTTCCGATGCCCGCATAACAGAGGGCGCCATGCTTTGATACTGGATACCGTGGTAGCTCATGATAGCCGGGGATACATGTCGGGCGATGTCCGGGATGCATAGATTGTCGGCATCGGTCACGGGCGTAAAGGCACGCAGTGCATCCAGACAGCTGACGAGTAGGCGGTCGCTTACGCCCCAAAGGTTTTGTAGGCCATGGGCGCCCTCGGTTCGCTCGATATCCAGCAATGCGCTATGGAGGCGTTCCGTCTCGCGCGGAAACGGCGGAATTCCCTGTGGCTCAAATGCGTCTTGTGCCGTTTGCATTTGTTTGGCGGGAGAGATGATGACTTGCAGCATGGGGCCTCCTCGTTGAAAACGGATCATCGCATCTACTGCGTCCCTTGTCCCGAATTGAAAATAGCGGTGCCGACCAATATGTCGACACCGCCATATAAAGGGGCGATTGAGGGTGAGTCTTACGCGCGCTCGAGGAACGCCTTGTAGCCGCGATATGCCTCGTAGATATCGGCCTTGTTGGCAACCTCCCACAGGGCATGCATCGAGAGAACGGGCACGCCGGAGTCGATGACATTCATACCGTATTTGGCCATGATGAAGGCGATGGTTCCGCCGCCGCCCACATTGACGCGGCCGAGCTCGCAGGTCTGGAAGTTTACGCCGGCCTCGTCCATGATGTCACGGACGAGGGCCATGTACTCGGCGTCGGCGTCGTTGGAGCCGCTCTTGCCGCGAGAGCCCGTGTACTTGTTAAAGCACAGGCCGCGACCCATATAAGCGGCGTTCTTGGTCTCGAACTTGGAGGCGTAGCTCGGGTCGAAGCCGGCAGAGACGTCAGAAGAGAGCATGCGCGAGTTGGCGAGCGCGCGACGCAGGGCAAGGGAGCTCTCCTCGCCTGCGAGTGCCATGACCTCGGCGACGGTATTCTCAAAGAAGCGGCTGGTCATGCCACTGGCGCCTACGGAGCCGATCTCCTCTTTGTCCACGAGCAGACAGATGCTCGTGCGCTCGGGAGCCTCAACCTCGATCTGGGCGAGCAGGCTCGGATAGGAGCAGACGCGATCGTCCTGGCCGTAGCCCAAGATCATCGAGCGATCGAGGCCCATGTCGCGAGCGGGGCCGGCGGGCACGACCTCGATTTCGGCAGAGAGGAAGTCCTCCTCGTCGATGCCGTAGCGCTCAGAGAGCAGGTTGAGGAAGAGTTGCTTGACCGGATCTTTCTCGTCGGCCTCGGAGTCCTTGTCGGCCTCGTCGATCACCACGGGACGACCGCCCACGATGACGTCGAGCAACTCGGCATCGACAACGTCCTTGGCGGGCTTGGACATGAGCTCACCGGAAAGGTGGATGAGCAGATCGGAGATGGTGAACACGGGGTCATCCGCGCCGTCGCCGATGTTGATGTCGATAACGCTGCCGTCCTTTTTGGCAACAACGCCCACGAGGGCGAGAGGGGAGGCGACCCAGTGGTAGGCCTTCACGCCGCCGTAGTAGTGCGTGTCGAGGTACGCCATATCGCCTGCCTCGAAGGCGGGGTTTTGCTTGAGGTCGAGACGCGGGCTGTCCACGTGCGCGCCCAGGATATTGAATCCTTCCTGCAGCGGGCGCTTGCCGATCTGCATGAGCATGAGGGTCTTGCCGTGGTTTACGGCATAGACCTTGTCGCCGGGCTTGAGCGTCTTGCCTGCGTCAACCGCCTGGCCAAGCTCGACATAGCCTGCCTGCTCGGCGAGCGCAGCGCCGGTGCGAACGCAGAGACGCTCGGTCTTGTTCTCACTGATGAATTCTTTGTAGCCGGAGCAGATCTTTTCGAGCTCGACGAGCTGCTCGGGGGTGTACTTTTTCCATGCGCAGGGGCGTTCCATGTTCATCCTTTCGATGCATGTGGTCTTGTATCCGTCCGCCATGGTATCACGGGCGCCCCCTTTAAGCGTGTACACTGGTGGGGAGAAACCGGTAAACGAAAGGCCCACTCATGCCAGTTCAAGATAATTCACGCAAGACCGTCGCCGTGGTGGACGGCAATTCGCTCATGCATCGTGCGTTCCACGCGGTGCCGCCCACGATGAACGCTCCCGATGGCCGTCCGACGAACGCGGTCTTCGGCTTTTTGAATATGTTTCTCAAGATGGTCGACGAGTTTAGGCCCGATGCTATCGCGGTTGCCTTTGACAAGGGCCGCCCTCGCGTGCGCATGGAGATGCTGCCGCAGTACAAGGCCCAACGTCCTCCGATGGATCCCGATCTGCACGCGCAGTTCCCTATGATCAAGCAGCTGCTCACCACGCTCAACATCCCCATCTTGGAGTCGGAGGGCTGGGAAGGCGACGACATCTTGGGAACCCTTGCCCGCGCGGGCGAGGAAGCTGGATGCGATATGTACCTGGTCACGGGCGACCGCGACATGTACCAGCTGGTTACCGAGCACATCAACGTGGTGTCTACGCGCAAAGGACTCTCGGACGTGGCCATCATGACGCCGGAGAGCGTAGACGACCTCTATCACGGAATCACTCCCGCCCTCGTGCCCGATTTCTATGGACTCAAGGGCGATAGCTCCGATAACATCCCCGGCGTGCCGGGCATCGGTCCCAAGAAGGCGAGCGCGCTCATCGCGCAGTACGGCAGTCTCGACGAGGTGATTGCCCACGCCGACGAGGTTAAGGGCAAGATGGGCGAGAACCTCCGAGCGCATATCGATGACGCTCTGCTCTCACGCAAGGTGGCTACGATTCGTACCGATGCCCCCGTTGCGTACGATTTTGAGAACGAGGCGTTTCCCGCGTTCGACGCCCAAGCGGTAAACGATGCCTTGGGCGAGCTCGGTATCATGGCGATGCAAAATCGCTTTCTTGCGCTGATCGACGGCGGGGAGGTGCCTGCTTCTGCTGCATTTGAGATGTCGAAGCCGGCCATGGTGACGGGGTCGGACCGAGGCGCCCTCGCGGATGCCGCAGATGAGCTTTCCCGTGCGCTCGAGGCGGGGGAATGGGTTGCGGCCGTGCTCGATGACAATCGCGAGGAGGGCGCTCTTTTTGGTATGACGCACACCCTTTGGGTGGCGACAGGACGTTGCCTATTTGGCTTTGAGCAGCAGCTGGGCGGCGCCGTAGAAGATATTCTGGGGTTCGATTTCTCCCGTGGCTTGGTTGCAGGTGTGCTTTCTTGCTTGTTACGTGAAGGCCGCGTGGTCTCGTCTGATATCAAGGGGCTCATTCACGAGCTTTCGCCGGTCGATTCAAGCGAAGCCGAGCAACTCGACCCGCTGACGCTCGATTCGGCGCGGCTGTTCGACACCGTTGTTGCCGCCTACCTGCTCGATTCCTCGCGCGATGCCTTTGATGACGCCTATCTTGCCGATCGCTATCTGCAGGTTTCGCTTGCGCCCGCACGCGGAGAGGAAGGAGCCGCGGACGATGCCCCCGCTCGTGCGGCGCGCACCGCCGCGCTTGCCCTGGCGATTCGCGAGCCGCTCGAGAATGCCCTTGAGCGCGAGGGCGCGACGCGTGTTTTTTCCGAAATTGAGATGCCTCTTGTGCCGGTGCTCGCTTCCATGGAGCGTACGGGTATGCTTGTCGACCCCGAACGCCTGCATGCGCTATCGGAGGGTCTCGAAGGTCAGATCGATGAACTAGCGTGCAAGATTCGCTCACTTGCGGGTGACGATACGTTCAACATCTCGAGTCCTATGCAGCTCAGCCATATCCTGTTCGACGTGATGGGCCTGCCCACCAAGGGCCTGAAGAAGACCCAGCGTGGCTACTACTCCACCAACGCCAAGAAACTCGAGGAGCTTGCTCGCGACCACGAGATCGTGCGTCTGATTCTCAGGTATCGCGAGATGACCAAGATCAAGTCGACCTATCTGGATACGTTGGGCCCGCTGCGCCAGGGGGACGGCCGCGTGCACACCACGTACAACCAGACCATCACGGCGACGGGTCGCCTGTCCTCGTCTAATCCCAACCTGCAAAACATCCCGACGCGCTCCGAGTTGGGCCGTACCGTCAAGACGGCGTTTTCGGCGGGCGAGGGATCGGTCTTCCTTGCAGTCGACTACAGCCAGATTGAGCTGCGCCTCTTGGCACACCTCTCAGGCGATGAGCACTTGGTGCGCGCTTTCAACGAGGGTGAGGATTTCCACGCCGAGACCGCTTCGCGCGTGTTTGGCGTGCCGGTCGATCAGGTGACGCCGCAGCTGCGTAGCCGCGCCAAAGCCGTTAACTTTGGCATCGTGTATGGCCAGCAGGCCTACGGGCTTTCTCAGACGCTCGATATTCCGATGTCCGAGGCCCGTGAGATGATCGATCGCTATTACGAGGCCTATCCGGGCGTGCGTGTGTTCTTGGATCGCGTGGTGGAGCAGGCCAAGCAGACGGGTTATGCCGAGACTATGTTCGGCCGTCGCCGCCATATCCCCGAGCTCAAGATGAAAAATCCCATCCAGCGCGGTTTTGGTGAGCGCACGGCCATGAATCATCCCATGCAGGGAAGTGCCGCGGACATCATCAAGATCGCCATGATTCGTGTGGCGCGCCGTCTGGAGGCGGAGGGCTTTGCTGCTCGTATGATCTTGCAGGTGCACGACGAACTTGACTTCGAGTGCCCCGAGGCAGAGGTCGAACGCCTCACGTCGATGGTGCGCGAGGAGATGGAAAACGTCGTTGAGCTGCGCGTTCCGCTCATCGCCGAGGCATCCACGGGTATCACCTGGGCCGACGCCAAGTAGTGATTGCGCTCCGCCTGCTGGACGGATGTGGGAAAACCCACGCACAAACGTCAACTTTTGTCCCACAAGAGGGAAAAGCGAACGTTTCTGCGTGGGTTTCGCATTTTGGCGGGCAGGCTTTCGGGTGAATGCCGTGCATTGGCTGGCTGCTTCTTACGCGGAGGCCTTCTTCGCGGCGAGGATCGCATCGATAAGGGCGAGGACGCCGGCGTCGTTGTTGCTGGGAACGCGCCAGGAGGCATGCTCTTCCATGTGCGCCTCCGCGTTTGCAACGATAAAGCCGTGGCCCACGCGCTCGAGCATGGGGATGTCGTTATAGGTATCGCCCACGGCTGCGGCGTCTGCCTCGTCGATGCCGAGCTGTGCGCACAGATGCGCCACGCCCGAGCCCTTATCGACCCCAAGATTCATGAAGTCGATCCACTCGCGGCCCGCGTTGGTGATATACAGTCGGTCGCCAAATGTGGGCCCGTAAACATCGGCGTAGGCGGGCTCGGCATCCCACTCAGGGAAGAACAAGCTGATTTTGTTGGCGTCAGCGTCGACCTCGTCAAAGGAATCGACAAAGATGATGTCTTCGTAATAAACGCCCACCTCGCCCGCGTACTCGCGGTCGCGCTTGAGCATATAGACGTGGTTAAAGGCGCAAAGCACACAGGCGCAGTCGCCGCGTTGCGCCGCAAAGTTGAGCACCTCGCGGTAGAGGTCGTGGTCGAGGAGGTCGCGAAAGACGTATTCGTCGTGCCAGAGAGCGCAAGCCCCGTTGTCGGAGCAGAAGGCGAGCTTATGTGCATGCCTGGAGAACATCTCCTGCAGCTTGGGCGCCGGCCGTCCGCTTGCGGGGCAAAAGACCACGCCGGCCTCGTAAAGCGCATCGAGACGCTCGAAAAGACCCTTGGGAAATCCCCGGTCGTCGGTGAGGAGCGTTTTGTCCATATCGACGGCGAGCAGCTTGATGTCGCCGAGGCGGGGGTCCTGGAGATAATCCGGCAGCATGGGTTTCCTTTTCTTCGATTTGGCTGAGCTCAGTATAGCCAAGACGCTTTGACATTGTTTCCGCCGTGTTACGTGATGTTCATCACTGAGGGGATGGTTTCACGGGTGCGGCAGGTAGAGCGTTTTGTAGATACGGGGAGGATGCGTTTTTGCGCGAATTTATTCATATCGCGTGCAGAAAAGGCAGAGAAGCTGCTATAACAAGTACCGCGAGTCTTCGAACGGCTCGCGGACATATTCGTTGCTCCAATAGCTATCAAGGGTGAAAGGAAGCAAACATGAGCAAGGAAAAGGTAGTACTGGCTTATTCCGGCGGTCTCGACACCTCCGTCTGCGTCAAATGGCTGCAGACCGAGAAGAACCTCGACGTTATCTGCGTGTGCGGAAACGTCGGTCAGGAGGAGACCGATCTTGAGAAGAAGCGTCAAAAGGCTCTGAGCCTTGGCGTTCTCGACTGCAAGGTGCTCGACCTTCGCGATGAGTTCTCCGATGAGTACCTCACTCATGCCATCGCTGCTAACTCCATGTATGAAAACAAATACCCGCTGCTGAGCGCCCTTTCGCGCCCGCTGCTCGCCGCCAAGCTCGTTGAGGTTGCTCACGAGTACGGTGCCACGTACGTTGCTCATGGCTGCACGGGCAAGGGTAACGACCAGGTTCGTTTCGAGGCAGGCGTGCTGGCTCTTGATCCCGACCTCAAGGTCATCGCTCCTGTGCGCGAGTGGGACCTCAAGTGCCGTCCGGACGAGGTCGCCTATGCTCACGAGCACGGCATTCCTGTTCCCGAGGGCGCTAACGACAACCCCTATTCCATCGACGATAACCTGTGGGGCCGTGCAATCGAGTGTGGTCACATGGAGGACCCCTGGAACGAGCCGCTCGATGACGCTTGGACGATGACCAAGAGCCCCGAGAACACTCCCGATACTCCCACCTATGTGGAGATCGGCTTTGAGGCCGGCAAGCCCGTATCTATCGATGGTGAGCAGATGAAGCTCTCCGAGCTCATCATCAAGCTCAACAAGATCGCTGGCGACAACGGCTTTGGACGTCTCGACCTCGTTGAGGATCGCCTCGTGGGCCTGAAGTCTCGCGAGTGCTATGAGGTTCCGGCTGCACTCACACTCCTGCAGGCCCACAAGGCGCTTGAGGACCTGACCGTCGAGGGTGACGTGCTGCGTGCCAAGTTTGCGCTTGAGCAGCAGTGGGCCACGACTGTCTACAACGGCAAGTGGTTTAGCCCCCTCAAGGCCGCGCTCGATGCCTTTATGGACGAGACCCAGAAGTTTGTGACCGGCACTGTGCGACTCAAGTTCTTCAAGGGCAATCTCACCATCGTGGGCCGCAAATCCCCGTACTCACTCTACGATTACGGTCTGGCAACCTACGATCGCGACACCACGTTTGACGAGAAGAGCGCCGCTGGTTTCATCTATCTCGACACGCTGTCGCTCAAGACTTGGTCCAAGGTCCAGGGCCCCGGTTCCGGTATCGCATAAAAGCTCGGGTGCCGGCAGCAATGCACTTTATTCGCGGCGCCGCAGCCTGCAAGCTGCGACGTCGCTTTTTTCTATACACTAAAGCTGTTTGAAATCGATTTGAGGAGGTTTCCCATGGCGTTGTGGGGAGGCCGTTTTGAGGCGGGCGTGGCGCAGGTTACGCAGGAGTTTGGCGCGTCGTTGCCCGTCGACAAGCATCTGTACCGTCAGGATATCGCGGGTTCCAAGGCTCATGCCAAAATGCTTGCAGCTCAGGGCATCATTAGCCAAGCCGATGCCGGGTCGATTTGCTCTGGACTCGATGGGATCGGCGCCGATATCGATGCTGGCAAATTCACGTTCGATATCAACGACGAGGACATTCACATGTCCATTGAGTCCGAGCTTACGCGTCGTATCGGCGAGGCGGGAAAGCGTCTGCATACTGGTCGTTCGCGCAATGACCAGGTTGCAACCGATACGCGCCTTGGGTGCAAGGCTTTGGCCAAGGAGCTTATGGGGGCAAATCTTCATCTCCGTCAGGTCCTAATTGCCGCGGCGCAAAAGTACTCCGATGTGATTCTGCCCGGCTACACACACCTGCAGCATGCACAGCCCGTGCTTTTCTCCCATCACCTGCTTGCCTACGCCTGGATGTTTACCCGCGACTTCCAGCGTCTTGTTGCCGCGTTCGACGCTGCCGATGCCTCGCCTTTGGGGGCTGCCGCTCTTGCTGGTACCACCTATCCGCTTGACCGTCAGATGACCGCTGCCGAGCTTGGCTTTTCGCGCGTGATTCCCAATTCGCTCGATGCCGTCTCCGATCGTGACTTCCTGCTCGATCTTCATTACGCGGGCTCTGTGATGGCCATGCACCTCTCACGCTTGTCCGAAGAGATCGTCTTGTGGTCTACGTCCGAATTTGGTTTCATCACGCTTTCCGATAGCTATTCTACGGGCTCGTCCATTATGCCGCAGAAAAAGAACCCCGATTTTGCCGAGCTTATCCGCGGCAAGAGCGGCCGCGTGTATGGCAACCTCACGCAGCTGCTCGTGACCATGAAGGGCCTTCCCCTTGCCTACAACAAGGACTTGCAGGAGGACAAGGAGGGCGCCCTCGATACGGCGCATACGCTCATGCAATGTCTTTCGGTCATGGCCGGCATGATCGAAACCTGGACGGTCAACGAGGACGCTATGCGCCGCGAGTGCAGCGTGGGCCACCTTGCCGCAACCGATGTCGCCGATTATCTGGCCAAGCGCGGTCTGCCGTTTCGCGAGGCACACGCCGTCGTGGGCCATCTTGTGCTTACGTGCGAGAAGCGCAGCTGCAACCTTGAGGACCTTCCCTTTGAGGTATTCCAGGAGGCAAGCCCTCTGTTCGAGCGCGATATTACCGAGGCGCTCGACATCCCGTCGATCGTGGCGGCGCGTATCACCGAAGGCGGTACGGCGCCCGCGGCCGTGGCCGAGCAGCTCTCTTCTGCTCAAAAGCAGCTTTCTCTCGATGAGGTCAGACTTTCCGAGTTGACTCCTGTAGTCGAGATGGGCTCTGGGGCAAACTAGGAACGTTTGTTTTTTTAGGGGCGCAAACAATCGATGCTTCCCGCGAGGTGCTCACGTAATTGCGTAGGGCACCTCTTTTTTTATATGTGGGCGAGCCTGCCGCTTTGAATTGCGGAGAACTCTTGTGGGAGTGGTGCACAACGGCGTGAAATAGCCCACTCGCGGGCGTTAAACGACTCTTCACTCGCTTCATTGCCTGCGAACGTTGTGCTGATGGTAGGCTAATCGCGCTTCGAAGGCAGGGGGTTGCATATACGGAGATTCCAGTAAGTTGCTACTTGCTGTTTCGAATGGAACTCTGCAGCGATGCAATCCCGAGCGGGTGCCCCAACGGATGAGGGCACGTACGAACCTACTTGAAAGGCTACAACTATGGCTATCGAGAAGACGTTTATCATGATCAAGCCCGACGCTGTGCGTGATCGCAAGATCGGCGAGATCGTCACGCGTATCGAGCGCAGTGGTCTTGTCATCGAACGCATGGAGATGACCACCCTTGACCGTCCGACGGTCGAGGAGCACTACGCCCATTTGGCAAACAAGCCGTTCTTTGGTGGCCTTTGCGACTTTATGACCAGCGGTCCTGTTGTCAAGATGATTGTTTCTGGCCCTTCTGCCGTGGCTAAGATGCGCACCCTTATGGGCGCTACCAATCCGCTCGACGCTGCTCCTGGCACCATCCGCGGCGACTTTGCCGTCGACGTCGACGCTAACGTGATCCATGGTTCCGACTGTGTTGAGAACGGCGAGATCGAGATCAAGCGTTTCTTTGGCTAATCAGCTTTGGCTCCTCAGAGCTGTCAGCGTGTGGCATGGGCGCCGTGGAATTGCATCCACGGCGTTTTTCATGGCGGTGCTTTGCCGCCTGTCGGAAGGCGACTTGCGATTTTGTCCCTGTTGCTATCAAATGCTAATGGTTAAAAGAGATATTCGTTTATTCGCCACCTCGTTGCGGGGTGCGAATTAAGGAGATTGCCATGCCCACCGATCCCATCCGCGATGTCGCATATTGTGAGACCCTTAATCGCGAACTTGTTTGCGCGCTTGGTTGCACCGAGCCGATTGCCGTCGCATACGCCGCAGCGCTGGCGAGCCAGACCTTATGTGGCGAGCCCGAGCATATGGATGTCGCTTGTTCCGGCAATATCATCAAAAACGTGAAGAGCGTGACGGTGCCCAATTCGGGCGGGATGCGCGGCATCGAGGCGGCAGCCGTCTTGGGCGCCGTGGGCGGTGACGCAAAGAGCGCCCTCGAGGTGCTGGAAAGCGTGGATGACGCCGCGCGCGCCCGTGCGAACGAGCTGCTGGTCGACCCTTCGTACTGTAATGTTTCGCTGGTCGAGGGCGTTCCCAATTTGTATATCAAGGTGACTGCAACGTACGGGAGCCATGTTGCCGTCGTCGAGATTATCGACCATCACACCAACGTAACATGCCATACGTTGGACGGCATCCCGGTGTGCGGCAAGTCGGCGGGGGAGTGCGCGGCTTGCGCCGAGCGCGTGGTGGCCGAGCGCGCCTCCGTTAGCGCCGAGGCGCCCATGACCGTCGAGTCCATCATCGACTTCATCGAGAACGGCGATATCGACGCTGCTCGCGAAGCGGTTGAGCGCCAGATCGAACTCAATGGTGCCATCAGTGCCGAGGGCCTGGCTCACTCCTGGGGAGCCGAGGTCGGTCGCACCCTGTTGGGGGCTCGTGCGGCCGATGTCGCCTGCCGTGCCCGCGCACGTGCTGCTGCCGGCTCAGACGCTCGCATGAATGGCTGCGCGCTGCCGGTGGTTATCGTATGCGGATCGGGAAATCAGGGCATCACCTGCGCGCTCCCCGTTATGGAATATGCCGAGTTCTTGCGCTGCGACCATGAACGTCTGGTGCGTGCCGTCATGCTGTCCGACCTCATTGCCGTGCACGTTAAAAGCTATATTGGCGCGCTTTCCGCTTTTTGCGGTGCCATCTGTGCCGCCTGCGGTGCGGGCGCTGCCATTACCTGGCTGTGCGGCGGTACGCGCGAGCAGATCGGTGCCACCGTTTCCAATACGCTGGGCAATGTTGGCGGCATCGTGTGCGACGGTGCCAAGGCGAGCTGTGCTGCCAAGATTTCGGCTGCGGTGGACGCGGCGATTCTTGGACACGACATGGCCATGCAGGGTCGTGGCTTCCGTGCGGGAGAGGGTCTTATTCAGGATACGGTTGAGCAGACGATTGCCAGCATGGGCTACGTTGGCCGTGTGGGCATGAAGGACGCCGACGTGGAGATTCTCAACATCATGATCGGCAAGACTCAAGTCGAGTGCTAGGGACGCTGGGTGGAGAAAATAAACCGCTGACCGCTCATCGACAACTTGCTACCGCCCATATTAGAGGTATTGCGGAAAAGTCTCCACACGCCCAAAAAATGGCAGTTCGCGCTTGAAATCGAAGCCGATTCACCGTAACCTATACCATCGTGATTGCATAAGCGTCACGTCAGTATCTGTTGGCCCCCGAGATATATCCAAACGGTGCGCGCGCCGGATGGCTTCTTTGTCCGTTCCTACCGCACATCTGCAGGCTTGCAATCGGGGCCCCGTAAGTTCGAAAGGGGTCCACCTTTGAGTGAGATTCAGAACACGTCCGTTTTTTCGCTGGATGAGGGTGCGGACGACGAGATGGAGAAGAGCCTGAACGACCTTCCCACCTTTGACGAGGGCGACCTTGTCACCGGTACGGTCGCTTCCATCGGTCGCGATGAGGTCCTGGTAGACCTTCACTCCAAGTCCGAGGGCGTTATTCCCGTTCGCGAGCTTTCTATCCGCAAGGATATCAACCCTGCAGATATCGTCGCTCTTGGCGATACCGTTGAGGCCCAGGTTGTCCAGAAAGAGGACAAGGAGGGCCGCATGGTCCTCTCCAAGCGTCGTGCTGAGTACGAGCGCGCTTGGAACCGCATCGAGGAGAAATTCAACTCCGGCGAGAACGTCGAGGGCGAGGTCATCGAGGTCGTCAAGGGCGGTCTTATCCTCGACATCGGCCTGCGTGGCTTCCTGCCCGCTTCCCTCGTGGACCTGCGCCGCGTGAAGGATCTCACCTCCTACCTGCACACTTCCATCGAGGCTCGCGTTATCGAGATGGATCGCAACCGCAACAACGTCGTTCTCTCCCGCCGCGTGGTGCTCGAGGAGTCCCGCAAGGCCGAGCGTTCCGAGATTCTCTCCAAGCTCAAGAGCGGCATGCGTCTCAAGGGCACTGTTTCCTCCATCGTGGATTTCGGTGCATTTGTGGACCTCGGCGGCATCGACGGCCTGATTCACATCTCCGAGCTCTCTTGGAACCACGTTAACCATCCCTCCGAGGTCGTCAAGGTCGGCCAGGAGGTTGAGGTCGAGGTGCTCGACGTCGACCTGAACCGCGAGCGTATCTCCCTCGGTCTCAAGCAGACCACCGAGGATCCTTGGCGTGCACTCGTCAAGAAGTACCCCGTGGGCGCTATCGTCGAGGGTTCCGTCACCAAGCTCGTGCCGTTCGGCGCTTTCGTCGACCTCGGCGAGGGCATCGAGGGCCTGGTGCACATCTCCGAGATGGCCAACAAGCATGTCGACCAGCCTTCTCAGGTCACCCATGAGGGCGACAAGGTGCAGGTCAAGGTTATGGAGATCGACCTCGATCGTCGTCGTATCTCCCTCTCCATGAAGTCTGCTGCTGAGACCCTGGGCTTCGAGATTGACGTCACCCCGCTTCCCAACGAGAAGAAGGATGACGAGGCCGAGGCTGAAGCTGACGCCGAGTAGCGCTTCTTTTCATAGAACGTGATAACGACCCCCGGTGTATTTCTACCGGGGGTCGTTTTGTTATCGCCCATGCCGTCCGCGTGCCGATGTTCGCGTGTGCACGGTTTACAGCGCATGCTATGATGGGCAGCGTTTGGATTCGATCGATTGGTGGTTTCGGTGATGAGTCAATACACGGCGGCTCCTTTTGCCGACCGTTCGGCGGTTCTGCTGGATTTTGATGGCACTATTGCCAATACCGGCACGTTTATTATGCGTTGTGCGCGTGAGGCCTTAATCGAGTGCGGCTATCCCAGAGAAGCCGAAGGCGATTTACATTCCTTAATCGGTCCGCCGCTCTGCAATGGCTTTGCTGATCTCTGTCATCAGTCTCTCGAAGAGGGCATACGTATCACCGAGGTGTACCGTCGGATTTTTGATGGGGATATGTCGCCCGATTATTACCCGGTCTTTCCCGGCATGCGCGAGCTGATTGCTTCCCTCCACGAACAGGGTAGGCGGGTTGCCGTCGCGACGTCTCGTCTTGAGACAACGGCATGCCAAATGATCGATTCGCTCAATCTCCCTCCCTTTGATGCGGTTGTGGGCAGATTGGAGCCCGGTCGCGATACCAAGGCGGAATCCATTCGCGACGCTATGGCGCAGCTTGGTGCCACTATCGATGACTCCGTGATGGTGGGCGATCGTTTTCATGATGTCCGTGGTGCGCACGAGCAGGGGATTCCCTGTATTGGTATCTATACCGGCGCGGCTGATGAGGGGGAACATGAACGAGCTGGAGCGGATTTCGCGGCGCATGACGTTGCGGAGCTTGCTTGGGCTTTGGGTGTTGAGCTTTAACGTGGTTTGCCTATTTTGATACGTATGGTTGTACACGGCTTGGATTGGAGCTGCATGATGGATAAAGAACTCGAGAAGCGCGTTGACGAGTACGTCGATGAGGTATGGGACAACGTCCTCGACGATATCGCCACTCTGGTGGCGGTACCTTCCGTGGCAATCGAAGGTGCAAACGAGCCGGGTGCTCCGTTTGGCAAGGACTCGCGCGCCGCTCTCGACTGTGCACTGGGCATCGCCGCGAAGCTTGGTTATCAGACCTCCGATGACGAGGGCTATATGGGCATGGCGGATATTCCCGGCGAGTCGGAGCGCCAGATCGCCACGATCGCGCACGTCGATGTGGTCCCTGCCGGCCCCGGCTGGAACACCGATCCGTTTACCATGGTGCGCCGTGACGGTTGGCTTTTGGGCCGCGGCGTTATCGACGACAAAGGCCCTGCCGTTCTTGGCCTGTACGCTGGCGCATTTCTTCTTCGCGAGGGCGTGACTCCCAGGTACACGTTCCGTGCGCTTTTGGGCTGCGATGAGGAGACGGGCATGAAGGATGTGCCCCATTATCTGTCGACTCATGAGGACCCGGCCTTCCTGTTTACCCCGGATGCAGAGTTCCCGGTTTGCAATGCGGAGAAGGGCCAGTTTGGCGCTACCTTTACCAGCGGTGTGATTACCGATGGCAAGATTTTGTCCTGGAGCGGTGCCGAGGCCACCAACGCCGTGCCGTCTCAGTCCATCTGCGAGGTTGCCGTCGATGCCTCTGAGCTTCCTGCCCCCGTGGCCAATGCCGATCGTCTGACGATTGAGCCCGTAGGCGACGGTCGCGCCCGCATTACGGCTCAGGGTATTGGCGGGCATGCCTCCATGCCCGAGGGTACGCTCAACGCCATCGCGCTCGTACTTGGCTATCTCAAGGAAACGGGCATCTGCAAGGGTGACGAGGCGCAGGCGCTCGAGCTGCTCTCGATCATTCATGCCGATACCACAGGCTCCGCTTTGGGTATCGCCGCCTCGAACGATGCTTTTGGACCCCTTACGCTCAACGGCGGCACCATTGAGGTCAAGGAGGGTCGCATCCTTCAGACCATCGACGTTCGCCTGCCCAACTGCGTGAACCTGACCGAGCTTGAGGATACCTGCCGCGCGGTGGCAGAGCGCTTTGGCGCGACGCTGAATGTTGACCATGCGGTCGAGGCCTTCTATATCCCCGCGGATAGCCCGGCGGTCAAGACGCTTATCGATACGTATAACGATGTGACGGGTGAAAACGCCACCCCGTTTTCCATGGGTGGCGGCACCTATGCGCGTAAGTTCAAAAGCGCCGTCTCCTTTGGCGCCGAGACCCATGGCCTGGTCTTGCCTGAGTGGGCCGGTCTCATGCATGGGCCCAACGAGGCCGCAAGCGAGGCGCAGCTCAAGCAGGCGCTTAAGATTTACATCCTGGCGATTTTCCGTCTGATGGAGCTCGATCTGTAAACAGAACGCGGATTTTCCTTTCTGGTGCTCCGGTGGCTTTGCTGCCGGGGCATTTTTTACCCTGAATTTCCGGCGGGGGAGATCAGGGTGTTCCTCGCACGAAATTAACCAAACGATCCTTTTGTAAAGAGCGCGTAAATGACGCACGAGAGCTGCGTAATGTTTAGTCACGTGCGCGTAATGAGGTGTCGTTGAGCAAAAAAACGCGCTGGCGTGCGCCTAAAGTTCTCATCAAGGATTTAAGCAGGTGGGGTTGCACCGGACGGTTTCTCGCAAGGGCCTCGGCATCTGTTCCCATGCGGGGAGCCGCGCGGTGCAACCAGATCTACTCGTCGAGCATAGGGCGCGACGATGATCCAGACGCCATCTGCGTTGATGTGCGAACGGGTATGTTCGCGAAAGGAGAACCATGTTCGACTATTCTTGCTCTCGTCGTCAGTTCCTGGGTCTTGCTGGCGGTATTGCCGCCATGGCCGGTCTCGGCCTTGCTGGCTGCGGCAATTCTGCTGCTTCCGCTGCCAAGGGCTCCGCTGCTGCCAAGGATATCGCGGGTGAGGTGACGTATGACGGCGCTTCTTCGTTCCAGGCGCTCGTTGAGGCCGCTGCTGAGAAGTTCATGGACAAGTACCCCGACGTCATCATCTCCGGTTCTGGTAACGGCTCGGGCAAGGGCTTGACCGCTGTTGCCGCCGGCACCGTGACTATTGGTAACTCCGATGTCTTCGCCGAGACCAAGCTCGAGAAGGACGATGTCAAGAACCTTGTCGATCACGAGGTCGCCGTTGTGGGCATGGGCCCTGTGGTTTCCAAGAACGTGAAGGTTGACGACCTTTCCCTCGAGCAGCTGAAGGGCATCTTCTCCGGCACCATTACCAACTGGAAAGAGGTCGGTGGTGATGACGCTACCATCGTCGTGCTCAACCGTAAGGCCGGTTCTGGTACGCGTGCCACCTTTGAGGCCGCTGTCTTTGGTTCTGAGGCAAACGAGTTCAAGGGCGATGCGGAGCTCGACAAGTCCGGCGACGTTCAGACTCAGCTTTCCAGCACCGACAACGCCATCTCCTACCTTGATTTCTCTCACTACGACGATTCCAAGTTCAACGCCATCAAGGTTGAGGGCGTCGAGCCCAAGAGCGAGAACGTCTTCGACAACAAGTTCCCCATCTGGGCAACCGAGCATATGTACTGCGCCAAGGACGCCGATGAGGCTACCACTGCCTTCCTGGACTTCATGCTTTCCGATGATGTCCAGAAGGGGCTCGTTGAGCAGCAGGGCTTCATTCCTGTTTCCGAGATGAAGGTTGTCAAGGACGCTTCCGGCAAGGTGGCCGAGAAATAACGGCGCCGCCTTCCGATCTATTCCCTGCTGACTGTTGCTACAACGAAAGGTGCGTAATGGCAAAGCAGATGCCAAAACGCAACCTTGAAAAAGTGGGTTTGGGTGTCACGGGCGCGTGCGTCGTGCTCGTGACACTTGTTGTGTTGGCCCTGATCATCATGGTCGCCCAGAAGGGTCTTTCCGCCTTTTTCAAGGATGGCGTCAACATTGCCGGGTTCTTTGGGGGAACCAAATGGGATCTCTCGAACACGGATCAAAACGGTATGCCCTATACCGGTGCTCTTCCTCTGATCGTCACTTCGTTTTCTGTGACGATCCTCTCCACGATCATCGCGCTGCCCGTCTCGCTGGGCTCGGCGATTTTTGCTGTCGAGATTCGTCCGCGTTTTGGTTCAAAGGTTTTTCAACCTTTGATTGAGCTTTTGACGGGTATTCCGTCGGTCGTGTTCGGTCTTATTGGCTTTCATGTTGTCGTTGGTGCATGCAAAGCGATCTTTGGGGTCTCGACCGGTTTGGGTATCCTTCCCGGTTCTATCGTTTTGGCTGTCATGATCCTACCGACCGTAACCACGCTTTCCATTGACGCCTTGCGCGCCGTGCCGGATGGCTACCGTCAGGGTTCTTTGGCGCTTGGTTACACACGCTGGCAGACCATTTGGCACGTTGTGCTTAAAAGCGCCCTTCCTTCGCTTATGACCGCCGTGATCTTGGGCATGACTCGTGCCTTTGGAGAGACGCTCGCCGTGCGCATGGTGATCGGTGGTATCGAGAAGATGCCCACCGGTTTGCTCGATGCCGCATCTACCATTACCACCACGCTTACCACCAGCATGGCAGTCTATGCGGAAGGTTCTGCACAGGACGATATCTTGTGGGCGCTCGGCCTGTTGCTCATGGGTATGTCGCTCATCTTCATTTTGATCATCCATCTCATCGGTCGTAAGGGGGCGAAGGCTCGTGGCTAGGTCTGCGGCTCAGGCACAAGATGCCTATCTTGAACGCTCGCAGCGTAACGACAAGATTGCGACCGGCGTGCTCACGCTCATTGTGGGCCTTGTGATGGTCATTGTCGTGTCGATGGTGCTCTTCATTTTGAGCCAGGGTATTGAAACGCTTTTCAAGCCCGGTTTTCTTACCGAGGCCTCGCGTGCCAATGGTACTCAAGGCGGTGTGGCGTATCAGCTATTTGACTCGTTTTACCTGCTGATTCTGACGCTTCTCATCTCGCTTCCCATCAGCTTGGGCGGTGCTGTGTTTTTGGTCGAATATGCGCCCGACGGCCCCATCACAAGCATTGCATCGACGGCTATCGAGACCCTTTCGTCGCTGCCGTCAATCGTCGTGGGCATGTTTGGCTTTCTGGTCTTTAGCGTGAACTTTGGCTGGAAATACTCGATTCTATCCGGCGCCGTCGCGCTCACTATGTTTAACATCCCCATTCTTGTGCGCGTGATCCAGCAGGCGCTGGAAGACGTTCCCGCCTCTCAGCGCGATGCATGTCTTGCTATGGGCCTCACGCGTTGGGAGACCACGGTGCACGTCTTGATTCCCGTGGCTATGCCGGCCATCGTTACGGGCGTGGTGCTTTCGGCTGGTCGCGTGTTTGGCGAGGCTGCTGCTTTGTTGTTCACCTCTGGTATGAGCTCGCCGGTGCGTCTTAATTTCTTTACGCTTAACTTTGCAAGCCCTACCTGCGCCTGGAATGTCTTTAGGCCGGCCGAGTCGCTTGCCGTGCACATCTACAAGATTTACGGCGAGGGAAGCCCCGAGGCTCAAACTATCGTTTGGGGCACCGCTGCCCTATTGATGATCTGCGTGCTTTTATTCAACGTTGCCGCACGCATCGTCGGCAAGGCCCTTGCAAGGAGGATGACGGCCGAATGAGCGTAGAGACTTCTGCGGTGGAGACCGACTCCACAAGCGCCGATTTTATGGCGAGCGTGAGCTCGAGTGAGAAGCAGAACCGCGTGTCGGGCTTCGCCATCTCCGACGAGGTGCTGCTCGAGACCAAGGACGTAAACGTCTATTACGGCAATCACCATGCATTGCACGACACCTCGCTGGCGTTTCACAAAGACGAGATCACGGCCCTCATCGGGCCTTCCGGCTGCGGCAAATCAACCTTCCTGCGCAGTCTTAACCTTATGAATCGAGAGATTCGAGGCTGTCGAGTCGAGGGCGAGATCGAGTATCGCGGGCACAACATCAATACTCCAAGCGAGAACCTCTATGAACTGCGTAAATCCATTGGCATGGTGTTCCAGCAGCCCAATCCGTTCCATATGTCCATCTACGACAACATCACGTTTGCCCCGCGTCGTCACGGCGTACGCGGCAAGGACGTCCTTGATCAGATGGTCGAGGAGAGTCTGCGCGGGGCGGCCTTGTGGGATGAGGTCAAAGACAAGCTCGACAAAAGCGCCTTTGCCTTATCCGGTGGCCAGCAGCAGCGCCTGTGCATCGCGCGCACCCTTGCCATGCATCCCGATGTGATTTTGTTTGACGAGCCGTGCTCGGCGCTCGATCCCATCTCGACCTTGGCCATCGAGGACCTTATGCGCAATGTGGTGAAGGGCCGTGCCATCGTCATCGTTACGCACAACATGGAGCAAGCGAGCCGCGTGTCGAATCGCACCGCCTTCTTCTACATGGGCGATATGGTCGAGTACGGCGAGACCGAGCAGATTTTCCAGCGCCCAAACGACGCTCGTCTTAACGATTACCTCACGGGCATGTTCTCCTAGTCGGAATATGTTCCGCTGGCCCGCCGGAAGACGGCGCGCGTTTCTATCGTGTGCGCCACCGGTGCGGCGCTTTGCACAGGGGCGCTGCGATCGCCCTTTCGGTCGCAGTGCCCTTTTCTTATGCGTGGACGGAGTCGCGTGCTAGCATGGGTACTTGACTGAACATGTACGTTAGGCGGTATTTCTATGGCGGCTCTTCTTGGCTGTGACGCGGTTTCACTCGAATATCCCACCAAGGTCATTCTTAAAGATGTGACGCTGGGCGTGGCGGAAGGCGACCGAATCGGCATCGTTGGCAAGAACGGCGACGGCAAGTCGACGCTCCTTTCGGTGCTTGCCGGAATTGCCGAGCCCGATGAGGGCAGGGTCACGCATCGTCGCGACCTCCGTGTGGGCGTGCTCGGCCAGCGCGATGCGCTTTGCGATACCGATACCGTGCATCACGCTGTGGTGGGCGATTTGCCCGAATACGAGTGGGCGGCCTCGCCTGTGGTACGCAGCATTTTGGATGGCCTGATTGCAGATGTCCCTTGGGAAGGAACCGTGGGGGAGCTTTCGGGCGGTCAGAGGCGTCGCGTGGACCTTGCTCGCCTGCTTATTGGCGACTATGACGTGCTGATGCTCGATGAGCCCACAAACCACTTAGACATGCGAACTATCAATTGGCTCGCCGAGCATCTTAAAAGCCGCTGGCAGGCGGGCGTCGGCGCCCTTTTGGTGGTCACGCACGATCGTTGGTTTCTGGACGAGGTCTGTACGTCGATGTGGGAGGTGCACGACGGCTGCGTCGACCCCTTCGAGGGCGGCTATTCCGCCTATATCCTGCAGCGCGTCGAGCGCGACCGCATGGCGCGCGTGACCGAGGAGCGTCGTCGCAACATGGCCCGCAAGGAGCTCGCATGGCTATCGCGTGGGGCCCAGGCGCGCAGCACCAAGCCAAAATTTCGCGTCGATGCGGCTCGCGAACTCATCGCCGATGTTCCTCCCGTGCGCGATGAGCTGGAGCTTAAACGCCTGGCGGTTTCGCGCCTAGGCAAGCAAGTCATCGACGTGCTCGATGTGACGGCAGGCTACGATACGGCCAATTCGGAGGCTGGCTCCGCTTCGCGTCCTGTTCTCAATGATGTGACCTGGCTTATCGGCGCCGGCGACCGCTTTGGCCTTTTGGGCGAGAACGGAGCGGGAAAATCGACGCTTCTTAACGTGATCCAGGGCAAGATCGCCCCGTTTTGCGGGCGAGTGAAGATCGGCCAAACCGTACGTTTTGGCGTGCTCTCTCAGCAGCTCGAGGAACTCGACCCTCATATGGACGAGACCATTCGCGAGGTTCTTTCCACGTACAAGCGCGTATATATCGTTGATGGCAAGGAGACGAGCCCCGAGAAGCTCTGCGAGCGTCTGGGGTTCACAACCAAGCAGCTCTGGAGTCGTATCAAGGACCTCTCGGGTGGCCAGCGTCGTCGTCTCTCCCTGCTCCTCACGATTCTTGACGAGCCCAACGTGCTCATTTTGGACGAGCCGGGCAACGACCTCGATACCGATATGCTTGCGATTGTGGAGGACCTGCTGGACGGCTGGCCCGGCACGCTTATCCTCGTGACGCACGATCGCTTCTTGATGGAACGCGTGACCGATTCCCAGTTCGCGTTAATCGATGGGCGCCTGCGCCATGTTCCCGGCGGCGTCGATCAGTATCTCAAGCTTGTAAACGAGGCGAGTACTGCCGCGTCTGAAACCCCTGCATCGCGCACGCAGGAGTGTGCCGCCTCTCCGTCTCAGGCGTCCTCGGGGCTTTCCAACGCAGAGCGTCAGCGCTTGCGTCGTGAGGTATCCTCGCTTGAGCGCAAGATGGAGGCGCGCCGCACCGAGCTTGAAAAACTGCAGGCAGGTATGGCCGACGTCGACCCCACCGATTACGCGGCGCTCGAGGCTCAGCAAAAAAAGATTGATGATAAGCAAGATGAGCTCGATGATCTAGAGACGTCGTGGCTCGAAACCTCCGAGCAGCTTGGAGAATAGCTCGTCGGAGGTAGGGAGAAATTCATCGTTTCGAGAGCGTTTCTTGTCGATTAATGCTTGTGTGCGCCTGCGTTAACCCTCTTTGATTATCCCCGTATCAGCCCTTCTTGCCTGCATACTCAGCAGGTAATGATTGTTAGTGGCTGCGGCGAAGAAGGGTTTATGCTCATGGATCGTTTCAGTTATTGCCTACCCACGCATTTTGAGTTTGGCGAAGATGCCGAGCTTGAGGTTGGTCGTTTGGTGAGTCGTTTTTCGGGCACGAAGGCGCTTATCGTTTTAGGCGAAGGCTCTGCGCGTCGCTCGGGTCTTTTCGCCCGTGTTCGGACCTCGCTCGATAGGGCGCTTTTGGAGTATGCGGTGCTTTCGGGGGTGCAACCGGCATCTCAGCTTGAGCTGGTGCGAGAGGGTATCGATTTGGCGCGTGATGAGCGGGTCGACTTTATTTTGGCGATTGGTGGCGGCAGCGTAATCGATGTTGCCAAAGCGATTGCTGCAGGCGTGCGCTATCGCGGCGATGTGCTCGATTTCTTTTGCGGCGAGGCCGTGCTCGACGATGCGCTTCCCATTGGCTGCGTGCTTACGACGGCAGCTTCGGGATCGGAGGCGTCTGCTACGGCTATGCTGCAGCTTGAAGAGGGCAGGGGAGTTGCAGAGGCGACCTCCAACGTTTTGATTCCTTCGTTTTCGGTGTTCAATCCTGCTCTGACCGAAACGCTTCCTGCGTATCAGGTCTCTTGCGGCATCTGTGAGACGTTAGCCTATCTATTTGGTTTGTACCTTGAAGATTCCCAGGCAACGGGTGTGAGCGATCGATTGATCGAAGGACTGATGGGCGCGATCGTCGAGGAGACGCCGCTTGTCTTGTCGGATCCTGCCGACGTGCAGGCGCGTGCCGATCTGATGTGGGCTTCCTGCATGGCGCATAACAATATGTGCATGCCGGGTCGCGTTCCGCATCCCGTGAGCCGAGAGATTGCGCTCGTGCTCTCCGCGCGCTTAAAAAAGCCGCTGGGATCGTGCCTCTCTGTTGTGCTGCCGCCGGTTTTGAACTTGGTAATGGAGCGTGACGCTGCACGCCTTGCCCGGTTGGGACGGCGTGTGTGGGGGCTTTCCTCGTGCGGAAACGAGCTTGAAGATGCGCGTGCGGCTATCGAGTGCCTGGGCAATTATCTTGGTGCGTTGCAGCTGCCTCGCTCGCTTGCGGAGCTTGGGGCAACGGGAAAAGACCTGGAGGATGCCGTCGAAGGCACCGGTTTGGTGAAAGAGGCCCTTGAGACGGGAAACTCGCAGGTAGTCGAGCATCTTACCAGAGGGGAAGCCCATAGCCTTCTCGTTGCGCTCGCCGGTCGTTCACGAACTGCAGACGTTGCGGCATAGCGTTATCAAAGTCTCTGGCACGCGTTGCAACACTTGGGTGTGCGTTGCATTAAAATGAGGGCATCGTCTTATTACGTGCGAGCGCCGCGACGTCGGTTTTGCGGCAAGGGCGCAGCCCGGCTCGCAAAAGGAGGATTATATGCCTGTTGTTTCTGCTCCTGTTGATGCGACGCAGACCCCGGAGTGGGCGGCGCTTGTCGAGCATCAAAAAGAGATCGCTGCGAATTTCACGTTGAAGAAGGCATTTGCCGACGATCCCGATCGTGTTTCCAAGTTCTCGCACGATATGGGCGAGCTGCATTTCGACTTCTCCAAGAACCTCATCAACGAGAAGACGCTTAGGCTGCTGCTCGATTTGGCTCGTGCCGTGCACATCGAGGAGCGTCGTGACGCGATGCTTGCTGGCGAGCATGTGAACACGACCGAGGATCGTGCGGTGCTTCATTCCGCCCTGCGTGCTCCCGAGTCCGACCGCGGCTCGCTTATGGTCGATGGACAAGATGTCGTGGGTGACGTTCACGACGTTCTCAATCGCATGTATGCCTTTGCCGACAAAGTTCGCGGCGGTGCTTGGACCGGCGTGACGGGCAAGAAGATCGAGCACGTGGTTTCCATTGGTATCGGCGGCTCCGACCTTGGCCCGGTTATGGTCTACGAGGGCCTCAAGCCCTTTGCAAATGCCGGTATCGACTGCACGTACGTGTCGAATATCGACCCCAATGATATCGCCGAGAAGCTGCGCCCCCTCGATCCCGAGACTACGCTCATGATCGTTGTCTCCAAGACCTTCACGACTCTCGAGACGCTTACTAACGCTCGCGAGGCAAAGGCTTGGATGCTTGAGGGGCTTGAGCGCAAAGGTGCTATCGACGGCTCGGATGCCAGCTGCGCCGACGCCATCAAGAAGCATTTCGTCGCCGTCTCCACTGCGCTTGACCGTGTTGAAGAGTTTGGCATCGATCCCGAAAACGCGTTTGGCTTTTGGAATTGGGTCGGCGGCCGCTATTCTGTCGACTCTGCGGTGGGCTTGTCGCTTATTGTTGCTTTTGGACGCGAAGTCTTCGAGGAGTTCCTCCGCGGATTCCATGACGTGGACGTCTACTTTAAGGAGACCCCGCTCGAGAACAACGTCCCCGTCCTCATGGGTATGATCAACGTCTGGTACTCCAATTTCTGGCACACCGAGACGCATGCCGTGCTGCCCTATAACCAGTACATGCACCGTTTCCCGGCCTATCTTCAGCAGCTCACCATGGAGTCCAACGGCAAGAGCGTCCGTTGGGACGGAAGCCCCGTTTCTTGCGATACCGGCGAGATTTTCTGGGGCGAGCCGGGTACGAACGGCCAGCACTCCTTCTATCAACTGATTCACCAAGGCACGCGCATGATTCCTGCCGATTTCATCGCCTTCGTGAATACCGAGAACCCTTTGAAGGACGGCGAGCAGGATACCCATGAGCTGCTGCTGGGTAACTTCCTCGCTCAGACCAAAGCCCTGGCTTTTGGCAAGACTGCCGATGAGGTACGTGCCGAGGGCACGCCCGAGTCGATTGTTCCCGCACGCTGCTTTGCCGGCAACAAGCCGTCCACGTCCATTTTGGGCACGGCCCTAACGCCGCATTCACTCGGTGCTTTCGTGGCGCTCTACGAGTACATCGTGTTCGTTGAGGGCACGGTGTGGGGCGTTGACTCCTTTGATCAGTGGGGCGTCGAGCTTGGTAAGCAGCTCGCTCGCGAGATCACCGTCGCTTTCCATGACGACGAGGCTCTTGCCGAGCAGGATGCGAGCACACAGGCGCTTATCGCGTTCTATCACGAGCATCGCGCCTAGACGCATGTTGCGATTTGGGGCTCAGGGCGCGTTTCCTGGGCCCCATTTTTATGGAAAGGGATAAGGCATGACGTTTAACGTGCCCTTTCGTGCTGTTATTTTCGACATGGATGGCGTGCTGTTTGACTCCGAATGGTATTACTACCACGAACTCGCCGTCTTTAGCGACGCATTTGATCTAGGTGTAACAGAGGAAGAGCGCCGCCGTATGGTGGGCAATTCGTCGCAGAACTTCTTCGCGACCATTCAGGCGTGGTGGCAGCGCGCAGGACGTGGCCAGATTGATGCCGGGAGCGTTCGAAAAGTCTATTACGATTGGGCTGCGACGCGCAGCATGGACTATCGGGCACTTTTAAATCCTGGTGTGCCGCAGGCCCTCGATGCTCTTGAGGCCCATGGAGTTCGTTGCGCACTTGCGTCGTCGTCGCCGTTGGAGAGCATCAATCAGGCGCTTGATGAGTGTGGCCTGCGCCGTTCATTCGAGACGATCGTCTCGGGTGAACAGTTTCGTGAGAGTAAGCCCAATCCCGAGATTTATCTGCATACACTTGGGGCCTTAGGGCTGGATGCGCAGGAGTGCTGCTGCGTGGAAGATTCGCTCTATGGTATCGAGGCGGGTTGCCGAGCCGGGTTGACGGTAATCGCCAAGCGCGAGGACCGTTTTGGTTTTAGTCAAGCCGAGGCCGATGTCATTATCGATCAGATTCCCGATGTACTGAACATAGGCGAGCGTCTAGCGCGTTAACGTGCGGCCGCTTTGTCGCTAGGCGGTTGCGCTGGCAAGGAGCCTCTTGCTCGTTTGGGCGATGTGCTCGCCGAGCGCCTCTGCATCAGTTTTGCGTAGTTGCGCAAGCTTTTTGAGGGTCGTGTTGAGAGAAGTGCATATCTGTCGTGCCGTGCACATGCTGCCTGGTTCGAGGGGAAAATCTGTTTCAAGTAGAAGGCATTTCTCTTCAATCTGTGCGGCATAGGCGCGTCCCCGGCGGCTTTGAAGCATACGTTCATTGATTGAGAAATAGCAACCGAGCTTGCGCGCTCGCGTGAGGTCGTCGCCCGTGCCGGAAAACCAATGGAAGATGACATTGGCCTGTTGGCAAGTACCGTTGGCCTCCAGAATGTCGAGCACGTTTGATGCCGACTGTACGGCATGGATTGAAAGAAGACGACCTTCGACCTTGTTGGCAGAACAGGCTGATACGAGACGTTCGAATACCCGAATCTGACGTGCGGCGTATTGCGCGTGCGCATTCGAGAAGTCGAGGCCCACCTCGCCAATCAGGGGATAGCTGCGGGCGCGTTCAATAAGCTGCTCGATTTCGCTGTCCTTCAATGTATCGGTGACCCACCAAGGGTGAAGCCCGCAAGCGACATACACGGAGTCGTTAGACGCATGACGGCGTTGCTCCGTCTCAAATTCAGACGGGAGTACTCCGGTGTCTAGAAGCGTGAGCTCGCAGGATTTTGCTTGCTGGGCCACGTCCTCTCCATTCGCCATCAATTCCAGATGACAGTGCATATCAAATAGGTGCATCGTTGCTATCCAATGACGGCGCCATCTGGACGTACCTGTTCGCAGCCGATGCCCGAGATGCGGCGAATAACTTCACCGGCAATCATCTGTCCCATGATGGGGGGCATGAAGCTCGCGGTGCCAAGCTCGGAGCGCTCGTGAATGTCGGCGGTGTCGCGTGGACGTGTGCGCACTGATTCCTCGCAGCTTGAAAGCACCCAGAGTGATTTAATTCCGCGCTTCTTGCACTCTTTGCGCATGATGCGACTCATGGGGTCGCGAACGGTCTTGAAGATATCGGAGAAGTGCAGGCATTCGGGATGAAGCTTGTTTCCTCCTCCCATGGAGCTTACCAGGCGCAAACCGTGCTCTTGGGCGTAGAGGGCGATTGAGAGCTTGGCCGAGATGGTGTCGATGGCGTCGACCACATAGTCGATCTTGCCGCCTGCCTGTTCAAGCACGCTGTTAAAAAAGTCATCGGTATTTTCGGAAAGAATGTATTCAGTGCGTTTGATAACTGTGGCCGCAGGGTTGATGTCATGGATCATCGCCTCCATTACATCGACCTTGCGCTGCCCTATGGTGCTGTGAAAGGCGATTGCCTGACGGTTGATATTGCTGGGGGCGACGATGTCTTTATCGAGGATGATGAAGTGCCCCACGCCACCGCGGGCGAGCGCTTCGATGCAGTTGGAGCCCACACCGCCACAGCCGAGCACGAGCACGGTGGCTGCAGCGAGCTTGTCGAGTGCGGGGCGCCCCATGATGATTTCGAGCTTGGTATCGCGCGTTTCTGCGACCGTGGTGCTGTCTGGCATGTGCAGCCTCCTGGATAGGGAGTCGTTTCGAATTGGCTACCGATATTATAGGGAAGGAAGGTACTGTCTGCTTTTGGGCTGTCAGTTTCTGCTTTAGTAGTCGGATCGCGCTCTATCTCTGGGCGTTTTTCGCATATGGTTCGCTGTCGTTACATGATGTCGCCGCGGCACATGGCCGTTTGGCTCGGCTGCTGGCTTTCTATTTGGCAAAAAAGTTAGCATTTGCGCGATTGAAGCCTTCTAGTTTGACATGTATAAAGCCTGATAAGCGCTATACCGTTTGCCAGCGCCTTATGAAGGGCGTTCGGAAGGCCCCACTGGCCTCTTTTTCCTGTTTTGGCGACTGAGGACGAACAATTACATCGCGCAATTTTTAACTTTTTTGCCATTTTGGAGTATGGCCTCTGCGGTTTAGGTACTTTTGTTTTATGGGTGTAATTATTTATGCAAAAAACAGTGCATCTTACCCGTTTTTATGCAGCGGCCCTGGGAGTATCCACTCCAAGGGCCGCTGACGGTTTGCCTTGCTCTGCATTTGGGAGGCGAGCCGTATCGACCACCTCAGCCCGTGTTTCGTATTAGATGAGCAGTTTGATGACTGCAAATACCGAGAGCACATAGATGAGCTTGGTAAAGACTTCCTGGCTCACATGGCTTGCGATGGCACGGCCGATCATCACGGTGACGATGATTAAGGGGATGGTCCAAGCCATGGAAAGGAAGCCTGCCCAAGTGATCATGCCCAAGTGAATGGAGATGGGTAGCTTGATGAGGTTCACAATGAGGTAGAACCAGGCAGTGGTGCCCAGGAAGCGAATGACGGGCAGGTTTTCGGACAAAAAGAAGATGGCGGTAACAGGGCCCGCCGCGTTGGCGACCATGGTGGTGAAGCCGGCCAGGACGCCGCAAACGATGCGTTTGAGCCATGAGAACGCCGCGGCTTTGCCTCCGCGCTCTGCATCGGAGACGCCATCGGTCTCCTCGGGCGACTTTTTTGTCGGTACTTCTGTATTTCCGCTCAGGCGCTTTCGGATGAGATTCAAAAAGTACATGCCCACAAATATGGCGAGGATGACGCCGATTGTGCGGCGCATGGCGGTGTTGTCGGCAACATACAAAAACGCGATGCCGCCGCAGATGCCCACGATTACAAAGGGAATCAGACGTACGAGTGATTTGACCGATACGTTGCCACGATATGCCCAGATAGCGCTCCAGTCGGCGCAGATGGCCATCAATAGCGTGAGTCCGGATGCCTGGTGAGCGGGCATCACTGCGGTGAGGGTTGCTACCGAAAGCAGGCCGGCACCCGAAGCGAGTGATTTGTCGATGCCGAACATCACGGCGGCAAAACCGATAGCGAGATAGGTCATTGGTGTCATGAGCGTTCCCTATGTTGCTCAAAGAGATGCCCCGACCGCGCGAAGGCGACCGGGGCATCCCACGTCTTCTCTGGCTAATACGAGCACTATTGTAGCGCTCGTACGGCGGACGCGCGGGGCATGAACCTATTGTTTATCAAGCATGCCGTCGAGCGTGCGCCAGGCGAGCTCCGCGCATTTCACACGCGCGGGCATATGTGAGATGTCCTTGAGCTGAGCAGCTTCATCAAGGTCTTCATAGTCTTCTTCGGTGAGCTCGTCGCCGCGGATCATGGAGAGGAACAGGCCGGCTAGGCGCTTTGCCTCCTCGATCGTCTCGCCGGTGATGAGGTCGGCCATGATGTCGGCGGAGGCTTGGCTGATGGCGCAGCCGTGGCCCACGAAGGATGCCTCCTCGATCACGTCGTTCTCCACGCGCAGCTGCAGCGTGAGCTCGTCGCCGCAGCTGGGGTTGATGCCGTCGTGAGTAAGAGTGGGGGAGTCCATCTCGTACTTATAGTCGGGATGCGAGTTGTGTTCCATAAAGGTGGTCGAAGTGTAGAGGTTGCCCATGAGGTACATGCTCCTTGAGTCGTGTGCGTCGCGTCGTGTTCGTTTGAGGCCTAGCCGTTAAAGGTGGACCAAACTTGCTTGACGCCGGCGATAAAAGCGTCGATATCCGCAGCGTCGTTGTAGAATGCGACGCTTGCACGGCAGCAGGCAAGATTCTCGACGCCAAGCCACGTGAGGAGCGGCTGGGCGCAGTGATGGCCCGCACGGATGCACACGCCGGACATATCCATGATGCTCGCCACGTCGTGCGGATGAATGCCTTGCACGTTGAAGCTCACGACGCCGTGGTGAAGCGCGGGATCATCCGGGCCAATGACGTCAACATAATCGAGTTCGGCGAGCTGCTGCATGAGATAGGCGACAAGCGCCTGCTCGCGATCTTGCACGGCCTCATAGCCAACGGTATTTGCAAGGTAATCAAGCGCCACGCCAGTCGCATAGATGCTTGCGGCGTCTTGTGTGCCGGCTTCGAACTTCTCGGGAACAGGGGCCCAGACGGCATCTTGCTCGGTGACAGAATCGATCATCTCGCCACCGGTGAGCATAGGCGGCATCTGGTCGAGCAGTTCGTGCTTACCCCAAAGTACGCCGATGCCCATGGGACCGAGCGCCTTATGGGCGCTAAAGGCAAAGAAATCGGCGCCGAGCTCATGCACGTCGACTGCCATGTGCGGCGTCGATTGCGCACCGTCCACCACTACGTAGGCGCCATTGGCATGTGCTGCAGCGGCGATTTTCTCTACCGGGTTGCGCACGCCGAGGACATTCGAGACCTCGCCGATGGCGACAATCTTGGTAGCGGGCCCGATCTTTGCGGCGATTTCATCATCGGTGATGACTCCTTGGTCATCGGGACGCAGGTAGACCAACGTGGCACCGGCTTTGCGGCAAGCTTGCTGCCAGGGGATGAGGTTGGAGTGATGCTCCATGATGCTGATGGCAATCTCGTCGCCTGCTTTAAGGACCGTGGGCGCAAAGCTCTTGGCAACAAGGTTAAGCGATTCGCTTGTATTGCGCGTGAACACGATGTCGTTTGCAAGGGGCTTACCCGCGTCGTCGACAGCGCCAATCAAGGCGGCGATTTGTGCGCGCACCTTCGCAATCGCCTCGGTTGCCTCGACGGAAAGCGAGTAGAGTCCGCGCAGCGGGTTGGCGTTCATCGTCTCGTAGAAATGGCGGGATGCGTCAAGCACACAGGCGGGGCGCTGCGCGGTGGCGGCGCTGTCTAAAAACACGATCTCGGGGTGGTTTGCCAGAAGTGGAAAATCTTGTTTATACGGGTTGGCGTGGATATCGATGGCCATGCTAGGCGATCTCCTCTTCAAAGTTGCTAACGAGCTTGTTGCCCAGGCGTACGATGCCGGCGCGAATGTGCTCGTCTGGAGCGGTGATGGCGGCATTTTCGAGCTTGGCGGTAATGAATAGCTGCTCCGCTTCTTCTGCCGAGATACCGCGGCAGGCCATGTAGAACAGTTGCTCGTCGCGCACATGTCCGATGGTAGCACCGTGGTTGCCGGCGACGTCGTCCTCGTCGCACAGGATGACGGGGACGGTCTTGTTGTCGACACCCTTATTGGCCAAAAGAACGCTCTCGCGCTCGGTGCCTTCCGATCCGCGACAGCCGTGGACAAGGTCGATCGTTCCGCGCAGAATCTTCTTGGAGGCGCCGGTGAGGACGCCGTTGGCGTCCATGTTCGACTCGGTCTTGCGGCCTAGCTGACGAATCGAGTAGTTGAAGTCGCGCGACTGATCGCGAGCAGCCAGGTAATCGGTATCGACAGAGATCTTCGAGGTGTCTCCCCACAGCTCGCTGGCAAGCCCGGTAACGCTCTTTCCAGCTCCGAGCACCGTATGCTGCACGTGTACGCGGGCGCCCTCGTCGAGGAAGAAGCCCGAAGCGTCAAGCGCTGTCCAAGAATCATCGAGCGTCTGCACGCAGGTGACGTTCACGCGTGCCTGTTCGGCAGCGACGACAGAGAGCAGCGAGCCCACAATGCCAGCACCGATGACGGGGGAGTCGAGTGCGACGATGAGGTCGAGCTCGGCGTGCTCGCCGGCGATGACTTGAATATCTGCGGCGGAGATAGCGCCGTCTACACCGCAGATGCGAACCGTGACGCGCTCTTTTTGATACGGTGCGAGCTTGAGTACTACGGGCGTCTGGGCGACGGATCTTAGGTAGTTTGCCGTCTCGCTGCCGCAGCCGTGCGAGAACGACTCAGCGGGACCGCATTTCTCCTCGAGATGCACGGCTTGCGTCTGATACGCGGAAAGCGCAGGGACGTCAAGCTGGTCAAGGTTGCCTGCGTCGACGCGCTCGCGGTCGGAGGCATCGCCCGGCGCCGCCGCGCGGCGTGCGGGAAAACGACCATCGGCGAGTTTCAGGGCAGTCTCAAAGTCGCCGTCGTTGCCCCTGCAGGCGCCTGCCCCTTCGACTTTGACGGCCCCAGCGCCCGCCGGGGCAAGCTCGGGGTCGATCTCCAGGGAGGTTGAGTTCATCTTGAGCCAGCTCCAGGTCGGAGCGGGCATTGCGTTGAGATTCTCGATCTTCATCTATCCGATCGCTCCTTCCATCTCGAGCTTGATCAGGTTGTTCATCTCTACCGCGTATTCGAGCGGCAATTCCTTGCTCACGGGGTTGGCAAAGCCGTTGACGATCATCGTGCGTGCTTCTTCCTCGGAAATGCCACGGCTCATGAGGTAGAAGATCTTGTCGTCGCCGATGCGTCCGATGGTCGCCTCATGTCCCACATCGACGTTTTTGGCGCGGATGTCCATTGCGGGGATGGTATCCGAGCGGCTCTCGGCGTCGAGCATGAGCGACTGGCAGCTCACGGTAGCCTTTGCGCCCTCGGCGCGCGGGGTCGCTACGATGGAGCTGCGGAAGGTCTGCACGCCGCCCGACTTGGAGATGCCCTTGGTCTCGACGGAAGCCGTCGTGTCGGGCGCGTTGAGAACTACCTTGCAGCCAGTATCGAGATTTTGACCCGCGCCAGCAAACGTGATGCCGGTGAAGCTCGAGCGCGCGCGGGCGCCGTTGAGTACGCTCATGGGGTACAGGTAGCCCACATGGCTGCCAAACGAGCCCGAGATCCACTCGATCTCGCCGTCCTCGTCCACACGCGCGCGCTTGGTGTTGAGGTTGTACATGTTCTTCGACCAGTTTTCGATAGTCGAGTAGCGCAGGTGAGCGCGCTTGCCCACGATGAGCTCTACCGCACCGGCATGAAGGTTTGCCACGTTGTACTTGGGCGCCGAGCAGCCTTCGATAAAGTGAAGGTCGGCATCGTCCTCGACGATGATGAGCGTATGCTCGAACTGGCCGGCTCCCTTGGCGTTTAGGCGGAAGTAGCTCTGCAGCGGGAAATCCAGCTTGGTGCCGGCGGGCACATAGACAAACGAGCCGCCCGACCAGACAGCGCCGTGCAGGGCTGCGAATTTGTGATCGGTGGGAGGGATGACCGTCATGAAGTTCTCGCGGATGATGGGCTCCCACTGGGGGTCGTGCAGCGCCTCTTCGATGCCGGAGTACACGATACCCATTTTGCTCGCGGTGTCCTGCATGTTGTGGTACACGAGCTCCGAGTCATATTGTGCGCCGACGCCTGCCAGATAGCTGCGCTCCGCCTCGGGAATGCCCAGACGCTCGAAGGTGTTCTTGATGTCGTCGGGCACGGAGTCCCAATCGTGCTTTTGATCGGTGTTGGGCTTCACATAGGTGACGATGTTGTCCATATCAAGACCGTCGATGCCCGGTCCCCAGGTGGGATTGGGGAAGCGATTGAAGATGTCGAGGGACTTGAGGCGCAGCTCGAGCATCCATTCGGGCTCGTTCTTTTTGGATGAGATCTCACGCACGATATCGGGGGTGATGCCGGCGGCAAGGCGCTCGAAGCCCTCTTCGCCGTAGGTAAAGTCATAGAGGCTGCGGTCGATATCCGCTACCTCGGTACGGTTCTTTGCCATGCCTGATGCTCCTTACTGGGCGTTTGCGGCGGCGTTTGCGGCCTCGCGTTCAAAGGACTCGAAGCCGTTCTCGTCAATCCAGGGGATGAGCGAGGCATCGTCGGTACGTACGACATGGCCCTTGACCATCACGTGGACGCGGTCGACGGAGAGGTGCTCGAGAATGCGCGTGTTGTGCGTGATGATGAGCATGGATCCGTTGCAGGACTTGCGATAGGCGTCCATGCCGCGGGAGACTACGGAGAGAGCGTCGACGTCCAGGCCGGAGTCGGTCTCGTCGAGGATGGCGAGTTCGGGCTGCAAAAGCAGCAGCTGCAGCATCTCGACCTTCTTCTTTTCGCCGCCCGAAAAACCTACGCCAAGCTCACGGTTGAGGTAGGCAGTGTCCATATCGAGTTCGGAGGCAAGTTCTTTCACGCGGCGACGAAACTCCTTGCCTTTCATCTCCAGGCCGGGGCGGCCGGCAATGCTGGCGCGCAGGAAGCTGGAGAGGGGCACGCCGGGAATTTCGACCGGTGCCTGGAAGGAAAGGAATAGGCCGGCGCGCGAGCGCTTGTCGGTAGTGAGGTCGGTGACGTCCTCACCGTCAAAGAAGATGCGGCCATCGTTGACGGTGTAGACGGGGTCGCCCATGACGAGGTGGCCAAGAGTGGACTTACCGGCGCCGTTGGGGCCCATGAGCACGTGCGTCTCACCTGCCGGGACATCAAGGTTCACCTGATGAAGAATGGTTTTTTCCTCAACGGAGGCGGTAAGGTTCTCCACATGAAGAAGTGCGGTATCGGGCATTGTGCGCATCCTCTCAATCGCGACAGGGCTTAAACCCTAGGAATTCTCTCGGAATAACGATAAGATGATACCGTTTTTAGTCAAGTGTTAATCCGAGTACTTTGCTCGAATTTAGCTCTATGTGCAAAAGTCACAGCTACGAGCGGCTTTGCGGGGTTTGCACCCTTGCGCGTCTTGTTTGCCGATGGGAGGACGAATGCTTATATCGTCTAAGGGGCGCTATGCCCTGAGACTCATGATCTACATCGCGGCGTTTGGCGATGAAGAAGGCAAGATCGCCCTGCGAGAGGTTGCCGAGCGCGAGAGCATCTCGTTGAAATATCTCGAGCAGCTGGTTCGTCCTCTGATGGGGGCGGGGCTGCTTAAGAGCGTTCGCGGCAAGGGCGGCGGCTATATGCTCGCCAAACCTGCGGAAGAGATTCGCGCCGGCGATATCTTGCGCGTGGCGGAAGGCTCAACGGGCGCGGTTGCATGCGAAGGCCTCGACGGCTCGTGCGGTCGAGCGGGGCTTTGCTCGACTGTTAAATTTTGGACCGGTCTTGAGGCTGCGATCGATGCCTATGTGGATGGTGTGACTTTGGCAGAGCTCTCCGCGGTGCCCGAGGTTCATCTTGAAGTGGATTTGAGCTCGCTTGAAGGGTGCAAGGGCAAATAACGATCCGTCCGTCCCATTGGCTCCGGGCTTGCGGATAACAAAGCGCCCGTGCCTTTTGCTGTGGGATAATATCCCCATCAATAGTCTTTGCAGGGCGGGTTCGTCCGTCTTGAATTGGAGGTTTCCATGTCTTCGTTCATGCTTTCCTGCGAGTCGACCGTAGATCGCACTGCGGCGTTTTTCGCCGAGCACGATATCGCGTACATCTGCTTTCATTACGAAGTGGACGGCAAGACCTACTTGGACGATCTGTACCAATCCACGACGTCCGAGCAGTTTTTTGCGAGCATCGCGGCGGGTGCCCAGCCCAAGACCTCTCAGGTGGGTACGGGCGAGTACATCGATTTTTGGGAGCCGTCTCTCAAAGAAGGAAAAGACGTGCTGCATGTCTCGCTCTCCTCGGGCATTTCTGGAACATATAACTCTGCCTGTCTGGCAGCCCAGCAACTGCGTGAACGCTACCCCGAGCGTCGTATTCGCGTGATTGACTCGCTTGCGGCGTCTGCGGGATACGGCTTGCTCATGGAGTATCTTGCCGACCTGCGTGACGCCGGCTCGACGTTTGACGAGCTTGCGGACTGGGCAGAGGCTCATAAACTCAATGTTCATCATTGGTTCTTCTCGAGCGATTTGACGAGCTTCATTCGCGGTGGCCGCATCTCAAAGGCGAGCGGTGTCTTGGGTACTGCTCTTAAGATCTGTCCGCTCATGAACGTGGACAACACGGGCCATTTGATTCCGCGCGAGAAGATTCGCACCAAAAAACGCGCCATCGCCCAGATGGTCAAGACCTGCATGGAGCACATCGATGGCGGCGCGGCCTACACTGGCAAGGTGTGCATGTCGCAGTCGGCGTGCCGTGCAGACGCCGAGGCGGTGGCCGACGCTTTGGTCGAGCAAATGCCTCAGCTTGCCGGCAAGATCGATATCAATGACATCGGTACTGTGATTGGTTCCCACACCGGTCCTGGTACCGTCGCTTTGTTCTTTATGGGAGATGCGCGCGTCGACTAGATGCGGTGCTTTTCTGCACCTCTCGAGCATGCAGGAAAAAGCGCATCGATACCGGCTTTGGTGTCGATGCGCTTTTGTTTTACGCTGGTTTACGCTGTGCGGTCGGGTAGATTATTTGCGCCGCGAGAAAAACGCGTTTCTGCGTTCGCGGCGACGCTGGGATGCTTGCGCCAGGTGAGCGATTACGTCGTCGGTAAATGGGATATCGGAGCCCACGCCTTCGATGGGGTTGATATCGCCTGCAGAGATGGGGTCGATCGACGGCTCCTCGTGCAGGCCTGCATTTTCCTGTTCGCGGTAGCGAGCCATCATGTCCTGCTGCATCATCTGCGCCGAGGGCGGGGTCCAGATGATGGCGTTGGCACCTGCCCCGATGGTCGCCTGGATGGATTCGGGCGTTTTGCCGCCCGGTGCGATGAGCGGAAGATTGGGGTAAGAGCGACGCAGCTCGCGCAAGACTTCAGGCGTGTTTTTGCCCGCGGCGATGTTTAGGATCTTGGCGCCAGCACGCACCTTGGCATGTGCGTCGTCTGCGCGTACCACGGTCGCTACGACAGGGATGTCTACCATGTGCGCGATGTGCTCGACCATCTCGGGCGAGGCGGGGGAGTTGACGATCACGCCTGCGACGCCCTGCATCTCGGATACGGCTGCGAGCTGTACCGAGCGCTTACCTGTCGTCGTGCCGCCGCCCACGCCTACGAACACCGGGCACTCGGCTGCGGTGAGCAGGGCCTGCGTGATGGCGGGCTGTGCCGTGAAGGGATAGACCGCAAAGACGGCGTCGGCATTGCTGTTGCGAATGACAGCGACGTCGGTCGAGTACATGAGCGACTTGATACGGCGGCCAAAAAGCGTGAAGCCGCTCGCATCCTCGATGGCATCGGGTACGGAGATAGTCGCTTTGCGCAAGGTTCCCTCGATGGGCGCGGGGTCCATGGGCAGGATTCCCGCCGGGGTCACGGCATGGGGAGGGGCAGACAGATCGGGGTCGATATCGACTTCGGTAAAATCGACCGTGGCGTCGATGCTCTGCTCGACTTTAGCCTCATGCTCTTCTGTATCCAGCGGGGCTGCTGAAACGTTTTTGCACGGTAGCATATCGGGATTGGCATATGGCTTGTTCTCAGTCAGGTTATCCACGGAGTTGCTCCTTCCTGGCCGTGATGGATGTTCGTTTTTGTACGGCATGCATGTGTTGCATTTGCGCCCACGCCGTGGTGGACTCCTGTTCTTTTGTGCGTGCTTGCATGCCGAAGATAAGCTATCGCTCTGTTAGGAGTAATTTAATGGAGTAGTTATACCCACGCATCGTCTATGCAAACTAAACGGAGAAACAGATGCAGATGAATCTCATGGACATTATCGGTCCCGTAGCGCTATTCGTTGGCGTGATCTGCATCGCCGCCGCCCTCTATTTTGTGATTACCCTCATCAAGGGAGTATCGGCCCGCCGCCGCGAGCAGCGCGATGTCGCCTCAAGGGGCGCCCATCGCCGCTCGGATTCTCGGGCTGGTTCCCGCGACGAAGGCGGGAATCGCCATTAACGCTTCTTAGTCATAAGCGCTAGGAAGAAGCCCTCGTATTCACGCGAAGGGGCAACGGTGACGGTGCCATCGATTTCGTTGTGCAGAACCGGGATGTCATGTTGGGCCAATAGCTCGGCAAACGGCGCGGCGACCGTGGGGTTGCCGTCGGCGTCTTCGGCCTTATCGAGAGCCACAAGCTCGCAATCGCGATGCTTTTTGAGTGCGTGGGCAACGGCGTCCTCGTTTTCCTGGGGGAGTACCGAGCATGTCGAGTACAGCAGGTAGCCACCGGGTTTGAGCACGGTGAGACCGCGGTCCAGCAGTGCGCGTTGGGAGCGAGCGCATTTTTGCAGAAGCTGCTCGCTAAAGCCCTTGAGGATTCGCTCGCAACCAGCGATGAGCGTGCCCGAGCCTGTGCAGGGAGCGTCGAGCAGAATGCGGTCAAACGAGAAGAACTCATCAAGCTCGCGTGCGTCGACGCGCATGACCTGTACGTTCTTGGCGCCCTGCTTCTCAAGGTTGTGCTCGAGCTTGTCTGCTCGGGGTGCATGCATTTCGGCTGCGGTGACATGAGCCTGCGGCTCGAGGGCCGCGATTTGTGTGGTCTTGCCGCCGGGTGCCGCGCACATGTCCAAGATATCCTGACCTGCCTGCATGGCCAAAGCCAGTGGGGGCAGCATGGACGAGAGGCTCTGCAGATAGATCTTGCCATCGTGGATGAGGTCGAGATCCCAAACGGCTCGCTCAAAGGATGCAGGGACGATAAAGGCGTCGGCATACCACGGTACGCGTTTGAATTCGATACCCGCGGCGTGCAACGCCTCGGCAACTTCCTCTGCGCTCGACTTCAGCGTGTTTGCGCGGAAGGTTACGGGTCGGTCTTTGGCCAGCGCGATTCCTTCCAATATAGAGGAGGCGGCAGCACCGTAGGCACCGGCGATAGAGTCGATGAAAAACGAGGGGAGCGCAAGATCCCCAAATGCCGCGTCGAGTTCTTCCGCCTCATCGGTGTGCTCGAACGCGCGCAGATCGAGTGCCTCTTTTACCTGCTTCTTTTGTTTTTTGCGGCGTGCCATATGCTCTCCTTATCACATACCTTCCTGTTGCATGGTAGCAAGGGGAGCACGTCTGCGCGACGGGGGAACAAAAACTAAAGAACCGCTCCTGCGGCGATAAGGGCGACGCAGAAGACGAGGACTGCGATGTCGCAGGCGGCAAAGGGGTAGCGCTTGTAGCTGCTCTTACGCGTGCGCAGGTAAAAGCCGCGCTGCTCGGCGGCAAGTGCCGTAGCGTCGGTCTTGCCTACGCTCGAAATAAGCAGCGGGGCGCACAGCGGCAGCATGAGCTTGAGCTTCTTGACGGGGTTTTTGGTGTCGTACTCCACGCCGCGTGCTGTCTGCGCTTCGATAATCGCATTCATCTCCTGGCTGAACACGGGGACAAAGCGCAGTGCTGTGGTGAAGGTGAAGGCGTAGCGGTAGGGGACGTGCAGTTTCTCGACGCAGGCGTTTGCGAGGTCGTTGAGCTTGGTGATCATGAGCATCAAAACGAGCGGCAGCGCCACGCCCAAAAGACGAAGGCAGGCCTTGGAGCCCGTGATGAGACCGGTGTCGGTTACAAAAGCAAAAAGCGTCTCGCCTTCTCGCATGAAGGCAGTTTGAAGCACAAGCATGATCAAGGCGATGGGGACAAGCAGCCGCAGCAGCTTGAGCAGGCGATCGACTACGCCCGCGTAGGCGCCCAAAGCGAGTGTGAGTGCGAGCAAGCCGATGAGCATCGCGTAGCTTTGGGCTAAGAAGGTGGAGAGAATGATCGCTGCGGCGAGTGCGAGTTTTGCTACCGGGTTGAGCTTGTGCAACAGCGTGGTGCCGGGCACGTAATCGATGACATTAACCACGATGGACCATCTCCTCGGTGATGCGAACGATATCCGAAACCTCGCCGACGCCTTCGAAGGCGGGCGAGACGGATTGCGAAAGGCGACGTGCAAGCTCGATGACCTGGGGCGGCTCAATCGATGCTGCATGCATGAGCTCGGGCTGGGCAAACAGTTCGCGCGAGGGGCCCGATGCCAGGATGCGCCCATCTGCCATGACGGCGATGCGCTCGGCGAAGTCGGAGACCACCTCCATGTCATGGCAGACCATGATTACGGCGCAGCCTGCCTCGGCCATTTGCTTTACCGTTTCCATCACGGTCATGCACTCGCGGTAGTCGAGTCCGCTTGTGGGCTCGTCGAGTACGATTACTCGCGGCTCCACCACAAGGACGCTCGCGAGTGCAACCATCTGTCGTTGCCCGCGCGAGAGCGAAAACGGCGCCTCGTTGAGCGGGAGGCCAAACCGCCGCGCCACCTTGCGCGCCTTTTCGTGTGCGCGGGTCGATTCCGTTCCGTGGAGCTCGAGGCCAAAGGCGATCTCGTCCTCCACCGTCTCCTTGCAGATCTGACGGTCGGGGTTTTGGAAGAGCGTCGCGCACGAGCGGGCAATAACGCTTGTGGGGGTAGTTTTGGTATTGGCGCCCGCAACGTGCACGCTGCCTGCGTCGGGTTTGAGCAGGCCTGTGAGGAGTTTGGTGAACGTGGTCTTGCCTGCGCCGTTTTGACCTACAAGACCTATGAGCTCGCCGGGGCGCACTTCAAGGGTGAGGTCGTGTACTGCAGCTCCGCCCAGGGGGTAGGCAAAATCAACATGTTCGAATGCGACTACGGGCTCTTGTGCTGTCGCAGGCCGGGGCGCGTGGGGCGAGGGGGCAGCGAAGCGCTTCGTGTCGTGAGGGGCGTTTCCCACTGCGTGCTTGATAAGCGCCTCTGCTTCGTCGACGGTAAGGCAAGGCGACGCTTGAGAACAGACTTTCTTGTGTGCAAGGCTGTTTGAGATGCGAGCAACGCGAGGGCTGTCGACGCCGATTCGCTGGAGTTCTTCGGCATGCGAAAAGACCTCGTGCGGCGTTCCCTCAAGGGCGATCTTTCCGTTATCGAGCACGACCACACGGTTGCAGAATGTGGAGAGCAGCGCCACCTTCTGCTCGATTACCACGACGGTCACGTTTTGCTCGCGGTTGATTTTCGCGAGCGTATCGAAAACGAGCAGCGAACTTGCCGGGTCGAGAGCGGCGGTGGGCTCGTCGAGCACGAGTACGCGAGGCTGCAGCGCCATGATCGCGGCGATAGCGACCTTTTGCTTTTGGCCGCCCGAGAGCGTGGCGATCTCGCGATCGCGCAAGTCGGCAATGCCAACGGTCTGCAGGGCGCCCGAGAGACGCTGCTCGATCTTGTCGTGCGGAACGCCGAAGTTTTCCATGCCAAAGAGCAGCTCGTCTTCCACGACTGATGCGACCATCTGGGTATCGATATCTTGCAAAACGCTTCCAACGATGCGCGAGATATCGGTGAGCGTGACTTCGCAGGTATCCTCGCCGGCAACATGAACAGCTCCGTAAAGCGTTCCCCCAAAGTGATGGGGAATCGCTCCAGAAAGGCATGCCGCGAGAGTGGATTTGCCTGCACCCGAAGGGCCGATGATGCCGAGGAAGTCGCCTTCGCCTATCGCGAGCGAAATATGGTTCAGTGCGGGCTCGCGCGTCTCGCGATACGAGAACGAGACGTCCTCAATGTCGATAATCGGATTCATAACGGCCTTTCGGTTCAAGAGGGCAAGCATGAGCGATGCTTTCGCTCAAAGGGCGCGAGGGCACCTATGAAGGCATCCTCGCGCCGGGCAATGCGCCCCCAGGTTATTTTTTGATTGCTTTGGCAAGGGGGAAGAACAACGCTTGGACCACAACGGCGTTGAAGATGGCAGTTCCCAGCACCAGGGGGACTTTAGGCAGTGCGGCCTCCAGGCCAAAGCCCGCCATGAGCGTTCCCGCGACAGCGAACAGGGCGCCGGATACGAGGGTAGTGACAAACGTTGCGATAAGCGGGTTTACCTTGGCGCCGCCGATACTGCTTTTGACAAGGACGGCCATCGCCAAAGCGCCGGCAGCCTCGGTCAAGAAGTTGAGGCCGGGAATAGAGGTGGTGAACTGGATCACTGCGGCGGAGATAAGGCCGTAGACGATCGATTGGGCAAGGGTGGCGCGGGTGAGCGCAATGGCGAGGGCGTATGCCGCGATGATGAACTGGGGCTTGATGCCGGTCATGGCAAGGGCATTGCCGACGGTCATGTTGAGGACAAAACTTGCGGCAAGAAGGATGGCGAGCAGAATAAGGGAAGCGATATCGATGAGGCCGCGGGAAGAGGTCTCGGTGGAGATGCTGCGAGCGGTGGTGCTGGACATATGCGGTGTCCTTTCGAGAAAAAGAGATGGGATGCCGAGCCGGTGGGCTTTCGGTTTGGCTGACGTGAAGGCTAGGAGAGCTTGAGGGCTTTCTTGATGGGCAGGTAGAGGGCTGCGACCAGGATGCCATTGAAAACGGCGGTAGCGGCGACGACGGGAAGCATGGCGGCGGCGAGCTCTGCCACGAGGCCGATCATCGCCATCTTGATGACCATGAAGATGCAGCCGGAGACAAGGGTGGTTGCGAATGTGGCAACGGCTGCTGCGACGGGAGAGATGGTGTCGCGGCGCGATGCGGCGGTGACGATTGCGGCCATGAGCATTGCGGCGATGCCCTCAGCGGCGAAATCGATAAACGGCGAGCTGGTGGTGATCTGGATTACGGCGGCGGAAATAAGGCCGATGACGAGCGCCTGGCCAAGATTGGGACGAACGACAAGGATGGTGAGGCAGAAAGCGGAGATGATGAACTCGGGGCTGATGACGCCGCCCGAAATGCTCGAGATCGCCTTGCCGACGGTGAAGTTGAGGATAAAGCCGGCGGCCAAGAGAACGGCAAGAAGAACAAGAGCGCGAACGTCGAGGGCGCCGTGGTCGGTGGTGGAAACGGTGCGGGGCTGGGCTGCTGCGTTAGGCATGGTGATCAACCTTTCTTGAGGTGTTTTGGAGGTTTGTCGTCGTTGGTGGGTAGATGCGATGGAGGCGCGTGATGCGTGCGGTGGAAGCCGAGATAAAGAAAAAGGCCCCCGGTCGAAACCGGAGGCCTCATCATTTGCCTAGAGCTATTTTAGGCGTGAGGGACTCACAGTCGACCGACCGTATACGCATCACGCCACCACCAGTTCATGACAGAGTTGTTGGAGAAGTTGATCATTCTGGTGGCTCCTTTCGGGTAAGCGAAGTTATTTAGGTTGCGCTGCACTATAGCACAGTAAGAAGGCGATGCAACAAGTATTTCAAAACTGTTTCTGCGGGTGGTAGCAGGGCGCGAACCCGCGGTTGCGTTTCTCTAATGGTCCTTGGAATTGAGCTTGGAGAAATCATCGACAATGATATCCAGGCATTTTGGCAATGCACGCGCGCCAAAGACGCCCGAAGGATTGGGAATGAGCTCGCCGTCGTACTCCATGCCCAATGAAGGCGAGCAGGTGATTGTCGCCTCTTTTGCCTGAAGCATCTTGAACTGGGGGCGTCCGAGTCCTTTGCCTGCGGGGTCAAAAACGCCTGCGAGCAGGGTAGGGAGCAGCTGTACCGTCGCCACCGGTTCGATGACGGCGATGTCGATGAGACCGTCGTTCATGCGGCAATCGGGAAACAGATTGATGTCGTTTTGAATCACTGCGGTGTTGCCCACCATGCATCCGATGCCATCAAACTCATCGACCTTGCCATCGTGTTCAATCGTGAAGTGCGCTACCTGAGGGTTGGGAGTGGCAAGTGCGGAGAGCGCATAGGCGATTTCGCCGATCTCGTTTTTGTTTGGCGCTGCCTTTTCCATAATGGCGGCGTCAAAGCCGGAACCGGCGATGATGATAAAGCCGTGGCGCTGCTCGTTGCCTTCGGCGTCATTCCAAAAGAGCTCGCCCATGTCGACAGGGACAGTATGTCCACGGCGGCATGCCTTGGCAAGGGCGGCAGCCTCCGGCGCGTTGCCGATGTTGTTGAAGAACAGGCATGCTGTGCCCGAAGGGAAGATGAGGGTGGGGACATGCGTGTCGCGCAGACAATCGAGCACGTTGGAGACGGTGCCGTCACCGCCCGAGACCACCACGCGGTCAAACGCGGTGACATCGCGCGTGGCGTCTTCTGGCTCCATGCCCTTACCGATGAAGCGCATGGTGATTTCGTCCCCTGCTTGAGCGAGGGCGTGAGCAAAGGCATAGATCTCGTCGGAGCGGGTGCCCGAGGCGGGATTGTGGATGATAAGGCAACGCATACGTTTAGGTCCTGTTCGTCGTAAAGCCCTGTATAGTTTATGTAGCGATATCCTACCCTGCGCACGAGTGCGCCAACCATGATTCTGGAGGAGCATGTACATCTCCACATATGAGGAGCTCCTGGCCTTTTGCAAGCGCGCCGCGGCCTTTGATGCCGTGGCCATCGATACCGAGTTCTTGCGTGAGCGAACATACCATGCACGTCTGTGCCTGGTGCAAGCCGCGACGCCCGAAGAGTGCGTGGTCATCGATCCCATTGTTATCAAGGACCTCTCTCCTTTGGCTGAGCTGATGGGTGATGAGGGGGTTATTAAAGTGTTCCATGCCTGTTCGCAGGATATGGAGGTTCTTTATCATACGTTAGGTGTGCTCCCTGCTCCCATCTTTGACACACAGGTGGCTGCCGCTTTTTTGGGCGAGCGCATGCAGATGTCCTACAACGGTCTTGTGCATGCTTTTTGCGATGTTGATTTACCAAAAACCGAGTCGCTGACCGATTGGTCTCGTCGTCCTTTGAGCGATTTGCAGCTTGAGTATGCCGTGGACGATGTGCGCTACCTCATTGTGGCATACGGGGTCATTATGGATAGGCTTGGGCAGCTTGGCCGCGTGTCGTGGGTGACCGATGAGATGCGACCGCTTGCGAACGTTGAGCACTACGTTGTCGACCAGCGCCTCGCGTTCAAGCGCGTCAAGCGCATCAACTCTTGCACGCGTCGACAACTCGCCATCGCCCGCGAACTCGCGGCGTGGAGAGAGCGCCGTGCCGAGCGTCGTAACGTTCCGCGTAAGTGGATCATGTCGGACGAGGTTTTGGTTGCCTTGGTTAAGCGTGCGCCCAAGACCGTTGACGATTTCCGTCGTACACGCGGAACCGAGCAGCTTTCCGAGGCGGATGTTGACGCTGCTCTCGTCGCCATCGAGCGTGGGCGCAATTGTCCTTCCGATAAGCTTCCCTTCATCAGTCGACCGCATCATACGCCTACGCCCGAGGTCGAAAGCGTTTGCGACCTCATGTACGCGCTCATGCGCCTGGTTTCTGAACGTTCCGGCGTGGCCACTGCCATCATTGCGAGTCGCGATGAGTTGTTCTCCTATATGGAGCATCCCGAGCGCAGCCCACTGCGCGATGGCTGGCGTTTCGAGCTTGTGGGCACGCTGCTCGACGATCTTTTGGCTGGCAATATGGGTCTGACCGTAAAAGACGGATCTGTCGAGATTCTTTAGGCGATCAGCCAAAAGAGGTGCGCTCCGGTGGGGTGCACCTCTTTTCTTTTGAAGAAATTAGATAGTTAGACAAACGTCTAACTATAGAGTATGATGCTGTTGAAGACGATTGGAAGGAGGCTCCGTGGCAGGAGAGGGATTCAAGGCGCTTGCAGATCCCACGCGACGGCGCATCTTAGAGTTGCTGCGCGGCAGCGACCTGACGGCGGGGGAGTTGGCTGAACATTTTGATATGAGCAAGCCCTCTTTGAGTCATCATCTGGCAACGCTTAAGAGCGCGGGCCTCGTGAGGGACGAGCGCCACGGGCAAAATATCGTATACAGCCTCAACACTACGGTCATGCAGGATTTGATCGGGTGGTTTATGGGGTTTGCAGATAATGAGGACAATGGGGATGAATAAGGAAACAGGGATGAATAAGGAAACAGGGATGAATAAGGAAACAAGGGACGCTCGTACTACGGGTGTATCGTTGCGCGTATGGATTGTCCTTATCGTTTTGTGTCTGGTTAACGTGGCGGCCCATCTCATCGTGATGCCGAGCTTACCCGCGCAGATTCCTACGCATTGGGGAGCTGATGGAGCCGTTGACGGCTGGGGTCCGCGCTGGATGGCCTCCGCGCTCGGTGCTCTGCCGCTGGCGTTTTTGGCGATGTTCTATGTGGTGCCACGTATCGACCCTAAAGGCGAGGCATATCGAACCTCGGGCAAGTTCTACCAGGGTTTTGTGATCGCTTTTACGCTGATTATGTGCGCTATCGGCTGGCTATGCGAGCTGACGGTATGGGGTATCGTCCCTGCTCGCGGCGTGGTGAATGTGGCGGTTTCCACTGCTATCGGCCTTTTGTTCGTGGGCATTGGCAATTACTTGCCGCGCGTCAAGCAAAACTACACGATGGGTGTCAAGACGCCCTGGGCGCTTGCCGACCCCGATAACTGGCGCCGTACGCAACGCTTTGGCGGCAAGTGTTTTGTTGTTATGGGCCTTGGTATGGTTTTGCTGGGACTGGTGGCCCCACTGTTTTCGGATTCTATGGTCGTTGTCGGCATCGTCGTATTGGTTATGGGCGGCGCTGCGGCTATGTATGCCTACTCGTACCTCGTGTGGCGCAATGCGAAAAGACGGTCGCTGTAAGAGCGTGCCTTTCGCTGACGTCGCTATGCTCCGCGCACTAGCGCCCACAACACGGCGATGATGACGGATGGAAGAAGGTTTGCCGTCTTAAAGATCTTGCCCCAGATAAGGTTGACGCCTGCGCAGAAGATGAGCATGGATCCTGCGAGCGATAAGTTGCTGAGTGCCCATTCGGTCATGAACGGCTCGATAAAGCGCGCGAAAATCGTGATAGTGCCCTGAAAGACCGCTACTGGCAATGCGGAGAAGATGGCGCCACGGCCCATGGAGGCAGTCATGGCACAAACCATGATGAAGTCGAGTGCGCCTTTGATAGTGAGTGTGGTGTAATCGCCAAGGATACCGTCCTGGATGGATCCCACGATGGCCATGGCGCCAACGCATACGGTGAGGGACGTGGTGACAAAGGCATCGACAAAACCGTTCTCCGAATCACCCGCAAAGCGATCGCGTAGCCATTCGCCGAGGTGCTCCATGCGCAGTTCGAGATTGAGAAACTCGCCGATAAGCGTGCCGACGGTAAACGAGACGATGATCATTCCCGCGCCGCCGCTCGCCAGGCCGTCGTTTGTCACCTCGAGCATCTTCTCGAGCGTTCCCGCGAGGCCGATGAACAGCACGCAAAGGGCTGATGCCTTGAGCAAAGCGTCTTGTACGCGGGGCGTGATAAAGCGCCTGCCAAGAAGTCCGGCGAGGCCACCTGCGATGAGGAGCGCGACATCGATGACGGTTCCGAGTCCGATCACGGCTGCTGCCTTTCTCAATCAATAGGGAGATGAACTGCCTACAGGATTTGTTCTAGGGGAGGGGGTCGCTTATGCAACAACAGATAAGCCTAGCATGTGATGGAGCGCTTCCCAGGTCCATATCTCCCAACGGTAGTCTTCCTGTTGCCTTTGCACAGATGAAGCAGAAAATCCCTTTTGGCATGCCGTTTGCCGCTGCCAAATGGGGTTTCTTGCTTCACTTACGAACGGATACTCTTTCTTCGAGGCTGCTGTTACCCGTGGTCTTTCGGTAGGCGCGCAGGACACGGGCGAGGACGCCGGCGGCGGCATGCGACAATACCTGGCGTAAGAAACATAAAAACCCGAGCTAACGGAGTGAAAAATTGGCCGAGTTTATTTATTCTATGTATCAGGCGCGCAAGGCGCATGGCGACAAGGTCATTCTCGACGACGTGACCTTAAGCTTCTTTCCGGGCGCGAAGATCGGCGTCGTGGGTCCCAACGGCATGGGAAAGTCGACTCTGCTCAAGATCATGGCGGGCATCGAGGAGGTCTCTAACGGCGAGGCCAAGCTCACCCCTGGCTATACCGTGGGTATCCTTCAGCAGGAGCCGCCGCTCGACGAGGATAAGACCGTTATCGAGAACGTGCGCATGGCGTTTGGCGATCTGATCGCCAAGGTCAATCGCTTTAACAAGATCGGCGAGGAGATGTGCGATCCCGAGTGCGACATGGATGCGCTCATGGCCGAGATGGCCACCTTGCAAGACGAGATCGACACCGCCGACGGCTGGGATATCGATTCCAAGCTCGGTCAGGCCATGGATGCCCTCCAGCTGCCTGATTCCGACATGCCCGTGAACGTGCTCTCCGGCGGCGAGCGTCGTCGCGTGGCCCTGTGCAAGCTGCTGCTTGAGGCTCCCGACCTGCTGCTGCTCGACGAGCCCACCAACCATCTGGATGCCGAGTCCATCTTGTGGCTCGAGCATTTCCTCCACAACTATCCCGGCGCCGTGCTTGCCGTTACCCACGACCGCTACTTCTTGGATAACGTTGCCGAGTGGATTTGCGAGGTCGACCGCGGTCACCTGTATCCCTACAAGGGCAACTACTCCACCTACCTGGAGACCAAGGCCGCGCGCATCGAGGCGCAGGGCAACCGCGACGCCAAGCTCGCCAAGCATATGAACGCCGAGCTTGAGTGGGTCCGTTCCTCTCCTAAGGCACGCCAGGCCAAGAACAAGGCCCGTCTTGCCCGATACGAGGAGATGGAGGCCGAGGCTCGTGCGAGCCAAAAGCTCGATTGGACCGACATCCGCATTCCCGTGGGCCCGCGTTTGGGCTCCAAGGTCCTTGAGGCGCATCACCTGCACAAGGAATTCGATGGCCGTGTGCTGATCGACGACCTTTCCTTTAGTCTGCCGCGCAATGGCATCGTAGGCGTTATCGGTCCCAACGGCGTGGGCAAGACGACGCTGTTCAAGACCATCGTGGGTCTTGAACCTCTGACTTCGGGCGAGCTGGAGATTGGCGAGACGGTCAAAATTTCCTACGTTGACCAGAACCGCGAGGGCATCGATCCCGACAAGAGCCTGTGGGAGGTTGTCTCGGACGGCCTCGATCGCATGATGGTGGGCGAGACCGAGGTTCCCAGCCGCGCCTATGTGGCGAGCTTTGGCTTTAAGGGCCAAGATCAGCAGAAGCGCGCCGGCGTACTTTCTGGCGGTGAGCGCAATCGCTTGAACCTCGCCCTTACCCTCAAACAGGGCGGCAACCTGCTGTTGCTCGACGAGCCCACCAACGACCTGGATGTCGAGACGCTTTCCTCGCTCGAGGCGGCGCTGCTTGAGTTCCCGGGCTGCTCGGTGGTCATCAGCCATGACCGTATGTTCCTTGACCGCGTGGCTACGCACATCCTGGCCTGGGAGGGTACGGACGAAAATCCCGGCAACTGGTATTGGTTCGAGGGCAACTTCGAGTCCTATCAGGAAAATCGTGTGGCGCGCCTGGGCGAGGACGCTGCTCAGCCGCACCGTATCCATCGCAAGCTCACGCGCGACTAGGCGCCGGCAAGCCTGCCGTATCGACGATTTAGGCTTATCGCTTGAGTCAAAAACGCCTCGAATCCGTTTTGGATTCGAGGCGTTTTTTCGTTACAGCTCGGAGGCTTCGATTTGATCGATGACCCAAGTGAAACCTGGGGTATTGAGATGGCGTCGCAAGTGCACGATTGCCTCGTGACGTTTTCCGGCTTGGGTGTAACGTAGGGTGAAAGACGCGCGGTTGCGGGTGGCGTCGATGGTGCCCCGCTCGCGGGCGATCCAGTAGTATTCGCCAGCGATACCCATGGCGTCTGCTCCAAAGGGAAGAAGCGATGCAAGTTCGAATAGGATATCGCCTGGGCAGAACACTTCGGTAGAGAAATCTATGGGATAGTCGGGGTATTGTGCTGCGGGATCGATGGGCGCAGGGGTGGGTGCGGGAGCCGGGGACTCGACGGGTTGCGGCGCAGGTTTTGCTGTAGGGGTGGGCTCCGGTGCCTTTTCCAGGGCTTTCGCAGGTTCGCTATCGTTTGCGGGCGTGTCATCCTTGACGGGCGTGAGATCGGAATCTTGTCCGTCAGAGCTTTGCTCGGCTGCGAATGCGTCCGCCATGGGATTCGATTCGAGCGTGGTGACACCTGCGTTGGCGTTGTCTGGGTCGTAGATAACGGTCAGTGAGATGGCGGGGAGGGAGTCGCTTTCCTGCTCTTCGACGGTTGGCGTCTCCTCGCCCTCTTCTGTCGTATTAATTTTGAGGGTATCGTCTTCGACCGGCTCGGCTACATCGGAATCCTCCTGTTTGCAGGTGGTTTCTTCTGCCTGGGAGTCAGCATCATTGGCAGTCGCTTCGTCGAGGACGGCCGTTTCGGCCTGGGCTTGCGCGGCAGCTTCGACGGGAGTTTTTTCGACCGTCTCGATAGATTCGAGAATCTCGCGCTTGACGCGGCGCGGCTTCACGGCCTTGATTGACTTGTCGCCGCGCTTTTTCTTCCAGGACTTGCCGCTGGTGTCTGCCTTTTTTTGCGGTGCGGCTAGAGCTTCGTCCCATGTGGGTTGAGCGATGACGGTCGCATAGATGCGACCTCCTTTGAAGACGGTGAGTTTGATGAAATCGTCTAACTCTTCCAGTAGTTCACGCGTGGATTCGAATCCAAGGTCTGCGGCGCCAAGGGACTCTTTTTCGAGAGCCTCTTCGACCTGGGTGAGAAATGTCTGCTTGCCGCAGCCGATGGCTTCGGAGAGCAGACGGTAGAGATAGATGTGATTTCCGAGGGTAAGGGAGGTGTTCTGAGGCATATGAAATCCTAACCTGAGTCTGTCTGCAGGTTATGGTACCACCCACCCTATGGATTCAAACGCTTCAGATGGCGCTTTGCGGGCTATGCGGGCGTGCCGCTTGTCGTATTGGTGTCACCTTTAGTTGAGTTTCCAGATGAGGGTTGGGAATCCGAGTCGTCTCCCTTATCGGTGCCGGATGTCTCGGAGTTGGAGGTACCGTTTGATGCGGTTCCACTGTTCCCGGTTGCGGAAGACGAGTCTTGGTTTTGACCGGTGCCGCTCGAGGGGGTGGAGCTAGTAGATGCGTCGTTGCTTGCTGCGGTGTCTTGGCTGGTCGACGCGGCGGCATCGGCCTGCGGCGTCTCCGGCGTTTTGTCCGATTGCTCCTGGGCGGGCTCTGCCGCAGACCAGGGAGCGGGTACGCGCTCGCCCAGGCCTTTCCCTTCAGTGAGGGCAAGGATGATCGCCACGCTCAGAGCAACAGCGAGCACTGCCGTTCCAACAGAGAACATCACGACTTTGCGTTGGGTTGCCGCGCGTTCGGCCGCGGCGCGCGCCTGGAGCTTAGTGGGGGCGATGCGTGCCCCGTAGCGCGCGGGCTGACGATCGTAATAGCCTTGTGCGGCGCGCTCGCTGTAGCCATAACCCGACACATAGGCACTTGAAGGGCCGGGCCGTTCGGGCTCGTGCTTGAGCTTTGCGGCGCCCGCCGAAAGAAAGTGACGATAGACCTGCGAGCTCAGCACGGTCACGATGGAGCTTACTGCTGCGCCGATCACCGAGCCCGCGATGCCGATATGCGAGGCGAGCGCGACAGAGGTCGCAGCTGCTGCGGCGCCGGCGATAACCTGAGGAATGGAAAGTCCCTCGAGCAACTTCTCCTTAGGCGCAATCGCTTGGGTTTGTCCGATAAACTGTTCTTGTTCGCGCTGGTAGACACGGGTGCGACGACTGTCGGTGTAGCGTTCTTGTGCATTATTGAGGGCCATGGCGGAATTCTCCTCCCGCGGCATAGGTGGTTCGTTTGGGGCTGCGTTTCGCGGTATGCGCGTGGCGCGCACTCGATTGTTGTACCCCGGGCCGCGTTTGTGAACGCATTTGCTTGAGTCAACAGAAAGTGCCAACACACGTTAAGAGGCTGTGTTGGTTTTGCATCGCTTCTGTGAGGGTCTGACTCTTGTGAGCGTAGACTCGAGGTGCTCGCTTTGCGATAAAAAAGCGCCCGGTTGTCGGACGCTTGATCGCGTGGCTGCTATTCGACGGGTGGCATGGGCTTCCAGGAGGGGTCGGAGAGAATTTTTGCTCCATCTTTCCATCCGCGGCGCAGCGCGGGTACACCGGTCTTGAACGTCTTGTCTACAACGGCAAGGCGGATGAGCTCCTTGCAGAAGGTGGCAACATTGCCCAGGCGGAAGAGCACCGGATTGTAATCGCCGTAGAGCTTGAGATAGCGAGCGAGATAGGCGCGGTTGCGCATGATGTAGTAGCGGTTGGTATCGCTGGTGGAGTTGAGCTGGCGCTTTCCGGCGATGTCCCAGTTCGAGACCACGCGGGCGCGCTGCAGGATGAGGTCGGATACCACGGCGGCGGGGAAGTGCTTGCTGGCGAGATAGCCATAGCAGGCGTCGTCTCCATAGATGAAGAAACGCGCGTCGGGGTAGCCGATCTTCTGCACTACGCGACGGCTAAAGAGGCCACCTTCAAAGCAGAGCTGATTCATTGGCTTGTATCCGGCCTCTCCCAGGTTGGCGGGGGCTACCGGGTTGGGGATGCCCAGGGGCACAATGAGCTGATACTGCCAAAAGAAGGGGCCGCCATCGAAATCAAGGCGCGATCCTTGGATTGCGTCGTAGCGGTCGGTCCACTTAGCCAGGCGCGAGATTGCCTGGGGGATAACGAGCACATCGTCGTCCATGACCCAAAACCACTGGGCACCCAGCTCATAGGCACGCTTAACGCCGGCCGAGAAGCCGCCGGCACCGCCTGTGTTTTCAAGCTGTGGGGCGTAGACCACGCGATCTGCGCTTCCTTCGGTATCTGCCTCGTCACCGTGGCCCCAAAGGGCAAGGCAGCGCTCGTTGAATTTCGCCACCATCTGTTTGGTGGCGGGAGAGTTCTCGTTATCCACGATGACGATGCGCCAGGGGGCATCGTCAAGCGCGGCGATTGAATCAAAAAGGTTTGCGAGCATTTCTTGGCGCTTATAGGTGACCACGACGAGCGCAAGACGCTCGATGGGCGATGCGGATGTGCCAGCTGTTTGGATTTCGCTCACGTTTGAAGACCTTTACGACGTCATTTCAGATGAATCCATTATAGAGTCCCTGCGGCATCTTGAGAAAAACCGCGTATTCCGATGATGTCTGAGAGGCGACGCCTCGTGCCGGCGTGCGCTTGGGCACGGCGGGGTATTATGGAACCAATCAATTTTGGCTCGAAAGGTGGCTTTGTGGACCAACACGCTCAACCGGTGCTATCGCTTCTGGTTCCCATCTATAACGTGGAGCGCTATCTTCGGCAGTGCCTCGATTCCGCTGCGGCGCAGACGCTCGAGAACATCGAGATCATCTGCATCAATGACGGTTCTACCGATTCGAGCCCTGCGATTATCCGCGAGTACATGGAGCGCGACGCGCGCTTCGTCATGATCGACAAGGCCAACTCCGGATACGGCGACTCTATGAACCGGGGCCTCGACCAGGCGCGCGGCGAGTACGTTGGCATTTTGGAGTCGGACGATTTCATGGCGCCCGATGCGCTCGAGAAGCTGGTACATGTCGCGCGCGCCAACGATGCCCAGATCGTCAAGGGAAACTTCGACCTCTATTGGTCGACGCCCGAGGAGCGCCGCGAGCTTTTTGAGATGTTTTCTCCCAACCGCTGCGACAAGGTCGTGCGCCCCGCGGCGGATGCCTTTGCATTCCACCAGAAGCCTTCTATCTGGTCTGCCGTCTATCGGCGTGATTTCCTGGAAGATGACAATATTCGTTTCCTCCCTACGCCGGGCGCCGCATTCCAGGATGCCTCTTTTACGTTCAAAGCGTTTGCCTTGGCGGACCGAGCGGTGTGGATCCACGATTCGATCCTCTCGTATCGTCAGGACAACGAAGGCTCCTCGGTCAACGCTTCCAACAAGGTCTTTTGCGTCAACGACGAATACGCCGAGATTGAGCGTTGGCTCTCGTGCGAGTATGCCGAGCGTTGCGGTGAGGAGGAGGCGGCGCGCCTGGCGCGCATTTGCCAGGCGGTGAAGTACGACTCCTATATGTGGAGCTATGTGCGTCTAGCACCGCAGTTTCGCGTGATGTTCTTGGAGCGCATGGCGTCCGAGTTCAAGGTAGCGCTTGATGACCATACATTCGAGCTTGCCGACCTTAAGCCCTGGAAGCGTGCGAACCTGGAGAGCATCTTGAAAGATCCCGCTGCGTGGGTACGGGCAAACGAGCGCTATGCGACTTCGGGCAAGTTTGGACGCGCGATGCATTATCTCAAGCTTGGAGGCCCTGGGCTCCTTCTTGCCTATGCAAAAAGTAGGTCGGACCATGAGTAGCTCAACGTTGGCGCCTGCCGTTTCCCTTATCGTTCCGGTTTATAAATCCGAAGCCACGCTCGGCGCGTGCCTGGATTCACTCCTTGCGCAGACCGAGGCCGATATCGAGATCATCTGCGTCAACGATGGCTCGCCCGATAACTGTGCGAGCATCCTTGAGTCATACGCGTCTCGAGATGCGCGTATTTGTGTGATAACTCAGCAAAACCAGGGACTTTCCGCTGCGCGCAATGCGGGCATGGATGTCGCGCGCGGGCGCATCGTCGACTTTGTCGATTCCGACGATACCGTGTCGCCCGATCTTTGCCGGCGGCTTGTGGAGGTGTTCGATGCGACTGATGCCGACGTGGTGACGTTTGGTGCGGTGTGTGAGCCCGAGGACCGTGCTTCAAAGCGCATACGGCAGCTGCTCAGTCCCGCTGCGGCAACGTTTGATACCTTCGATGCCGCGCTGCTCTTCTCTGCGAATGCTCAGCCTTATGCCTGGCGCACCGCTATGCGCCGTGCGTTTATGGAGCGCGAGAACATTCGCTTCTCGACGCGCTTGCGCTTTGCCGAGGATGTTCCGTATCAGTTTATCGTTTACCCATTGAGCAAGAAGACGGTGCTCATTCCCGATAGGCTCTATCACTATCGCATGACGGATGGATCGCTCACCCATGTGTATAACACCGAGGCGTCGCGTGCACAGAAGGTCGAGCAGCATCTCTTGATGTTCGAGGTGATCTTTGACGAATGGCGCAAACGTGGCCTGCTTGGGCTGTGTCCGGGCGAGATGGTTGCTTGGTGTCTGGACCTGACGCTGTTCGATCTGGTGCGCCTGCCATCTGCAGAGGCAGACGCGTGCGCGCTGCATCTATCTCGCTTGTTGCGCGACGTCTACGGAGAGAAATGGTACACGCTTCCGCCCAAGGGAGCGCAGCGGCGTGCGGCGCTCGCCGTGGCGCAGGGCGCAGAATCGGGGTTCGAGATGAGAAAGCGTGACCTGATTGCCTTTTTTGCTGCCACGCGCGGTGTGAAAACCTGCGTGGAGCGTTTTATCTGACGCATCCGCTACACGTTCAATGCGAGGGAGATTAACATGAAAGACGGGTTTGTTCGAGTTGCCGCGATGACGCCGGCACTGCGCGTGGCAGATGTCGACTACAACGTCGATGCGTGCGCCGATGCCGTGCGCGCGGCGAAAGCCCAGGTTGTGGTGCTTCCAGAGCTCGCTATCACCTCATATACCTGCGAGGATCTTTTTTTACAAGAGGTGCTGCTCGATGCCGCCGAGAAGGGCGTGGCCCGCTTGGCCGAAGAGACGGCAGGCGTCGATTCCCTCGTGCTTGTGGGCGTGCCCGTGCGCGTGGCGGCGAAGCTCTACAACTGTGCCGCGGTGCTGTGCCATGGCGAGCTTTTGGGCCTTGTGCCCAAGCGGAATATCCCCATGTACGGTGAGTTCTACGAAGGCCGCCGCTTCTGTTGCGGTCCTACTTCGGTGAGCATGGTCCGTTTTGCCGGCTGCGATGAGGTTCCGTTTGGCACCGAGCAGCTTTTTGAGTGCGATACCATGCCGGGCCTTGTCGTTGCCGCAGAGATCTGCGAGGACCTTTGGGTCCCCAATCCTCCGAGCACCAATGCCGTTCGTGCAGGTGCCACGCTTGTCTGCAACCTCTCGGCTTCTAATGAGTTGGTGGGCAAGGCGGACTATCGCCGCAACCTGGTTGCTTCCACCAGCGCTCGCCTTATGTGCGCCTACGCTTACGCCAGTGCCGGCTGGGGCGAATCGACACAAGATGTAGTCTATGGCGGTCACTGCTTGGTTGCCGAGAACGGCCGCATGCTGCGCGAGGCAGATCCCCTCAACGATATCGAGCTTATCCGTGCAGGGGAGGGACATGCCGCTGCGGGCGCTGCCGCCGTGGTCGACTTTGGTCTTTTGGCGGCAGAGCGTCGCCGCATGTCTACATTCTCGGTCGAGGCGGATGCTTCGGGCTATGCAATTTCCTCGTTTGACCTTGATGTATGCGAGGTCTCGCTTGACGATCGATTTGTCGACCCGCATCCGTTCGTGCCGGCGGACCCCAGTCGCCGCGCGGAGCGTTGCGAGTCGATTTTTGCCATCCAAGCGCATGGTCTTGCCAAGCGCTTGGCGCACACGCATTCCCGTTGCGCGGTGATTGGCGTTTCCGGTGGTTTGGATTCCACGCTGGCGCTGCTGGTGTGTGCCCGAGCCTTTGACCTGCTGGGTCTTGACCGCAGCGGAATTCTCGCCATCACGATGCCGGGATTTGGAACAACCGATCGCACGCACGGCAACGCGACGGCCATGAGCCGGGCGCTTGGCTGCGAGCTGCGCGAGGTCAATATCGCCGCCGCAGTGCGACAGCACTTCCTAGACATTGGGCATGACGAGTCTGATCACTCCGTCACGTACGAGAACGCGCAGGCTCGCGAGCGCACGCAAATTCTCATGGATGTGGCAAATCGCGAGGGTGGCTTGGTGGTGGGCACCGGCGACCTTTCCGAGTTGGCCCTGGGTTGGGCAACCTACAACGCCGACCATATGAGCATGTACGGCGTCAATGCCGGTGTGCCCAAAACCCTCGTGCGTCATCTGGTGCACTATGTTGCCGACGAGGCGCGCGCTAAAGGCGATGAGGGTCTTGCCGCCGTCCTTCTTGATGTTCTTGATACTCCGGTTTCTCCGGAGCTTCTTCCTGCGACGGAAGGCGGCAAGATCTCGCAAAAGACCGAAGACCTTGTTGGTCCCTATGAGTTGCACGATTTCTTCCTGTATCAGGTACTGCGCTGTGGATTTGCACCGAAAAAGGTGTATCGACTGGCGCTTGCCGCTTTTGATGGACGCTATGCGGGCGGCGCTGATGCCGATGGCGCCTGCGTTGGTACCTATGATGCCGAGACCATCATGAAGTGGCTCAAGAAGTTCTACTGGCGCTTCTTCTCGCAGCAGTTCAAGCGCAGCTGCCTGCCCGATGGCCCCAAGGTGGGCTCCGTTGCCGTGAGTCCGCGCGGGGACCTGCGCATGCCGAGTGACGCCGCGGTCGCGCTCTGGCAGGCGCAGCTTGAAACCCTGTAAACGCTAACGGGTATTGGCAATCCAGGCTGCTTTGTAAACGCTGCCGTGCATCCGCCTTTTTGAACATCGCGGGTGTGCGGCAGCGCTACACTGAAGAGCATTGTTTTTATTTCGCATAATCGAAAGGTTCGTCCTATGAAGTTTTCCAGCCGACTCGATCGCTTTGGTGACGAGGTTTTCGCCGCCCTCAATAACCGCCGTGTCGCTCTGGAGGCCGAGGGTCGAACTATCTACAATCTCTCGGTGGGAACACCTGATTTCGAGCCGTACCCGCATGTGGTCGATGCTGTCGCGCAGGCTATTCAGGACCCTCAGATGTGGAAGTACTCCCTGCGCGATCTGCCCGAGCTCAAGCAGGCTGTGTGCGACTATTACGTTCGGCGTTTTGGTGTGAAGGGCATTACGCCCGATATGGTCTGCTCCGTTAACGGAACGCAGGAGGGGGTGGGCGTATTTGGCCTTGCCATGCTTGACGAGGGCGATACGGTGCTCGTTCCCGATCCTTGCTACCCCGTGTTCGAGGCGGGCGTGAAGATTGCCGGTGGCGAGCTCGCGTACTATCCGCTCAACGCCGAACACGATTTCCTGCCGTATGTGGAGGGTATCGATCCTGCGGTGGCAGATCGTGCCAAGTACATGATCGTTTCGCTTCCCGCCAATCCGGTCGGATCGGTGGGCACGCCCGAGCTGTATGCTCAAATTATCGAGTTTGCACGCGAACATGATTTGCTTATCGTTCACGACAACGCGTATTCGGACATCACGTTCGATGGTCCGCGTGGCGGCAGCTTCCTGCAGTATCCCGGCGCGCTCGAGGTGGGCGTGGAATTCTTCTCGCTCTCCAAATCCTTTAATGTCACCGGTGCACGCATTGGCTTTTTGGTGGGGCGCTCCGATGTGGTTGCCGCTTTTTCCAAGCTTCGCAGCCAGATCGACTTTGGCATGTATCTGCCGCTGCAAAAGGCGGCCATTGCGGCGCTTACCGGTCCGCTCGACGAGGTTGAGCATCAGCGCTTGATGTACCAGGAGCGTCGCGATGCCTTGTGCGATGGTCTTGAGAACCTTGGGTGGGAGCGCCCCAACGCACACGGCTCGATGTTCGTTTGGGCCAAGTTGCCCACAGGGCGCACCGATTCCATGGCGTTTTGCGAGGAGCTTATGGAGCAAGCCGGTGTGATTGTGACCCCGGGTGCGAGCTTTGGTCCCCATGGTGAGGGATATGTGCGTATGGCGCTTGTTCTTCCGCCCGATGGTTTGCGCGCTGCCGTTGCCGCCATCGCGTCCGCAGGGATTGTTGGTTAAAAGGACAATCGATGCAATTGCATGTCTTTTTCGGTAAGCGGTAGATGAATAGCCGTCGAGTGGTTCATAATGGGTTTGTTAATAACCTCGGTTGGACCTAGAGAGACAGCTGGGCCCAAGAGAGATGGGAGTGCCATGGTTAACGATAGGAAAGTCGCCATCGTCGGTTGCGGTTTTGTGGGATCTTCTTCTGCGTTCGCATTGATGCAGAGCGGATTGTTTTCCGAGATGGTCCTAATCGATGTCGACAAGGACCGTGCTGAGGGTGAGGCTCTCGACATCAGCCACGGTACGCCGTTTGGCCATCCCATGAAAATCTATGCGGGTGATTATGAGGATGCTGCCGACGCCGCCATCATCGTTGTTACCGCTGGCGCTGCTCAGAAGCCGGGTGAGACCCGTCTTGACCTCGTGAACAAGAACGTCTCCATCTTCAAGTCCATTATTCCGCGCATTCGCGAGGTGGGCTTCGAGGGCATTTTGCTCATCGTCTCTAACCCCGTTGACGTTTTGACGTATGCCGCCATGAAGATGTCCGGTCTACCCCAGAGCCATGTTCTGGGCTCTGGTACCGTGCTGGACTCCGCACGCCTCAAGGAGGCTCTGGGTGCCCACCTGGATGTCGACCCGCGCAACGTTCACGCCTACATCATCGGCGAGCACGGCGACTCCGAGCTTGCAGTCTGGTCTTCCGCCAATGTTTCTGGTGTGCCCCTGAACGATTTCTGCGAGATGCGCGGTCACTACGATCACCTGGCGTCCGAGAAGAAGATTGCCGACGACGTTAAGAACGCTGCCTACAACATCATCTCCAAGAAGCACGCTACCTACTATGGCATCGCCATGTCCGTGCGTCGTCTGTGCACGGCAATCATGCGCGACGAGAAGCACATCCTTCCCGTCTCCAGCCTCATGGTGGGCGAGTACGGCCTTGATGACATCTGCATCTCCATGCCTACCATCGTGGGTCGCGATGGCGTGGAGTGCCGCGTGCCGGTTTCGCTTTCCAACGAGGAGTACGCCGAGCTGCATCGTTCTGCTGACGCTCTCAAGGACGTCATGTCCAACGTCGACTTCGAGGCGTAAAAACCCTTCTCGTGTGTCAAAAAGTCGACAGGTTTATTTCGACACATTATATAAAGATGCAGGTCAGGACTTTGTTGGTTCTGGCCTGCATCTTTATATTGATGAGCAATGTGACAGAAAGTCCTCTGGTTTAATCTGTCACATTTCGATTCTGTCTGTTGTTTGGGTAGGATGAAGGGCACAGAAGCATCTGAAGCGGGGAGGGGCTCATGGACGATCGTAAAGAGGGCGTGAGTGCTTCGGGTAATTTTCTGACCTATGCTCAAACCGCTCTGGATACATGGAATGAGCGACCGTTTTGTGCGGTCGATAGCCTCGTTTTGTCCTGGCTTGCCTACTATCGGCTGCCTGCCGATTGCCCTTCTGTTAACACCTGGGAGGGCGTCGACGTTCGCGACCTTTTGCGCCTGGAGTGTCGCGAGTCCATGACAGGGGAGCTATGGGATCCACAGGGCAGTTGGGACTTGTTGGTCGCCGTGTGCGCCAATCCACGCTATCGCGGCATGCGCGTATGCGGCTATCGCGCGGTGTTTGACGCGGCGGCGGAGGAACAGTTTGCCGCCATGACGTTTTGTCTACCCAACGGAAGCATCTACATTGCCTTTCGAGGAACCGATTCGACTATGGTGGGCTGGAAGGAAGACTTCAACATGTCTTTCCGCTGTCCTGTGCCTGCGCAAACAACAGCGACTTCATATCTTGAATCGGCTGCGCTCGCACTGGACGGCCCACTTATGTGCGGGGGTCATTCCAAGGGTGGAAACCTTGCGGTTTATGCGGCGAGCATGTGCGACCCCGCTGTGCGCGAACGCCTTGTACGCGTGTATTCCCATGATGGCCCTGGCTTTAATGAGGCGTTTTTGGGCGGCGCGGAGTATCAGGCGCTGGCGGCTGCGGGCAAGATCGACAAAACGCTCCCGCGCTCTTCGATTATCGGTATGATCTTTGAGCATCAAGAGGATTATGCCGTGGTCGAAAGCTGTGACTTTGGTCTTTTGCAGCACAATCCTTTTTCCTGGGTGGTGCCGCAGGGTGCAACCGATTTCGCCTATTGTGAGGGTCTCTCGGCGGGCGCGCGCTATATGGATGATGCCCTGGCTGCATGGGTTTCCGGCGTGACGCCTGCAGAGCGCGGTCGGTTTATTGACGAGCTGTTTGAGCTGCTGAGCGTTACGGGTGCGGAGCATTTTTCGGATATCGCTGCCGATTGGCAGCAAAACGTGCCAAAGATTCTTTCCGCGCTTTCCGAGGTTGATTCCGATACGCGGAGGTTCCTCATCGATACCCTGGCTGCCTTCGCGCGCTGCGCATTGACTCCCAAGCTGCCCGAGCTTTCAAGTTTGACCGAGACGCTTCGGGCATCGTTGCCGCTGGAGCGTATCGATGGGGCCTCTGCCTGGCGAGATAAAGTTGCCGCCATCCTGCGCGAATACGGATCTGGTTCGAACAAGGCGCTGTAGTTTTGGTTTGCGCCCCGCATGTGCTGGTATCATGGCAGGGTTCAATTCGCACCGAGGAGCATATCGATGAAGATCAATCACGCCATCTTGCATATTCTGGACTTTGAGTCTGCGGTGAACGTTATCAGCCAGCGCGAGCTCGATCTCGAAGACAGCCGCGCGTGCCGTCAGTTCGTCACCACACACTTGCGTCGTGCGCGAGAAAGCGGGGACAACAAGCGAGCGACTTTCTCCGAGGAATCCGCATTCGGCAGCGAGCTCAAGAGCTATTTCTACGGTGAGCGTGACTTCATCGACCTTTCGCAGCAGGTGGCTGATTTCATCGGTGGCGAGCTTTCGCGTGCTGACAAAGCCCAGTCAACCGATATCCTCGTTGCCGATTTTGATGATGACGATGTGCGCTGGTTTGCCGTGATGCTTCTTTCGAGCAAGCAGGCGTTTATGCACGAGGTGGGCACCGATGCTGGCCAGACTGTAAACGGCATTGCGCGCCATTATGCGATTCTGCCCAATCCCTCGCAGAAACTGCAGAGCTACTGCGTGGTGCGCGCAAGCACTATGGAGATCGGCTATGTGGACAAGAAGCGCAAGATCGCCGGCGAGGACCGTATGTTGATTCCGGAGGGCTTGCTGCAGTGCGAAACGGGCGTCTCGGGCAAGGAGGCTATCGACACCGTTACGCGCGTGGTCGAGGAAGTCGCCGAAGAGCACGGCGCTAACACCGCGGTGGCGCTTGCTAAGGTCAAGGCCGCTGTGGCTGAGCGTGTTGAGGACGATGAGGAGCTGCCGCCCTGGGATATTGTCGACGAGGTGTTCGAAGACAGTCCTCAGATCAAAGAGAGCGTTAAGTCCGCTTTGCGTGAGGAAAAGCTACCCGAGCGCGTGCCCGTCGAACGCAAGCAGGTCGAGCGTGCAGCCGTGCGCAATCACAAGATTCGCACCGATACCGGTATCGAGATTAGCTTCCCGGCCGAGATGGGCTCCAACTCGGATTACATCGAGTTCGTCAACGAACCCAACGGTCTCATCTCTATTGAGCTCAAGAAGATCAGCAGCATCGAGAACCGATAGCGCGGCGGGCTGCACGGTTCAGGTTATATGAAAAGGGAACCCCGAAGAGCTAATGCTCCCCAGGGCTCCCTTGCCTTACAAATCGATTGCCTGCTGCAGGCCGTCTGTCGCTACAGCTGGCGCAGTCCCTCCTCGAGACCGGTCTTGCTATCGGTCTTCTCGTCGCGCTGCTTGATGACGCGGGCGGGAACACCTGCTACGACAGCGCCCGCGGGAACGTCCTCGACGCACACGGCACCGGCGGCGACGACGGCATTTTCACCCACGTGTACGCCTTCGAGCACAACGGCGTTAGCACCGATGAGCACGCCGTCCTCAACGATAACAGGCGTAGCGCTTGCGGGCTCGACGACGCCGGCCAAAACGGTACCGGCGCCGATATGGCAGTTCTTGCCCACAGTGGCGCGACCGCCCAGGATGGCACCCATATCGATCATGGAGCCTTCGCCAATCACGGCGCCGATGTTGATGACAGCACCCATCATGATCACGGCGTTGTCCCCGATGGACACGCGGTCGCGGATGGTTGCGCCCGGCTCGATGCGTGCGTTGATGCCCTTCATATCCAACAGAGGCACTGCAGAATTGCGGCAGTCGTTTTCGATGTCAAAGTACTCGATATCGTCTGCATGGGCTTCAAGAATACCTTTGAGCTCAGACCAGTCGCCAAAGACAACCTGCCCCGCGCCCTCACCATAGGTGTGAGCGGAGCCGAAGTCGACTTCCCTGCCTGCCTTAATGCGCACGTAAACTTTCACGGGTGTCTTCTTCTTGGCGTTGGCGATGAAGTTGATGATCTCCTGGGCATCCATATTGGTGTCGTTTGACATGGGGTTTCCTTTCAAAACGAGGGGCGTAGCCGGCGTATGGTTCTTGTTGGCGTCTGGTTACTCGAACATAACTTGGTCAAAGGTGTAGAAACCGGGTTCGCGTTTTGCGAGTTTCTGCGCGGCGGCAAGTGCGCCTTTAACGAAAATCTGGCGGCTCGTGGCACGGTGGGTGAGGGAGACTTCCTCATCGGTGCCAAAGAAGCTCACCGTGTGCACGCCCGCAACGGTGCCGCCACGCAGCGAATGCATGCCGATCTCTTTGGGGTTGCGCTTGCCGCATATGCCTTCGCGGCCATATTGGGCGTGGTAGCCAGGCTCGGGTTCGGCGGCAATAACTTCGTCGAGGAGCATCTTTGCCGTGCCAGAAGGCGCGTCGACCTTTTGGTTGTGGTGCGTCTCGCAGATCTCGACATCAAAGCCGGGGAGCTCGCGCGTTGCCTGCGCCACCAGGTGGCGCAGCGCCGCCACGCCGATGGAGTAGTTGCCGCTCCACATGACGGGGGCGTGCTTTCCCAGTTGCTTTACCTGCTCGAGCTGTTCTGCGGTGTAGCCCGTGGTGCCGCTCACGAGCGCTGCTCCTGTGCGTTCGACATAGGAGGCGACGGCGGGCAGGGTGCAGGCGTTGGAAAAATCGATAATCACGTCGGCGGCGGGTGCCGTGGCGAGCTCGTCTGTATCAAAGCCAATTTGGGCCTTGATGTCAAAAAGCGCTTCGTCGGATGCGTCCGTCATGGACTCGGCGGTTGCCTTGATGAGCGAGCCCATGCGGCCCGTCCCCATGATGATGGTGCTAAGCAATGATATCTGCCTCCTTAAGTGCTGCCAAAAGAGCGGCACGGGTGTTGTCTGCCATGGGCATGAGCGGCATGCGATAGTGAAGATCGAGCAGGCCCATCTGGCTTAAGGCCTCTTTGACGGGAATGGGATTGACCTCGCTAAAGAGCGCTTGGATGAGCGGTTGACCGGCGATTTGAATCTCTCGCGCCCGCTCAACGTTACCATCCAGATATGCGTGGCACATCTCATGGACGAGCGCGGGCTGGACATCTGCCCAGACGCTGATGGTGCCCGAGGCGCCCAGGCTCATAAGCGGCACGGTGAGGGCGTCTTCGCCAGAGTACATGCGAAAATCGTCAGACAGAAGATGCGCGATGCTCGCCGCAAATGCAACGTTGCCGCTGGCCTCTTTAATGCCCATGACGTTGGGATGGGCAGCCAAGCGCTCGACGTTGTGCTTGCTAATGCCGCAACCGCAGCGGCCGGGAATGTTGTAGAGGATGCACGGGATGTCGACGGCGTCTGCCACGGTCTTAAAGTGCTGGTAGATGCCCTCTTCATTGGATTTGTTGTAGTACGGCGTGATAGTGAGCAAGCCGTCTGCGCCCAAGCGCTGGTAGGAGAGCGACTTGTCGAGCATCGTGGCGGTCGAGTTTGATCCGGAGCCTGCGATAACGGGGATGTGTCCAGCAACCTGCTTGACCACGGCGGCAACGACGGCGTTGTCCTCCTCGTCGGTCATGGTTGCGGATTCGCCTGTGGTGCCGAGGACCAAAATGGCGTCCGTGTTGTTTTGCAGATGGAAGTCGACCAGGCGCTCAAGCGCGGCGAAGTCGATGCGGCCATCGGCGTAAAAAGGTGTGACGAGGGCTACGATCGAGCCCTCCAGATTGCGGATATCCATTATTCAGTCCCTTTCTTAGGAATTGTTCTTCAGGCTGTTGAGAAGCTTCCGACCCGTGGGAGTGACGTCGAGCGTGGCAAAGTAATCGGCGGGTGTCTCGGCACGGCGAATGAGTTCGCAGGTGCCGTCCTCGCGCAGGAGGACTTCTGCCGAGCGCAGACGGCCGTTGTAGTTATAGCCCATCGAGTAGCCATGTGCTCCGGTATCGTGGATGACTAGGAGGTCATCGATGTCGATGTGGGGGAGCGTTCGGTCGACGGCAAACTTGTCGTTGTTCTCGCATAGGTTGCCGGTTACGTCGTACGTGTGTGTGGCTGGGGCGTTGGATTTGTCTGGCCCGTTTTCCTGTCCCATCACGGTGATGTGGTGGTAGGCGCCGTACATGGCAGGACGAATGAGGTCGACGGCGCTTGCATCGACACCGATATAGTCCTTATAGATATGCTTCTCGTGCAGGGCACGCGTGACCAGGCAACCGTAGGGACCCATCATGAAACGGCCCATCTCGCAGAAGATGGAGACGTCCTCCATACCCGCGGGAACGAGCACCTCCTCAAACGCCCGGCGCACCCCTTCGCCGATGGCGTGGATGTCGTTGGGCTCTTGCTCGGGGCGATAGGGAATGCCAACGCCGCCGGACAAGTTGACAAATGCCACGTGCGCTCCCGTCTCGCGTTGCAGGCGCACCGCGAGGTTGAACAGGATGCGCGCGAGGGAGGGGTAATAATCGTTGGTGACGGTATTGCTTGCCAGGAAGGCATGGATGCCCAGATTTTCGGCGCCGCGCTCGACAAGCATGCGGAAAGCTTCAAAGAGCTGCTCCTCGGTCATGCCGTATTTGGAATCTCCCGGGTTATCCATGATGCCGTTTGCCAGCTGGAAGAGTCCACCGGGGTTAAAGCGGCAGCTTACCGTCTTGGGGATGGGCCCCGCCACCTGCTCGAAGAAATCGATATGCGAGATGTCATCAAAATTGACGATGGCTCCCAGCTTGGCTGCGAGGCGAAAATCGTCTGCGGGCGTGTCGTTCGACGAGAACATGATGTCATGACCCGTGATACCCATGGTGCCGGCGAGCATGAGCTCGGTTTCAGACGAGCAGTCGCAGCCCGCCCCGTACTCATGCAGGATGGAGATGAGACGCGGATTGGGGTTCGCTTTGACGGCGAAGTATTCCTTAAAGCCGGGGTTCCAAGCAAACGCGTCGCGCACCGCTTCCATGTTGCGGCGAATGCCTGCCTCGTCGTACAGATGAAACGGGGTAGGGAACTGCTTTGCTATAGCGACCAGCTGGTCTTTGGACACAAAGGGGGTCTTTGCCATTGAGGCTCCTTTTCTGATAGCACTCCTGCAGAATGTCTGTGCAGACAGTCTTGCGGGTGTTCCCCGCAAGCCCACCTGGCCTTCCGTGCCCGGTCGACCAAGTTCGGCGGGGTTGCCTCGGTGCGGGGTCGTTGCCTGCCGGCTCGCCCGCGCGTCTTCGCGCCCGCTCCTCTATCGAGTTTTGCCACAGTATCATGAATATGATGGTGAAACAAGGCGAAAAGCAGCAACGACACTGTTTCGTAATACTTGCACGAAAGGGTGCCTCGATGCCCTGGGAGAAGACGGGTGCCCTATAATGTCGGGCAATCAAACGCGTCGAAGGGCACCCATGGATACAAACGATACGCAGCGAAACGCCGACCTTGCACGGATCGTGCGCTACCGCCGAGACCTTCACCGCATCCCGGAGCTCGGTTTTGATCTGGGCCAGACCACGGCATATGTAGAGCGCGTACTCGCTGGGCTTTCCTGCGAGGTGACGCATCCGTGCGATTCGTGCGTTTGCGCGTATTTCGACGCGGGCGTCGACGCTGCTTCTACGACAGCGATTCGTGCCGATATGGATGCGCTGCCCATTGTGGAGGCAACGGGGGCGAGCTTTGCTTCGACTCATCCGGGCAAGATGCATGCCTGCGGCCACGACGCCCATATGGCAATGGCCCTTGCGGCCGCCGTGTATGTCGATTGCGTTTTGCGCGAGCGCCCCGGTGAGCTCGGGCGCAATGTGCTCTTTGTATTTCAGCCGGCAGAGGAGACCACGGGTGGCGCTAAGACGGTATGCGAGAGCGGGGTTTTCGAGCGCTATCACGTCGATCGTATCTTCGGATTTCATGTGTGGCCCGATTTGCCGGCAGGTACCGTTGCATCCTGTGCGGGTCCCATGCTCGCGCGTGCGAGCGAGACGCACGTGCGTATCCACGGTGAGAGCATCCACATTGCCAAGACTCTTGGCGTGCACGAGGCGGAGTCGCACGACGCCGCGCTCGCGGCAGCGCGGTTCTTGGTGGCTGAGCGTGAGCTCATGGATAGATTGGGCGCCGAAGAGCCGTGCATTTGCAAGTTTGGTCTGGTCGAGGCGGGTACGGTGTGCAATGCCGTGGCGGGGGAGGCGCACCTGGCCGGTAGCCTGCGTGTCTTTACCGATTCGATGCTCGACCGTGCACGCGCGGGCATCCGGCACGCGTTGGAGGAGGCCTGTGCGGCTACGGGCTGCACCTACGATCTCGATTTTGCTGAAGGGTATCCGCCTGTGGATAACGATCCTGCTTTGTTCGCCTTGGCGCACCAGATGGTGCCCGAGCTCGAGCTTATCGAGGAGCCCTTGCTGATTGCCGAGGATTTCTCTTTCTACCAGCGCCACCTACCGGGTGTGTTTTTCCTGCTGGGCTGTGGCGTTCCCGCGACGGAGGATGGTGGGCTGTCGGTCGAAAATCCGCGCGATGAGCAGGGGTGCCCTGCTTATGCCACGGCTGCGCTCCATACCGATACGATGCTCTTCTCGGAGGAGCGCCTGCTTTTGGGTCTGGACGTGTATAAGCGTCTTGTGCATATGGCATAGGGCAAAGAGGCCGCCGGTCGTGCCTTTGCGTGCGCTCGAGTTTGGGCGTCTGCGGGTCGCAATGCTTCGTCGCGACCGGCGCCCCCGGAATCACCGAAATCAAAACCCGCGCACAAACGTCGACTTTTTGCTCTGGAGGGCGAAATATGCGCGTTTGTGCGCGGGTTTTGGCGTTGAGTGGGCGCGGGCGGCCTCCCTGTGCGCTGCCGAAATTCGCCATCCACCCCGCATTAGCTCCCAGCTAATGAAATACAATTCCACTCTCTTTATCATGGGCGGTACATCACGTGACGTGTGCTCTCGTTGGACTGGAGAATGGAAAGAACATGGCAGAGAAAAAGAAAAAACCCATTGGCAAGATCGTCCTCATTGTTGTCGTTGTGCTTGTGGCGCTCGGTGCGTTTGGCTCGCTTTCCGGCGGCGACAAGGGGGGTGACTCCTCTACGAGCGCCGGTGCCGCAAAGACCGAGCAGACCGAGGAGAAGAAGCCGGAGCAGGAGCCTTACACTATTTCAGACGAGACTCTCGACACCTCGAACCCCTATGGCGTGAAGATCACCGGCACCCTCGTCAACAATACCGATGAGGATAAGAGCTACTTGCAGATCGAGTACAACTTGTATGATGCTGATGGCGCGCAGATCGGCACAGCCTACGCAAACATTGACAACCTCAAGGCGGGCGGCACCTGGAAGTTCGAGGCGGCAAGCATGGAGACGCCCGAGGACGTTGCCAACTGGGAGCGCATGGACGTTTCTGGCTTCTAAGAAGCGGTTTCGTGTTAACCGAATTGTTTATGAAAGGAGGGGGAGATGGAGCGCGAACGTCTGACGGAAGAGCTTTTGCATGAGCTGCTGGATGCTCCGACGGTCGATTCGTTTCTCGGCAGTCATGAGCTGCCAGACATCTCCCTTTCCGACTATCTTCAACAGCTGTTGGAGGAAAAGCACCTCAAACGCGTGCGTGTGGTGCGCATGGCCGACCTTAACGAGACCTTTGGCTACCAGATTTTTACCGGACAGCGTCATCCATCTCGCAACAAGGTGCTGCAGATTGCCTTCGCTATGGCTTTGAGCGTGCGCGAGACCAATCGGGCGCTGACGGCTGCGGGCGTGGCGCGCCTGGATCCCAAGTGTCGACGCGACGCCATCATTCTCTTTTGTATCGATCGAGCCCGCTCGCTGCAAAAGGTTAACGAGGAACTCTATCGGTTGGGTGAAGATACCATCTGCTAGACGCTTCTCGTCATACATTGATTCGAAATCTTGTCCGCACGCCTTGCTATGAGGTGCCCCATGGATACAACAGGTGACATAGAGAGTAATTTTGACAGCGAACTCGATTGTTTTCTGCGCGTCTGCGGCCATGACGACCGCCGGCGAGCAAATCGAAGTGCTAAAAGATGTCGACGTCACAGGGTCGACTGGGGTCGTTGTGCCCGCTGGTGCGTCGGTAGCGCACGACGGTTTCGATAGCGCGGTGCCGCGATATGTTCGCAAGGTATATCCCGTGCAATCGGATGGAGCTGACATTTACGAGGTGTTGCAGCGGGCTCAGCAGGTGGGGCTTTTTATCGGTCATGTGCCAAAGATCGTCGAATGTCTGCGAGGGCCCGAGCGTCGCTCAGTCGTGATGGAGTATGTCGAGGGACCTACGCTTTCTGAATACATATCGAGCGGTAATGTCTCTCCGGCGGCGGTGAAATATCTCTTTTTACAGATTTGCATGGCAGTTCGCGAGCTGCATGAGTGTATCAATCCGCCTGTTATCCATAGGGATCTTAAGCCATCAAACATAATCATTTCGCCCTCGGGGCCGCAGTTGATCGACTTTGGTATTGCCCGCCTGTGGCATGAAGGCGCAGAGTGTGATACCACGCACTTTGGCACGCGCCGTTATGCCCCACCCGAGCAGTTTGGCTTTGGGCAGACGAGTGTGCGCAGCGATATCTATGCTTTGGGCAAGGTGCTGTTCTTTTGTCTTACGGGTAGGCAGCCTCCCAACGCTATGGATGTGTCTTCTTGCGAGGAGGCTGGCGTTGCACATTCTATCGCACGGGTGATATGCAAGGCCTGCGCTTTTGATTCGCGCGAGCGCTATGCGAGCGTTCGCAAATTGAGCTCCGCGGTGAGCTCGCTGCCGCAGCAGGCATGGATGAAGCGCCCCAGGCCCAACTCAGGTGGTCTTTTGGCCCCCTTCGATTCGATGGTGAATCAGGCTCAGGGAGCGCTCTCGAACGCGCGGGGTGTCGCCGGCTCTCTTCTTCGTTTGCTGCGTCGCATACCGCGATGGGCGGGGGTTATTTGGAATCTACTGCTGCTCTGCGAACTGGCTTTGTGCGTCATGGGTAGCCAATTTGCGATCTTTTATCCCAATGCGTTTGATTCGGCACTTCCGTTTTGGTTCCGTGTTATGGAATACGACCTGTTAACTGTTGTCTTCCCTGCTGCTCTCGTCAGCATTTTGCTCGATAAACGCGGACTGTGGAAGCGTATTCCCGTGCTTCGAAATTGCGGGCAGCTTCAGGTGTGTTTAGTTGGAACGGGCGTGATTGTGATGTGCTTTACCGTTACCGTTTGCGCCTCGCTTATCGCGTTGCCAAAACTCTAGAGCTGCCGGCACTGGCCGGGCGCAGGCGGGTTGCGTGAGGCTTGACCACGCATCTTGAATAACAGTGCGTGAAAAGCTCGCCCGATGATTGTTCCGGCAGGTAGGAGACCATGCGGTCTGTGGTAGGATAGCTTCGGTAAAACATGGCCAAGATGGTGGTGCGGAGACGCACGGGCGCGTGCGCCCAGGAGAATCGGGGTGAGAATCCCCGGCTGTACCAGTAACCGTATCTCGGACATCCGTGGAATCAATGCGCTGCAGATCGGGCGGTGTGCGCGGATGGATGATGTCAAGTCGGATCGCCTCCCATCTAGGTGTCGCCCCATGCGGCACACGGCTCTGGAGAAAGGAGGTCCGACGTGATCGGACAGCAACCGCACGGCGGTGAGCGGCAGCCTGCCGCTTTGTCGAGCGAGGGAGCGCGCAATCGAATGGCGCGCACAATCAGGAACATGAGAATAGCCTCCGCACGTGTCCTTGTGGCGTTTATGACCATGCTTATGGTCTTTGGCACCACGCCGGCACAGCTGTGGGCCGAAGGCGCCGAGGGCATCGCCCAGGCTGTCGCTTCGCAGGATGCGGAGCCGACGGGAGAGGGTAGTTCTACGGCGACCGGTGCTGACTCGGTGGCGACCGAGAATGAGAAGCCTGCAGAGGGCACGGATACGAGTGATTCTGCCGCTTCTGCCGGCGCGCAGGAGAGCGAGTCACAGGATGTTTCGCAGCCCGCTGCAAAAGTGGAGGCTGCCGCCGAGGCAAGTGCCAAAACCGAGTCCGCTGTGCCGAGCGATGATGACGAGTCGGATATCGCTACCGCAGCATACGTGACGGTCGACTCCGTCAGTTTGCTGAACGCCAAGGACCAAGATATCGTTTGGGGCTTTGCGTCCAATACTGCTCTTAAGGTTGGCGAGACAATCAAGGTCGGTGCCTACTACGAGGGTGACTGGGACGACGAGGAGATTTCCGATTCCGAGTATGCTCAGCTTACATACCAGTGGTACGTGGGCGACAAGCAGAGTTCCGCCCCCACTGCCTCAGGCTACACGCCCATCGAAGGCGCAACGTCGCGTGAGTTCAAGCTCACGGCCGCTCAGGTGGGCAAGTATGTTGCCTGCAAGGTGACCTATGGCTCGAGCAAATCGGAGTACAAGTTCACTGGAAGCACGAAGCTGGCGATTGTCGAGGACGAAGGCGCCACCACGCCTGCGACCCCCGATGCCAAGACGCTCGCCGAGGCAAAGCAGAAGCTCTCCACCTGGAAGCCGAGCCCAGTCTACGGTACCGACACCAATATCGTCGATATGCTTTCCGCCAAGCTCAAGGCGCTCGGCTACGCGAACGTGAAGCCGACTCTCAAGTCTGTGACCTTCGGTGCGACCGACCCGGCCCAGCAGGGTGGCATCGCTGCAGATGGCACCATCACGTACTTTTTCCTGTCCAATGCGGATAAAACCACGTATTCCGATTGGTCGGTGCTGCGCCAGTTCAAACCTACCTATACGCTGGCGCTCGGCAGCGAAACCGTCGAATTCACTCCCGAGTTCAATTCGACGCTCGCATGGGATCAAGCGAGGGTTGAAGCGTACCTGAACGAGCAGCTTAACGCCGCGACTCTTACCGCCTCGCTCAAGGCGGGCATCGCGCCTTCGACTGCTAAGGAAGAGGTGCTTCCCGGCGCGCTCTATGTGGGAGGCAAGAAGGTTGCCGACCTCACCTGGACCTCGAGCGATTCGTCTGCGGCCAAGTTGACTTCGAGCGACGATTCCAATTACAACACGGTCTACAAGGTCGCCTACACTCATGGCAATGGCGACAAAAACGTGACGTTTACCGTGCAGGCAACACTATTTGCCCCTGGTTACGGTAACTCTCCCTCGACTGCAATTACGCGCGGCTACCCGGTTAAAGTAGCCTCCAAGTCCGCCGAGGACATCGCTGCCGAGAAGGCCAAGCTCGAAGCCTCGCTGGCTAAGATTGACGGCAAGATCGTGGACTACGCGGACAAGACCAAGTCTGTCGATCTTACGGCCGTCGAAGGCGACTTTAACCTGCCTCGTGCGAGCAAGATTGGTGCTGGCTCGGCGGAGCTTTCCTATGCGTCCAACGATGATTCCGTAGCAAAGATAAACGGTTACCACGTTATCGTTACTCGCGACATCGCCGGCGGCTCCAACACTGCAACCATTACGGCCACGCTCACGCGCGATGGCATCACTGCCACGCGTGATATCACCGTGACGGTCAAGCCCATCGACGAATCCGAGATCGACGCTGCCGTGGCGCAGATGCAGGCTGTCAAAAATGCTTACGCCACCTCGATTCTGGGCACCAACACTTCCGTTGACGCGGTGAGCGCGAACCTCAGCCCCTGGAGCTCTGCCACGGTTGCCGAGGACGGTACCATTTCGTATTCCAAGAAGTACGAGACGGGTCAGATCCATGCCGACGATCTGCCTGGCTACGATTCTATGGCAGGCACTAGCTGGCGCACGTACCGCTCGAGCGACACTTCCGTCATCGCGGACGAGACGCTGCGTGTGACCCAGCCAGAGGCGGACACGCTCGTTACCGTGGAGAGCTCGCTCACCTACGAGAAGTACGCGGCGCTCGCCCAGGCCCATCCGGATAACGCCAAGCTTCAGAGTCTGGTCAATCAGCCAGTTAAAGCGACGTATCGTGTGGTGGGTACGACCGACCACTCCGATCCTCAGATTTCGGTCAACTTCAAGCTCGTGGGTGTTAGCGCCGACGGCATCGATGAGGTTTGGTTCGACGGCGCGCAGAGTGTTGGCTACGGCTCAACTGCCGATGCCCTGATTGAGCAGATTTTGGATGCCCAGGGTCTCGCTCACACCTCCAGTACCACGGAATATGGTTACTATCTCTCCGATATCACCTCAAGCGATGGCCGCACGCTTGGCTATGATGCCGCCACGGGTAAGTACTGGCAGCTTTTCGTGAACGGTAAAGCATCCGAGGTTGGCGCCAGCAGTGTGACGCTTGGCGCGGGCGACTCTATCGCTTTGTACTACTCCGCCTTTGGTGCAAGCCTCGACGATGCGAATAAGGCCACCGTTAAGGCTTCGGTGAGCTTTATCGGACCGGATGAGAACGGTACCAACACCGTGTGGGCATCCGCCACCGACGTCAAGATGTCTGACGGTTCCACCGCAGCCGACCTTACCGAGCAGGAGCTCAAGGCCGCAGGTCTCACCTATGACAGCAAGGGTACGTCCGGTGCATCGTTCTACCTTGCCAGCATTACGCGCGCAGGTAAGACGTATGGATGGGACCAGTCGACCGGCAGGTACTGGCAGCTGTATATCAACGGCCAGTATTCTCAGAAGATGGCGGGCCAGGTTACCCTCAAGCCGGGAGACAAGGTTCAGTGGGTTTACGCTGCAGATAAAGAGAAGCCCCTGGAGGGCCTCATCGTCAATCCGTTTGTGAACGGTCCCAACTGGGACAGCGACTGGTCTGGCTATACGAGTGCCGACAAGGTAACGGATGCGCCTGTTCCCACCAAGGACGCCGAGGCCAAGTGGATTACGGCCCTCAAGGACCCCAACGATTACAACACCTACGTGTCCGATCCTCTACTCGTTGGCGACTACGTGTATATTGCCGCGGGTTCCAAGCTCTACAAGAAGAACGTCGAAACGGGCGAGACGGTCGAGGCTGGCGAGGCCGCTCTTGCCGCTGCGATCGATTCGAGTTCGCGAATGGTCTACGTAAATGGCTTGATTTTGGTGCCGCTGAGCTCCGGTCGCCTTCAGGCCCTCACGGTCGACACGCTTACTACCAAGTGGGTAACCGACGCGCTGCCTGATGGAACCCAGGATAAGCAGCAGTCCCTCTCGTCCGTCACGGTGCGTGACGGCTACGCCTACTTTGGGTCGGCAGACGCCGATTGGTCGAACAGTTACGGCGGCTACCTGCTGTGTGTCCGTCTGTCCGACGGCCAGGTCATGTGGAACAAGGCTAACCAGAACTCCGCGGGTTACTACTGGTCTGGCATGGCGTTCGCCAGCGGTTACGGTGTCATTGCCGACGATTCCGGCACAGTGAGCGTCGTCGATCCGGCAACGGGCGATGTTGTCTCGACCCTTAAGGTTGCCAACCGCGTGCGTTCCACGGTTCTGGCGGATGGCTCCACGCTCTATGTAGTGAGCAACGACGGCGTTCTCCACAAGCTTTCGGTGGCTACTGATGGCAGCCTTTCTGAGCTTGATAAGGTCTCGTTTGGGTTTAGCTCCACATCCACCCCGGTTCTCGCCAACGGAAAGATCGTCGTGGGCGGCGCGTCTACAGACGGCTTTACGGGCGGCTATCAAGGGAAGTACGAGTACCATTACGGTCAGATCGCCGTTATCGACGCGGCGACCATGAAGGTCGAGAATGCCGTGTGCAAGGCCGACGGCAACTATATCCGGCAGTACGGTTACGATGCGGGCGGCGACGTCAAGTCCCAGCCCATCGTCTCGGTTCAAGATGGTCAGACCTACGTCTACTTTACCTCCAACAACAACCCCGGTGGCATCTATCGTTACCGTGTTGGTGACGAGGAGGCGGAGCTTCTCTACACTCCCGACACCGCAAACCAGAACTACTGTATGTCGTCCATCTCGGTGGGATCTGACGGCTCCCTTTACTACACCAACGACTCTGGCAAACTCTTTGCTATCAAGGGAAACGGTGAACGCCTCAAGCGCTATACGGTGACTTTTGACGCAAACGGCAAAGATGTTGAGCTTCCCGCCTCGCAGCGCGTTAAACAGGGCCGTCTCGCCATCGAGCCTTCAGTGAAGCTTACGTATGCCGGTTACACGTTTGCCGGCTGGTATAAGGATGCCGATTGTACTCAGGCTTGGGATTTCTCCAAGGACGTCGTGACGGCCGATATGACGCTTTATGCCAAGTGGACAAAGAACGAGGGCCCTGTGCCTTCGCCGGTTCCTTCGTCTCGCCCGGTCTCGACCAAGGGCAACGCCTCTTCGACCTCTCTCGTCCTTACTTCGCACGCTACTGTGTCTTTGGCGGGGGTCCTCAAGAGCAACGCAGCGCGGCAGACCGGTGAGCATGAGTCGCTTCTTGCCGGTTTTGACTCCGATGAGCTCGAGACTTCTGTCGAGAAGTCGTCCGATCGCGGGGCAGTTGTGGTAACCGCTCAGAAAAAGAAGGTCGATTTACCCATCTGGCCGTTTATCGGCATCGCTCTGGGCGTCTGCGTGATTGTTCTTGTAGTGCTTAAGCGCAAAAAGCAAGGCGGTGAGTAGCATGGCAAATTCTGCACGTAGGAATTCGGGTGCCGCGCAGGCAGTTCGCGTTGTCGTTGCTGTGCTTGCGGCTCTCGCGATTGCTTTTTGTGGATGGTCCGCGTATCAGTATGCAAACGGATCCGATCCACTTGCCTTCCTGGGCGGCAATACGCTCCAAACGGTCGAGGAGGGCTCGTCTTCTTCGCCATCGCTTGAGCTTACATCTTCTTCGGTGACCGATGACGATGTCAAAGGGCAGATCGCTCGGCTCAAATACGGTTCGGACGATGTCTCTCTTTCGACGGGCGACGTGAACGTTGTTCTTGGCAAGGACGGCATCTGGATTGAAAACGCGAGCGATTCCACGGCGGATGATGCAATCACCAGCACCGCGCGTCGCGCAGCCGCCCTTGCTTCATGGGCGCGTGAGGCGAACGTCAAGGTCTCGCACGTTACCTGGATTGCCGAGGACATGGCCGGCTCCGTGCGCATTGTCGTTTCCTATCCCGTGGGGCGTGCGAGCAAAAACGAGGATACTGCGCAAATCCTTGCTGGTTGCGATGGGTATCGCATCTCGGGCGACGCGTATGCTGCCCTTGGTAAAGACCACGGCTTCAAACAAGGGGCGGGCGATGCTCCTGTTTTGCCCGATGACGCAGAGGTTACCGTTATCGAGCAAGCCACCTCGCAAGGTGAGGTTCTTGTCAAGACAACGGAATCGCATAGTGTTCTTGTTGCCCAGTCTCAAGCGGCGTCAGACTCGGGCTCGGGCTCGAGTTCCTCTGCCCAAGCGGATGCGAGCATTACCGTCTCTGTCACCGTGGATGGTTCTGCGGTTGGCGCCGGTAGCTCTTCGGCATCTGTTTCGATTCCTGCTGGAGCAACGGTCTATGACGCCTTGTGCGCAACCGGCGTGAGTATCAACGCCGGCAATACGCAGTTTGGTTTATATGTCTCTTCGATTGGCGGCCTTGCCGAGAAAGAGCACGGTGGCAAGAGCGGCTGGACGTATTACGTCAACGGCGTAATGCCCATGACGTCATGCGCTAACTATAAGCTTGCAGGCGGCGAGAAGATCGTCTGGCGATATGTGACGGGGGAGTAGCCTCTAGGTATCGCTTTGACTCGATTGACCAATTGCGCCGGGATCCTTTGCGGTCCCGGCGTTTTTTCTTACGCGGCGGGTGGTGGGTTTCTCTGCTGTGCTAACCCGGCTCGCGAACCAGGTGTTTTATAGCTCTGTCTGGGCTTAAGGTATGGGGGTCGAGGGCTGCGTCCTGGCTAGGTCGTGCTGGGACACGGGTGGCGGGTCCTCCTTTCGCTGCTCTTTGTTCTTTCGCGCGCGTGTGCTCCGTGCATATACAAAAACGCCCTGCGGAGCTTTCCGCAGGGCGTCTATCAATCAATTTGCAGTTGCCGTGTGCTATGCGCGGCTGCCGTCCAAGAAGCGACGACGGCTAAAGTAGTTGTACCAGGTTACCAAGAACGTGGATACGAGCTTCATGAACTGGTAGCCAATGTTGAAAACAGCGACGCCTACAAACATGTACAGGTCGTTGAGACCAAGCCCGATAGCGGAGAGGATGGCAAAAATCGTGAACTCACGCTTGCGGCTCATGTCCTCCTTATGCTCAAAGACAAAGCGCATGCTCAATGCGTAATTCACTATCACAGAGGCGATAAACGAGACCGTCGTGCTAAAGAGGAGGTCGATGTGCATCCATTCAACCAAGACCAGCAGTAAGGCGTAATCAACCGCGAGGGAGGCAAATCCCACCACGGCGAATTTTGCAAACTGCTTTGTTGTTGGCATGTTGGCAAGTTTTCGCACAGATGCTCCTGATTAGACGCTTACGGACATAAGGTAGTAAGTCCGAAGAGATACTTTATGGGTTTTGTTATGCAAAGGTAAGGGGTGGCCTTACAAAACTACTAAGCCTACAAATCCGTAGGCGGTAGGTGAAGGCCATCTAAACGGCCGAATGTTGTTTACTGGGCAGAATCGGCAATGCCGGGTAGGAGCGGCTCAAAGCTGGTCAAAAATCCGCAGCCCGCACGACCCAGCGTCTGCCTCGTGCGCCGTGCGGGCTTGCGTGCAGTTAGACCTGGCGGACCTCGGGCAAGACGCCGTTTCGATACGCGTCAAGCAGGAGTCGCAGGTCGTTGATATGACGACGGATCTCTTCGCCGGTGTCAGTGTCGGAAACCATCAAGCGGCGTTTTGCGACATCAAAACGCGTGGTCACGCTTTGGATATCGGCGTTGCTGGTCAAAGCCTCGTCAACGCTCTTAAACGCTTCGTGCGCCTTTAGGCGCATGCCGCGCGAGCTGGAGATGAGCGTATAGCCTGCGATGCCGGTTTTGGGATGGTAGGCGCGGCAGAAGCCGCCATCGATCACCAATAGGCGTCCGTCGGCGCGAATGGGCTTTTCGCCTGCAACGGTTTTGACCGGTGTGTGTCCATTGATGATATGACCCGTGCCCGGCAGAAGGCGGAACTCACGCATGATGGCATCGCATGCAGGGATTTCGCGTGTAAGGGTGAAGTATGGATCCATGGGCTCTTCCCATGAGGTGCGGTCCTCGATATACGAGCGCTCGAAGGTCTTGACGAGGCGGCCGGACATTGGCGATTTGAAGCCAATCCACAGATACCACATCCAGTCGAGAGCATCGCGTTCGCGCGTGCGCCATGCGCGGCGGGCCACGTTGTCGCAAAAATCGAGATAATCGCGGCCAGAGCGATACGTTCCCATGCAATTGAAGCTCGAGAACGTGCCGTCGTCATTCATGGGAACACAGCCGTGGAACAGAAGGTTGCCGTTGCGTACCAGATAAACGGACCCATGGCTGTAGAGGAATTCGATATGGCGACGCAGATGATCGGCTCCAGTGAACTCTGCTACGAGCTTATCGACGATAGCCTGCTCTTCTTCTGTGAGATCATAAGGGCGTTCGGGATCGACGGTGGGGAAGTCGTTTGTGCGCATCTTCCAGGTAGTGCCGTTGATATCGATGGTGCCGTCGTTTGTATCGATCTTGTCGAGCAACAGACGATCTTGCATGTCGAACTCGGGGTGGCGCATGATGATCTGCCCCTCGAGCTTGAACAGCAAGACGTTGATGGCTTTGATGAGCGGTGTGATGCTGTCGTTGGCGTGATAGGTCTTGTTTGCGAAGGCGACAAGGGCGCGCAGCGAGATGCCATAATCGTTTTCGAGGATCTCGTAGTTGTCGTAGCGCAGATTATTGCGCAAGACGCTGATGATGCACGCTTCTTCGCCTGCAGCGGCTCCCATCCATAAGATGTCGTGATTGCCCCATTGGATATCGAGCGAATGGTAGTCCATCAAGCGGTCCATAATTTTTGCCGCGCCGCCGCCACGGTCAAAGACATCTCCCACAAGATGCAGGTGATCGACTGCCAGGCGTTTGATGAGCGCCGAGAGCGAGCGGATAAAGTCGTCGGTCGAGTCGGTCTCGAGAATCGAGTCGATGATGCGCTCGTGATAGCGAATGCGGTAGTTGTTTTCATCCGGGTGCGTATGCAGCAGCTCATCGATGATATAGGCGTAATCGTGAGGGATGGCCTTACGGACTTTGGAGCGCGTGTAGCGACTCGAAAGGGAGCGCGCCACGGTGATGAGATGGTTGAGATTCTCTTTGTACCAGGTGGGGGAGTCCCGTCTCGCCGCACGCACCAGGCGCAGCTTTTCGCTCGGATAGTAGATGAGCGTGCACAGGTCGCCCTTTTCGCAGTCGGACAGCGTATCGCCGAATATTTCGTCAACATGCTCGCGAATAACGCCCGAGCAGTTGTTGAGGATGTGCATGAAGGCTTCGTATTCACCGTGCAGGTCACTCATAAAGTGCTCGGTTCCTTTGGGCAGATTGAGAATCGCCTGCAGGTTGATGATCTCGGTGAAGACAGACTGCTGGTTGGGAAACTGCTGCGAGAGCAGCGAGAGGTACTTCATGGTTTGTTCGGCACGTTCTGTAGCGACCATTGATATGCTCCTTGTCGCTCGAGGGGCGTTGTTGCCGCAATGGCTGGCATATACCAGTGTAGCCATGATGCGGCGCGACAAGGCGGGGCTATCAAAGAATCAAACGGTCATGCGTTTTAGCATGGAGACGGTATGTGCGCGGGCTGGGTGTATTCCGTTTACGCACGCACAGCTGCCGCCGATGCCTACCAGCAAACGTGTGCGTCTCGATGCATATGTGTGGAGTGGAAGTTTTCGCGCTCGGTGCATTCGCCCGTATGGTCTTCCAAGAGCTTCCAAGCGGGAATATCCAATCCGTCGGCAATGCGCTGCAGCGAGTCAATCTGTATATTGCAGCCCCGGCACTCAAGCGTGTTGATCATCTGACGTGAAAGGCCGACCATCAGTCCAAAGCGTGTTTGGGAAAGGCCCATCTCCTCGCGCGCACGGCGGAGGTTGTCGCCTAAAATACGCGGAAGGGTGCCTGCGGTGTAGACCCCTTCCGCTTTCTCGATCTTATGGGGCATATTGTGCTTTCGATTGCTGCCCGCGGGCTAGTTGAACTGGTTGCGATATGCCTCGCATACTTCTTTGACTGGGCCATCCATGCGAAGATCACCCTTTTCGATCCAGACGGCGCGCTTGCAGATGCGCTCGACCTGTTCGATGGAGTGCGAGACAAACAATACCGTGACGTCGCCCGATTCGATGAAGTGCTGGATTCGCTCCTCGCATTTTTGCTGGAAAAAGACGTCGCCAACGGAGAGGGTTTCGTCGACAATCAAGATGTCGGGCTCGGTGATGGTGGCGATGGCAAACGCGATACGCGCCACCATGCCGCTGGAGTAGTTCTTAAGCGGCATATCCATGAAGTCGTGCAGCTCGGCAAAATCGACGATCTCGTCTAGATGCTCGTCGATAAACTGCTTGGTGTAGCCAAGCAGCGCCCCGTTGAGGTAGATGTTCTCGCGCGCGGTGAGCTCCATGTCAAAGCCTGCGCCCAGCTCGATGAGCGGGGCGATGTTGCCGCGCACGATGCACTCGCCCTCACTGGGCTCCAGCACGCCGGCAATCACCTTGAGCATGGTGGACTTGCCCGAGCCGTTGGTGCCCACAAGGCCCACCACGTCGCCGCGGCGCACCTTGAAGCTAATGTGCTTGAGCGCGCGGAACTCCTTGAAGAACAGCTCGTGCTTTGCGAGCTTGATGAAGTATTCCTTGAGGTTGTTGAGCTGCTCGGAGGCCATGTTAAAGATCATGGTGACGTCGTTGACCTCGACGGCGTACTCCTCGGCCGCTGCCGCGGCGTTCTTTGCATCTGACATGCCGGGCTCCTAGATATAGAGGATGAACTTGTGCTCGTTCTTGTGAAAGACGGTGTAGCCAATAGCCATGGCGATAACCGCCCAGGCCACGCAAAGCCCAAACTCGAGCGGGGTGGGGCAGGTCTGGAACAAGAAGATTTCGCGCATGAACTGCAGGTAGTTATACATGGGGTTGGCATACATCAAGACGCGCAGGATGTGGGGCATCTTGAGGATGTAGTCGGTGGTCCAAAAGATCGGGGTGAAGTAAGTCCAAGCCGTGAGCACAACGCTCCATAGGTGCATGACGTCGCGGAAGAACACCGTGGCGGCTGAGAGCAACAGGCCCACGCCCATGCAAAAGAACATGAGCAAAATCAGGCAGACGGGAAGCAGCAGCAGATGCCAGGTGGGCACCACGTGGAACCACAGCATGACGATTGCCACCGCGATAAGCGAGAAGGCAAAGTTCACGAGTGAGAACAAGACCTTTTGCACCGGAAAGACAAAGCGGTGCACCTTGACCTTTTTAAGTAGTGAGGATGCGTAGATGATGGAGGAGAGCGCCTGGCTTGTGGAATCGGACATCACGGCGAAGGTGACGTTACCCACAATGAGGTAGAGCGGGTACATCTCCGGCGTGATCGATCCATTGCGCCCTTGGGCGAAGATGGTGGTGAACACGATGGCCATCACGATCATCATGAGCAGCGGATTGAGCACACTCCAGGCAACGCCCAGGAAACTGCGGCGGTATTTGATCTTGAAGTCTTTGCTCACCAGTTGCTTGAGGATAAAGATATCTTTTTGAAACCCGGTTTTTGCGTGGGTGGATGTAGATCTTGATGAGGTATCTGCCACGAGCGGTGCTCCTTGAACAGGTGGTCCGAATTATTCAGAGGTTTATGGTAGCACGGTATGGGCTTCGGCATCGTTTTTGCATGAGCGCGTCTGTCGTGCCGAAAAGCCGCCCTCTCACGCTATAATCTCCCGTTGGATACGAGACCATATCGTTATGGAGGGAGCCCGTCGCATGCGTCAGGGGTTTGACAACGGCAGGTACATCGAGCTGCAGGCGGAGCATATCCGCCAGCGTATCGGACAGTTTGGCGGCAAGCTGTACCTGGAGTTTGGCGGCAAGCTCTTTGATGACAACCACGCGAGCCGCGTTCTTCCCGGCTTTGAGCCCGACTCCAAGTTTCGCATGCTCAAAAGTATTGCCGATGAGGTCGAGGTCATCATCGCCATCAACGCGAACCATATCGAGAAGAACAAGGCGAGGGGAGACCTGGGCATCACGTACGACGAGGATGTCCTGCGTCTTGTCGACCTGTTTTCCAGCAACGGCTTTGCCGTCGCCGCCGTCGTTATCACTCAATATGCGGGCCAGCCTGCAGCCGATGTCTTCCGCCATCGCCTAGAAGAGCTGGGCATCACCGCAAAGCTGCACTATCCCATCGAGGGCTACCCCCACGATGTCGACTTGATTGTTTCGCCCGAGGGCTATGGCAAGAACGAGTTCGTGGAGACGACGCGCCCCCTTGTGGTGGTTACCGCCCCTGGTCCTGGCTCGGGCAAGCTTGCCACGTGCTTGTCGCAGCTCTACCACGAGCACTTGCACGGCGTCGAAGCTGGCTATGCCAAATTCGAGACCTTCCCTGTGTGGAACCTGCCGCTCTCGCATCCCGTCAACATCGCATACGAGGCGGCAACCGCCGACCTCGACGATGCGAATATCATCGATCCGTTCCACCTGGAAGCCTATGGCAAGACCGCGGTTAACTACAACCGCGACGTCGAGGCATTCCCCGTGGTCCGTGCGCTTATGAAGAAGATTTTGGGCGAGAGCCCCTACCAGAGTCCAACCGACATGGGCGTCAACATGGTGGGCTTTGCCATCACCGACGACGAGGCGTGCTCCGATGCGAGCCGCATGGAGATCGTGCGCCGCTATTTTGCCGGCCGCGAGCAAGTTCGTCGCACCGGTATGGGCGACGAGCAGGTCGATCGCCTGAAGCGCATCATGACCAAGGCGGGCGTCGATATCAACTATTCTCCCGCGCGAGCCGCGGCCTGCGCCCGCGAGCAGGAGACCGGGGCGCCTGCGGGTGCCATGGTCATGCCCGATGGCTCTGTGGTTACCGGCAAGACATCCGATCGCCTGGGTTGCGCCAGCTCGCTTCTGATGAATGCGCTCAAGGCTGTTTCCGGTGTCGACCTTGAGGTCGAGGTCATCAGCGACGATGCCATCGAGCCCATCAGCCGCTTGAAGACTCATTTCCTGGGCAGCAGTAATCCGCGCCTGCATACCGATGAGACCCTCATGGCCCTCTCCATCACTTCGGCGGAGAGCGAGGTTGCGGCGCGCGTCCTTTCCGGCCTTGAACAGCTGCGCGGCTGCGATGCGTTCTTTAGCGTGATCATCTCGCCCACCGACGAGGAAGTCATGCGCCGCTTGGGTATCAACGTGTGCTGTGAGCCCAAGTACGAGCGCCATACGCTTTACCATCGCTAGGCTGCTTTGCAACAAAATGCCCTTGATAAAGACCGGTCCAGGAGAGCCTGAGGCCGGTCTTTGTCCGCCTGCCAAAAATACGCGCTATCATGCCGATTTTTTACATTTTGCGCGTTTTATTGCCCTAAAATATGCAAGGGCGGCCGGATGAGCCCGGTCGCGTGTCCGCCCATGGCGCAGTGACGGAACGTTCTAAGGACATAGCATGGCAGGTAGGGGACGTGCGAGCGTTGCCGATATGGCGCGCGTCGAGTTGGCGATTCTGCAGAGTATCGATGCCGTGGAAAAAAGAGGCGATGCTGCTGGGTTCTCCCGTGCATGGCTCGCCAAGCAGGTTGGTGTAAGCGAATGGCGCATCCACGCCGCCATCTCCCGATTATCCGAAGCGGGACTGCTCGATCAAGAAGTTCACTTTACCGAGGCCGGGGCGCAGCTCCCCAACACGTATTCGATCACCGATTCTGGCAGGTGGTATTTCAAAGGTTTGGAGATGGGGAAGCGCATCGCTTCAGAAAAGCGATAGCTGCCTTTCCTGCTTTCGGTGCGCCACCGAAGCTACTGATTTTGAAGGGGCGGTTCTGGCATCTGATGTCGGGACCGCCCGATTTCTTTTATTTCGATTTTAATTTTCAATAGCATGTCCAAAGTCTCGTCGTACAATAAAGACCCGTCGAAGACAATGGAAACTTCTACGGGAAGCGCAGGTAACTAAATATGACCAAGCATGTTTTTGTAACTGGTGGCGTTGTTTCGTCGCTTGGCAAGGGCATCACGGCGGCTTCTTTGGGCCGTCTTCTTAAGTCGCGCGGATACAAGGTGACGATGCAGAAAGCCGACCCGTATCTCAACGTCGACCCGGGCACCATGAGCCCGTTCCAGCATGGCGAGGTCTTTGTTACGGAGGACGGCTATGAGTCCGACCTCGACCTTGGTCACTATGAGCGCTTTATCGACGAGAACCTTACCCGCGATTCCAACTTCACCACTGGCGCTATCTACAAGAGTTTGATCGCGCGCGAGCGCCGCGGAGATTTTCTGGGCGGCACCGTCCAGGTGATTCCCCATGTTACAAACGCCATCAAGGATAAGTTCCGCCGCATCGAGGAACAGACGGGCTCCGACGTGGTCATCACCGAGCTGGGTGGAACCATCGGCGACATCGAGTCGCAGCCCTTTGTGGAGGCCATCCGTCAGTATCGCAAAGATGCTGGTCCCGAGAACGTCTGCTTCATCCATGTGAGCTTGGTTCCTTATATCGCCGCAGCTCACGAGGTCAAGACCAAGCCCACGCAGCATTCCGTCAAGGAGCTGCGCAGCTTTGGTATCCAACCCGACATCATCGTCTTGCGCTCCGATCACGATATCGACGACAGCATTCGCTCAAAAATCGCCAGCTTCTGCGATGTCGACACCGATTGCGTGTTTACCAATGAAGACTGTGCGAGCATCTACGATGTTCCGGGCCTTTTGGCGGACCAGGACTTCGACTTGCGTGTCTGCGAGCGCCTGGGACTCGACCCGCGCGAACGCGATATGGCCGACTGGAATGCTTTCATTGGCAAGCAAAACCACGCTAACAAGCACGCGGATCGCATCAAGATTGCCGTAGTGGGCAAATATACCCAGCTTCCCGATGCCTATCTTTCCGTTATCGAGGCTCTGCACCATGCGGGCATCTTCTATGATCGCCATGTCGATGTCCAGCTTGTTGACGGAGAAAGCCTTGATGCCTCGAATGTGAACGAGGTTCTTTCCGATGCTTCCGGCATTCTGGTGCCTGGCGGTTTTGGCAAGCGCGCCTTTGATGGGAAGATCTGCGCCGCACGCTATGCTCGCGAGCATAAGATTCCCTATCTGGGTATCTGCCTGGGCATGCAGGTTGCAGTGTGCGAATTTGCTCGCAACGTTGCCGGTCTTGCGGGCGCGAGCTCTTCGGAGTTCGATCCCGAGGGCCCGCATTCCGTTATCGACCTTATGAGCTCGCAAGAAGACGTGACCGAGAAGGGCGGCACCATGCGTTTGGGCGCCTATCCCTGCAAGCTCTCCGAGGGCACTCTCGCGCGCGAGGCTTATGGGGAGGAGCTTGTTTACGAGCGTCATCGTCACCGTTTTGAGTTCAATAACGCTTATCGTGACCAGCTTGCCGCGGCGGGACTGGTTATCTCCGGCATTTCGCCCGACGAGCGTCTGGTCGAGATGATAGAGCTTCCCCAGGATGTTCATCCGTGGTTTGTTGCCACCCAGGCACACCCCGAGTTCAAGAGCCGTCCGACCAAGCCGCAACCGCTGTTCCGCGAGTTCGTTCGTGCGGCTATCGGTCAGCATGAGGGCACATCGCGCGAGCTTGTGAACCCGCATAATCCGCAGGAGAAGTAGTTGTCGCAACGCTCTCGCGATATGAATGCTCATATGGACCTTTCCGATTCTGCCACGACGCGGGATCGGAAGGTCCCTTTTGTTTCTGGGGCGCCAGGAGTTTTTCAGGGACGGTCGGCGGGAGATCTTCTTACGGGTAAGACCCCACTTGAGCATGACGTACGTGATTTTCTCAATCATCTGGTGGTGGAACGCAATCTCTCCGCAAATACTGTAGCTGCGTATCGTCGCGATCTTGAGGCGTATCTTGTGCATCTGATCGCACGGGGCATCGATGCTCCCGAGGACGTTCGACGTGTGGATGTGGAGGCGTTCGTGGCTGCGCGACGTGAGTGCGGCTATGCGAGCGCGTCGATCGAGCGCGCGCTTTCCTCGGTGAAGAGCTTCCACCGTTTTTTGGTGCGCGAGGGGATCTGCGAGACTCATCCAACGGCCAACGTGCATCTTCCCAAAAAAGAGGAGCGTCTGCCCGACTATATTTCCATCGATGCTGCGCGGGCATTGCTTGATCAAGAGTTTCCAACCGGTGCCGCCGGCGCGCGTGATCGGGCGATGCTCGAGGTCCTTTATGGCTGCGGTCTGCGCGCGAGCGAATTGGTGGGCCTAGACGTACAAGATCTTTATTTGGATGACGAGTTTGTCCGCGTGCTCGGTAAAGGGTCGAAACAGCGCTTGGTGCCCCTTTGCGGCTCTGCTCTCAAGGCTCTTGTCGATTATCTCGACGGACCACGTCGTGAGCTGGCGGCTCATGCTCGTCGTGTCGCCGCGTGCCCGGGTGTTTTCTTGAATAAGAACGGCGGACGTATATCGCGCCAATCCGTTCATGCCATCTGCGAACGCTACGGCCGCCTAGCGGGTATCGAGGGGCTGCATCCCCATGCGCTTCGCCATTCGTTTGCAACCCATATGCTTGCGGGCGGTGCCGACCTTCGTGTCCTGCAGGAGATTTTGGGGCACGCCGACATCTCTACGACGCAGATCTATACCCATGTCGACCGCACCCATCTGCGCGAGGTATACCTTTCGGCGCATCCTCGCGCCTAAGGGGTACGCTGGGTGCGCTGCCGTCGTAAGTCTCCGCAGGCATCGTGCCGCCTTTGCTCTCGCACGCGCGGATGTGTGGCGGTAAATCGCGTTTTTTCGAATATGTGGCGGAGAATCATGCATCTATAGACAGTTTTTGGCCTCGGGGCATTTCAAAAACCGCCACTCATTTAAAAGTGTTTGAAAAACCGCCAGTCATTTGGGCTGTGCTGTCAAGGTCTGCTTCAAAAACCGCCATTCTTTTGACTGATGCCGCGGGATGTGTTTGAAAATCCGCCACTCGATGGGCGATCCGCCAAAAGCAACAGACCGCTCGATTGATGTGGCGGGAATCTGTTTGAAAAGCCGCCGATCAATGGCTGAGCCTGTTGCGATATGCAGCAAAAGGTGCCCTTGTTCGTCGCAGAACCCATCTAAGTCTACCTGACACGCGTCGCGGCATACATCAAGAGTTGTCGCTCGTTTGCGTCTATGGGATTGGTTCCCATGGGGCTCTAAAAGCCGGACGGGAAGTTCGCTTCAAGCGTAAAGGGCTGAATAATCGCGCCAGTTTTATTTAGCGTGCAAATCGTTTTTTGGGCTTTTTCACTATATATAGATAATGGTTCGATCGAGTCCCCACAAATTGCCCCCCATTTTCTCCCACCACAGGTACGTTGCGGTTCTTCAAGCTCTCTACCTGCGGGTTAAACAGTTTCGTCACAATTAGTCTCTTTTCTCAGGAAAAAAGTCCCGCTCCATTTCTGTGCGATCATCGAACAGGGAAGGGCGAGTTATTGACGCAGCGCTGTTTATAAACACAACATCTTGTGTTTCGTTGAAAGCGTTAAACGGGGCGGGTGGGGTGCGG